>Ga0209863_10000379_pt1 | contig 23958 bp, 19 predicted proteins | sample OrgsoiDNA2013046_FD_185796 | JGI IMG/M metagenome (GOLD analysis project Ga0209863, IMG submission 185796) | Permafrost soil microbial communities from the Arctic, to analyse light accelerated degradation of dissolved organic matter (DOM) -... | ecosystem: Environmental > Terrestrial > Soil >...
CCATGGATATTGAATATTTCGGCCCCAATCCGGAAATTGAATTCTGGTACCTGGGCGCCCTGAAGGCGGCGTCCAGAATGGCCGGATATCTGAAAGACCGTAATTTTCAGCAAACCTGTTCTGTACTTTTTGAAAAAGGAAGCCTTTGGACGGATAAGCATTTATTTAACGGTGAATTCTATATACAGCAAATCCGGCCCATTGCAGACAAAAACATGATCGCTACCGGGCTGATCGCTGGTATGGGCGCTTCGAATTTAAAAAATCCGGACTTCCAGATTGGAGAAGGATGTCTCGTGGATCAGCTGGTCGGACAAAATATGGCCTGGATCTGTGGTCTGGGTTACCTGGCAGATTCCGGTCATGTCAGGAAAACACTGGAAAGCATTTATAAATATAATCATGTGGTTTCATTCGGTGACCATTTTAATAATATGCGATCCTATGCACTGGGTGAGGAATCCGGACTGATGCTGACTTCCTATCCCGATCCTTCGAAAAGGCCCACCGTTCCGTTATCGTACGCGTTTGAAGCCTGGACAGGACTTGAATATACCGCAGCCACCGGGATGATCTATGAAGACATGAATACAGAGGCGCTTAAAATTATCTCGGATGTCCGAAATCGTTACGACGGGTATAAACGGAACCCGTTTAATGAAGAGGAATGCGGCAATCATTATGCCCGCGCCATGGCGAGCTGGTCAGCGTTTATCGCTTTCAGTCATTTCAATTATTCGGGAGTTGAAAAAGAATTTACCATTACGGCAAAGCCGGGAAATTATTTCTGGTCGGATGGATATAGCTGGGGGAATGTAACCGTGGGCGATCATACTATATTGATTGCCGTCCACTCCGGAAAGCTGGAAATTAAAACGATCCATGTACAAGGGGCCGGAAAACTCACATTAAAAAAAATAATTACCATCAGCGAAAACAATTCGCAGGAATTCACGGTCAGGTAAATGGAATTTCCCGGTCCGCAGCCATCTGGAATAAGTGTAAACTCTTACGAGCAATGTTATTCCGTCATTAATGAGCACCATGCGGTATAAGTTTTGCAGTAGTAGAATTGATCGAATTTTATGACGCACCCATACAAAACTCCTTTAACTCCGCAAACCGATTGCTCCATTACATTCAAAGATGGCAGGTTGATATTTTTAAGAGATGGACAATTGATTCAGCTTCACAGTCCAATCGTTTTTGAGAACGGGGTTATCATAACTGCAGATGGTTACGTTAAATATTTGGATGGCTCGAATACAAAACTGCATGAGGGAGAGACCTTTAATAATCTGTAGAAGAACTTTGAGACCGGTTAACAGATGACAATTGTAAAAAGTAACTTTACTTCCTGATGATTATATTCTGAGCAACAACGTTTCCATCAGAAGTTATAAACCTTAATACATAAACCCCATTGCTAAAAGACGGATGCAGACTTGCGACACCGTTTTGGACCTGCACGGTCTGTTGTAATAAAGTTCGCCCCCCTGCATCATACCATTCAACCTTCAGATTGCTTTCTTTATTATCAATACCGCTGATATAAATCATGTCTGATGTAGGATTCGGATAGATTGAAACAACCGTCTTTTTTGCAAAGTTCACGGAAACAATTTTTGAATAAGTATATTTCCCGTCAAGATTTGTTTGTTTCAGGCGATAGTAACTGAGCCCGGCATAAGGATTAAAATCCTGAGCCGAATAGTTAAGTATTGTGCTGCTGTTCCCGCCGGGAGCTTTCGTATTTATATTTTCTAAAAATTCGAAGGTCTCGCCATTTCTGCTTTTTTCTATCGTGAAATAGCCATTATTGGATTCTGTGGCAGTGGACCAGGTTAAATCGGTCTGGCTATTGTCAGGTTTGGCATTGAAATAAAGCAATTCAATAGGTAGTACATTGCCGCCTCCTAATTCATCAGCCAGTGCGAAAGTAGAAAATGAATTAAATGCAGAAGGCGTTGATGTTGAAGTTATACTTCCTGATAAATTTGGATTACCGGTATAAACAGGACCACCTGCACCTCCGATATCAAACCATTTGGTCGGGGTCGTATATATATTCTTCACAATGGTAAGCGTGCCGCCATTGCTGACAACATCATTAGCTCCAAAAAAAACCTGAATGGTCTGGTTACCGCTTAAATCGAGGGTCGGCTGGGTTACGGACGCGGCGTTTACGCGGCCGATCGTATAATAATGAACGCCTGAAACAGCATCGACTGTAGGTGGAAGTGTATATCCCAGAGCAGCTGCGCTGGCATTAAATAGTTGTGCCTGATAAGTATATAAATTACCGTTCGTATGACTTACAGTCAGGGAAACAGGTCTGCAATCCGTGCCCGAGCCGATCGGAAAATTTAATATGGTTGCTCCGGCATTTGACTTCTGATATCGCATCGGCCCGTTCACAAAACTCGTTGACAATGCTGTGCCTGCGGAAGTTACCGAACCATTCAGCATCGTTAAAATATTAGTCGTCGTTGTATTAAGCAGTCCGGAGTTTAAAGTAAGACTTTTCGAAACATTTACGGGGTTATTTAATGTAATTCCCGTACCGGTATTTGCAATGATTAATCTTGTAAATACGGGAACAGGCGTACCAGCGTTAATATTAATAGTTTGTAATCCCGCACCGGATAGCGTAGCCGTTCCGGTATTGGATCCGAAGGTCATCGGAGAAGCTAAAGGGGAACTTATTGTAATAGTTCCCGCATAAGAACTGTTGCCATTATAATTTGGATATATCAGCCCCGTGCTACTCTGGGTAAATGTTACATTTCCATTGTATGCATCGGGGGTTGTTGCAGTCATTAGGAGATACCCTGTTCCGTTATTTGTAAAAATAGACGGGCCATTAAAAATATTATTTCCCTGACTTTGATCGTTTGTGGTTCCTGTTTTAGTACAATTTACAATACCATTAAATACGGATCCGTTGAAAAATAAACCCGGACTTGAAGAAGTTACGGCACCGTCAAAAGAGGAACCTGAACTAAATTGAATGTAACTACTTCCTGTTGTATTCAGGGTTTGAGCCGTGCCCGATCCGGTTTGTGTAAAATTTTTAAAAATCAATCCTCCTGTATTAAAACCGGTGGCACCGATACTGATCTTCATTCCGGTGGCAAGGGTAGATGTTCCCGTACCTGAACCAAAATTAATACCACCGCCATTCACATTGATTACGCTGATATTTCCATTAAACTGAGTATTTACACCGTTGGTATTCGGATATATCCATAAACCATTGGAAGCCGGTTGATTATTAAATACGACATCCCCGTTGAAAATATTGCCGGTACTATTATAAGCAACATACATATGTTGTCCTGTACTTAAATTATTGAACGCAGCTGTAGACTGCCAGAGATCAGGGTTGCCATTGCCCATTAAGAAATAACCTGCTCCGATATTGGTAATGGAAAATGCATCGTTAAATATGTTGTTGCCTGTAGAAGCATCGTTTGTGGCTCCATTTTTTGCGGAACTTACTGTGCCGCTGAAAGTACAGCCATTAAAAAATAAAGAAGGGCTTACTGTAGTTACATTTCCGCCAAACGCAGATGAGGGACCAAAAGTTAAATTACCGGTACCGGTCAGCGTTAGACTCTGAGCCGTTGCTCCTGCCTGGGAGAACTGCCGCAGTAATAAAGTACCTGCTGAAAATCCCCCTGCTCCGACAATAATCGTTTTACCAGAAGAAAGGTTGGCCGATGCCGTTAGGTTTCCGCCACAAAACTGAACACCCTGTCCATTCGTTGAATTGACGATGATATTATCATTAAAAATTGTTCCGTTGGAATACCAACTGACGTATATAAGTGTATTGGCAGTAGGCGCATTATTAAACGTCGTAACACCTCCAAATACATTATTAGAACTGTTATGGGCTACATATAGGTTGGCCGAACCGGTGTTATTAAAAATGGCATTCGTATTGAACTGATCCGAGTTGCCGTTCCCGAGCAATAAATAACCTGATCCGGCATTGGTCAGTGTCGTTACGCCATTGAAAATATTATTCCCACTACTGGCATCATTACTTGCGCCCGTTTTTGTTGCATCAACTGTTCCGTTAAAAGTACAGCCGTTAAAATATAGAGAAGCGCTTGATGAAGTCAGGTTTCCTCCGAATGAAGAAGTCGGTCCAAAAGTTAAAGAGGTTGTACCGGTTAAAGGCAGGTTTACCGGCGTATTTCCCAATTGGGTAAATTGTTTGATCTGTAAATAACCAGTATTAAATCCGGCAGCTCCTACCGAAATTGTTTTTCCGGCAGCCAGTGTTTCGGTTGTGGTAGTGCTCCATCCAAATGCGGTACCTACGGAAGAACCAATTTGTGTTAAAATGATATTTCCGTTAAACTGGTTTCCTGTAGGATTATTACCAAAAATGATTCTCTCTGTTGAATTATTATTGGCATATACGTCACCGTTATAAATGTCCGGAGCACCGTTGGCAAAACCAAAATAACCGGCTCCCAGATGGTTAACAGTAAGTGTGGAATTGAATGTGTTTCCACCGAATGACCATTCACCGGTCGCACCCGTTTTAGTTAGGTTTACAGGATTTGTAAATATGGCTCCGTTTAATAAGATACGTGGGGAAGTTACAGTAAGATCTCCACCTATCGAAGAAGAAGGTCCAAACTGGATGAGTGTGGTCGCGCCTGTCAGGTTAAGGTTTATTGCCGCATTGCCTGACTGCGAAAATTGTTTCAGCGACAACGTCCCGGAAGAAAAACCTCCAGGTCCGATTTGAATCGTATTTCCGGAAGCTAATACAGCGGTAGATGAAGCGTTCTGGCAAAATAAAATGCCGGTTGATGAACCGATACTGGAAACCGTTATATTACCATTAAACATATTTGCTGCTGAATTCCATCCGAGCGCGACATAAGATGAACCGCTGCTGTTAAAAGTCACATCGCTATTCCACACATCTGCGATTCCATTTCCCAAAATTATATATCCTGCTCCTGTATTGTTAATCGTCGTTGATTGCTGGAAAATATTTCCTCCCGCACTGGCATCATTATTAGCGCCCGTTTTAGTTGTATTCACGGTGCCATTAAAAGTGCAACCGTTTAAATATACATCTGGTGAATTCGTGGTTAAATTGCCCCCGATTACAGAACCACGGGCAAAATTTATATATGTGCTTGTTCCGGAAAACGCTAAATTGACTGCGGCGTTTCCTAACTGCGTAAACGTATTTAAATTTAAAAACCCGGATGTAAATCCTGCTCCCCCAACCATGATTGTTTTACCCACTGAAAGAGTAGGGGTTCCCGTTCCGGAATTCCAGCCTAAATAGATTCCACCACTGCCTGATGAAGTAACTGTGATATCATCTTTGAATAAATCGTTGGAATTATATCCCAACATAAAATACCCGGAATTGCTTTGTTGGTTTATCGTGCAGGTCGAATTAAATATATTCTGATTTTGATTATTATGATTAGAACTTCCTCCTGTTTTGGTAAAAACTGCGGCTCTGTTATATGTTGCGCCCTGGGCCCAGATATCAGGCGCCGTGACCGTAACCGCTCCACCAAAATTACTGGATGGCCCCAGGTATAGAACCGATGTACCGGTAGCCGTTATATTAACCGGTGCATTACCGTATTGAGTGAATTGTTTTAAGATCAGGTATCCGGCTGTTAATCCAGTTGCACCGGCCTGGATTGTTTTGCCCCCCGACAGATTGGCCGTGGCTGTAGCATTTCCACCGCAAAACTGAATGCCGGTCGCACTACCCGATGTATTCACATAAATATTCCCGTTGAACTGATTGCCCGTTGTAGCCCAACAAGGCAATAATCTTTCAGATCCGTTATCCGTAAATGTCACATCATTGTTCCAGGTGTCCGGATTCGAATTCCCGAGTACTAAATAACTGCTTCCGCTATTGGTAATGGTGCTGGCGCCGTTAAATATATTTCCACCCACACTGAAATCGCCGCTCGACCCGATTTTAGTAAGGTTGCTTATGCCATTAAAAACTGATCCGTTCAGATAAAGGGTCGGGCTGGAAGATGTTATATCTCCATTAAAAGTTGACGAAGGTCCGTAAGTTAAAATTCCCGTTCCGGTCAGGCTAAGGCTCTGAGCGGTTGATCCCGCTTGTGTGAACTGACGTAATAATAAAGTACCTGCAGAAAATCCTGCCGCTCCTATGCTGATCGTGTTGCCGTTAGTCAGTGTAGCCGCAGCAGTTGCATTTCCACCGCAAAACTGGACACCTTGTCCATTCGTCGAAGTAACTACAATATTACCGTTAAAGGTAGTTCCGGCCGACAGCCAGCTGACATAAATTAATGTGTTGGCAATGGGGCTGTTATTAAAAGTAGTAACTCCTGCAAATATATTATTGGTACTGTTGTATGCAACATATATGTTACCGGTTCCTGTATTGTTGAAACTGGCATCCGTGTTGAAATGATCCGGATTACCGTTCCCAAGCAACAAATATCCCGATCCGGTATTTGTAAATGTGGCTGTGCCGTTGAAAATATTGTTTCCGGTACTGGCATCATTGCTGGCGCCTGTTTTTGTGATGCTGATTGTTTTTTGAAACATCGTATTTCTAAACGTCACTGCGGCAGAAGTAATGTTCACTATACAGTTCATGGTAACCGGTCCAATACCGAATGTAGTAGTCGTGGCTCCGGAAACATTTATTGTACCGTTTTGTACAGTACCTGTAGTGAAAGTTGCAACAGGACCTGCGACCGTAAGTGTAAAAGTTCCGAGATCTAAAGTGCCGCTGGTAACCGTAATATTATTGATACCTGCATTTATATTTAGCAGGCATGTATTGCTGCCCGTTACAATCGTAACATTATCGGTATTCCCGGGAATCCCTGCAGGAGACCAGTTTGCAGGCGTGTTCCAGGCGGAAGAAACGGATCCGTTCCATGTATAAGAGGTTTGCGAATTGGCTGTTGCCGAGCAAACGAACAGGCTGATAAATAGTATAAAGAGTTTCATAGGGTTTTCAAATAATGTCGGATTCAATTCCTTCAGCCGTCATCCTTCCACTACCATACCATTTCTCAAGTAGCTGATTATCAAAAAAATAGCCAGAACTTAATCAGGAAATATTCCCAGGAATGACTTTCGTTCCATATTTGGGAATCTTCTTGGTATAATAATCCAATAAGTGTAAATACTTAGATTTGACTAAGAGTAAACACTTATATCGTTTAAATATTGCAAAGCGTTTTATTTATAAAATGTGGGGTCGTTACCGGGGCTGTTGTCTAAACACGGGGATATTTTGCTTTCACTTACATAGCTTTTCATGTAAATTTCCCGGTAGATAAGAATAATAATTAATTCAAAAAGATGAAACCATTAATAGTATTACTTACATCTTTTGTCATTTCACTTTTGACGCTCTACTTCATCCGCGGGCAATATGAACCTGCATTATCAGGAAGAATCGCCATGTCTGTGATGTTAGTATTCACAGCGCTGGCTCATTTTGTTTATACAAAAGGCATGACTATGATGATACCTGATTTTGTACCTGTCAAAAAACAAGTGGTTTATCTGAGTGGTATTATTGAAATGATTGCTGCAATTGGTTTGCTGATTCCTGTCTTCAGGCATGGGACAGCCTTGTTATTAATTCTGTTCTTTATCATACTGTTACCTGCAAATATCTTCGCAGCTATCAAACATATAGATTACCAGAAAGGAAGTTCGGACGGAGCTGGTGTAAACTATCTGTGGTTCAGAATTCCTTTGCAGATTCTTTTTATTTTGTGGACATATTTCAGTACCATCAACATTTCGCCATGGATAATGGGTTATTCCGGAGCAAAGTAATCAATAATAAATTTCATGTAATTTCATATTTTTTTAGAATCGATTGTTATGAATTCAGAAAAAGCAATTTTGGCCGGCGGATGTTTTTGGGGCGTTGAGGATCTAATCCGGGATCTCCCGGGAGTTAGTTCCACAGTTGTTGGATATACAGGTGGTAATGTGCCGAATGCCACCTACCGGAACCACGGTACACATGCTGAGGCAATTGAAATTATATTTGATCCAACCCAGTTATCATATCAGGCGCTCCTGGAATTTTTCTTTCAGATTCATGATCCGACAACACGAAACAGGCAGGGAAACGATACGGGAACATCCTATCGCTCTGCCATATTCTATCTGAATGAGGAACAGAAGGAAACAGCAAAGAAATTAATTGAGGAAATGACTGCTTCCCATAAATGGCCCGGGCCGATAGTCACAGAGGTTGTACCAGCCTCCGACTTCTGGAATGCTGAAGAGGAGCACCAAAACTATCTTAAGAAAAATCCCTATGGCTATACATGTCACTTTATAAGACCTGCCTGGAAAATGGATTAAGGTTCTTATTAGCCTAGGCGAGTTGTCGGAGGGTATCTCTCAATATACCGGCAGTAAAGGGTTTTTGTATAAATGCGGCGACGCCTGCCTCATCTGCCTGTTCTTTTATATCCGGCGCAGAATCGGCGGAGATAAAAACAACACAGCTTTTTTCAAATTTCAGGGGATAGCGGACGAAGTATTCCAGCCCTGAACCATCGGGTAAATTATTGTCCAGTAAGATGATGTCATGATGATCCTTCAGCTTTACGCTGGCATCTGCGAGGTTATGTACACAGTCAACGATGCATTTTTCTTTTGTCAATGCTTTTTTTAGGACCGCGCAAAGATCTTTTTCATCGTCTATGATAAGAACCGTCTTCATATTTCTGCTGCATCTGCACCGGTAATCACCCGATTTTCTGATATCGCGGTTTTTGTTTTCATAATGGTGTTTCGAAATCAGGTTAAATTATCGTGCCTGATAAAAAAAGCCGCTTCAAAAGAAACGGCTTTTTTTAAATCGACCAATCAGAATTCACTAATTTTCTTTCTCCTGCGCTGCGGTATAGTTTACATTTTCTTCCGCAATACCTGTCAGTGTTTCATCGGCCGTTTTCTCTTCATCCAGCGTGGTCTTCAAAATTTCGGCAATATCATCATGGCCTAAATTCCGGGCCAGTTGTACCAGTCCGCCATAAGTGGATATTTCATAGTGTTCTACTTTTTGACCGGCCAGGATCAAACCTACATCCCGGGTTGCGGTACCGGCTTCGGTTTCTTCTACAATACTGTCTCCTTCCTTGGTGATTCCCTCCATGGCTTCGCATTTTTTTGCCTGTGGCCTGGCACCGAGCAGTTCAAATACCTGATCCAGTCTTTCCACATGACCCCTGGTTTCTTCCAGGTGATTATTGAATGCTTCCTTCAATTCAGGTGAAGTAGCTGCTTTGGACATTTTGGGGATTGCTTTCAACAAATGTTTTTCAGCCCAGTAAATGTCTTTGATTTCACCATGAAAGAATTCCAATAGCATGGAGTCTTTTTCGGCATCTCCTTTCTTCTTCTGTTTCGCTTTCGTTACTGTGTTTGCCATTGTATTAAATTTTTAAGGTTTATGGATTACATATGATTATCGTGCCAAATCTTTTTGATTGAAGCCACTAAAAACAATACAGAAATTACAATGGCTGGCATCAGATAAGATCCGGTTTGGGAAAAAATCAACCCATGTATATGGAAAATTCAACACAAACAGATAGGCCTGTCCCATAAATGATTCCAACTGCCGCACAGACAGCAGTATTCACTTGGTTTTTATTTCGGAAGCCGAACACTGTATCAGCCTTTGCAGCCTTTCTGTATTCTTCCGGATAATATCCAGGTAAGATCGGGTTTCATCACTTTGAAGATTGCTTTCCAGTAAATCGAGAGATAAGAAGATATGCGTGAATGGGGCGGCGGCTTCTCTCAGAAGCGGTGTAGTCGGGGTGGTCATAATTTTAAGTTTTAGGATTTACAACAACTGATCGAAAAACGAAAAATGCTATGGCACAAATTTATAGGGATCAGAAATTAATTTCAAAAAAAATTTTATATAAAAAAGGAAAAATCTTCCGCCTTTAGTACCGACACAACCCGGCGTAAATTGTTGCGTATCTTTATAGAACTTCAATGGTTAACTGCTTCAAACCGGAAGATTGAATATGCCTGGATTCTGGAAACGTGTACTTGTCATTCTGGTCATTTTTTCTGCAGTCATGTGCAGAAAATCTTACGAACCACCAGAGATCAAAGCGAGTAGCCATATACTGGCAATCGACGGGGTAATTAATATGGGCGCCGGCAGTTCTTCACAATTCGTCCTGACCCGCTCGCGCAGCCTGCTGGATTCGGTGACCGACCTGCCGGAACTGGGTGCACAGGTGATGATTCGGGACGCCGCCGGCATAAGTTACCCACTGATCGATTCGGGTACCAATGGTATTTATATCAGCGACCCGCTGAACCTGGATCCCGGACAGAAATATCAGCTTTCCGTGACGATCGCTGAGGGCAGTAAATATATATCTGATCTGGTAACCCCTAAATTGTCCGCTCCGATCGATAGTGTGAACTGGGAACTGGTGACAGACCCCTCATTCGGAACCGAAGTCGTGAACGTGTATGTGAACTCGCATGATCCGTCAAACAATACTAAGTTTTACAGGTGGGACTATCTGGAGACCTGGCAACATCTTTCTACCTATGAAACTTTCTGGACTTTGGGCCCCGACAATCTCGAATTCGGATTGTTCCCGAATCAAACGACACATACCTGCTGGTCAACCGGGCTGTCGGCTTCGATCGCTCTGGGAACGACGATCACTCTGAGTTCGGATGTAATCAGCCAGATCAAGATGGCTACGATTAGTAAGAACGATCCGAAGATGGATATCAGATACAGCATGCTGGTGAGGCAGTATCCGCTGGACCAGCAGGCTTACACGTATTGGCTGAATGTGCAAAAAAATTCACAAAGCCTTGGGGGGTTATTCGACATACAGCCTGGTCAGCTTCCGGGTAATATCCATGGGGTTACCAATCCGAAGGATCCGGTGGTGGGCTATGTCTCCGCATGCTCGATTGCAGAAAAACGCATATTCATCGGTAATGATCAATTACCGGGATGGCAGTCGAATCCGACGGTGAATTGTCCCATTACCTTTACATTTCCGCCTGATCCTAACAATATTGTTTACTGGAATTATCCCGATTCGAATTACCAGCTGTACTACTACTCCGGCGGAATCATGCTCATTACCTATAAAAATTGCCTGGATTGCAGGTATCAGGGCGGTACAATTATTAAACCGGATTTCTGGCAATAGATATCCTGAACTTTGTTTCAGGATTCTTTACTCCGCCACTTCAAAGCGATAGAATTCCCCCGTGTCAATTTTTTTCTGACTCCGCATGAAACGATTGAATTCCGAGCCTTGCTCGAAAAAGCAGACATCAAACATAAAACCCGGTCGATGCTTAACCTGTTTAATTCGTAGTGAATGGAACGGATGGGTGCACAACAGTTAACCTTGAGCAGTCGGCCGAACAACAATCTCATCTAAGGCAATTATTCCAAAATCTTTTTATTCAATTTACAAGAGGCAAATGATGGTAGGCAATGATTAACTGTCAACTAAATTTAATCTCCGGCGCCGGAACGACATGTTCATGTATCTCTGTACCCGATTTATTTGAGCTGTGTTTATGTAACAATGGAAAGCTGAGTAATCCGGCTGTCAAAATAATCATCATCGATCCGTTTAATGCCATTATCGTATGTATGCCGAAACGATCAGCGGCCATTCCCACCAACCAGGAAGCGACAGGTTGTAAACCGTAAATGACCATCATTAGGGTACTGACGATTCTTGCCCGTAAGGAAACAGGCGTCAGTTCCTGGGCAAGGCCAAGCGAAAGAGTGATTACATTGGATGCACCCAGACTGGCCATAAATTGGCAAACCATCGCGAAAACCAGGGAGGAGCAGAAAGAAAATAAAATATACCAGCACCCCGCCCAGATAACGGCTCCTCCGATGGCCAGGCATGATCGTTTGATTCTTTGAACAAATGGCAGAACGATTATGATTCCCGTGAGGGCTCCGGCGCCGGCCGCACCATATAGCTGTCCGAGCGTTTTGGCATTTCCTTTTAAAATCACCGAGGAGAAAGCAGGCAATAATTGAACGATCGACATGCCGAAAAATGCCTGTATCGCACCAAATAATATGATGAACCGGAGTAAGGATTGTTGTTGAAGATATTTTAACGCCTCTACAAATTGGCTTAATCCGCTGCCTTTCGATTTTTTAATTTCCAGGTCCGAATGAATCATCAGGATGCAGAATATGGATATGAGGATGCTGACGGCATTAATCCAGAACGCAGGAGCCAGCCCTATAGCGACGATCAGCCAGCCAGCTATAGCGGGTCCGATCAAACGAGTAAGCTGATTGATGGTATTATTCAGCGCGACTGCCTTTTTAATGTTTCCGGTTCCTGCTATATCACCGATAAATGCCTGTTCGGTAGTCACATTAAAAGCGTTATCGGTTCCCAATAAAAAAGCAAATAGATAAACAATATGCAGAGTGACCCGGTCTGTCTGAATGAGATAAGCCATTATAATAGCCAGTAGCATGGCCAAGATCTGCGTCAGCAGTAAAATTTTCCTTCGGTCATAACGGTCGGAAAATACGCCCACCAATGGCCCGAAAATAAAATAAGGAATCTGCGACAGAAAAGCCACGATACCAAGTGCGGTTGCCTTATGCGTAAGTTCCCATACAAGCCAGGCCTGTGCTGTCTGTTGCATCCAGTCGCCCATCAGATTAAATACCTGCCCGGTCATATATATTCTGATTCCCCTGATCTTAAATGCAGAGAAATTGTAGCCAATCGTGCGAATGACACTGATCGGATTATTGAAAATAGGTTTCTTAGACATGTACTGAATTCATTGCAACCCAACTGTTATCAACTGTCGGATGTAAATTTATAATTTGTATGCTAGATTTTAATTTCCCAATGCTACCTCTGAATAAAAGTAAAAAGCCCCGCCACAATTAAGTAGGAGGGCCGATTAACCAGTTTCAAAAGCCGTAATATCTGACTGTTGGGTTAAGGGAATATAGTAATCGTCAGCGGTCAAACCATCTGCAGGGAATAAGATTTGCAGAATTGTTTATGAGTCCCGCCAGGGACTCAGGGTTCCGAAAGGGCCTTGGATATTGGATAAACCGGGCTGGATTTCTATCCGGCCCTTTTTTTGATTGCGCGAAAATAAAGGGCTTTTTCGGTTTTGAAAGAGTTAAGTTTTCCACATTATTTCTTCCAATCTGTCTTGCCAGGGCATAAGTATTGCCCATATATATTGCCCTGTGGTATTTATAAAATGGAATACCCAATTGCAGAATCATGAAAAAATACCAAACCGAACAGATTTCAGATTTTGTACGGTCACTATCTTTCGGTTATCTGGCTTCTGATATCACCGAACAGTTGAAGCGACATTTACTCGATGCCCTGGGATCTTTGATTTATGCGCAGACTAGTCCGACCATTCTGAAACTGGCCAGTCAAATCAGGGCGCTGCAACCGGGCGGCGCCTGCGAGACGCCGATGCTTGGTAATCTCCCGATAGATCGTGCGGGTCAATGGTATACCGCGCTTATCCGCTATCCCGATTTTATGGACAATTTTATTGGTAAAGAGGCGACCTGTCATCCAAGCGATAATATTGGGCCCCTGCTTGCAGCGACACAACATCTTAATCTGAACGGAAGAGATTTTCTGCTCGCGATGGCTATCGGATACAGCATCGAATGTAATCTGGTAGAAGACCTTCCCGTTATGATCAAAGGATTTGACCATACCGTGCTCTATGCTTATTCTGTCACCGCGGCGCTCAGCAAATTATTTAATCTGTCCTCAGTGCAAACGGCTCATGCACTCGGAATGGCAGGATCTTCGTTTGTACCACTGGTGACCAGTCGCGCGTCCTATACCTATGAATGGAAGGGTCTCGCTTCATCGATGGTGGCTCTGGGTTGTATGAATATCGTGTTAATGGCCAGGGAAAATCTGACAGGACCTATCACGGTTTTTGAAGGTCCGAAAGGGATCGCACAGACTATGAACATGAAGTTGGAGCATCACTGGAAATCGGAGGATCTGAATATCATCCGCCGTTGCGTAATGAAATCTTACAACGCAGAAGTACACTGTCAGTCTTCTCTGGAAGCGGCAGAAGATATATTGTGGGAATTCAAAATAGATGCAGACCATATCAAAGCCATTGATATAACCACTTTTTTGACGGCTTATCATATTGTTGGCGGCGGGGTGTATGGTGACCGGAAAAATGTCTACTCCAAGGAACAGGCAGATCATAGTTTGCCGTACGTACTCGCTGTCCTCTTGCTCGATGGAGAGGTTTATCCTGAACAATTTACAGAAGAAAGAATCACCCGCAAGGATGTGCAGACCCTCCTGAAAAAAATAAAAGTTGACACGGTTTCACCACTTCACAAACCGCTCCCGTTCGCCGGTATTCTCGATCCATATACAGATGCCTACCCGGAGAAGCTTAAAACGAAGCTTGTTATAGAAATGCAGAACGGTCAGAAATTCACCCGGGAGAAAAGCGATTATCACGGATTTTATACCAGGCCCTTTAGCTGGGAGGATACGATCGGAAAGTTTAAAAAACTGACAGGGAAACTGCTGGAAGAACAAAATCAGGATAAAATAATTGATATGATCGCTGATTTTGAAAATCATCCGGTGAGAGACCTGATGCCACTACTGGAAGTAAAAAAAATAAATAGCCCGGCCTTCAGCTAACCGCTATGGTATGAGCCTGGGAGGCATGCGATTTGCATTTTCAGAATTAAAACAACATGAAATTGAATTACGCACCCGTTTCGATTACTCTTCTTCTGTTCAGCTGTTTCCTTTTGGCATTTATCCGTTATGCAGATGAATCTTTTTTTAATAAGGCAAGCGGGGCAAACCTGGCCGAAGTCGCCGCAGGAAAACTGGCAGTAGCTAAAGGCAACGCAAAAGTAAAGTCACTGGGTAAACAAATGGTGGCAGATCATACGACCGCACAAAACGAACTCGTGGCACTTGCAAAAAAAGAAAACAAGACCATTCCAATGAGTCCGGATACTGAACACAAACAGGCCCTGGTAGATTTGGACAAACTTTCTGGTAAGTCTTTCGATTCTGCTTATATAGCAAGTCAGCTGGATGATCATACGGCAGCGGTAGCTCTGTTTTCCGAAGAATCTGTGAACGGATCAGATCCCGGCGCCAAGGCCTTTGCCACAAAATATTTACCCAAGCTGAAAATGCATCTCCAGATGTTTCAGGGTACAATGAAATAATGTTTCGTTATTTACCATGTGAAATAAATGGAAACATTCCCGTATTCATGACTATAGGTGTTTTTGATCAGCATGGAGGAAATATTCTGATCGAAAGAAATAGAAAAATGCTCATTGTTCAGGACTGCTCCAAAATCTGCCTGATACACCAGGTGTTCAATAGAATGATAAGTCTGATATTGAATCAATTTACCATCTACCTTCCTGCTGTGGTCCGAAAAAAAACCTCCTTCGAGCATCGCATTTGTCAGCACCCAGTTTATCGAAGGCTTTGCAAATAAATAAAACTGGAATTTCCGGATCCGGCTACTGCCTGCATGTCCCGGTCCAGCATACTGACTGATATATCCGTCAAAATAGGGATTCATCCAGCCAATGCGGATCAGAGGATAAACGGAAACAGCATTCACTAGGGTACCGGCAGAGATTTTTGAACCCCCCGTTAATTCAGCGAATTGACCCAGGGACAGGAATTGCTTTTCAGCAGTAAAATTCACATTGAAAAGAACATCCGTATTTAACTGATTCTTCCAGCCATTAGGAGTTTCATAGCCCATCACACGATGGATCAGTTCCTGTGATTGCTCGCCAAGAGCCGCCGGTCCCATTACACCGAGTTTGATCTCTGTCTGAAAGCTGAATTTTTTTACCGGATCATAAGAATAAAGGGAATGTATAATGTATAGACCTGCCGAAAATGCATAGTCGTTCGGCTGATATGCCGAATCCTCGATATCACGGGGCGTATACACAACCTGCATAAATCCCCATTGAAATATATTTACTGCCTGGTCGCCAGCTTTGGGAAAGAGCCGGTCGATGAAGAAGCGGTAAGGTTTTTTTTTGGTAAAGAAAAAGTCAGCCCGTATGCCTCCTGTATAAGCTTCATCTGTAGCCTTCCCCCGATAACTGATAAAATCATTGTCGTGATATATCCGTACCATGTAGTCGTCTATTGAATCCGGGACCTGGCCAGCTTGTGCATATCCATTTCTGCAAATGAACAGCAGTGATAAAATCAAAAAATATTTTGCTGCCGGCCTCATAACCATTGTTTTTCAAAACGCTTAAAGCTAAACGCTTAAAACCAATACGGCCTTAAGCCTCCATGGAACTAACCGGTAGTCAACAAATTAGTGGCCGTATTTGTTGCAAAAATATTTTTCATTTTCATAAGACTAAACCGTGGTATTTGTTCGGATGATTATCGTTTCTCTTGCTTGTATTTGATGACAGAAATGGCGATCCCCGAATTGATTAGCGCTGCAAGCATATTGGAAACAAATATGATGGTGTCTTTTTTTAAAATACCATAGTATATCCAGCCGCAAAGTCCGAGAAAAAGGATAAACACCCACATCAAGGAAATATTTTCGGCTTTTTTCTCTTTACATATCTTAATGAGTTGGGGAACGGATGCAAGGGTTGTCAGTATACTCGCAATTAGACCGATCCAGGTGGTTTGATTCATGATTTAATATGGATGATATAATAGTGCCAGTGCTGGCATAAGTCTTGAATCCAGCCTTGGCCCAATAATTGGACAGGCAATAAAATTCGAGAAGACATTGAGTCAAGATAGTTGATCATCATGAAAGATAAAACAGGCCATGGATGAATTTGTAATTGACTTTATTTATGAACATATGCCCTTCACTGGTCTGGTTCTCCCCCGACAGGAAGGTGACGGGTTGGTATATACCGTTAAAGTTGAAAGTCAAAACCAGGAATTAAATCTGGATATCACCGCCAATCCTTGTGGTGATGGCAAAATGGAATGGTGTTTCAAGGGTACGCCAAATGAAAAAGGAACTTATGATCCGGCTCTATTGCAGGAAATAGGAGAAGCGATTGAAAAACATCAAACTAGCATATAGCAATAGATGCCAAACACCTCCGGCTAAGTCAGAACGGTAAAAAAACTTCAACCGGAAGTAATTCCATTAAAATAGTAAAAAAACCCTGAACCTGGGTTCAGGGCCGCTTAGCACTTAGTGTTTGGCTTCGCATAAGCAAAAACTCTTCTCTGAAAAGGACAATCTTAATTTAGAAAACGCTGCAATTTTTTCAAATTTTACCCGGTTCGGGGTACTATTTTTTTTGCGCTAATTATATAGCGTGGAATGAACCAGTTATATTGAATGATTAAGGGTGAAAATCAAAAGGCTTCGGAATTATATGTGAATGCAATTTGATTTTGGGGTCTTATTTCCACAGCATTTTTGCTTGCAAAAGCTTGTTTTTCTCCTTAATTACAGCCCAAAGCCTCATGCTTCATGCCACCAGCCCTTCGCCCACAGAAGCTTTAGCGTAGGTGATAGCGAAGGCGGGAAGAGGATTTGTCTTTTTCGTTGAGCTTGCGGAGTATATTTAGGGAGACTAACTTGCGTGAAAAGTTACGCTGGTCAAAAATTATGAAAACATCCGTTGGTTATGTAATAGGAGTTGATTACGGTACTGATTCTGTCAGGACGATTCTTGTGGATGCAGGTAGTGGAAAAGAGATTGCCTCTTCTGTTTTTTATTATCCCCGCTGGAAAAAGCAATTGTATTGTAATGTGAATAAGAATCAGTTCAGACAACATCCGCTGGATTATATAGAAGGATTGGAATTTACGATTAAAGAATGCGTCTCGAAAGCAGGAATAGGAGTAACGTCGGCAATCAGGGCCATTTCCATTGATACCACAGGATCTACCCCCGTGGCAATTGACAAAAACGGTACACCGCTTGCCATGCTTCCGGAATTTGAAATGAATCCCAATGCCATGTTTGTATTGTGGAAAGATCATACTTCTGTAGGGGAGGCTGCTGAAATCAATGCCCATACTGAAAAGTTTGCGATTAATTATTTGCAGAATGTCGGCGGTATTTATTCATCTGAATGGTTCTGGGCCAAATTGCTTCATGTGATGCGGACAGATGAACAGGTTAGGAATTCCATATTTTCATTTGCAGAACATTGTGACTGGATCCCATTTCTTTTGACCGGTGGCCGTGACGCCCTTGAGATGAAAAGAGGTGTATGTTCCGCAGGGCACAAAATATTATGGGCAAAGGAATGGGGCGGACTTCCGCCAAATGAATTTTTTGCGTCCCTGGATCCTTTACTGGACGGTTTTACTGACCGGCTCTTTAAAAAAACCTATACGGCTGATCAGTCTGCCGGTGTGATCAGCCATGAATGGGCGAGTCGGCTTGGATTACCTGAAGACACTGTAATCGGGATTGGCGCGTTCGATGCCCATATGGGCGCTGTGGGCGGACAGATAGAACCTTTTTATTTGAGCAAAGTGATGGGAACATCCACCTGTGATATGATGGTTGTCCCGGAAGCAGAATTGGGAGGTATATTGGTAGAGGGAATCTGTGGTCAGGTTCCGGGTTCGGTGATTCCCGGAATGATCGGCATGGAAGCGGGGCAGTCAGCTTTTGGGGATGCTTATGCATGGTATAAGAAGCTGTTGACATGGCCTTTGAAAAATATATTGGCGGAGTCTAAACTAACGGATACCAGTACACTAAACCGACTGATGGATGAAACGGAAGAGGCCATCATCCCTTTGTTAAGTAAACTGGCTGCGGATCTGCTCTTCGATGAATACAGTGAACTGGCCGTGGATTGGTTTAACGGAAGAAGAACGCCGGATGCCAATCAAATGCTCAAAGCATCCATCACCCGACTGAATCTGGGCAGCGATGCGGTTTCCCTTTTCAGGGCGGTTGTTGAATCAACCTGTTTTGGGGCTAAAGCCATCGTGGATCGTTTTGTTGAGCAGGGAATTCCTGTTAAGGGGCTGATTGGTCTCGGCGGCGTTGCAAAGAAATCACCGTTTATTATGCAAATGATGGCTGATATCATGAACAGGCCCATACGAATAAACCGTTCTGAACAGACCTGTGCACTCGGGGCGGCCATGTTTGCAGCCACTGCAGCGGGTATTTATGATAAAGTGGAGGATGCCATGCACGCCATGGGTCAGGGTTTTGAAGCAGTATATGAACCTAATCTGGAACTTGTCCCCATCTATGAAATGCGGTATGAGAAATATAAACTATTGGGTTCTTTCATTGAAAGACAGACCTTAGATCTGCGCACGGAAATTCATCTTTGATAAAATCATTTATGGGAAAATATAAATATTTACAGGAAGAAGCATATGAAGCAAATATGCAGCTGCCAAAATTGGGACTGGTGTTATTTACATTCGGGAATGTAAGTGCAGCAGACCGCGCCGCGGGAATTTTTGCCATTAAACCAAGCGGAGTTCCTTATGCAGAACTCACACCGGATAAGATGGTCATTGCAGATTTTAATGGTAATACAATAGAAGGTTCGCTGCGTCCTTCATCCGATACAGCCACACACGCAGTATTATATAAACATTGGGAGAAAATAAATGGGATTGCACATACCCATTCCACTTATGCCAGTTCCTGGGCCCAGGCTCAAAGGGACATTCCCATTTATGGTACGACGCACGCAGATCATATCACGGTGGATATTCCCTGTGCGCCACCGATGAATGATGAAATGATCAAAGGAAATTATGAATATGAAACAGGCTTTCAGATTATGAATTGTTTTAGAGAAAGAGAGTTGAATTGTGAAGAGGTGGAAATGATTCTGGTTGGAAACCATGCTCCGTTTACCTGGGGGATAACAGCTGCAAAGGCAGTTTATAATAGTGCGGTTTTGGAAGCTGTGGCGCAGATGGCCTGGTTAACTGAACAAATTAATAAAGATGCTCCCAGGTTACAGGAAGCGTTGATCCGGAAACATTTCGAAAGAAAACACGGACCTGATTCATATTATGGTCAGTCTTAGAATACGATTTATAAAAGGATTATTAAAACAATAAAATTCGGAATGATAAATCTTAAAAATCTCGAAGTATGGTTTGTTACCGGAAGCCAGCACTTATATGGCGATGAAACCCTGAGAAAAGTTGCAGAACATTCACAGCAAATAGCAACCTTCTTAAACAGTGCAGCGCAGATACCAGTGAAGGTCGTATATAAGCCAACGGTTAAATCGACGGAAGAAATTTACAATATCTGCCTGGAGGCCAATGGGGCAAAGAATTGTATTGGCATCGTTGCCTGGATGCATACATTTTCTCCGGCAAAAATGTGGATCGGAGGTCTGAAGATTCTTCAAAAACCTTTATGCCATTTGCATACACAGTTCAACAGGGATATTCCCTGGAGCGAAATTGACATGGATTTCATGAACCTCAATCAGTCTGCCCATGGCGACAAGGAATTTGGTTTTATCATGAGTCGTATGCGGATCCGGAGAAAAGTGATTGTAGGGTATTGGCAGGATCCGCAGGTATTGGCAAAGACCGGAACCTGGGTTCGTGCTGCAGCGGGCTGGCACGACTGGCAGGGAGCCAGATTTGTCCGCTTTGGCGATAATATGCGTTATGTAGCAGTTACTGATGGCGATAAGGTGGAAGCGGAATTGCAGTTTGGATATTCCGTGAATACACACGGCGTCGGTGATTTGGTAAAACGGGTAAATGAAGTAACGGATGGCGATATATCTAAACTGGTACAGGAATATGAAGACACATATACACTGGATGAAAAGTTGAGAAAAGGAAAAGAGATGCATCAATCTCTGATAGAAGCGGCCCGGATTGAACTGGGTTTAAAAACTTTTTTGGAGCAGGGAAACTTCAAAGGATTCACGGACACATTCGAAGACCTCCATGGGTTGGCCCAGTTGCCGGGTATCGGCGCGCAACGAATGATGGCTGCAGGATTTGGATTTGCCGGAGAGGGCGATTGGAAAACAGCAGCACTCGTGCGGGCGATGAAAGTAATGGGAACCGGACTTCCGGGAGGCAATTCATTCATGGAAGATTATACTTATCATTTTGATCCGGCTAATTCCCTGGTACTGGGTTCTCATATGCTGGAAATATGTCCGTCTATTGCAAATGCTAAACCCTCCTGTGAAGTGCATCCGCTGGGCATTGGTGGAAAGGCAGATCCTGTGCGCCTCGTATTTAATTCTGCCGCGGGCCCAGCATTGAATGCTTCCCTCATTGATATGGGAAACCGGTTCCGCCTACTGATTAATGAAGTGGAAGCAGTGACACCCGAAAATCCTTTACCCAAACTTCCTGTTGCCCGGGTATTGTGGAGACCTTATCCGGATATGAAAACCGGTTGCGCAGCATGGATTTTGGCAGGAGGGGCACATCATACCGGGTACAGCCAGAACCTGAATGCAGAACTCTTGGAAGACTTTGCCGACATGGCAAATATAGAATCTGTGCTCATCGGAAAGGATACCAGACTCCGGGAATTTAAAAATGAACTAAGATGGAATGATGCCGTCTTTCATAACTAAGAAAGAATTCGTTTCCTGTATCATGCAGATGTTTTGAGTTTAGGAAAATCTAAATATTATACCCGGTCATTGCAATAATATCTTTTATAGCCTGAATCACCTGTTCTGGTTTTTCCCTTTGTATAAAATGTCCGGCATCCATAACGAGACGACGTTCATAGTGGCTGGTAAAAAAGCGTTCTTTGTTGAGGGATGACTCAGGAAGGGAGGCACCGTCTTTATCTCCCTGTAAAAATATTACCGGGATTTCTATTTGAGGCTTCTCCTTTAATTGTTTTTCCAGTTTTTCATATCCGGGATCTCCCTTCGCATTTTTCCACCGGTACCTATATGAATGAATTACAATGTCGACAAAATCCGGATTATCCCATGATGCCGCTGTGGCCCCAAAACTGTCTGCGGTAAAGTTCCATCCGGGCGACCATACTTTCCACAAGTAATGGCAAAAGCTTTCTCTTTCTTCCCGGAGACTGCGTATTCCGTGTTCTGTATTAAAAAACCACTGATACCAATAGGCCCTGGTTAGATTTAGCGACAGTTGCTGTTGTTCCGCCCCGTTGTAGCTGGTCGCCAGGGTTACCAAACCCTTAATTCGTTCCGGATATAATGCGGCCATTTGAAATGCTACCGTTGAGCCCCAGTCATGTCCGACAAGCAGAAATTTATCCAATCGCAAAGCATCCGTAAACTCAACCAGATCATTGACCAAGGCTGAATATTGCGCGGAACGTATAGTTGTTTCTGATCGAAATACGGTATCACCATAACCACGTTGATAAGGTGCAAGCGTCCGATAACCATCTTTAACAAGTGAATTACTCACACTATTCCATGTTTTGGCATCATCCGGGAATCCATGAAGTAAAATAATGGGAGGTGAATTTTCACTTCCATTTTCTTCATATGAAATATCCAGCAAGCTTGTTTTTACTTGTTTCCTCATTGCTTTATTATTGAACGATTTATATCCGGAGCTCTTTAGCAGTTGCTATGATTTATTTAAAATTTATTTATCCAGAGGTATTCCTGAGCGCTTTGCAGGTTTTGTTTAAGTTTCATCGCGTCTCCTTCATCCATGAAATTAAGTGTGAATTATTAATTTTATATTTTCCGGTCTCCACCGGTAAATTCCAGCATCCATCCCGGATATTCCGGAGGCAGGGCGCTGACTTGATTAAGCTTTTCCAATTCCTCTGCTGTAAAGCGCAGGTCAATGGATTTCAGATTATCTTCCAACTGATCCATTTTATTGGCACCGATAATAACCGAAGTAACGGCGGACTGATGAAGCAGCCAGGCGATAGCAAGTCCGGCAACAGAAGTTCCCTTAGCCTTAGACATAGGTTCTAACTCTTCTATGATATCGTAAGCGCGATCCCTGTTAACCGGTGGAAAATCAAAATTGGCCCGCCTGCCATCCGTTTCTTTTTCTTTATCACGACTGTATTTTCCACTCAGCAATCCGCCTGCCAGCGGGGACCAGACCAGCAATCCGATTTTCTCGTGCTGAAGCTGGGGAATGAGTTCTCTTTCCAGATCCCGACCGGCAATTGTGTAATAAGCCTGAAGAGATACAAATTTTGAAATATCATGATAATGACTGTAATCCAAAGCCTTCATGAGTTGCCAGGCGGCCAGATTACTGGCGCCGATATAGCGCACTTTGCCGGATTGAACAAGATGATCAAGGGCAAAGAGGGTTTCTTCGAAAGGAGTTAACGGGTCATAGCTATGGATTTGATACAAATCGATATAGTCCACCTGGAGCCTGCGGAGACTTGCTTCTGCCTGTTGTATAATATGCTTGCGCGTAAGTCCGCTGTCATTTGGTTTTTCGCCCATCTTCCCCCGAACCTTTGTTGCGAGAACCAGGTCGTCGCGATGCAGACCAAGATTGCGAATCGACTGTCCGGTCAGCTCTTCGCTCATGCCTTCTGAATATACATTGGCCGTGTCGATAAAGTTGATGCCTCCGTCAATAGCCCTTTTCATTAATTGATCCACCGGACCCTGTCCCAGTGTTCCGATTACTGTAAACCTTCCCTTACCACCAAAAGTCATCGTTCCCAGGCATAATTCCGAAACTTTCAATCCTGTATTGCCAAGTAAATTGTATTTCATATTTAGAAATGTATAAATACAATTACAGACCAATTAATAAAATGTTGAATCCCGGAATAAAAAAATGTATCTTTTTGCAAGACTTGTGCAATTCCAGCTGCGATCTGATAATGCTCAAATTTCATAAACTTTATCTATGACCTATTGTTTGGGAATTAAAGTAAAAGACGGATTGGTG
>Ga0209863_10000380_pt1 | contig 23880 bp, 22 predicted proteins | sample OrgsoiDNA2013046_FD_185796 | JGI IMG/M metagenome (GOLD analysis project Ga0209863, IMG submission 185796) | Permafrost soil microbial communities from the Arctic, to analyse light accelerated degradation of dissolved organic matter (DOM) -... | ecosystem: Environmental > Terrestrial > Soil >...
TTCACGACCACGTGGAAGACGGCGCGCATGCGAGGTGTGCTGCAACTGGCGGCCGAGAAATCTGGATGGGACAAGCCGCTTCCACCGGGCCACTATCGTGGAGTCGCATGCTTCGGTTGCTTCGCCTCGTACATGGCCGAGGTGGTCGAGATCACGATGGAGAACGACAAGCCGCGTGTACATCGTGTGGTCGCAGCCGTCGATTGCGGGCAGGTGATTAATCCGGCGATTCTCGAACAGCAGATCCAGGGTGGGATCGTGTACGGGCTGGGCAACGCGCTGCGGGCGAAGATCACGATTGAAAAGGGGCGCGTGGTGCAGGGGAACTTTGACGACTACGCGCCGCTGCGAATGGAGGAGACTCCTTCCGTGGAAGTTTACACCGTGGCCAGCGCGGAGATTCCAACGGGGATCGGAGAGCCTTCGGTGCCGCCGATCGCTCCGGCGCTGTGCAACGCGATTTACGCGGCGACGAGGAAACGGATTCGGGCGTTGCCAATTCTGAGCTGATGGGTTTTCCGCCAAACAAAAGTTGTCATCCTGAGGACAGACGTTAAGCAACGAGCATTACACGCCAAATGTAACGAGGGCATTCATGATTCCGGATCTGGTTCGCAAGGCAAGCTCTGTTTTCTTAATTTCGATGTCGATTTCGCTGGCATCGGCGCAAACTGCCGCGACATCATCCGTTCCCGTCGCGCGCCTGGCGCACATTCGGCATGGGATCAATCTGAGTGAGTGGTTCGCTCAGGTTTACGACCCGAAGGGATACACGAAGGAGCATTTTCAGACCTGGAGCACTGCGACGGACATCGCGCTGATCAAGTCCGCCGGGTTCGATCATGTGCGGCTTAGCGTGAATCCGCAGCCGATGATGGATGCAGGGCGGCGACGCGGCGGGAGCGACGAATATTTTGGCTATCTGGATGCCGCGGTGAAAATGATTCTGGACGCGGGGCTTGCCGTTGAACTCGATATGCATCCGGACTCTGATTTTAAGGCGAAGCTGGCGAAGGAGGATGACTTTGTCGAGCGCTTTTCGGACTTCTGGTACACGGTGGCGCGGCACTACTCGTCATGGGACGCCGATCGCATCTTTTTCGAAATCCTGAACGAGCCGGAGATGCGCGACGCCTACCGTTGGTATGGGGTGGAAGCGAAGCTGGCGGCGGCGATTCGGCGAGGCGCGCCTTCGAGTACCATCATTGCGGCTGGCGCCCGTTGGGACGATGACGACGATCTGGTGTTTCTCGAGCCGCTGCCCGATCCGAATGTTGTTTATGTTTTCCATTTTTACGAGCCGCATATTTTCACGCATCAAGGGGCGACCTGGGGATCGTATTACTGGAAGTGGCTGAAGGGCCTGCACTATCCATCGTCGCCGGAGAATGCCGCACAGGTCGCGACGCTCGTGCCCGAGGCGCGCGATCGGATGCAGCTCATTCGCTATGGACAGGATCACTGGGACGCGGCGCGGGTTGAGGCGGAAATTAATCAGGCGGCGGACTGGGCGCAGCAACATGGAGTGCCGTTAATCTGCAATGAATTCGGCGTATTCCGAACGTTCTCCGATCCGCAGGACCGTGCCCGCTGGCTCACCGACGTGCGCACCACGCTTGAACGCCACAACATCGGTTGGGCCATGTGGGACTACTCTGGCAGCTTCGGCGTGGTCACGAATCGCGATACGAAGGCGAAGCTGGATGAAGTCACGGTGAAGGCTCTCGGTCTGACGATGCCCGCGGGGCAGTGATTCGGAAGCACGTGCAACGGAACCTATCCGGCCTCGATGGTGTCTAAGCAACCATCACAAGGCTCTTGCTTCGTTCTTCGCTGGTTCGTCTGAAGCCTTCGTCTTGCGAGGCTCGCCCATGCTCGAAGCGGTACACCTTACCAAACGTTACGCGTCGTTGCCGGCGCTGCAGGATCTGTCATTCTCGCTGCGGCCGGGACAAATTCTGGGATGCCTCGGCCCCAACGGTTCCGGCAAGAGCACGACCGTGAAGATGCTCACCGGATTGCTGGAACCGACGCGCGGGCTCGTTCAATTCGACGGCCAAAATATTCAGGATGATCTCGCGGCGTATCGCAAGCATCTGGGATACGTACCGGAAGAGGCGCACCTCTATCCTTATTTGACGGGCTGGGAATATCTCGATTTGATCGGGACGCTGCGTGGCATGCCCCGCCTCGAGCGCGATAAGAAGATTGATTCGCTGTTGCAACTTTTCTCGTTGCATCCCAGCCGCCATGCCAGCATCGGTTCTTACTCGAAGGGAATGCGGCAGCGCATTCTGCTGATCGCGGCGATCATGGACAATCCTGAGATCTTCATCTTCGACGAACCGCTCTCTGGGCTCGATGTGACGTCGGCGTTGATCTTCAAGAATCTGGTGCAGGCGCTGGGACAGCAGGGCAAGCTGGTCTTCTATTGTTCGCATGTGCTGGAGGTTGTGGAGAAAGTCTGCTCGGACGTGCTGATCCTGCGCAATGGAATCGTGATCGCGCAGGATTCGGTAGCTAACATCGGGCAAATTCTCGGCCAGTCGCTGGAGAACACGTTTCTGCATCTGGTTGATGACGTGGACACGATGAATGTGGCGCGCGACATCGTGAGCGTGATGAAGGCGGCGTGATGAGGGCAGCACGAGAGCGACATGATTAGCGCGATCAAGAGCGAGATCGAGCGCGTATGGGCGGAGCACCGCCAGCGTCCGTTTTGGCGGATGGTGCGACTCTTCGTGGATCGCATCTTCCGCGGGGGTGGCGATTCCGATACCGAAGGACTTGACCTCGGTGTCGGTCTGGTGCTGACCCTGCTGGCTATGCCCGGCGGGTTCGTCTCTCTTCTTCTGCTGAATAAATATGGACCCTTCTGCAATGGCTGCGGGGCGCGACTGCCGCGGACCCACTAGTGGCGGCTCTTCCCGACGAGTATTTTTTTATTGTGCTGTCGATGACGGTGACGGGCGCAGCGGCGGTGTGGCGCTGGGACGCAATCTTTCCCGACCGCCGCGACTACATGAATCTGGCCCCTCTGCCGATTTCGATGCGGACGATTTTTTTCGCCAATCTGGTCGCGGTACTTTTTCTGGTCGCACTGATCGCGTTCGACGTGAATGCGGTTTCGTGTGTTCTATTCCCCACGGTAGTGGCCGCAACGCAGAGTAAATTTCTTTTCTTTGTGAAATTTGCGGCGGTTCACACGATTGGCGTTGCGCTGGCAAGCGTTTTCGCGTTCTTCGCGGTGTTTTGCTTATTGGGCTTGCCGATGGCAGTGCTGCCGCCGCGTGCGTTTAAACGATGCTCCGCCTATGTGCGAGGAGTCGTGGTGGTGTACCTGGTCGCATTGCTCTGCACAACGTTCGCGGTTCCGAATGCGCTATGGCGTGCGAACGGGCGCGTACCGTCATGGGCATACGTAATGCCGTCATGCTGGTTCCTGGGCTTGTGCCAATCGCTGCGCGGCCGCGCCAGCCCGGTGCTGGCGGAGTTGGGGCGGCGGGCGCTTCCGGGAGTCGCGGCGGTGGTCGCAATCGCGTTTTGCGCCTATGCAATCGGCTACCGGCGCCACTTTGTGCGGATTGCGGAGATCGCCGACACAAGTGCTATCGGCCGTGTTCCGCGAACGTCACAGCTCGGGATTCTGCTGGATCGCGTGCTACTGCATACGCCGTTCCAGAAGGCATGCTTTCGATTCACTACCAAGACCCTGTTGCGCAGCGAATCGCATCGACTGGTTCTGACTGCCGTCGGCGGACTCGCGCTGGTTCTGGCGTCGCAAGCTCTGATGGACGCTTCTCAGTCCGCGAGATCATGGCGTGAAGCTGCGCTTTCCCCGGACGCGCTCTCGATTCCGTTCATTCTTTCGTTTCTGGCGATCGTCGGCCTCCGCGTCGTATTCGAGATTCCCGCGGAGTTGCGATCCAACTGGATTTTCCAGTTGATGCTCGACCAGGATGGAGCGGAATGCGAAATCCTGGCGAGGAAAGTGATCTTGATCTTAGTCTTGCCTTGGCTGGTGCCGATCGCGTTGCTTCCTTACTTGTCCCTTGGAGGTTGGGTCGTCGCGGCGCTTCATACGGTTCTCATCACCGTCTGGGCCTTGCTGTTGGCAAACATCGCATTCACTCGCTTCCACAAACTGCCGTTCACCTGCACACTTCCGGTTTTCAAACAACATTCCTTCGTCATTCTTCTGTCGGTGGGCTTCGGTTTTCTTCTGTATGCCGTTTCGACGCCGGAGTTTGAATCGTCGGCATTGGTCGAACCTCTGAGGATGATCAGCCTCATTCCCGTTGCTGCGGTAGCGTGGTACATCCCGCATCGACTCGATAAGAGCGCAATCGATATCGAGAGGAAAATAATTTTTGAGGAGTCTGCCACCCAGACGGTGGAAATGCTACGGCTAGGCGACTACGGCCGCTGAGCGCTCAAAGTGCCCCCAGCCATTTCACGGGAAAGCGTGCGGCGAGCGCGTTGGCGAGGCGCTCATCGGCGGTGATCAAACTACTTTTGGATTGCACGGCCAATGCGACATAAAGGCTGTCATAGACAGTGCGGCCGTGGCTGATTGCCAAGTCCAAGGCTTGCGGCACAATGTCGATGGAAGGAAGAGTGGCGACGTCAAGGTCGCGCAGGAAGGACATCGCAGCGGCGGCGTTGTTCGGTGAGATTTCGTTTCGTCGAACCGCCTTCCACAGGGCGTTTGCCACTTCCACCCAGAATAGATCGGGCACCAAAAACCGTACTTGATCGCGCCGGCTCGATTCCAGTAATTCCTCGGCTTCCGCCACGAGTTCTTCCCGCACCGAGGGCAGGCACCATTTTACGGCCACACTGGCGTCGACCACGACGCTGGTCACCGGTCGCGGTCCTCACGAATCATTTCCTCGGCCGAGGGAAACGGCCCGGGACTGAGAGGTTCCATCGCACGAAGCCGGGCCAGTCCCTCGAAGGCCTTGTTCCGACGCTTGAGTTCTTCTTCGGTCGGAATATGCCATTCCAGAATTGCGATCACTTCCGCGGCAATCGACTTGCGGTTCGCGCGAGCACGCTTGCGCAAAGCTTTGTAGATTTCGTCAGGAACATTTTCCACATAGAGTGTTGCCATAGGGTATCCCTAGGAATAGTCTAGCACTTTCCAAGGAAAATCCAGCGCTCGTTTTCTTGACACATCCGGCACCCTGCCTTTATCCTAAGTCTTGCTCCTTGCGGTACTTACGCCTCTTGGCGTGCTTCCGCGGTGCTAGGCTGGCCAAGTTGGCGCGGAGGTTTCGCAATGTTCCTGGACATCAAAGAATTGGAACTTCATCCCCTCGATTTTGAGGAGGAGTTTCAGCCCGATGTCATCGACCTGGGAGGCGAGGCCCGCCAGTGCACTCCGCTGAAGACCTCCGGGCGCGCCGAGGTGGTCGAGGAGCATCACGGCAAGCACGAGATAATTAAGGACATACGCCTGCGCGGGCGGCTGTCGACCGGGCTTGAGTTGCTGTGCGCGCGCTGCCTTGAGCCGGTCCAGCAGGATGTGGCCCGCGAGTTCGAGTTACTCTACCGGCCGTTGGGGGCTGACGCCGGACGCGATGAGTTATCTGTAACTGCTGCGGAGGCCGAGATCGGCTATTATCAAGGGGACGGGATTCTGCTCGAGGATTTATTACGCGAGCAGGTGCTGCTGGCCCTGCCGCTGAAGGTCACCTGCCGCGAGGCTTGCAAAGGGCTTTGCCCGCACTGCGGCAAGAATTTGAACGAAGAACAATGTTCCTGCAACGTCCCGATGGAAGATGCGCGGTGGGCGGCGTTGAAGGACGTTCGCGACAGATTGGAACACTGAACTAGAAGTCAGAATCCCCGCCCTGTGCGCACAGAACGCGACAAGGACGGGGCAGCCAAAGGAATCGACTACCATGCCTAATCCAAAACGGCGACACTCCCAGAAGCGCACTTCAACCCGGCGTGCCCACGACGCCCTCAAAAGCCATTCCCTTTCCGAATGCCCCAACTGTCACGAGAAAAAGATGCCTCACCGCGCTTGCTCGAAGTGCGGTTTTTATAAGGGACGCGAAGTCATCGACGTCAAAGAAGCCAGCTAACTCCTACACACCATGCCTAGCGTGATCGCGCTGGATGCGATGGGTTCGGACCGCGCGCCCAAGCCTGAGATTGAGGGCGCGATCCTCGCGTCGCGCCAATACGGCGTGCGCGTGCTGCTGATTGGCCCGGAAGACGTGGTCAAAGCCGAACTGGATCGTCACCCGGCGGCGGCGCGGCTGCCCATCGAAATCGTCCACGCCAGCGAACACATCACCATGGAAGACAAGGTGGAGGCGATTCGCGCCAAGCGCGACTCGTCGATGCGCGTGGGACTGCGCATGGTGCGCGAAGGGCAAGCGAACGGCTTTGTCACTGCCGGCAATACTGGCGCGGCCATGGCCACGGCGAAAGTCGTGCTGGGTGCGGTTCCCGGCGTGGATCGCCCGGCGCTGGCCGCGGTGTTTCCGACTGCTCCGGGGCCAGCCGCCATGTTGTTGGATGTAGGGGCAAACGTAGACTGCACGGCGCAAAATCTCGAACAATTTGCGGTCATGGGCGAAGTTTATTTCCGTGCGATGTTCGGCAGACGGCACGCCTCCGGACCGCGCGTCGGCCTGCTCTCCATCGGCGAAGAAGAAACCAAGGGTAACGAACTTACCCGCGAGGCGTTTCTGTTGCTGAAACAGCTTCCGCTGAATTTCGTGGGCAACGTGGAAGGCCGCGACCTGTATAACGGGCACGTCGACGTGATCGTCGCCGACGGATTTGTGGGTAACGTCGCGCTGAAGATTTCCGAGGGTGTGGCCAATCTGGTTCGCACTGCACTGAAAGAATCGCTCAAGGCGACGATTACGCGCCAGGTGGGAGCGTTGCTCTCGCGCAGCGCCTTCACCGATTTCAAGAAGCGGCTCGACCACACCGAATACGGCGGCGCTCCTCTGCTCGGAGTAAAGGGGGTGTGCATCATTACGCACGGCTCGTCGAATGCCAACGCGATGAAGAATGCGGTGCGCGTGGCGGCGGAATTTTCTAAGAGCAAGATCAACGAGTCGATCGAGCAACGGCTGGCTGCGTTGCGGCCCGCGACCGCTGAATTGAGTAATTGAGTGATTTGGTAATTGTGTAATTTCAGAACAAAGGTTTTTGGCACTATCTTTACAATTAGGCAATTACTAACTTTCCCAATTCCTCAATCATTTCATGACTGACAATCCCATCGCATTCCTCTTCCCCGGCCAGGGCTCGCAAGCCGTTGGCATGGGCAAAGACCTGTTCGATAAATTTCCTCTCGGCCGCCAGACGTTCGAAGAGGCCGACGAAGCTCTGGGCTACAAACTTTCGCAGATTTGCTTCGAAGGGCCGGAGGACCAACTTCGCCTCACCGAGATCACGCAGCCGGCGATCCTGACCGTGTCGATTGCGGCGCTTCGTGTGCTGGAGATGCGCGCTCCCAAGCCCACATACGTCGCCGGACACAGCCTGGGAGAATATTCCGCGCACGTCGCATCGGGCACTTTCAGCTTTGCCGAGGCCGTGCGCACCGTCCGCAACCGCGGCAAGTACATGCAGGAAGCGGTACCGGTTGGCGTGGGAGCGATGGCCGCGATCCTGGGCATGGACTACGAGAAAGTCGCAGATGTCTGCTCAGACGCTGCCCAAGGTGAAGTCTGCGTGCCGGCCAATATCAATTCGCCGGAGCAGGTCGTCATCTCCGGCAATACAGCGGCAGTCGAGCGCGCCGCAAAACTCGCTGACGAGCGCGGCGCCAAGCGCGCCAAGCTGCTGCCCGTGAGCGCGCCCTTCCATTGTTCGTTGATGAAGCCCGCGCAAGATCGATTGGAAGCGGATCTGAATGCGATCAAAATGCAGAAGCCAGTCTATCCCGTCGCTTGCAACGTGGCAGCTGAGTTGGTGGATGACGACCTGCGCGCACGCGATACGCTACTCAGCCAGGTAACTGGATCGGTGAAGTGGGATCAGAGCATGCGATTGCTGATCGCGCAGGGCGTGCAGACGTTCGTGGAAGTTGGGCCGGGGAAAGTTCTCTGCGGGCTCATGCGGCAGATTGATCGTTCGAAAACTTGCCTGAATGTTGGCGATGAAGCGTCGCTCACAAAAGCGATCGAAGTACTCTCACAGCAATCCATCTAGATGCCCCTATCGGAAAACCAGTTCGCACGGGCCCCCGGGCGGAAAGCTTAGCGTGTCGTCGGACTTTTCCACCCAGACCTGCGCATGCTCCGCGCGGTCGTTGACCACCACATCCACGACAATGCCGCTGCCGCCGCCGGGGCAACCGCTCGCGCCATAGACTCTCTGGGTTTTGATGGTGCCCCACTGCCCGCCCGGTCCCCAGTCGCGATAGAACTCGTTGAAGGGGTAGCCAGGATGCGCCCCGGGATGCTGTTTCCACTGCGGATCGTGCCACCAGATACCGTAGGCCGTGCTGTAATCCTGATGTTGCAAGGCATCGAAGAAACGACCCACCTTATGTTCCTGAGGAAAATAAACGAACCACCAGCCGTACCCAAGCAGAAAGCCGAACGCGCCCACACCAAGCACAACTGCTATCAGAACGATCGCAAGGATGATTTGCATCCTCCGCCTCTGCGCCTTTTTCGGGTCGATTTCCGGAGCATCCAAGAGTGTCATACCTCTCTAGCATAACGGACACGGCGGAGCGGTGGAAAGTTCCAGGAATTGAGGAATTTGGTAATTGGGAAATTTCTCGACGGCCAGTGCTCTGAGGGCGACAGCAGATTCCTCACCCGCGCTTTGCGCGTGTTCGGAATGACAGGGTGATTTTATCGGAGGGCGGTTCTCAAATTACTCAATCACTCAATTTCGCAATTACTCAATTTCTTTACAGCGTTCGCTTGAACAGCGGAATCGCAATCCCCAGCGTGACCGCAGCGAAGATGGATAGAAACAGCATGTCTCCCCACACGGCGGAAAGCGTGGTCTCTTTGAGCAGCAGGCATTTGAATCCGTCGACTGCATACGTGAACGGATCGCATTTCGCGATCACCCGCAGCCACCGCGGGAAGGCCTGGATCGGATAGACCGAACCGCTGGGAAAAAACAGCAGCGTGTTGAGAATGCCGAACAGAGCTCTGGGCACCAGCGGGTCTTCAATGCGGACCATGAGCAGAAACATCATCGTGTTGAAGGCCAGCGACGTCAGCACGATCATGATCAGCAGCCCGATGATGGTCACGGGATTAAAGATTCTCCCCACTCCCGCCATGAGCGAGCCAATGAACACAATAATGATTCCCGTCATGACCGCTTTGATCGACCCGGCGAGATTCAGGCCCAGCACGAGTTCCAGCTTCGTGATCGGCGTGACCAGATAGCCTTCGTGCACGCCGCGCGCCTTGTCGTCGATGTAGAGCATGCCGCCACCGATCATTACTGACACAAACATGGCCAGCGCCAGCGACCCGGGCAAAAGATATTTCATGTACTCGATATAAGGATAGAGCTCGACGATGCCCAGCGCCGTCTGCTGCAGGATGCGCGGCGATACCATGGGCTGGTTGAGCGAGTTGGTCAGGTCGGTGAGTTCCGCCTCGACCGCCGAACTCATGAAGTTGTCGCTGTTGTCGACCACCAAGGCGATCTGCGGATGGTTCTGCTCATACACACGCCGGGAATATTGCGGCGGAATAATCACCGCGCCTTCCAGCTTGCCGTTGTGCACGTCTTCCTTCGCCTGCCGCTCGTTGTCGTAGGGGATGGGCACAAACGTACGAATATTCGCGCGCACCGCGTCAAACGCCTGCCGGATTCGCAGAGCCTGCGGGCCGCCGTCCTGGTCAACGATTGCGACGCGAGCATCGTGAATCTTGCCGCCAAACGCGTTGCCCAGAATGATCAACTGCACCAGCGGAAAAATCATGGACGCCAGCATGAGCGCAGGCGAGCGAAAAAACTTGCGCATCTCACGCTCGACAATTGCCATCATTCTGTTCATGGTTGCAACCCAGGCCGCTGCGGCATGACGAACGCGTAGGCTTTTTGCAACTCGTCGCGCAGCTGCCGTCCGGTGTAGTGCACGAATACGTCGTCCAGCGTTGTGTTCTGCACCGTGAGCGACTTCACCGGAACCTTGGCCGCGACGGCCATCTCCACCAGTTCGGTTGTGGTGCGCGAGCCGTTGCCCGTAAGCACGCGGTACATGCCTGCGCCTTCGTGCTGCACTGACGTCACGTCATCGAGCGCGTGCAGTAGCTGCTCCCAGTCCGCAGGAGGATTCTCGAACTGTGCCTCAATCACTGTCGATCCGGGCACGCTCGACTTCAACGCCATCGGCGTATCAAGCGCTACCAGCTTGCCATGATCGACGATGGCGATGCGGTCGCACAGCCGGTCGGCTTCGTCCATGTAGTGTGTCGTGATCAGAATTGTGAGTTGGCGCTTCTGTTTGATGTTGCCCAGCATCTCCCACACCGCCACGCGCGAAACCGGGTCGAGCCCCGTAGTAGGCTCGTCCAGAAAGAATATTCTAGGATGATGCACCAGCCCGCGCGCAATCTCCAGGCGGCGCCGCATGCCGCCGGAAAGCGTCTTGGTCGCGGCGTCGCGCCACTTAGTCAGGTCGACCAGTTCCAGAAGTTCGTCGATCGACTTTTTGCGCTCCTTCGGCGGTACGTCGTAGAGCTTGGCGTAGATATTCATGTTCTCTGAGACGGTCAGGTCCAGATCGCTGGTGAGCGCTTGGGGAATCACGCCGATCATTCGCCGCGCCGCATCCGCCTCTCTGCTCACGTCATGTCCGCCGATGCGGGCTTTTCCGCCCGTAATCGGAATCAGCGTAGTCATCATGCGGATCAACGTCGACTTCCCCGCCCCGTTGGGACCAAGCAATCCGAAGATCTCGCCTTCTTTCACGCTGAAGGAAACGTCGTCGACTGCCGTGAAGTCTCCATACTTTTTGACGATGTGATCGACTTCAATCGCGGAAGGCGCAGTCGGATCATAGACTGGCTTCTCCAGCGTAGAACTTGCCGCGGGATTCGGGTTGGCTTTCGGTTCAGACATCAATGTTGCTCCGCCGTCGCCGCGCTCTGCGCGTTTCCACCCTTGATCTGCTCGGGCGAGACCAGTACCTCGGCCGTCATGCCCGGCACCCATGCGCCCTTCGGATTGTCCAGGCGAACTTTTAGCACGATGGTTTTGATGTCGCGCTTCATGCGGCTCACATCGCGCTGGGTGGCGAAGTCCCCTTCGACCCCCTTGAAGAAAACTTTGCCGCTATTCACGGTTCCACCGGGCAAGCGCACCCGAAGTGTATCGCCGTATCCAATGTGGTCGGCGTAGGTCTCGGGAATTGCCGCACGTGCCCAGGTGTCGCTGAGGTCTACGATGATGACGATCGGCGCACCGATGTTCACGACCTCTCCCTGCCGCGCGGCGCGAACCGAAACTGTGCCGCTCACCGGAGCATAGACGTTGCTGTAGCCCAACCGCACGGTCGCTTGATTTTTCTGTGCCATGGCATTCTTCAGATCGGCTTGGGTGGCGGCAACGGTGCTCTTGGCCGCGCTCGCCTGTTGGGTGCGCGCAATGGCAGAATTCAAGTCCGCTTCTGCAGCCTTCACCAGATCTTGTTGCGCCTGGACGGTGGCCTGCGCAGCCTGCAAGCTCGTTTCGGCCTGTACGCGATCCTGGTCGGATGCGACCCCCACTTTCGCAAGCTCAATGGCGCGGCGACTGTCGCTGGCAGTGCGGTCGAGGGCAGCTTGAGCTTGAAGCAGTTGCGCTTTCGCCGACGACAACTTCGCCTGAGCATTTGCCACGTCGCTCGTGGTCGAACCTGAAGTTGATTCCTCCGTATGCTGCATCTCGGCGACTTTATGCTGCAAGCTGTTGATCGTGGCGTTGGCGGCGGCTTCCTGCGTTTGCAGTTCCGATGGATCGAGCACAGCAATCAGATCTCCGGCCTTCACCGGCGTGCCTTCATCGACCAGCAATTTCTGGATGCGGCCTTCCACCTGGGCGCTCACGATCAACTGATTGGCGTCGACCGTACCGATCAGTACGAGATCTCGCGAGTGGTCGGTGGTGAAAAAGTAGTAGGCCGCGGCGATCAAAAAGATGATCCCGAGCAGAATGACGAAGCGGTTGCGCGCGCTCATGAGCGTGCTCCTGGCGTAAGTTTCGTGGGACGGAAAAGCGCGGCGGCAATGAAATCGAGCACCGCGGCGCGCCGTTCGGCAATGCGGTCCGGGGTCAGAGGATTGAATCCTGCGATCTTCTTCATCATGGGGGCGCTGCTGAAATAAAAGATGATCATGGCGACGATCGAAGGCACGAAGTGCACGGGATTGACCGGGCGGAATTCGCCGTCGGCCGTTCCCTTGCGAATTAATTCGCTGACTTTGGCAAAGATTGGCTGAATATAGTTCTTGATCATCTTGTCGATGTGCGGAGATTGCCCGTCACGCGCCCGCATCATTTCGCGCTGCATCAGCCGGGGGTAGAGTTGGTTCGCAGCAATGAAATCGAAGTAGGCGCCGGCGTAGGCCATCATCTTCTCGCGCGGCGGCAGGTCGCCGTCGAGCACTTGAAAAACGGTGCTCTTCAGACCGGAAAATGCGTCATCCAACACCGCACCGTAGAGCGTTTCCTTGTCCTTGAAGTAGTAGTAGAGCAGCGCCTTGTTGACGTGGGCCTCGCGAGCGATGGCGTCGGTCCGCGCCCCGGCAATGCCATGCTCGGCAAACTCATGCGCGGCCGCCTGCAGAATGGCGGCCCGGCTCTCCTCGGGCTGCCCGCGCGATCCCATGCGGATACGGCCAGCGTGATTGTGAGCGCGAAATAGTCGAGCCATAAGGCCAATGTCCAGGTACCGCCGACTCGTGCTTCCGTTAATTAACCAGTTAGTTAGATTATACAGATTTCCGGTCGGGATGCAAATGTAGTGTACCGGTTGTCTGCGTTCGTGTTCTAATACGCCTTCTGCTTCCAGCTCTTGAGGAACATTCATGAAATCGCTGTCGATCCGAATCGCCGCTGCCTTCACCTTGTGCATGTTCCCTTCGTCAGGGACAGCACAGACGCCGCAAAAGGTCGACCGTCAAGTCGCAGTCACCATCGACGATCTTCCCGCCGGCATGGCTGACCGTCTGCCGGCCGCCGACATCACTGCCCTGACCGCGAAGCTGCTGGGCACGCTTCGCGATCAGAAGATTCCCGTAGTTGGGTTCGTGAACGAGAAAAAACTCTACAAGACCGGAGAGGTGGACGAGCGCATCAAGGCGCTGCAGATGTGGCTCGACTACGGTTTCGAGCTGGGCAATCACACCTACAGCCACGCTTCGCTGAATCAGGTCGGATTGAAGGCCTGGGAGGAAGAAGTGATCCGTGGTGAAAGCGTCACAAACATGCTGTTAGCGCCGCGCAAGATGAAGCTGCGCTATTTCCGCCATCCCTATCTCGACACCGGCCGCGATCTGATGACGCGGCGCCTGGCCGAAGCATTTCTCGTGGAGCGCGGATACCGCATTGCCCCCATCACGCTCGACGGCTGGGATTGGATGTTCGCGGGACTCTACGAAGATGCCAAGAAGCGCAACGACACGGCGCTCCAGCAGCAGATCGTCAAGGAATATCTTGCGTATCACGACGCCGTGTTCGCGTATTCCGAGCAGCTATCGATTAAGGTCGCCGGCTACGAACCCAAGCAGATTCTGCTGCTGCATGCCAGCAATTTGGAGGCCGACCACATCGGCGAGTTGATGGATGTTCTGCGCAAGCGGGGATATCGCTTCGTCACGCTGGAAGATGCTCTCGGCGATTCCGCTTACAGCCTACCCGACGACTATGTAGGCGAGGAAGGCACGGGCTGGCTCGACCACTGGGCGATTACTCAGGGAAAGATTCCCCGCGGAGCGCCGGTCTTTCCACAATGGGTGATGGACCGTACCAAGGAGTTGCATCTGTCCACGGGCACGGTCACCCCGTCCGAACCTTAGAGAACGCCGCAAGAAACGCTCCCGCCTCAAGTTTGGCCGCCGTTCCGCCGATCTTCCCTGTTTGGAGTACACGCCGCTAAGGAGTTTCTAACCATCCGTGATTTCCATAAAAAAGTATCTCGATATGACGGCGACTCCAGCGCCGGAAGTTCGCGCCGAGTCGACTGGCCCGGTCTCTGGTCTGGCGCAAGCCTATTCTTCAACCATCGCCGCGATGGGAAGCAATGGGGCGCGAGCGTGTCCGCCCGTCGGCGCCGCCCTGCAACAAGGGTTGGGAAAGCTGCAGCATTGGAGGAAGATGACCTCTCTCCGTCGGCGATACAGGAAATCGAAAGAGGTGCAAGCGAACAACTTGCGGGATGGGCCGGGCGCGTCGCGGAATACTTCAAGTCGAAAACCGCTGAAGTTAAGGAACTGCTCATCACGCTGGCGGGTACGGCCGAATCGATGGGCCAGCGTGATCTGCGCTACTCCGCGCAGTTCGGAGAGTTCACGCGGCAACTGGAAGCCATCGCCGACCTTGAGGATCTGGGGCAGGTGCGCACTGCTCTAGTGCAGAAGGCCGCAGACCTGAAGGGGTGCCTTGACCGGATGGCGGCGGAGAACCGCGAGGCGGTCGTTCAACGCAAAGCCAACGTGTCGCAGTATGAGAGCCGGCTGAAAGAAGCGGAAACTCTCGTCGGCAAAGATGGCCTCACCGGCCTGTTCAACCGGCGTGGCATGGAGCAGCGCATTGAGGCGGCCATCGCCGACAAGAAGCCGTTTTGCGTCGTGATGCTCGACCTGAATCGCTTCAAGCAGGTGAACGATACCCATGGGCACCAGGTCGGCGATTCGTTACTCACACAATTTGCGCAGGAACTGAGCTCCAACATCCGCTCCGCCGATCTCGCCGGGCGCTGGGGAGGAGATGAATTTGTGCTGCTGTTTGCATGCGATATGGAAGGCGCTCGCGCCCAGATCGAACGGATCGAGAAGTGGGTCTTTGGCGAATACTCGCTGCCGCTGGGGACTGGACGCGAACCACTGAAACTCGAGGTCCGAGCTTCAGTTGGAGTGGGAGAGTGGCGTCGCGGCGAAACGTCGGCCCAAGTGATTGAACGGGCCGACCGCGACATGTATCAGAAGAAAAAACTCGCGCACAAACAGCACGCCTAACGGGCCTTTACTCAGAGTCGCAGGTTCCGCCGGCGATCGAGGGCACCAGCAGAACCTCGTCGCCTTCCTGAAAGGCATACATTTGCCCACCCAGGAAGCGAATGTCTTCTTCGTTGACGTAGACGTTGAGGAAGCGGCGGATATGGCCGGCATCGTCGTGCAAATGCGGCTTCAAGCCTGGGAACTTTTCGTCAAGCGCGGTAAACATCTCGGTGAGGTTCGACGCCGTGCACGAGATCGAACTGACGCCGTCGGTGTGGCGGCGTAACGCAGTCGGAATTTGTACTGTGATCGGCATGGCTACGCTCCCACTCCCGCGACTTCCGCGGCCACACCGGGGATGTCCGCTCCTTTTAATTTCTGCTGCAGATAGCTTTCAAATTCCGCCAACTTGGGCGCGATGGCGCGTTCAGTTTCGTAGACGCCTTCGAGCACGTCGGTCGTCTTCAATCCGTTGCCGGTGATGCACAGCACGGTCGTCTCTTCCGGATTGATGCGGTCTTGACGATACAACTTGCCCGCGGTACCGACCGTCACGCCGCCGGCAGTCTCGGTGAAGACGCCTTCTGTCTCTGCCAACAGCTTGATCGAATTGATCACTTCGGCATCGCTGACGTCCTCGCTCCAACCGCCGCTGCCCTTGATGACTTTGATTGCGTAGTGCCCGTCGGCGGGATTGCCGATGGCCAGCGAACGAGCGATCGTCGACGGCTTCTGCGGTTCGATCTCAGAGCTGCCCGTCTTGACGGCAGTCGAAATCGGCGAGCATCCGGTGGCCTGCGCTCCGAAGAATTTCACTTCCTTGGCTTCGACCAAGCCCAGCTTCACCAACTCGTCGAAAGCTTTCTTGATCTTGATGATCAGCGATCCGCCAGCCATTGGGCAGACAACATTATCGGGCAGGCGCCAGCCCAGTTGCTCGGCGATTTCGAAGCCAACGGTCTTCGATCCCTCAGAATAATAGGGACGAAGGTTCACGTTGACGAAGCCCCAGTTGTGTTCTTCGGCGATCTGCGAGCAGAGACGGTTGACCTGATCGTAGTTGCCGGCGACCCGCACAACCTTTGCGCCGAACACATTGGTGCCGAGAATCTTCGCGGGCTCCAGATCGGAAGGAATGAAAATCCAGGCCTTCAGCCCTTCGCGTGCAGCTTGGGCGGCCACTGCGTTCGCAAGATTTCCGGTGGACGAGCAGGAAACCGTGTCGAACCCGAAGGCCTTGGCGTTCGCCAACGCCACCGCGACCACGCGATCTTTGAAGCTGAGAGTCGGCAGGCAAACGGCGTCGTTTTTGATGTAGAAATTCGCCGCGGCCGCGGTCGACCCACTCAGCTTCTCAGCCAGGCGTGGAGCCTGTAGAAGCGGAGTGAAGCCGACCGGCAGCCGAGGTTCATAGCCCGGGGGGAGGGGCAACAGCTCGGAGTAACGCCACATGTTCGGGGACCGCTGGGCAATGCTCTCGCGGCTGATCGAGCCCTTCAGGGCGTCGTAGTCGTAGGCAATTTCCAGGGGGGAGAAACAGTCATCGCAGATGTTGCGGGGCTCATTGCCCCACGTCCGTCCGCATTCCCGGCACCGCAATTCGTAGTGCGACATGTAGCGACTCGCTTTCTAGCCTTTGTAGCTGCGAGTAGCCGTCGACGAGCCTCGAAAAAGCGGCCTAAAATACGAAGGCCTCTTTTTCCTGGAAATGGAAAAGAGGCGTCGGAATGCAAATACAGCGCGCATGCCGAATCCCATGTTCCCCGTTTCCAGGAGAGAGTTGGCACCAGTCACCCGGGATATATGATCCCAGATCGGTTGCCGTGGCGTCACAGGGCTCGTCCCTCAGCCACTCTGCATGAAATTCAGGTCCGCCCCGAAGAGCGAACTTGTTGTTAAAGATGCTACAAAATGCGTGGTACCGGCGTCAAGGGCAAAAATCTTTGGCTGATTAGGCAGCACTTTCGGTCCTGGGCTGAAATTATGTCTCCGCTCCTCCCCTACTGAGAAAGGGACCAACCTGCATTTGCCGTGCCGATCGGCATAGAGTATCCGCAATTCGCGCGTACTGTAGTCACCTGCTCGAGGTGACTTGTGTACATTGCACCTGCGGCTTGAATCTTCTACGTTGTCAGATCAGTGGAAACCGCGAAGCTGCAAAAACACCGCCACGCCGCAAACACGTCGACTGACCTGTCGGCCACTCTAACCCTGAATCGAATTCAGCTGGGAAAGCGGCGAAGCAATCGGATGGCCCTGCACAGTCCTGTGGGGCTCTCGGGTCAGGATCGTCAAAAAAGCTCTTTTACGTTGAGCGCACGAGCCACCAATCTCAATCGGCATGGGGCGGCCGTCCAGCTCCAGCGCGAATTGGTGGTGGGCTCGATCGTGGTCGTGCGAAACAACCGTGGTACCGAGGTCTCTGCGCGGATCGTCGCGCAGGTGGCTGCCAGAGAGGGAGTTCCCACCTACGCCATCGAATTTGTCGAACAGGGCAATGGGGCGGAGAACTTTTGGGGAATCACGTTCCCACCGAAGAATTAGCGGCAATGGCTGTCTGAATGTCGGAAACAGGGTAGCTCTTGCGTGCAGGCTCGACGTTAGGTCAAGATCAAAAGCGAGCGGACAAGAGTGTCCGCTCCACACAGGCTGCTCCACAGGCTTCGTCACCTTGTAAGGTTCAGCCGGCACTGGCGCCGAAGGCTCTGCGATTTTCCCCATCGTCGGCCGGCGCCTGCTGATTCCAACTTTCCGAACTGAATCGCGATTCGCCACTTCCGCTATTTCCCGCCAGCCGGAAGTTTCCAACCATCTTCTGCAGGTCGAGCGCCAGGCCTGACAGATTGCGGCAGGCGTTGGCCGAGTGCTGCGCCCCATCGGCCGACTCATTCACCAACGTCGCAATGCGCTCCATGTTCTGGTTGATCTCGTCCGACGCCTTCGACTGCTCGGTGGCGGCGGTCGCGATCTGCACAATCATTTCGCCGACGCGCTCCGACATCTGGATGATCTGTTTCAGCGATTCCCCGGCCCGCCCGGTGAACTTCACTCCGACTTCAACCTGCGTACTTCCTTCCTGCATAGCTCCGACAGCGGTCTTGGTGCCGTCCTGGATGCTCTTGATCATCTGGGCGATTTCCTTGGTCGCTGAAGTTGTGCCCTCGGCTAGTTTTCGCACCTCATCGGCGACGACGGCGAATCCCCGGCCGTGCTCGCCAGCGCGCGCGGCTTCAATGGCAGCATTCAAAGCCAGCAAGTTGGTCTGATCGGCAATCTCGTCGATGACTCCGGCAATGCGGCCGATCTGCAGAGAACTCTTCCCCAGTTCCTCCATCTTGCGCGCCGTTCCCTGTACTGATTCCGCAATGCCGCGCATCTTGCCCAGCACATCTTCGACAATACCGCCGCCCTCACGCGCCGATTCCGCCGCCTGCCGCGACGCTTCGGTGGCCGACGCCGAATTGTCCGAAACCTGCCGCACGGTGGCCGACATTTCCTGCATGGCAACCGCGACTTGCGATGTCTGATCTTTTTGCGCTTTTGCGCTCTGCGATTGCTCATTCGCGGCTGACGAAATTTCTTCGCTGGCGCCCGCCACGCGCTCGGCGGTCGTGGCAATCGTCTGGATCACGTCGCGCAGATTGTTCTTCATGGTATTGAGCGCCAGACTGGCCTGGCCGATCTCATCGTCGGAATCCACCTGAATGTCATCGACCGACAGATTGTTCGCGGCAATCTCCTGCATCTGGGTCAGCATCCGGACGATGGCGGTCGATATCGCCCTACCCATTGCTGTCGCCATCCCAAATCCAGCCAGGACCGCGCAAACCATACAGCCGATGATCCAATAACGCGACGACGCGTAGAGTTCCGACCCGCTCCGTGTAAACGCGGCGGCGGACCTGTCGTTGGCATCGATTTCAGCCTGCAAGGCAACAGCCGCTGCTTCGAATGCGGTATTTCCCTCCGACTGCGCCAGCACGTTCGCCTGGTATTCATTGTCCTTGGTCATGGCCATGACCTTCTCGTGCACCGCCAGATATTTCTCCCACGTCTGCCGGAATTCCTGATCGAACCCGCGCTCTTCTTCGGATCTGATCAATGGCGCATACAGCTTCTCATGTTGCTGGATGTCGTCCAACGCCTGCTTCATCGCGGAGTCCCACTTCTCTTTGTGCTCGTAAGCCAGCAGGTAGCTCAGTTCCGAACGGCGCATGGCGGCGGTGTCGTACTTCAGGCTGCCCAGCAAACGCACGGATGGCATTTTGTTGTCGACGATCTGCTCGGTCGTGCCGTTGACGCGCGACAACTGCACCAGCGAGAACACGCCCAGCCCGATCATCAATATCTCGATGATGCCGAAGGCGACCGCCATTTTCTTGCCGGTGTTCAGGTTGCGAAACCAATCCATGGTGCCGCCTCTCAGATGAAGACCTGCATTTCGTGGCCCAGCGGAGCTTCGTGCCTCCGGAGCGCCGGAAAAACCGCGTTAGGCGGGTCAACAGCAGTCTTATCGGCGAAAGTGGCCCACGGCTTGAGACCGAACCAGCTTGAGTATCGGACCGGTCCGGCGAAGGAAAATCACCAGCGGGAGGCGCACTGTAGTTTAGGATGGTCCGGCCTCGCGCTGGAAGTCTGCCAGCAACCTCGGTACCGGAGAAATTATGCGCTATGCTCGGCTCAGATTCGGATTCGTGCTCTCGTTTCTTCTAGTTTTCGGCGCGATCGTTCATGCGCAGGACGCCTGCGAGAAGTTGACGGGCACTGCCATCTCTGGCGCGAAAATCACTTTCGCGCAGACCGTGGCCGCGGGAACTTTCGCCGGGCCGCCGGCAGCTTTCACGGGCCGCGATCTTACCGCTTTCTACAAGAACGTTCCCGCCTTTTGCCGCGTTGTCGCCGAGGCCAAGCCGACCTCCGACTCCGACATTCGCCTCGAAGTCTGGCTGCCCGCCTCCGGTTGGAACGGCAAACTGCAAGGCATCGGCAACGGTGGATTCGCGGGATTGATCGACTACATGCAACTTGGAGTCGCGGTCACCAAGGGATATGCCGCTACCGCCACCGACACCGGCCACGGGGGAACGCCGATCGATGCAACCTGGGCGATGGGACATCCAGAAAAAGTCGTTGACTTCGGCCACCGCGGCATCCACAAAATGACACGCGTCGCAAAGGAGGCCGTGCACGCCTTCTATGGCAAGAATCCGCAGCATTCTTACTTTGCCGGATGCTCTGACGGCGGCCGTGAGGCGCTGATGGAGGCGCAGCGCTATCCCACCGACTACGACGGTATCCTCGCCGGGGCTCCGGCCAACAATTGGACCGCCCTGCTTTCCACCGCCGTTTCCGACACCAAGGCGCTGACTCTCGACAAGGCCAGCTTTATTCCTGCCGCGAAAATCCCTGTAATCTCCGCCGGGGTCCTGAAAGCGTGCGATGAACTCGATGGTGTGCGCGACGGAATTCTCAACGATCCCCGGCAGTGTCACTTCGACCCAGCGACCATTCAGTGCAAGACCGGGGAAGAGACTGACCAGTGCCTTACTACGCCGCAGGTCGCCGCACTCAAGAAAATCTATGCCGGCCTGCGCGATGCACAGGGACACGAACTTTTTCCCGGATACCTGCCGGGCGCAGAAAACGGGCCTGGCGGCTGGGGACTCTGGATCATGGGCCCGGCGCCCGCAAAGAGCCTGATGGCGTTCTTCGGCCTCGGCTTTTTCGCCAACATGGTGTATGAAGACTCCGCCTGGGATTACAAAACCTTCAAGGTCGAGAGCGGATTCAATGCCGCGCACGAAAAAACCGCAAAAGCATTAAACGCCGTCGACGCCGACCTGGAACCGTTCAAGAAAAGAGGCGGGAAACTGATTCTTTATCACGGCTGGAACGATCCCGCCATCCCGGCTCTAAGTACGGTGAAATACTACGACCAGGTGATCGCAAAGATGGGGCTGAGCAATACGGATTCGTTCCTGCGCCTCTACATGGTCCCCGGCATGCAGCACTGCGACAACGGCCCCGGCGCCGACTCATTCGGGCAGGTCGGTCAACTAGTATTCGACGATCCCCAGCACAGCGTTGACGGCGCACTCGAACAGTGGGTGGAAAAGGGGACAGCGCCGGCAATGATCATTGCGTCAAAATATGCCGGCGACGATCGCCGGCACCCGCAAATGACGCGCCCGCTGTGCGCGTATCCGCAATCGGCAAAATATAACGTCAACGGCGACCCAAATGATGCGGGAAATTTTGTGTGCGCGGCAGAAAAGAAATAACGCCGCACCGTTTTCAATCGGCACTCAAGTATCGGCGATCTTTACCGGCTGTACTGATTCTTCTTCTTGTCCTCGTGCCGCTCGATCCCCAGCTGAATCAGCCGGTCGATTAAGTCCGCATACGCCAGCCCAGACGCTGCCCACAGCTTGGGATACATACTGATCGCTGTAAATCCCGGCATGGTATTAATCTCGTTCAGGAAAATCTTTCGCGTCTTCGGATCCATCAGAAAATCAACGCGCGCCAAGCCTGAGCAATCCACCGCCTGGAACGCCGCCACGGCCAACTGCTGAACCTTCTTGGTTTCGGCCTTCGTGAGCTTCGCCGGAATGATTAGCTGCGAACCTTCGTCCAGATATTTCGCGGTGTAGTCGTAGAACTCTTTGCCGGGAACGATCTCGCCGGGAAGCGAAGCCGCAGGCTCGTCATTGCCCAGCACCGAGCACTCGATCTCACGGGCCTTGTCTTTCTTGCCGCCGACTCCCTGTTCAATCACGATTTTGCGATCGAACTTCGCCGCTTCTTCAATGGCTGGCCCCAGCTCCTTGCGGTTGTGCGCCTTGCTGATGCCCACCGACGACCCCAGATTGGCCGGCTTCACAAACACCGGGTAGATCAACTTGCTCTCGACCAGCTTCTGAATCTTCTTCGGCTCGTTCGCCCACGCGCTGCGCAGAATCGTGACATGCTTCACGATCGGAATTCCAGCGGCAATGAACAATGACTTCATGATGTCCTTGTCCATCCCCGCCGCTGAGCCCAGGACGCCTGCACCCACGTACGGAATGTCCGCCAGTTCGAGCAGACCTTGGATCGTACCGTCCTCGCCGAACGTACCGTGCAGGACCGGAAAGATCACGTCGACATTGATGGCGCGATCGCTGGCTCGCCGCATCAACCCAGCATCGGTCTGAAAGGGCACCAGCCCACTCTGCCGATGCACAGGCTCCGGCGGCACCACAACGGCCTCCCCCCGCGCCAAAACCGCCGCCGGAGAAGTCGTCTCCGGATCGCCCGCGCGAAGATTGCGCGGCTCGAGCACAAGTTTGCCCGTCAGTAGATTCTCGGCATGTTCCGCCGTCAGCCAGCGCCCATCCTTAGTGATGCCGATGGGCACGACCTCATATTTCTCTTTATCGATTGCGTTAAGAACCGACGCCGCCGAGAGCAGCGAAACCTCATGCTCCCCACTACGCCCGCCAAACAGGATGCCGACCCGAGTCTTTTTCATGACCTTCCAGTGTGGACGCAGGCGGAGTTCCCCGTCAATCGCAGGATTGGTGCGCTACGGAGTGATCGTACAATGGAAAGATCATTCTCGACGTCATCGCAAAACAAAATGGGCGGAATCGTCGATGTGATCCCGCCCAGACGATTCAGGAGCCGACCGGGCTAGTTGCTCACAGAAATTGCTCCGAACGACCCATTGCGTCCTTGATTCGGCCCAGAGGAGAAGTACAGCGTGTTTGGATCCCCGGTTCCTCCGCCGCCAAACGTCAATCCCCACAGATGCGGATTGACGATATATTTTCCAGCCTTGTCCTTAAGCCGGCCCAGGAATTTTCCGGTCACCGGATTAAAAGCCTCGATCGTTCCATCGCCCAGATTGCCAATCAGAATGTCGTTGCTGAAAGCGCCAAAGTGGGCGCTCGCCTTCGCCACGCCCCACGGGGTGTTCAAAGGTCCGCCGGTTACAAATCGTTTTACGAAATTTCCTTCCAGGTCAAAAATGCTGACGATGCCATGCCCGGGTCCAAGGACCGGATCGTGCTTCGCCGAATCCTGCAACGCATAGGTCAGGAATACTTGATTCCCGATCACCTGAACGCCGAACGGCGCATAACCCGCTGGCAAGGCCGGATCGGTAAACGACCCCGGCGGGGCGAGCGGCACGAAGAATCCGGTGAAGGGCTCCACGAATCCACTGTGAAAATTGGTCACCGCGAGAAACGGCGCGCAACAGGCGGGAGTCAGGACTGCAATCCCCTTGTAGACCGCGCCGCGGGAAGAGTTGTCAATCGCCTGCGCGGCAATTTGCGGCAGGTCGCCATTCACACTCGCCCAGCCTGAGATGGTGCCATCCTCGGCCGCGATCAAAAGCTGGCTGGCCGCACCGTTTAGAACAAATTCGCCGGTAAGATTTGCGACGATCCCCGAAGGGGTGGGCCGTGTTGTCTCCCCCTCCGCGGGAGGGATCGCAAACTGCACCGGATTCACGTTGTTTCCCGCAGCATCGTAGAGTCTGACTCCGCCGTGGTGATTGGCGGAAATAAAGAACGCCTGTCCTGGAATGACTGCGATACCCCACGAGTTCAAAAGATTGCGATCCGTGTGCGCTGCCGTTTGCGGCAAGGTTGAAACGAGGTTGATCTGTCGATAGGCATTCGATTGCGCTGCGGCGTTCACAACCGTGCCTGCGGAAATCACGCCCACGAAATATGCCAGA
>Ga0209863_10000381_pt1 | contig 23845 bp, 23 predicted proteins | sample OrgsoiDNA2013046_FD_185796 | JGI IMG/M metagenome (GOLD analysis project Ga0209863, IMG submission 185796) | Permafrost soil microbial communities from the Arctic, to analyse light accelerated degradation of dissolved organic matter (DOM) -... | ecosystem: Environmental > Terrestrial > Soil >...
AGGGAATCTGGCCTCGTCGTGGTGACGGGCGGACGCACTGCCGCCGCCATGTTGCTTCTCGCATCGCTTCGGGTGCGGGTCGTCGAGGCGGCCGACGTGTTGCTCACCCGCAAACGCGGATTGCACCAGCGGGGCATTGCGTTAGCCACGCTCGAACTCGGGGGCTCGCAGTTTTCGCTCGGCAGTATCCACCTCGATCTCGAAGGCGATGAGCGTCGCCGCCACGTCGACGAGATCGTGTTGCGGACGTCGTCGTGCCGGGCTCCCGTCATCGTTGCCGGTGACATCAACGAAGAACCTGACGGACCCGCTTGGTGTGCGCTCGCGAACACCTATCCCGATGCGTTCGCGATCGCACCTACTGGCGGGGCGAACACCTACAGCGCGGTCGAGCCGGTGCGCCGCATCGACGGCGTCTTCGTCGACCGCGCGATCACGGTGCGCAGCTGCGGCGTCCCTGACGTTCCTGGTATCGACCGGGCAAGCGACCACCGGCCGGTGCTCGCTGTTCTGCAATTACCGTGATCGGCTAGACGACGGCCCCGTCGTCGGGGTCGGAGTCACTTGGCCGGTCTTCGCGCATCATCGCGACCAGCCCGATGAACCCACCGACAATGGCCAAGACGCCGAGGGCAACCGCGTCGGGGATCGAATCGGAAAACGACCTGCCGACGATCAGGGCCACACCGAGGAGGATCGTCAGCAGTGCCCAGCGGGTGCCCTTGCGAAGTCGCGGAAGCGGCGGGGGCGGCGCCGGCACGAAGTGCTCGTCGAGGATCGATAACGGGTCGTACTCGTCGCGTGGCGCGGCGGTGGACGGTGTACCTGGGTCGGATGCGCGTTCGACCGGCCGCACGATGCGCCGTGGCACCGGCGAGGCGCCGTCGGGATCGCGGTCGTAGGCCGGGAGATCGAAGCCGGCGACGATGCGGGCCCACGCGTCGTCCGCCGAGTCATTGTCCGAGGCGATATCAATCGCGGGCGCTGTCTCGGATTCGGCAGCGATACCGGAGACGGCCGCTATGTCGGTTGGCTCGGCGTGCCGGTCGGAGTGCACGCTGAGCAACGTGGTGGCCCGATCGTGGTACTGGCGGTCGACCCACAACCGGTCGCGGGGACGCTCAGGCATGTGCACCTCGAGGTAGCCGCCGAGGCTGCCGGCGCTGGGCACGATGTAGGCCGCGATGCTCTCGGCTCGCAGCGCTTCGAGCATGGCGTCGGCAAGGCGAGGATCGAGATCGGCGAGCGGGACGTAGTGCCGAGCGACGAATCCGTTGTCCCGACCTGGCATGACGTCAATAGTCCCATGGCCCGCGGCGCAGCGATATGGTGCGGCAAAGCGTGCCGGTGCCCGTGAGCGGTCGGGTGCGACCGGGTGTGGCCAGGTGCGGCCAGGTGCGGCTACTGCGCCCAGCGACGAAGGGACCCGGGTGTTCTAGGTGTTTTACTGGTTTCTCAAGTGGACCTTAGGCGCGAGCCTGCGGCTGGTATTTCGGCCCAAGGTCGTCGGGCTCGAGAACGTCCCGGCCCACGGCGGCGCGATCATCGCCAGCAACCACCTCTCATTTTCGGACTCCTTCTTCGCCCCGCTGGTGATTCCGGGACGCAAGGTCACCTTCATGGCCAAGGCCGAGTACTTCAATCGCCCGGGTATCAAAGGCACCTTGAGCCGGTGGTTCTTTCGCGGGATCGGCCAACTGTCGGTCGACCGGTCCGGCGGCAAGGCCAGCGCTTCGGGGTTGCGCACCGGTCTTGAGGTACTGGAGTCGGGCGAACTGCTCGGCATCTATCCCGAGGGCACCAGGTCACCCGATGGCCGGCTCTATCGAGGCCGCACCGGCGTGGCCCGGATGGTCCTACAGGCGGGCGTCCCGGTGATTCCGTGCGCCATGCTCAACACTGATCGAGTGCAGCCGCCCGGGCACCTGGTGCCGAAGGTGGTTCGACCCGAGGTGCGCTTCGGCAAGCCGCTCGACTTCTCGCGCTACGCGGGCATGGAGTCGGATCGGCTCGTGCTACGAGCGATCACCGACGAGATCATGTACGAGTTAATGCGCTTGTCGGGCCAGCAATACGTCGACATCTACGCCACCAAGGCCAAGGAACAGCTTCGGCATCGGGGTAAGCGCGACGAGGACCGCCCTCAAGACCCTCATGACCCTGAGGCGCCGGCAGCGCTGTCAGCCTGACCTGCCGCACACCTGCGATGACTGGTCGGCCGCTAGGCTGACCGCCCGGTGCGGAGATCGCGGTGCGCTTGAAGTGCCCGTCAAGGAGGTTCGGAAGCGATGCGAGTCGGAGTTCTTACTGGCGGGGGCGACTGTCCCGGGCTGAATGCAGTGATTCGGGCGGTCGTCCGTAAGGGCATCGGCGAGTACGGCTATGAGTTCGCCGGCTTCCGTGACGGCTGGCGTGGCCCGATCAACGCCGACACGGTGCCGTTGGGCATCGCGCAAGTTCGCGGCATCTTGCCCCGTGGCGGCACGATCCTCGGCTCGTCGCGCACCAACCCGGCCAAGATCGATGGCGGGTTCGACACTATCGCCGCGAACCTCGAGAAGCTCGGGATCGACGCACTGGTCGCGATTGGCGGCGAAGACACTCTCGGCGTCGCGACCGAGCTCGACGCTCGTGGCGTCAAGGTGATCGGCGTTCCGAAGACGATCGACAACGACCTGTCGGCTACTGACTACACCTTCGGGTTCGACACCGCGGTCAACATCGCGACCGAGGCGATCGACCGGCTGCACACGACGGCGGAATCCCACCACCGTGCCCTCATCGTCGAGGTCATGGGCCGCCACGCGGGCTGGATCGCTCTCCACGCAGGCATGGCCGGCGGCGCGAACGTGATCTTGATCCCCGAGATCCCGTTCGACATCGACCAGGTCTGCGCCTACATCGAGCACCGGTTTCAGAGCCACTACGCGCCGATCGTGGTGGTCGCCGAAGGTGCGACTCCGCGAGCAGGCACGATGGAAGTCGCGACCGGCGACCTTGATGCGTTCGGCCATGTGCGGCTCGGTGGTATCGGGCAACGGCTAGCGGATGAGATCGAGAAGCGCACCGGCAAGGAAGCCCGCACCACCGTGCTCGGACACATCCAACGAGGCGGGACGCCGACAGCTTTCGACCGCGTTCTCGCCACCCGCTTCGGCCTGCACGCCATCGACGCTGTCCACGACGGCAGTTTCGGCAAGATGGTCGCGCTTCGAGGCACCGACATCGTGTTGTGCGACCTCATCGACGCGACAGGTGTGCTGAAGACCGTGCCCCTCGAGCGCTACGCGGAGGCCCAGGTCCTGTTCGGTTAACCGGCTAGACTCGACCGGTGCAAAGGGAACTCTCGTCATGGCGCGCGCTGCCGGTCGCACAGCGTCCGATGTGGCCCGACGCCGAGGCGTTGCGCCGGGTCGCTGATCAGTTGCGTGAACTGCCGCCTCTCGTCGTCCCGGAAGAGTGCGATCGCCTCAGCTCACGGCTGGCCGACGTTGCCCGTGGCAAGGCGTTCCTGCTCCAGGGCGGTGACTGCGCAGAGACCTTCGCCGACGCCACGGTTGAGAAGATCCGCGACAAGATCAAGATTCTGTTGCAGATGGCGGTGGTGCTGACCTACGGCGCGAGTGTGCCGGTCGTCAAGGTGGGCCGGATGGCCGGCCAGTACGCAAAACCGCGATCGAAGAACACCGAGATCGTCGATGGTGTGCAGCTCGACAGCTACCGCGGTGATGCCGTCAATTCGATCGAGCAGACGCCGCAAGCCCGGGTGCCTGACCCAGCACGGCTGCTCGAGGCCTACCACCGCGCCGGCGCGACACTGAACCTCATCAGGGCACACGCCACCGGCGGGTTCGCGGACCTACGCCAGGTGCATTCGTGGAACTCCGACTTTGTCGGCCGCAGCCCCGCTGGGCAGCGCTACGAATCCATCGCGACCGACATCGATCGGGCGCTGTCGTTCATGCAGGCTTGTGGTTTCGACCTCGAACGCGCCGATGCTGCGCATCAGGTCGAGTTGTTCTCCAGTCACGAAGCGCTGCTGCTCGACTACGAATCTGCCCTCACCCGCTGGGACGACGACCGGTCTGCGTTCTACGACTTGTCCGCGCACTTGGTGTGGGTGGGGGAGCGCACCCGCGATCTCGATGGTGCGCATCTGGAATTCGTCCGTCAGATCGCGAACCCGATCGGCGTGAAGCTCGGGCCCTCGACCTCACCCGATGCGGCCGTTGCGTTGGTCGAGAAGCTCGACCCCGATCGGCGTCCGGGCCGATTGATGTTCGTCACCCGTATGGGCGCCGAGCGGGTGCGCGATGTGCTGCCGCCCATCGTCGAGAAGGTCACCGCGTCCGGCGCCGAGGTGGTATGGAGTTGCGACCCGATGCACGGCAACACCATTGAATCGGCGAGCGGCTACAAGACCCGCCACTTCGACGACATCGTCGAAGAGGTAACCGGATTCTTCGAGGTGCACCACGGGCTCGGCACTGTTCCCGGCGGCTTGCATGTCGAGCTAACCGGTGAAGACGTCACCGAATGTCTGGGTGGCGGCGACGACATCGTCGATGCCGATCTTGGCGGGCGCTACGAGACAGCGCTCGACCCTCGCCTCAACGTCGGCCAATCGCTCGAGCTCGCGTTCTTGGTCGCCTCGATGTTGCAAGACGGACGTCGCGGTCGGGCCTGAGTCAGCGTCCGCCCTACGCATCGGTCACGAGCTAGTTCAACCGCCGGCGCCGCAATCCCACGATCCATCCGATGAGCACGATCGTGCCGGCGACCCCGAGCACGATGCCGGCCAACAACGACGCGATCATCGCCGGTGGCACCTCGGTGGCTGCCTTGAGCCGTGCCGGCGTCACCGCCAGGTAGCTGCTCTGATCGGTGCTGTTGGCGAACGAGAACGACACCTTCGCGCCAGGCAACAGCCGCGGAGCACCGGCCACGATGGCGGTGAACTCGTTTCCGGCGTGGGTGATCGACGTCCGCTTCTGGGTCTGACCGAGAGCGTGATTCACCGATCGCGCCAACAGCGGCGTGCCCACGCTGACCGAGACCTCGAGATCGGCACCCTGGATGGCAATGACCGTGCCGTAGGTCGCCATTGTGTTCTCGGGCACGGCAATGCGGGCCGTGTTGTGCACCCACTGCACGGAGAGAACGACGAAGAACAGCCCGCCGATGACAGCGAGGCTGAGACAGCTGACCCAGGTCCAGAGCAATGGCCGGGACGACGCAGGGCGGCCGCCGGTCGGAGCTGGGGCGTATCCGGGCGGCGGCGGATAGCCAAGTTGTGCGTAACCCGTTGGCGGGTACGCCGGTGGATACCCCTGGTAGGGCTGCTGCGGGTATTGGGGCGGGTACGGAGGCTCGGTCACGTGTCCAACATCCTGTACGCACTGGCATCGTGCAAGAACAGGTCGCGCGTCGCGAGATACCGTGGGCCCATGGCGCAGCGCGACAGATTCGGCGGGGTGCGGCTGTGGGTCGCACCTGCCCTCGGCCTCGGCTTACTGGTGGCGGGCGGGTCGGTGGCGCTCGGGCTCAAGAGCGGCTTCGCCCCGCTGCTCGCCGCAGGCGTTGCCGCGGTCGTGCTGTCGATCGGGAAATGGCGTGAGACCGCGCTCGCCCGCGAGCGGGCCGCCCGCGATGTGCGGTAGCGACTCAGCGCGTCGGCCGGGCGATGGCCGGTTGACGACCGAGTAGCGGCGGTAGCGTCCGCACCGCCGCCGCGAGTTCGCGCAGATCTCCGTCGGCGAGTGCTTGCGGACCGTCACACAATGCATCCTCTGGATGCGGATGAACGTCCACGATGATGCCGTCAGCACCGACCGCCATTGCGGCGCGCGATAGTGGCAACACCAAGTCACGTCGTCCGCCCGAGTGTGAGGGATCGACAACGACGGGCAGATGTGAGAGCGCATGCACGACCGGTACGGCCGAGATGTCGAGGGTGTTGCGGGTCGCGGTCTCAAAGGTACGGATGCCTCGTTCGCACAACACGATGTCGAGATTTCCGCGCTGAGCAACATATTCGGCCGCCATCAGCCACTCGCGGATCGTCGAACTCATACCTCGTTTCAACATGACCGGTTTGCGTGCAGAGCCGACGGCTTGTAACAGCGCGAAGTTCTGCATGTTCCTGGTGCCGACTTGCAGCATGTCTGCATATTCGACGACAAGGTCGACGTCGGCGGCATCGATGACTTCGGTCACGACCGGCAGCCCGGTCTCTTCGCGCACCTTGGCCAAGACCTTCAGCCCCTCCTCGCCCAGACCCTGAAACGCGTAGGGCGACGTGCGCGGCTTGTACGCGCCACCGCGCAGCAACGTCGCTCCGGCGGCGGCCGCCATTTGCGCGGACTCCAGTGTCTGCGCGTACGACTCGACCGCGCACGGGCCCGCGATGAACGTGAAAGTATCGGGGCCGATCGGCACACCGCCGACCGAGACCGTGGTGCGATCTGGGTGGTGTTCGCTGCTCACCAGCTTGAACGGCACCGAGATCCGCACGACCTCGTGTACGCCGGGTAGCGCCCGCAGGTTGAGGGCGTAGAACCGCTCCACATCCCCGACGAGCCCGATGATGGTGCGTTGCACGCCGCGGCTCACGAACGCCTCGCCGCCCGCGGTCTCGACCCTGGCGACGACCGCGTCGATGTCGCTGTCGGATGCATCGGCTGTCATCACGACGACCATCGGAAATCCCCTCAGTACACGCGTGTTCACTGCTGACTCTAGTCAGCGGTCGCGGAGACTCCTCATCAGTGCAAGGTCTTCACGGTGCTCAGGCGATTTCCCTGGCGTTTCCAGAATCAGCGGGACGCCGCGGGTGGCCGGATGCCGGAACAGCTCCGCAAACGGTTCGAGTCCGATCTTGCCCTTGCCGATGCGCTCGTGATTGTCACGGTTCGATCCGCACGCGTCCTTCGAGTCGTTGGCATGGAGCAGCTTCAGCCGATCGCGGCCGACGGATCGGACGAGTGCGTTCAACGTTGAGCGCACACCGCCGGGTGTCGCGAGGTCGTGGCCGGCGGCAAATGCGTGACACGTATCGAGACAAATACCGAGCTTGGGGTGGTCGTCGAGAGCGGCGAAGTAGCTGCCGAGTTCCGCGACAGTGGACGCCAGTGATTGACCCGCACCAGCGGTGGCTTCGATTAGCAAATCTGGCCCGCCGTCGGGGATTTCGTCGAGCAACGGCAGCACGTTCTCGCGTACCTGTGCCATCGCCTCAGGCTTACTCGACGGGGTGACCGCCGAGCCCGCATGCACGACCACACCACGCGCGCCGATCGCGCCGGCACGGGTCAATGCGTGGCGGAGCGAGAGTACGGAGTTCTCCAACGTCGCGGGCGTGGGCGAACCAAGGTTCACCAGATACGCGGCATGCACGAACGTCGGAATCTTTGCGCTCGCGCATTGCGAACGGAACAGTTCGTCCTGGCGAGCGTCTCCGGCCGTTCTGGCCCAGCCACGTGGATTCGACAGGAAGACCTGAATCGCTTCCGCTCCAACGTCACGTGCATACGCAAGGCCCCCGTTCGACAGACCGCCAGCCACCGGGACGTGCACGCCGACTGGCGAAGGCTTGCGAGGCGGCATGGGCCCAGGATGTCAGAACGTGAACACTGCGATCACGATGCCCGACGACGGCATGCGATGGCAGTGGGGTTGATGCGGTCAGTTGGCGTTGATGGTGACGACGGTGCCCAGGGGATACATCGATCCGCCCCTGGGGCTTTGACTAGTCACCACGCCGAACCGGCCGCTCTTGCCGACTTTCACCCCAAATCCGAGGTCTTTCAGTTCGCTGGTCGCTTGCTTAATGCTCGTCCAGGTGGCCGGATCAGCAAGATTGCTCGTGACAACGTTGGGCACCTTGAACAACTGCGGGCCCTTCGACACATCGAGGGTGATCGTGGTGCTGCGGTTCCCTGTTCCGCTGTTCGGTGTTTGCGAGATCACTGACCCGGCGGGCACCGTGGTGCTGAAATCTTGGGTGGGCGGCGCGACGATGAAACCTGCGGTCGTGAGTGCGGTGGTGGCCTGGTCGGCGGGCTGGCCCGCGTAGTTGATGATCGGGATCGGCGCCGGACCCGCACTGACGGTCACGATGACGACGGTGTCGCGTTTTTCCTGCTGACCTGGTGTCGGGTCGGTCGAGATCACGTTCCCGAGGGGAACGGTCTCATTGAACAACTGGGGCACGGTGTCAGAGACCTTGAGATTCGCAGCCGCGAGCTCGGCTTGGTATTCGGTGAGCGAGGTGTCGCCAGCAGCGCCGAACGAGGGCACGGTGAAACGCTCCGGGCCTTTCGACAACTCGATCGTGATGGCATCACCACGCAACAGCCGGTGCGGAGGCGGCGGGTCCTGGTGCAGCACCTCGTCCTTCGGAACCTTCTCGTCGTACGCCGGCGTGCCGACTTTCACTGTCAGCCCAGCCGCCTTGGCGGTGGAGATAGCGCCGGCCATTGAGAGGTTGATGAGGCTTGGTGTCGACGCCCAGCGCCCGTCGGCGAACCACCAGCCCGCCCCCGCAGCACCGGCCGCGAGCAGGAGCACGATGAGCAGCGCGATCCATCCCCGGCGCCGACGCCCGGGTCGTCGGGACTGGCGATACTCGTCGTCGTATTCCGGTGGCTGCACCGATGAGGGGGGCGAAATCGGCGGGGCGGGCGGCTTCGGCTGTGGCCAAGCTGGTTGCCACGTCGACTGCGGTGGGACGGCGATCGGGCCCGTGTCGGCGGTCGGGAGTTCGACCACCAGCGTGTGCTGCACGCGCGGGATGAGGGTCGTCGAGCCCACGGCGTCCGCATCGAGGGCGGGCAGGCTCCGCCGCACCCGCACCGTCTCGGCCAGAAACGCCGCAGCGTCACGCGGCCGCAGGTCGGGGTCGCGGGCGGTGGCCCGGGTGACGAGTTGGTCGACGACTACAGGCGTGCCGGGGATCACGGTCGAGGGTGCGGGCACGTCCTCGTGCGCGTGCCGCAACGCCACGGAGACCGCCGTTTCGCCCTCATAGGGCGGTCGGCCGGTGAGCATCTCGAACAGCATGATGCCGGCCGCGTAGACATCGCTGCGCGGATCGGCGACCCCCCGGATGACCTGCTCAGGAGCGAGGTAGGCGACCGTGCCGATCAGGGTGGTCGCGCTGGTCGCTTCGAGATTGGCGGCCGCCCGGGCGAGTCCGAAGTCGGCCACTTTCACCCGGCCGTCGTCGGCCAGCAGCACGTTCTCTGGCTTCACATCGCGGTGCACCAAGCCCGCGATGTGCGCCGCTGACAAGGCACTCAGTACCGGCTCGAGAATCGAGAGAGCTTCTTGGGGCAACAACCGGGTGCGCTCCCGCAACAGGTCGCGCAACGTGCGGCCGTGGACATACTCCATCGCGAGGAAGACGACGCCGTGGTCGTCGCCCTGGTCGAAGACCGCCACCACGTTGGGGTGTGAGAGCTTCGCGGCTGACTTGGCTTCCCGGATGAACCGGGAGACGAACTGGTCGTCGTCGGCGTACAGCTGATGCATGACCTTGATCGCCACCACCCGGTCAAGGCGGGTGTCAAGTGCGCGATAGACGGTGGCCATGCCGCCGCGGGCGATACGCGCCTCGACCCGGTACCGGCCGTCGAGTACCCGGCCGATCAAGGAGTCCGAAATCGTCGCATCCACGGCGTCGAGTGTACGGGCGGTGGGGGCTGCGCCCGGTCAGGCGCGCAACTCGTCGGTGCGGCAAGATGCGGGTCGTGCATCCGGACGCCGTGCTGTTCGATCTTGACGGCACGCTCACCGAATCTGGGCCTGGAATCATCCGGTCACTGGCGTACGCGTTCGACGCCGTCGGTGTCGCGCCCCTCGATGAGGCCATCCTGCGGCGGTTCGTTGGGCCGCCGTTGCTCGAGTCGTTTCGCGACATTGCCGGTCTCGATCCAGCGGTCGCTGACGAGGCTTTGATCGCCTACCGCCGGTACTTCGTGGACAAGGGCATGTTCGAGAATTCCGTTTACCCCGGGATCACGGCGCTACTGCGCGCGCTGACCGATGCCGGACGCCGACTGGCGGTGGCGACCTCGAAGCCGCTGCTCTACGCGCGGCCGATCATCGAGCACTTCGCCTTGGGCGAGTACTTCGAGGTGGTCTGCGGGCCGGACTTTGACGGGGCCGGTGCGGTCAAGACGACCGTGGTCGCCGAGGCGATGGCGGCGCTGGAGATCAAGCCGGCAGATCACGTGGTCCTCGTCGGTGATCGCTCGCACGACGTGATCGGCGCCCATGAAAACCGCATTGCGTGCGTCGGGGTGCTGTGGGGCTATGGCTCGCGCGCGGAGTTGTCGGCCGCCGATTTCCTTGCCGCGGACGTCGAGGAGCTGGCGTCGCTGCTCGGCGTCTCAATCAGTGGCAGGTGACGAGGCCCGTGCGTAGCGCCGCACCGGGATGCGGCCGGCCAGTCGCGCTAATCGACCGGCCTCGACCGCCTTGCGCATCGCCTCGGCCATCAGCGCCGGGTGCTGCGCACGGGTGACCGCGGAGGCGAGCAAGACTGCGTCGCACCCCAGTTCCATCGCCACGGCGGCATCGCTTGCGGTACCGATGCCGGCATCGAGCACCACGGGTACTCCGGCCCGCTCGACGATGAGTTCGATGTTGTGCGGATTGCGGATGCCAAGACCGGAGCCGATCGGCGAACCGAGCGGCATCACCGCGGCGCAGCCAACCTGTTCGAGCCGGCGGGCGAGCACCGGATCGTCGTTGGTGTACGGCAATACAACAAACCCGTCAGCGACCAGACGTTCGGCGGCGTCGAGGAGTTCGATCGGGTCTGGTAGCAAGGTGTGCTCGTCGGCGATGACCTCGAGCTTGATCCAGTTGGTATCGAGGGCTTCGCGGGCGAGCTGCGCGGTGAGCACCGCGTCCGCCGCGGTGTAACAGCCGGCCGTATTCGGCAGCACCCGCACCCCACGCCGGGTGAGCACATCGAGGATCGAGCCGCGGGCCGCCGGATCCACCCGTCGCATCGCCACCGTCGTGAGCTCGGTACCCGATGCGAGCAACGCGGCATCGAGCACCTCAAGGCTTGGCACGCCACCGGTGCCCATGATGAGCCGCGAGGTGAACGTCTCACCGGCCAGGACGAACGGGTCGTCCACGCCTCAGCCTCCCTGCACGGCGGTCAGCACTTCGACCTCGTCGGCATCGGCGAGGGTCGTTTCGGGCCACAGACCGCGTGGCACGACACTGCCGTTCACCGCGACCGCTACTCCCTGCACTGCCAGGGTCAGTCGGGCGACAGCCTCGGTCAACGTGCTGCTCTCGGGTAGCTCCAGCGGGGCACCATTCACCACGACCGTCATACCGGCATCGCCGCGTGGGCGAAACGGCACGGGTCGAAGCGTTCGAACCCGGCGGGCATGTCGCCCGTCGCGAGCAGCTCGGCGATCGCGTCCGCCGTCACCGGCGCCAGCAGAATGCCATTGCGATAGTGGCCAGTCGCGACGACCAGCCCGGGCAGTGCGCCCGCGCCGATCATCGGCGCGTTGTCAGGGGAGCCTGGGCGCAACCCGGCGGTCACCTCGACAAGCTCAATCTCGCCGACGCGCGGCACCAACTCGCGGGCGTCGGCCAACAGGTCACCGGTGCCCTCGACGGTCAAAGTCGGGTCGAATCCTTTCTCCTCGCTCGTCGCCCCGAGCACGATCTCGCCGTCAGCCCGCGGCACCAGGTAGATCGGCCGCCCGTGCACGAAGGCGCGTACGTTGCGGCTCAAGATCGGGCGCCGAGAGTTGTCCCGTAGCCGCACGATTTGGCCCTTGACCGGTCGTACCGGTGGGCGGGCATGCTCGGGCAGGCCGATGATGCTCGCTGACCAGCAGCCGGCGGCCAGAACCGTGCGCGCTGCGCGCACGCTGTCGGCGCCGATCACCTCGTCACCCTCGACCACGATGTCGCGAGCGGAGCAGTTCCAGAACGCGACGCCCACCCGCTCGCATGCCGTGCGAAGCGCCTCGATCAGCCTGCGGTTGTCGACTTGATGGTCACCGTCGACGAGCAGCCCGCCTCGAACGCGGGTCGCAAGAAAGGGTTCGAGCTCGCGGCATTCGCGTGCCGTCAGCGATTGTGAGGCCAGCCCGAGTGCTTTTTGGTACTGATGCAATTCGTCGAGCACGGCCTTGTCGTCGTCATCGAACGCGACGGCCAGCGTGCCGGTCGGGCGGTAGCCCACCGACGTCCCGCTCGCTTCTTCGAGTTCTGCGACGAACGCGGGGTAGTGCTGCGCCGATTCGAGGTTGAGGCGCAGCAGGTCTTCTTCCCCGTAGTGCACTTCGGTCACCGGCGCGAGCATGCCCGCGGCGTGGTACGAGGCTCGGGCGCGGTGCGGCTCGTCGATCACGGTGACGGTGAGCCCGCGAAGTGCGGCGCGCCAGCCGATCGCGAGACCGATCACGCCACCGCCCACGACGGCGACGTCACAGCTATGAACCCGGTCGGACGGCGATGCGCTCACGCGGTTGACTCCCTTCGCCGGCATGATCCGGAGCAGGTTCGACGGTCGGCGGCCGTCAGCCACCCTCTCAGCCCGTTGGTACCCGGACTCCCGTGTATCCACAGCCTATCGGGGCTCGCTGCCGCCTCTTACCGGCGCGGCACCTCATGCCCTTCGGCTACCTGTCGCCAACCAGATCTGACAAGAGGACTCAGGACGAACTAGACCTCGGCGGTCGCTCCCCAGATCCGCGCGCGACCAAGTGAGTAGGCATCACGACACTGCGTGGTGGGCCTTCGTCGCCGTCGATTCGGGCCAGCGCGGTAACGGCGGCGAGTCGACCCATTTCCTCCGGATCGTGTTCGATGACGGATACGTTGACGACGTCTCCGAGGTCGAGGTCGTCGAACCCGATCAGAGCCGGTGCCGATCCGTCGTTGGGCCAATCCTTCAACACGCGCAGTGCGCCGGTGGTGTTCCAGTTGTTCATGGTAAAAAGCGCGGTCGGGGGCGTCGACATCGCCATCAGACTTCGAGTATCGGCCTCGGCGGCGTGAGCATCGTGGGACTCCGTTCGCAGATACTGCTCCCACTCGGTCACGCCCGCGCGCTCCATAGCGCTGCGGAAGCCGGCCAGCCGCTCGCGGTGCGTGTTCAATCGCGGTACGTCGCCGATGACCGCGATCCGTCGGTGTCCGTAGCTCAGGAGGTGGTCTGCCGCCGCTCGCGCTCCACCAGCATTGTCCAGCAAGATGACATCAGCGAGAACGTGCGACGGCGGTCGGTCGAGGTAGACGACCGTGAGGCCTTGGCGCCGGTCGGCCTCGAGGTAACTGTGGTCTCCGGTGGTCGGTACGACGAGGAGGGCGCGAACGCGGCGATCGAGCATGTCTTTCGTCAATGACCACTCGAGCGCGGGGTCTTCGTCGGTGCTTGCCGTGATGAGCCGCAGGCCGCGCCGACTTATTTCCCTTTCGACACCTCGGGCGATGCCAGACCAGAACGGGTTGGCCAGGTCGCCGATCAAGAGCCCGACAGTGGTGGACGCCGCACCAGACCGCAGTTCACGCGCCAGGACGTTCAATCGGAAACCAAGCTGCGCGGCAGCTGTCCAGACTCGTTGGGCCGTCTCTTGGCTGACGTACGGTTCGCCGTTCAGGGCACGCGACACCGTCTTGACGCTCACGCCCGACAACGCGGCCACCTGCCGAAGAGTCGGGCGAGGAAGGCGATTAGGGCCCCGATCAGTCATCTCTGCCTTCCCGGAGGCACCCGTGGCTTGCGCTCGCTTGAGTTGCGCACCGCATCGCCGAAACGACGTGGACTCAGCCGCCACCGGTAGCGGCGGCGGCGGCGTGGGCGCCCAGCGAGATGAGCAGCGCGCCACCCGACTCGGCGATGGACACGATCGCCAGCAGGAGTGCCCCGCCCGCCATCGCCCGAGCCACTCGGTGTGCCGCCTGATCGGGGTCACTGCGGGCGGCACCGTGGGCGAGGATGGCGAACAGGAGGGCCAGTAACCCGAGCCCGAGCTCGACCGCGGCGGAGACGCGGATGCCGAAAATCGCATCGGATTGTGTATGCACGAGGGCGACCGCGTTGACGAGCAGGTAGCTCGATAGCAGCCCGATCAGGCTGACCGTGGCGAGTACCAGCGCGGCGATGCCGAGCGCTTCGGGGCTCGTGAGCGTGACTGCCCAGCCGCTTGAGGTGGGTGAATCGTCGAGGTCGTCGAGGTCGTCGAACTCCTCGTCGTCGTCGTCATCATCCTCGAGCAGGTCATCGGGTGCGTCGCCGTCGCCCAGAACTTCTCTCATGGTCAACGACCCTAGCGTGTCCGAGCGCCTCCGAGGCCCTCGCGAGAGAGTCGCGGACCCCGGCGTGGCAGGCTGGCGAGGTGGCCGACATCGAAGACCTCATCACCGAATGGCTGAACCTTCCCGAGGTCGCTGAGCGCTTGTACCTTGACATCACCAAGGTGCGGCAGCTGTTGCGCGAACGCAAGCTGCTCGGCGTCCGGCGTGATGGGGTGATGTGCGTGCCGGCGATATTCGTCGGTGATGGCGCGATCCTCAAAGGCCTGCCTGGCACGTTGAGCTTGTTGGCCGACTCCGGGTTCGACGACGACGAGGCGCTGCGGTGGTTGTTCACCGACGACGCGTTGCCCGGCTCACCAGTGCAAGCACTGGCCGAGAACCGCGGCACGGAGGTGAAGCGGCGTGCGCAGGCGCTCGCTTTCTGACGCACGCCTGTATCTGTGTGTCGACGCGCGCGAGCAGCAGGGTGATCTTGCGGAGTTTCTCGATGCCGTGCTCGCAGGCGGCGTCGACATCGTGCAGCTGCGGCAAAAGGGCATCGAAGCAAAACAGGAACTTGCTGCGTTGGAGGTTTTTGCGGCCGCCTGTCAACGTCACGGCACGCTGCTCGCGGTGAACGACCGGGCTGATGTCGCGTGGGCAGTGGGCTCGCACATTTTGCATCTTGGGCAAGACGACTTGCCGGTATCGGTTGCCCGTGCGATCGTCTCCGACGACATGCTGATCGGGCGTTCGGCACATGCCGAGCACGAGGTTGCCGCCGCTGCAGTCGAGGAAGGCGTCGACTATTTCTGCGTCGGCCCGTGCTGGCCGACGCCGACCAAGCCTGGCCGACCGGCACCAGGGCTGGACCTCGTGCGATACGCGAGCACGCTGCGCGGTGACCGCCCGTGGTTCGCTATCGGTGGTATCGATCTGGGCAATCTTGATGAGGTGCTCGACGCCGGGGCGCGCCGCGTCGTCGTCGTCAGGGCCATCACCTGCGCTGCCGACCCGGGAGCAGCTGCAGCCGAATTCGCGAACCGATTGGCGCACGCCGTACCGGTATCCTGAAGGCATGTCGCTGGGTCGTCCGTCGTTGAGCGCGCGCACTCCGACCATAAAGGAACTTCTCGCGCAAGGCGGCAACTCGTTCTCGTTCGAGTTCTTCCCGCCGAAGTCCGAGCAGGGCGAACGTTCGCTGTTCCAGGCCATTCGTGAGCTCGAGCAGCTGCGGCCAACGTTTGTGTCGGTCACCTACGGCGCGGGCGGCTCCACGCGCGACACCACCGTGCGCATGACCGAACGCATTGCCAGCGAGACGACCCTCACGCCCGTCGGACACCTCACCGCCGTTAACCACTCGGTGGCCGAGTTGCGCCGCGTGATCGGTCAGTATGCCGATGCCGGGGTGCGCAACGTGTTGGTCTTACGCGGCGATCCTCCCGGCAATCCGCAAGGCGACTGGGTTGCGCACCCAGAGGGCTTCGAATATGCCGACGAACTTGTGGCGCTGGTGAAGCATTCCGGGCAGTTCTGTGTCGGCGTTGCTGCGTTCACCCGCAAGCATCCACGATCGCCCACCGTCGAAGACGACCTCGCCAACTTCGTGCGCAAGTGTGCGGCCGGCGCCGACTTCGCCATCACCCAGATGTTCTTCTCGGTCGACGACTACCTGGTGTTGCGTGACCGCGTAGCGGCGGCCGGCTGCGACGTCCCGATCATCCCGGGCATCATGCCGCTGACCTCGATCGGGCAGATCGAGCGGTTCTCGATCCTGTCCGGGGACGACTTCCCGCTCGACCTCGCCGAGCGGCTGCTCGCGGTTGCAGACGATCCGGTCGCGGTGCGGGCGATCGGCATGGAGGTGGCCACCGTGATGTGCCAGCAACTGTTGGCCGAGGGCGTGCCGGGCCTGCACTTCATCACGTTGAACAAGTCGACGGCGACGCGCGAGATCTACCAAAATCTCGGGCTCGCCGTGAAATAGCGGCGGGTCGTTTCGCGGGCCCGGTTAACGCGAGCCTCCACGAGCGTGCGAAGCGCCGCCGTGTCGAGGTGGGCAGGGACCGTTTGATCACCAGGGTTTGAGTGGAACCGGGCCGTAGGTGACGGCGTCCAACTGACACTTTTCCTACGTGTGTCACACCGGAGGCCGTCATGTCGCCAAGCCCCGCTCTGCGTTCGTTGGCCGTCGGAGTCGCCGCAGCTGTTGTCGTGGTCGCCGCCTATGCGTGGGGGCATGGAGGACACTCCGCTTCGGCCGCTACCCCACCTGTTGGCGCGCCGGCCACGGTATTGACCGCATCGACGAGCGCCGCACCTGGTGATGGTGGCGTCAGTGTTGGTGGCACCGGTCGGGTGACGGGCAAGCCGAATTTGCTTCGGCTGCAGACGTCGATCGAGGTGACGAAGCCGAACGTGAACGATGCGATGCAGGCGGCGAACGTCGTGATGGCTGCCGTGCAAAAGACACTGAAGTCGGACGGCGTGGCCGACGCGGACTTGCAGACGTCGGGGTTGTCGGTGCAGCCGAACTACGACTACGCCAACAACGCAGCGCATCTCACCGGATACACGGTGAGCGAGAACTTGTCGGTCGTGCTGCGCAATCTCACCACCGCCGGTTCGATCATCACCGATGCAGCGCGCTCGGGTGGTGATGCACTGCGCATCGGCGGCGCGACGCTCGATCTCGACGAAGACGGCGACTTGATCTCGCAGGCCCGGTTGGCCGCGTTTGCTGACGCGGAAGCCAAGGCGAAGGCGTACGCGACGGCAGCTGGACGCACACTTGGGCCGGTCACGAGCATTTCGGAGTCGACCGACTCGCAGCCCCAAACCTTCAACTACCCCACGTTCGCCGCCGCGGCACCCGCTGCGTCCGCGCCCGTTCCGATTCAGGCGGGTTCGCAAGACGTGACGGTCAACGTCGCGGTGACCTGGGCACTCAACTAGGCCCTTGTGAGGCGGAGACCCCCGAGGACAGGTGCACACGCCTGTCCTCGGTGGTTTCGATCACGTAAACGTGATCGACTTCAAGCCACTTAGCCGCCGGCGCGGCGCCGAAACGTGCGCTTCACCTTCGAGTTGTTCGTCGGAGCGGCGGCCTGTTCGTCGGCGCCGTGGCCGGTGGCTGCCGCCGATCCGCCAGCCCGCTTGCGGTCGAGGGCCTCGAGATAGCGGCGGCGCAACTCCTCGTCAGCTGACGCCGCGGCCGTCTTCGCTGGTGCGGTTTCGTCAGTGGACGACGATTGGTCTTGGTCTGCGGTAGCCATAAGGCCATTCTGTACTAGTCGCCGACTTCGGCGGGCGTGCCGCCGGTGAGGGTGAGCAGTTCGTCGAAGGTAGTCGGAAAGACCGCATGCGTGTGCCCGGCCGCCGCCCACACCACGTCGTAGTCGTTCAAGGCGATATCGACAAGCGTGCGCAGCGGGTGCGGGTGCCCGATGGGGGACACGCCGCCGATGGAGACCCCGGTGTGTTCGCGCACGAAGCCGGCGTCTGCGCGGCCGACCTTCGTGACGCCGACCAGCACCGCAACTCGTGCGGTGTCGACCCGATGACGGCCACTCGTCAAGACCAGTAGCGGTTCGCCGTCCGCCACAAAAATCAGGCTGTTGGTGATCTGTCCGACCTCGACACCGAGCGCTGCGGCGGCCTCGACTGCGGTGCGGGCCGATTCGTCGAGCATCCGCACCGTGCCGCTTGCCCCGGCGGCGATCAACGCGGCTTGGATGCGCACAGCGTTGGGGTGCAGATCCTCACTCACTCGGCCTCCAAGACCCGTTCGAAGCACAGACTCGTTTCCTCTTCTTCGTAGTCGCCGAAGTTCGGGATCCGCTGGTAGCCGGCACCCTCATAGAGCCGCACTGCTTCGGGTTGCTTGTCGCCGGTCTCCAGGCGCACGCGCACCGCTCCTCGTTCGCGGGCGCGGGTCTCGAGGTCGCGCAGGATGAGCTGCCCGATCTTGCGGCCGCGATACCCCGGCTGCACATACATTCGCTTGACCTCGACGGTCGGCTGTTCGTCGACGAGATCGCGAAATGAACCGCAGCCAATCGGTGCGCCGGAGGTCGCGTCGTAAGCGATCACAAAGACCGCGATGTCGGCAGCCGTCGGACGATGCCCAGGTTCGAAATCGCCGCCGTAACGCGCATCGATGTCGGCGCGCTGGGCGGCGCGCAGCTGCACGCCGTCCGGGTCATCCCACGACACAACACGCAGGACGACGTCACTGGCGGTCTGGTCCAAAGTCACCCACCGATCCTAGAGATCCGCGCGCCCAACCTGACGGGAGTGGCTGCGGCTCATTGACGGTATTCGAACATATGTTCGATACTCTTGGGATGCTTGCGTCCGCCGCCCGGTCTCTCGAGACGCTGGCACCTGACCTCCTCGAACAGCTTCGCGGTACCGGGAGTTCGGAGCTCCTCCCGGTGCCGCAGGCGCTGGCCGGGTTGTTTCCTGAGGGCGGGCTGCGCCGAGGATCGACCGTCACCGTGAGCGGATCGTCGTCCCTGGTGTTGGCGTTGCTGGCGGCGGTGTCGCAAAAACCGAGCTGGTGTGCCGAGGTCGGTTCGCCCTTGCTTGGCAGCGTTGCGGCGGTCGAGGCGGGGGTGGCGCTCGAGCGGTTCGTCAGGGTTGCCGAGCCGGGGGAGCAGTGGCCGTCGGTGGTGGCGAGCCTGCTCGAGGCGTTCGAGATCGTCGTCGTCCATCCGCCGGCGCGGGCGCACGAGGCCGACATGCGTAGGCTCACGGCCCGGGCTCGTGAACGATCGGCGGTGCTGCTGGTCACCGGCTCTTGGCCAGGCGGCCACACCAACGCCTGGCCAGGCGCCATGCTCGGCCTCTCTGTCGTCGGCCAACGTTGGCACGGGCTCGGCTCCGGTCACGGTTACTTACGCGCTCACGAACTCGACGTGCAGACACTCGGTCGGGGCGCGGCGACCCTGCCGCGGCACGCAACCGTACGGCTGTGAACGCGGTGCGCACGCTCGCGGTCTGGTGTCCTGACTGGCCGGTGATCGCGGCCGGTGGCAGTGCGGAATTGCCAGGTGCGGTGCTGCACGCCAACCGGGTGCTGGCGTGTTCAGCCGCCGCGCGAGTTGACGGAGTTCGTCGCGGTCAGCGCCGTCGCGATGCGCAGGCGCGGTGTCCTGAGCTGACGGTTTATGGCCATGACCCGAGTCGCGATGCGCGGCTTTTCGAGCAGGTGGCGGTTGCCGTCGAAGCGGTCGTTCCGGGCATCGAGATCGTGCGCCCAGGGCTTCTTGTGGTGGCCGCACGTGGTGCGGCGCGTTACTACCACGGTGAGTTGCCGCTACTTGCCACGATGGCGACCGCGATCGCCGACGCCACCGGCTACGACGTCCAGCTCGGTGTTGCCGACGGCATTTTCGCGGCTACCCAGGCTGCCTTTGCGGCGCACATCGTGCCGGTCGGCGAGGCGGCACTTTTCCTTGCGCCGCAGCCAGTTCGGGTCCTTGATCGGCCCGAGCTTGCCGATTTGCTGGGCAGGCTCGGCGTCCACACGCTTGGTGATTTTGCTGCATTGCCGCGCGCAGATGTGCTCGCCAGGTTCGGTCCTGACGGCGCCTACGTGCACGATCTTTCCCGAGGTATTGAGGCGCGGCCACCGTCGGCTCGCGTCGCGCCGCCCGATCTTGCTGTCGAGATGGCGCTCGACCCGCCGATCGACCGCGTCGACACCGCCACCTTCGTTGCCAAGACGCTGGCCGAACAGTTGCATGAGCGACTCGCGGCGCGTGGGCTTGCCTGTATCCGCATCAGCATCGAAGCCTGCACCGAAAACGGCGAACAGCTGTCGCGCAGTTGGCGGCACGGCAGCGTCTCGACCACCGGATTCACCGCGAGTGCGATCGCCGATCGTACCCGCTGGCAACTCGACGGTTGGTTGTCGGGCACGATCCGCTCTCATGACGGCCGGCCGTCGAGTGGGCTGGCTTTCTTGCGGTTGGTTCCTGACGACGTCATCCATGACGACGGGCGGCAACTCATGTTGTGGGGCGCTGAGTCAGCGACTGGTCCCAGTGGTGATCTCGAGCAGATCGACCGCGCATTGGCACGGGTGCAAGGAATTCTCGGCCCCGACGCGGTGGTCACCGCAGTCGTTGGTGCTGGGCGCGATGTTGGTGAGCAGGTCAGGCTGGTGTCGTGGGGTGAACCGCGCGACGTGGTGCCGGCCGATGCGTACCCATGGCCGGGTCGGCTACCGGCACCCGCACCCGCCACTGTGCTCACGCCAGCGCAACCCGCCGTCGTTACCGATTCTGACGACAAGCCGGTCACCGTCACCGGCCGTTGTGTCGTCAGCGCACCGCTCACCTGGTTGCGGGTGGGGCAGCAGCCGCCCGTTTCCATTGCCGGCTGGGCCGGACCATGGCCACTCGACGTCCGTTGGTGGGATCGCCTGACGACCCGGCGGCGCGCCCGTTTCCAGATCGCGACTGTCGACGGCGCCGGTTTCCTGATGGTGTGCGAAACCGGCCGCTGGTCGATCGAGGCGCTCTATGACTAACCCCACCCTCTTCGCATCCCTGGTGGTCGTCCAACTCCGACAATTCGGGCGGTCTAACAACCACCAGGGATGCGAAGAGGGTCAGGGGGGTCGCTGTGGGCTTCAATAATCCGGATGTGCCTTGGCGTGAACTCGAACGCCAACTGGCCGGGCGGCCCAAGCCGGCAAATAGCCCGGGCTACAAACCGGTCGACGGCGATGGTGGCGACAGTCCGGGCTGGTCACGAAAACGTGAGCACTACCAGCCGATCGCGTTACCGCCCAAGTCTCCACGCTCTACCGAACAGGTGCCCTACGCCGAACTGCACTGCCATTCCACCTTCAGTTTTCTCGACGGTGCAAGCGAACCCGAAGAGTTAGCCGAAGAAGCAGCAAGGCTCGGCCTCGAAGCCTTGGCCATCACCGATCACGACGGTTTCTACGGTGTGGTGCGTTTTGCCGAAGCAGCTGGCGAACTCGGCATCCGCACGGTGTTCGGGGCCGAACTTTCTCTCGGCCTGCGCACTCCGCAAAACGGCATCGCCGATCCCGAAGGTGATCACCTGCTCGTACTCGCCCGTGACCCCGAGGGATACCGCCGACTCTCGATGGCGATCAGTACCGGGCAACTGGCCGGCAAGGAGAAAGGCCGACCGATCTACGACCTCGACGAACTTGCCGATTCGCACGAGGGTCACTGGCTGATTCTCACCGGCTGCCGCAAAGGAAGTGTGCCAAGAAACCTTGCCAGCACAGGGCTTTCGGCCGCCGAAGCTGCACTTGACCAGCTCACCGAAATGTTCGGTTACGACAACGTGCTGGTCGAGCTCACCGATCACGGCAATCCGCTCGACTCCACGCGCAACGACGCGCTTTTCGACCTAGCCGGACGACGTGGGCTCGGCGTCGTCGCCACAACCAACGCGCATTACGCCACACCAAACAGAGGCCGGCTCGCGGCGGCACTGGCCGCCGTCCGGGGTCGTCGTGGTCTTGATGACATGGACGGTTGGTTGCCTGCAGCCAGCACCGCGCACCTGCGCTCGGGAGCCGAGATGGCTCAGCTGTTCGCGCGCTATTCGGGAGCCGTCGAGCGAGCTGCCGCCATCGGCCGCGAGTGCGCATTCGATCTGCGGCTCGTCGCACCGCGGTTGCCGGATTTTCCAGTACCCGCAGGGCATAGCGAGATGAGTTACCTGCGCGAGCTCACCATGCAGGGGGCTGCGAAGAAGTACGGTTCACCCGACAAGCAGCCGCGGGCCTACCGGCAGCTCGAGCACGAACTCGAGGTTATCGAAAAGCTCGATTTCCCAGGCTATTTCCTGATCGTCTGGGAGATCGTCGAGTTCTGCAGAACGAACGACATCTTGTGCCAGGGCCGCGGATCCGCGGCCAACTCGGCGGTGTGTTACGTGATCGGTATCACCAAAGCCGATCCGATCTACTTCAACCTGCTGTTCGAGCGATTCCTTGCGCCCGAACGCGACGGCCCTCCCGACATCGATCTCGACATCGAAAGCGGACGACGCGAAGAAGTCATCCAGTACGTCTACCAGCGCTATGGCCGCACGAACACCGCGCAGGTCGCCAACGTCATCAGCTACCGGCCGAAGTCAGCGGTGCGCGATATGGCGAAGGCACTCGGTTACTCGACAGGGCAACAAGATGCGTGGTCGAAACAGATCGACAGCTGGGGATCCGTTGCTTCCGACGCGAGTGGTACAGGTGCAGGTACCGACCATGACATCCCCGCCGATGTCATTGAGTTGGCCGAGCAGATTCTACGGTTCCCTCGCCATCTTGGTATCCACTCAGGCGGCATGGTCATCTGCGACCGACCCGTTACCGAGGTATGCCCGGTCGAATGGGGACGGATGGAAAATCGCACAGTTTTGCAGTGGGACAAGGACGATTGCGCCCGCACCGGGTTGGTGAAGTTCGACCTTCTCGGTCTCGGCATGTTGTCGGCCTTGCATGGCGCGTTCGATCTCCTGCGCGAGCACTACGACCTCGATCTGCAACTCGACACCGTCCCGCCCGAAGATCCGAAGGTCTACGACATGTTGTGTGCCGCCGATTCGATCGGGGTGTTCCAGGTTGAGAGTCGCGCACAGATGGCGACGTTGCCGCGGTTGAAGCCACGCCATTTCTATGACCTGGTCACCGAAGTTGCCATCATCAGGCCGGGGCCCATCCAGGGCGGTTCGGTGCATCCGTTCATCCGGCGTCGCAATGGTTTGGAAGAGGCCACCTATGCCCACCCGTTGCTGAAGAAATCGCTCGAGCGCACCTACGGCGTTCCGCTCTTCCAGGAGCAGGTGATGCAGATGGCGATCGATGTCGCCGGCCTCACGGCATCCGAGTCTGATCAACTACGGCAGGCGATGAGTTCGAAACGTTCGACGCAACGGATGGAACGGCTACGCGACAAGCTCTACAGCGGCATGGCCGAGCGCGGCATCACCGGGGTCGTCGCCGATGAGGTCTACGAGAAGCTCACGGCGTTCGCGCACTTCGGGTTTCCGGAGAGCCACTCGATCAGTTTCGCTTACCTGGTCTACGCCAGTTCGTGGCTGAAATTGCATTATCCGGCGGCTTTTTGTGCCGCGTTGCTCAATGCGCAGCCGATGGGTTTCTACTCACCGCAGTCACTGGTCGCCGATGCGCGACGGCACGGTGTCGAGGTACGGCGTCCCGATATCAACGCCAGTGCCGCACTCGCCACCCTCGAACAGACCGAATCGGGGGAGCGGGGGGTTCGGCTCGGGCTCACCGCGGTTCGGGGGATCACCGAACCCCTCGCCGAGCGCATCGCGGCGGATCGGCCCTACGCCAGCATGGCCGATCTTGCGCATCGGGTCGGGTTGAGCACCGTGCAGCTCGAGGCATTAGCGACAGCCGGCGCTTTCGACTGCTTTGGATTGACGCGACGGGTGGCCTTGTGGGCTGCCGGTGCAGCCGCGCAGGTCTCGCCTGATCGGCTCGAGGGCAGCGTGCTCGGCGCAGCTGCGCCTGTCCTTCCGGTGATGAACGACGTCGAGGTCT
>Ga0209863_10000382_pt1 | contig 23776 bp, 17 predicted proteins | sample OrgsoiDNA2013046_FD_185796 | JGI IMG/M metagenome (GOLD analysis project Ga0209863, IMG submission 185796) | Permafrost soil microbial communities from the Arctic, to analyse light accelerated degradation of dissolved organic matter (DOM) -... | ecosystem: Environmental > Terrestrial > Soil >...
CAAAAAAGAAAGCAGCTCCAAAGAAAAAGGCTGCTAAGAAAGCTGCAAAGAAGAAATAATTTTCTTCATTCGTTAGCTGAAAATAGTAAAGTCCTCCGGTTCATTCCGGGGGACTTTTTGTTTTTGTATCTTTGTGAAATCACCCTCTCAAACATAAGCCCATGGCGGTTTCTAACGAAGTGATTGCAGAAAGTTTTTCTCTCCTGGCCAAACTCATGGACATACATGGAGAGAACCCGTTTAAAATAAAATCTTACTCTTCCGCATCATTCAGCATCGATAAATTAACAGAAGAACTTCATGCGATTCCACGCGAAAAAATATTGACAGTAAAGGGCATCGGACCAAGTATTGGCAAACAAATCATCGAAATTCTCGACACCGGTGAACTACCCCAACTTCATGAAATAATCAACAAAACACCTCCCGGGGTCATCGAAATGCTCCGAATTAAGGGTTTGGGTCCAAAAAAGATTTCAACAGTCTGGAAGGAGATGGAAATCGAATCTATCGGTGAATTGATGTATGCATGCAGCGAAAACCGGCTGATGCTTTACAAAGGATTCGGCGAAAAGACCCAGAATAATATTCGTGACACAATTACGTTCTATATGCGGAGTCAGGGAAGTTTTCTCTTCGCTGAAGTGGAAGGTTATGTGCATACCATCCATAAATTACTCCGCGAATCTTTTCCCGGTCATCCAATTTCTGTCTCCGGTGCTTTCCGAAGACAACTCGAAACCATCGATCAGGCACTATGGATCACATCTGTCCCCATCTCTGATTTAACCGCTTACTTTCAATCAAACCAGTTTCAAATTGAAGAAGAAAAACCGACGGAGCTGGTCGTTTCGGGCAGTGAAAACATAAAACTGCAATTTCAAATCGTTCCCCCGGAATCTTTTCATACCAGGGTTTTTGAAACCAGTTGCAGCGATGCATTCCTTGAAAAATGGAATCAGCAGTTTACAAATTTGGTCCCCACTGATTCGGAAGAAATGATTTTTAAGCAGGCTTCTGTTCATTTTATTCCCGCCCCGCTCCGGGAAGATCCGGAGATTATTGAGAAAGCCATGCAGGCCCCTCTTCCCCCCTTGATTAAGTTTTCAGATATAAAAGGTATTGTTCACAGCCACAGTAACTGGAGCGACGGACTGCATACCATTGAAGATATGGCCAAGGCATGCATATCGCAGGGTTTTGAATACCTGGTGATCAGTGATCACAGCAAATCTGCTTTTTATGCAAACGGCCTTTCAGAAGAAAGAATCCGCGAGCAGCATCTGTATATTGATGAATTGAATGCGCGGCTGGCACCCTTCCATATTTTTAAAAGTATCGAATGCGACATTCTCAACGACGGGCGGCTGGATTATAGTGATCAGATCCTTTCCACATTCGACCTGGTGATCGCATCGGTCCACTCGAATCTGAAAATGAGTGAAGAAAAAGCAATGGGCCGGCTGCTGACAGCCATTCAAAATCCCCACACACGCATTCTGGGCCATCCTACGGGACGCTTGCTGCTGAGCCGGGCAGGATATCCTGTGGATCATAAGACGCTGATAGATGCCTGTGCGGAACATGGCGTGGTGATCGAGCTGAACGCACATCCGCGCCGGCTCGATATGGACTGGAGATGGTTACGATATGCGCTGAAAAAAAAGCTGATGATCAGTATCGACCCGGATGCTCATTCCATTAACGGGTATCATGATATACATTACGGAGTTCTGGCAGCACAAAAAGGCGGAGTTACGGCTGCTGATAATTTATCCAGTTTCACTTTAAAGCAGATGGTCGAGTTTATTTCCAGGAAACGAGGTTGATTTTCACATTTAGTGTGGCGAATACATTTTCTACCCTTCCACATTCGCCACACTAAATGAGCTAAAATTCCTACCCTTCCACATTAACCACACTGATTTCAGAATCACTATACAGCGGTAACGCAACATAAAAAGTCGTTCCTTCATCTTCTATCGTCTCAAACCAAATCGTTCCCTTTGCCTGTTCGACAATGGTTTTACTCATGGCAAGTCCGAGTCCCGTGCCGGAGGACTTAGTCGTAAAATTGGGAATGAAGATTTTGGATTGCATCTGTTCCGGAATTCCTTCCCCATTATCGCGGACCCTGATCAGCACCTTATCTTCTATAATTTCCTCGGTAATTTGGATCCTGCAAATCTCCATATCGTGACAGGCTTCTGTAGCGTTCTGAAGTAGGTTCGTAAAGAGCCGGTTGATCTGTGTCTTATCTGCAAAAATTAAAATCTTCTCCGGCACCGGTTCCCATGTCAGCTCCACATTTTCCATGGTTTCATACAATGAAGTGAGGGAATGCAGCATTTCGTGCAGATCCAGTACTTCATTTTTAGGATTGCCTATATGAGCAAACTGACTGAAATCAGAAGCAATTTTCGAAAGATGATCAATCTGTTCCACCAGTGTTTTCGCCACATTCGCAGTAAGCTCTTTTAAATTCGGCGCTTCGCTTTTATTGGCTTTCTGCAGGTATTGAATACTTAGTTTCATCGGCGTCAGCGGATTCTTAATTTCATGCGCCACCTGCCGCGCCATTTCACGCCAGGCTCCTTCCCTTTCACTTTTTGCCAATGCCGATGCACTGTCCACCAGCTTGGCCACCATTTTATTGTACTCCCGAATCAGTCCCCCGATTTCGTCATTTTTTTTCCATTCAATCGCTTCATTGGTCTTACTGAGATTTACTTGTCGCATTTTTTCCGAGATCAGCGAGAAGGAGGTGGTGATGCGATTGGTCAGGAATACGGCAATGGTTCCCGCAATCAGGAAAATAAATACATTCAGATTGATGATCGTAATCAGAAATCTCGAGATTTCATCATTCAGTTCATCCTCCGTATTAAAAGAAGGAATATTGATATAGGCCGAAGAAGAACCTGTTCCCAGGCGCAATGGACAGTAAATACTCTGAAAACTGATGCCACCGAGTTTTTCCTGGTTGAAAAATTCGATGGAATTCAGGTGGTTCATATAATAAAAAGCCAGCGGATTCATCTGGTCGCTCAGCATGCCCTTGGTATAAATAAAAGGGTTGGATGACACGATTAGGGAACCATTCACATTATAGAGATTGATTTCTGCATTGTGGATTTCCGCCACATTGTTGATGATCTTATCCAGGTCTTCTCGCGGTATTTGTTTTACCGGATTGCTGACACCGGTGGCAGACTGGAAAGAGACTAACCTGTTTCCGATCTCACCGGAAATTACTTTCAGCGAAGCACTGAGCCGGTCCTGATTATTGCGGTTATATCGGTTGATCAGAAAAAAGATCGTGGATACACCGATCACCAGAAAAAGGAAAAGGCTTACAAAGATGATGGTCGTCTGGATCTGCGATCGGATATTCAACTCGAGAAATTTCTTCAGCTGCTGCCAATGCAGGCGGGTCTGAATCAAAACGGAACTTACCCAAAAGAGCGCAACCAATATGAGAAATGCACTGAAGAGATAGGAAAAAAGTGTGATTGCTTCGATTAGCAAATTATCCTTCTTGGCAATGACGATGATCTTATCGTCGGACACGGTATGCCAGAGTTCATCATAGCCATTATTTTTACGCTGCACGAAATCTTTTTTCGGAATCAGACTGTCATTCAGTTCGGTGGGAAAGGGATAATTGTTGTAATAAGTTATCAGCTGATTTTCGCTGTATATCGCATACGAATAAAACGGAGAATATTCTGGCAGAAATTCTTTGTGCTGTTGTGTAAGCTGCGGAACCAGCCCTTCACTTTTATAACTTCTGGGTTCAGCCTGTACAAACAGATATCCCATGATCTTATTTGGCCCATCCCGAATCACCTTCTTATAGATATAACTAAACTTATCATAAGCCTTTTCATAATACATCAGGTCGGGAATAGTCGTCGGCTTACCCTGCAGTTTGAAAATCGTATTCAGCGTATCATAAGAAACATTAAACTGATTATACAATGGTCTTTCCGACGAATCGTAGGAATAAATTTTCGTATCGTATTTACTAAGATAAGCGCTGAAGTTATTGTTGATCAGACTGTCTTTCAGATAGTGATTTTCCACGGGATTTTTGAAGCGGTCAAACTGTTTTTGCAACAGATCATTTTCAAAATAAACCAGCGACATGCTCACCAGTTTTTCGCTGGACGGATCAATCTGTTCTGCCAGGCGATCCGCAAAATCTATGCGTTTCTCCAATTCAATTTTCCGGTTTTCAAATATAATGATCACTGATATGGAGCCAGAGAAAACAAAGAGCCAGAACATGAGGACTGAAATATTCAGCCTGAAATGCAGACCGGAGATCATGCTTCTGATCATGAGCCATAAATAACACATCAGCCAGCCCAGTACATAAATGTCGAGTTCCACCAGATTGGTCTTACTGTCGAATGTGAGTACCCCGAGCCCGATGGTTGCTGCGAGGATTGAAATAATAAGCACGTTGCCTTCCAGATAGTCACGGATCAGTCTGAGCAGTATCTGCGTAAAAATGAAATAACTCAGTGCCAGGCCAGCCAGCACGATAAAGCTGATGACACTGTAAATAGTAAGACTGAATGCATTGGTCACGTTGAACGAGATGCGCGCATCCGCAACAAGGCTTTGAACAATATCGGCGAAAAGAAATGTAGTGGTCACCAGAATGGTCATAGTAATCAGCACTACAAGCGCCCTTCTATAGAATTCCCTGAAGACTGGAAAACGATATTCAGCTGTTTCCTGTTGTATAAAAAGTACGATCCAGCAAAAAAGAAGAGCATTGATCAACAGGTCGCCCAGGGAACGAAGAATGAAATTGGAGCTGTAAATAGTGGGATCGAACAGTTCGTATTGCCGGAAATGAAAGATACCCGGGAAATAATAAGTGAGTATGCGCAGGCATAGTATGGTGAGCACCAGGAAAATGATTCCCGCAAAACGGTTATACCGCTCTACCAGGGCATGCGCCATATTATTGATTACGACCAGGAGTAGCAATACACCCGCAAATACCACCAGGAGGAGTAACAGACTAAATTTCGCCGCATGATAAGACTCTGTTTTTACCAGGTAAAAAAGCGTCTTGCCATCGCGGTCCCTCACCGGAAAAGCTGATGGAGCCGCAGTAATCCGTACCCTGTTTTCAGCCGATGAAAATCCGACAAATTCGGGTTTCAGATTTTCCGGCGAAATAAAATATTGCCTGCGGACAGGAATCAGCGCGATCACCGTGAGCGGATAAGGCTGCATCTGATTATAAGAATGTTTGATAATTTCAAACTGGCCATTACTGAGCTTAACAAAATAATTTCCATCGGGCTTCAACAGGATGCTGTCAGGCAACACAGACGACTGGTCACTCCAGAAAGTCAGATGTTCACTAAATGGATGATTCCTCTCATAGATCAGAATGCCATACTGTTTATCCATGAGATCGTTGAGCTCGGCCAGCGAATAATTTTTATCTGAAAGACGCCGAACTTTCAGTTCATCCCTGATCAGTTTCTGGAAATCATTCTCTCTTTCCTGTAAAAAAGATTCAATAGAATTCCTCAGGATACGCGTAGTAGAATTTCCCCCGAGATATGCGTTAATGGCAAACGCGATAATGAAGAGAAAGATCCCCGTCCCGATGAGGTAAATGTTTCTAAGGAGGAAATTTTTTAGAAATGAAATCAATCGGTGGTTTTTTGCTTTTTAACTTCATTCCAGATCGCATCCAGTTCTACGAGTGAAAGATCGGTCATCTGTTTGCCGTCCAATGCAACAGCTTCTTCCATTTTGGTGAACCGGTTTATAAATTTCCGGTTGGTTCGTTCGAGTGCCGTTTCAGCATCAATGCTCAAAAATCGTGCATAATTAATCATTGAAAACATCAGATCGCCAAATTCCTCCTCGATATGGGTTTTATCGCCGGATTGCACCGCTTCCAGGAGCTCTTTCTGCTCTTCCTGTACTTTCTCCCAAACCTGTTCCCGATTATCCCATTCAAAACCGACCTGTTTTGATTTTTCCTGCAGACGTATGGCCTTTACGACCGCGGGCAGGGACGCAGGCACTCCCCCCAGTACAGATTTCTTGCCTTCCTTCAGTTTGAGGTTTTCCCAATTCCTTTTAACATCTTCTTCAGATTCCACTTTCACGTCGCCGTAAATATGAGGGTGACGGGAAATGAGTTTTTCACTGATACCATTCAACACATCGACCAGCCTGAATTTTTCCTGTTCTTTTGCGATTCTCGCATAAAAAAGCAGGTGCAGAAAAAGATCACCCAATTCTTCTTTTATACCCGGCCAGTCCTCCGAAAGAATGGCATCGGTGAGTTCGTATAATTCTTCTATGCTAAGCGTTCTTAATGTGTGAATGGTTTGTTTCCGGTCCCAGGGGCATTTTTCCCTGAGTTCGTCCATGATATTCACCAATCGCAAAAAGGCACCTGAAAGATTTTCTGATTCCATAAAAACTAGGATTCTGCAATTGAGTATAAGAATGCGAGTGTGAAAATGAACATCTGAATGATGGATGACAAAAAGAAAAGTAATATATACTTTAGAAAAGTTTTACCCCTACTTTGCCCGTAAAACGTTCGCATTGCTTTGAAATAATAAACGAAAGCATAGACTACCAACGCGAATTCCAGCCAATCGATCAACCTCCAACCTGTTGCATGCTGTGCCTGGTTCAGGCCGAAAATACCTAACAGTACCAGGAACGAAAAAATATATAAGTGTACGGAAAAAATCCCATGGTCGACATAATACAAATCCTTTCGATGGTAATACAAAAGATTCAGAATAAGCGCGAACAGAGGAAGTGAAATAAAGAGTACTTTGGGGAAATTATGCATGAAATTACTCAGCCAATCCCTGACCGTTCCTCCCGGATTTTCACCAAATTCATGACTTACTTCAATTTTTCGCCGGGTTAATTTATGGCGAATCCAGCCATCTCTTTTATTCTCGGAAATTGCTTTTTGTGCCGAATCGTATTCTTCGACCGTATTATACTCCCCATCCGCCACTTTTACACGCAGACCCTTCGCTTTTTTTTCCGTACTGTCATCCTCCAGTTTAATAAGAGGGGTTGCAGCGGCATTATAGCCCTTCAGAATTTTTAACGAATCCTTTGAGTTTTTTGCTTTTGAAATCAGCTCTCTTAATTCGGGATCTTTTTCAATTTGTGCCCGGGTATCGGCGGCTACGTGCATTTTCTTCAGGTCAAAAAGCGAAAAGAATATGAGGAAGAAAATAGCGGACGTGAAGATGTACATACGAACGGGATCCAGGTAGCTGACTCTGCGGCCGATCATATATTCCCGGGATAAAAACCCTGGTTTGGCGAATAGATCCTTTACTGTTTCAAAGAATTTTCCATCAAAATGTGTAATATCCGAGAAAAAATGTTGGATCAGGTGCCAGACCGTTTGTTTTGGCTCGATATTTTCCTGTCCACAGACAGAACAGAATCTGCCTGAAATTTCGGATCCGCAGTTGAGACATGTCTTATCCGTCCTTATCTTGCTGTGTGACACCGGGTATTTTAATTAAAAATAAAGATACTGGCAATAATTAACACGCAGTTTTTCCGTTTTGATCGTAGCTTTTAAATAATTGGTATCATGCGCGTAAGGTTTTCCGTCATCATCGTGTTCCTGCTTGTCGTTTTTTCAGCAAAATCCCAGTATTACTTTAAGGATATCCTGCTCGCCAGGCAAAACCAGGATAACTGGAAATCGTTTCATGATCAGAAAGTAAAGGAGGTCAATATCCAAAGTATGGATGCCAATGATGAACCCACTCCTGGTTTCGCCTGCACACAAACCGTGATGCCTGATTTCAGCTCTATTTCCACTTTTACCAAGTCTGCCGATATTTCTCCTTCCACCCTGACAACCTATTATGACCGGACCGGGAAGATCCTGAAAAACGTTGACACCAGTGATACTTATAAAAGCACCACTGAATACTATTACAATGAAAAGGGAGAAGTCAGTACGATGCTGAATAATTCTGTGGAAACGGACAATCATACAACAGCCGTAGAAAAACATATCTGGATCTATGAAGCCGGTTCGTTGAAAAAGATGCTCAAGATAAAGGGAGAGACAGATACGACGACAGTGAGTCTGGTAAAAGACGAGAAGGGAAATATTGTGGAAGAGAAACCCGTCCGCGGAGGTCAGTCACTGCCTTCTGTTTTTTATTACTACGACAGCGAGGGAAAGCTAACAGATATCGTCCGGTACAACCAAAAAGCCGGAAGGCTGTTGCCGGATTATGTTTTCGAATATAACTCAGGCAGACTCTCTTCCATGCTCTTTGTTCCCAACGGATCAACGGACTATCAGCGATGGATTTATGTTTATGATGTAAATGGTCTTAAAACCAATGAGACCTGTTATGACAAGAAAAGACAGGTGGTTGTAAAGATCAGGTATAGCTACGGATTCCAGTAAGCTGAACGCCTAACGCTAAACGCCAACTACCAACTACCTTAATGCATCGCTTCGGACAAATTTGGCTGAAGTTTTCTTCTTTTCACAAACAATACAAAGGGGATGCAAACCAGGAATAAAATTCCGAGATAATAAAACACATCCATATAGGATAATACATTTGACTGCGCGGTTACCGTATAGTCGAGCGCCTTATAGGCTGACCGAAGTGCGATATCGGGTTGCATTCCCTTTGCCATAAAGCCATTCTGTAATGCGTGCACACGTCCTATAACCGCGGGGTCATCCACGCTCAGTTTACTTACGAGCGTACTGCGGTGAAACATATTCTGACGTGCCATGAATGTGGTAATGAGCGCTACGCCAAAAGATCCGCCGACCTGACGCATCATTCCCGTAAAAGCCACTCCCTGGCCGATCTCGGGCCCTTTTAATGTACTCAGCGATAAACTTGTGATGGGAATGAATAGTAGTGGCAACCCGACTCCACGGCAGACCAACATCCAGAAAAAGTTTTCTTCCGGGGTGCTGTTCGTCAGGATAAAATATCCCCAAAAGCAGAAACATGCAAAAACAAGCATACCCAACGAAACCAGAAACTGCTGCGGAACTCCCTTACTTAATATAATGCCTGTTATCGGCATCAGAAATGCAGTTGTTATAGCTGCCGGCACCAGGAGCATGCCTGATTGAAAAGCCGTCCATCCCAATGTGCTCTGTGTATAAACAGGAATGATAAAAGTGGTTCCATACAAACCAAATCCCAGCAGGAAGGTAAGCATGGTCCCTATACGCAGGTTCCCATTTTTGAGCACCCGCAGATTCACGATCGGGTTCCTGAACGTCAGCTGACGCCATATAAAGAAAAATGCGCCCAGGAATGCAGTACAGGTAAATAATACGATAAAATTATTTGAGAACCAGTCGTCATCCTGTCCTTTCTCCAGAACATACTGAAGGGATCCGACAGAAACTGCCAGTAGCACGATTCCCAGGAAGTCAATATCCGCCATGGCGCTTTTCGTACCATAATTTGGATTACGGACAAACTGCAAAGTAAGCAGGGTTGCTATGACGCCGATGGGTATATTAATATAGAATATATAGGGCCATGAATAGTTTTCAACTATGAATCCTCCAAGCGGCGGACCCAGGGTGGGGCCGACGATAACACCAAGCCCGTATATCGCCTGCGCCATATTTCTTTTTTCGGGCGGGTAGGCTTCCGTAATGATGGTCTGTGACGTGGCGAGCAGGGCGCCTCCTCCCATTCCCTGTAAAAAACGGAATGCAACGAGTTCCCATATGCCATTTGCATTTCCGCAAAGGAATGAGCAGACCGTAAAAATCATGATGGAAACTGCAAAATAGTTACGCCGGCCAAACTGGGTGGAAAGCCAGCTGGTCATGGGAATGATGATCACGTTCCCGATCGCATAAGCGGTGATCACCCAGGCAACCTCTGTTAAAGTAGCGCCCAGGTTACCACGCATATCATTAAGTGCCACGTTTACAATCGTGGTATCGATAATTTCCAGTAACGTACAAATGATCGCCGTAAGGGTGATGATCACGCGCCTGGAACCATATTCAACAAGAGAATCCTGTGAGAATGCTTGAGCCATAAAACCTTATTCAGAAAATCTAATTACCAATATGAACATCCACATTTACATTCATGCCCGCTTTCAAACGATTCAATATGGAATCCTGCGGGTTGCTGAATTCGATTTTTACCGGAAGCCGCTGAACTACTTTCACAAAATTTCCACTGGAATTATCCGGAGGAAGCAGGGCAAAAGTTGCTCCTGTCGCAGGCGAAAACGAAGAGACCCTCCCTTCAAAATCATGACCCGGAATAGCATCCACTTCAATGAAAACGGTCTGTCCGATTCTCATTTTGCTGAACTGCGTTTCCTTGAAGTTTGCGATCACCCATAAGTTTTGATCGAGCACAATACTGAATGTTGACTGACCGGCAGAAAGGTATTGTCCAACCTGTACATTCACTTTTGATACCAGTCCGTTTGCCGGTGCCGTAATCACTGTATAGGAAAGATTCAGTTTGGCATCATCCACATCCACCTGTCTTTGTTTGATGGTTGAACCGGCAATACTGATCTGGGAAGAAGTCGCAATACTTTGTGTGCTGACCGCATTCGTCTGGCTGGTAGCCTGTTTTCTCTGCTGCTGAAGAATAAGGAGTTGTTTTTCTGCCGTTTCCTTCGCAGCCAGTTTATCTTCATATTGTTGTTGAGTTACTGAATGATCTTTGATCAGGTTTGCATACCGGTCAAATTCCTGTGTGCTTTGCCAGACAGCTACTTTTGCTTTTTCGATTTGCCCGTCTATTGCGAGTGTTGCAAATTCGCTGGCTCCGATATTGGAATGAGCGGCAACCGAAGAAGCTTTCGCGGATAAAAAGTTGCTTTCAGCCGTTGCCAGTGCGGCTTCTGCCTGCTCAACCTTGATTCGTTGATCGCGGTCGTCCAGTATAAGCAGGGTATCTCCTTTTTTAACCACCTGGTTATCTGACACGCGCACTTCCCTGACATAACCGGATACCCTCGGAATAATGGGACTGATATTCGCTGCGATTTGAGCATCATCTGTTTCAGCATGCAGTTGTGCATGATGCCATTTCGTAATTCCAAACCAGGTACCTGCAACGACCAGCGCAATCAGTATAATCAGAAATACTTTGCTTCTTTTTTTAGGAGGCTGTGCCTGCGGTACATTTTCGTTTGCTGTTGCCATAAAACTTGATAATTATTAGTTGATTATTTTATATTCCGGGTCGTTGCCAAAATACCTGCTCTTTCCAGTAAAGTATTATATGCTACGATGGCGTCTGCCCTGGCCAATTCCAGGCTGATCTGACTTTGAAGCATAAGAGCGTTCGCATCCAGCAAATCAGTTACCGTAAGAAGACTGTTGTCATATTTATTTTTTACAATCTTATAATTTTCTATACCCTGATCGATGGAAATCCGGCTGACTTCAATTTTCTTATTCGCTGTCAGCAAAGCCTCATATGCCTGGTTTATCTGACGCCGGATCTCATCATTCATTTCTTCCTCATTTGCCTGTACTTCGGCCAGTTGCGCTTTTGCTTCCGTCACGTGAGCATTCGTTTTCCAGAGTGAGGAAACACTGTAAGACAAGCCAACGCCGAATGTGACGGCGTTTGTGATGGTTATGAAATTGGGAATATCGGCAGCTATATAACCCGCGGTTAAGGAAAGAGAGGGATAATAATCTGCTTTGGCTTTTTTGATACCAGTCTGGGAAGATTGTTTCCGGTAACCAATTGCCTGCATGTCTTTCCTGTTTTGCATGGCCAGTTGTTCATATTCCTGAAGGCTCCTGATTGCACCCGGCTCCGCCAGGCTGGTGGAATCCGGTACCAGAACCGTTTCTTCCGGAAGGCCGAGCATGATGTTCATATTGACCATAGTCACTTTCAGATTATTTTCCACATCTGCCACGTTCAGTTCAATATTTGCCGTTTGCAATAGTGCTTTTAGTTTGTCATTGCGGGCAAGCAAGCCGTTTTTTTCCAGGTTAGCGAAGTCTGCATCGCGGGATCTTGACTGGGTAAGATTTTCCTGGATAACACGGAGGTTTGCCTTCGCTTTATATAAATTGCTGAAAGCGTCGATGGTATTTAAAACGACTGCTTCCTTGTCCTGGTCGGCGTCCAATACAGCCGCTTTTTCCAGGAATTCTGAAGACCGGATCCCGTACTGAGTTTTAAGACCGGAATATATTGGAAGGCTCAGGTTTGCGATTCCATAAGCAGCCTGATTTACCGAAATAGGTGCGGCTGCACTTCCGCCACTATTACTTTTATACTGCAGGTCAATATTGGGTTGGGTGACGCGTAGGTATGAACCGCTGATCTTCAAATCGGGCAGTTGGTCCTGTTTTGAAATTTTAGTGCTGGCTGCTGCCTGGTCAATCCGGGCATGTGCCGCACGCAGGACCTTACTGTTTTTAATGCTGAGATCAATGGCTTCGTCCAGAGAAATTTTCCGCCCACCACTCTGTGCATATCCCACGGCGGATAATAACAAAAGTGGCACAAGGACCATTGATGAAATAGTTGTTCTAAGATTCATGAGTTAATATTGCTTTGTAAATGTTTTTGATATGTACAGATAACTTCTTTTTAACAAGGCGTTCGAATTCTTCGTCCTTCAGAGATTCCAGGTGATGAAAATTTCTATAAAATTCCAGGTTTATCAGCATATGAGATACCGTGCCAATCAGCGTATTGGTCATCATCGGGATATCAATATTTTTTTTAAACATTCCTTTTTTCTGGCCCAATTTGATTAAATCGTTGATGTATTCAGAATTTTTCGTTTTCATTTTATCCACCAGTGAAATAATAGAAGGATTCTGATTGATGATTTGTTCACATAATAGTATCCGGTGAAAAGTTTTGCGGGATAGGATACCTTCGATATACATATCCACGAGGCTATACATTTTTTCCAAAGGATCCAGACTATCATCCTTCAAAAGATTTGCCACTTTCTCCCTTATATTCAGGCTCTTTCTTTCAAAAATCTCCTCCATCAGTTTTTCCTTGGAACCGAAATAATAGGAGATCATGGCTGTGTTGATTCCGGCCGCTTCCGCGATGTCGCGCACGGAAGTCCCATCAAACCCCTTTTGGGAAAATAACGACTCCGCCGTGTCGAGCAGCTGGAGTTGCTTTGTTGATAAGGATGGTTTCATAGGCGCAAAGTTAATTAAACGTTTGTTTAATTCAAGGAGTTGAACGAAGAAAGTTTCACCTTCCTCTGACCGCTGGTCAAAATCACCCTTTAAACAGTTGATTACTTGCTATTTTCACTGTCATTAAAATATTGTTATGAAAATAATCCGGATTGGTTTTTTTGCCTTGTCACTGATATTTTTTTCGTGTCAGGCACCGTCAGATCAAAAAAATAATGGAATTCAGTCTGACCCATTGGATATTTCTTCACAGGACAGTGCCATTCGCCCCCAATCCAATTTTTATTTGTTTGCCAACGGAACCTGGTTAAAAAATACGGAAATACCCGCTGCTCAATCTGCTTGGGGTTCTTCCTCCACTTTGTTTGACAGTTCAACAAACCGTTTACACAGGATCCTGGATTCGCTCGCCGGTATAACCAACGCGCCCATTGGCTCCATTGCGCAGCAAACCGGTGATTTATTTGTGAGTGGCATGGATTCCGCCGCAATAGAGAAAAAAGGCTTCCTGCCGGTGAAAGCGGAACTCGACAGCATTGCGGTTATCAAAAACAAAGAAGAAATCAAACAGGAAATTGCGAAAGAATATGCGATCAATCATACGCCATTCTTTTCCTTTTATGTCGCAGCTGACGACAGGAACAGCCTGGTGAATGCGGCCCATTTCGGTCAGGGCGGACTGGGATTACCCAGCCGGGATTACTATTTTAAAATGGACTCTTCATCAAAAAAAATACGGAAAGCGTATTTAGCTTATGTCGAAAAAATATTTACGCTCCTGGGGCAGCCTGCTCCCGAAGCAGCCCGGCGCGCGAAATCCGTATTTGACCTGGAAACAGCCATGGCGGGCATTTCCAAATCACCGGTTGAGTTAAGAGATCCCGTTGCCAACTACAATAAAATTTATCTGGCAGGCAATCCGGACCTGAAAAAACTGGTCGTTGCATTCGGTGTTAATGCTGATACCATTATCGCCGGCCAGCCCGCGTATTATAAAGGCTTAATCAAACTGCTGATCAATACCCCGCTTGAAACACTGAAAAATTATTTAAGTTTCCATGTTGTGGATGATGACGCTTATTACCTGTCCAATGACTTTGTTGGTGCAAAATTCAATTTTAATAAATACCTGAATGGTGCTACCCAGTTAAGGGAAAGATGGAAACGCATGACATCGATGGTAGATGAAGAACTAGGCGACAACCTGGGCCATTTGTATGTTCAGCAATATTTTACCGCTGCTGACAAAGAAAAAATCGGTCAGATGGTGGATAATTTACTGATCAGCTTTGGCGAGAAAATCCAGCAACTGGACTGGATGAGCGATTCAACAAAGCAAAAGGCGATGACTAAATTGCACGCCATTGTAAAAAAAATAGGATATCCTGATCATTGGAAGGACTATTCTTCCATTCATATTACCCGGGAAGATCTGGTGGCCAATATCAGGGGAACTTCTCATTACCGGTATCAGGAAGCCATCAAAAAAATCGGGAAACTGGTGGAACGTACGGAGTGGCAGATAACAGCGCCTACTATCAACGCATATTATGATCCCACACAGAACAATATCAATTTTACGGCCGGTATTTTACAACCTCCCTTTTTCTTTTCTTCCGGTGATGATGCTGTTAATTATGGTGCAATCGGTGTGGTTATCGGACACGAGATGACTCATGGATTTGACGACCAGGGCCGCCAGTATGATGCTGATGGGAACCTGAAAGACTGGTGGTCAACAGAAGATGCTAAAAAATTTAAACAGCGCGCCATACATATCATTGAGCAATATAACGGATACATTTCCGTCGACACATTTCACCTGAACGGAGAATTGACAGAAGGCGAAAATATTGCAGATAACGGAGGGATCGCTATCGCCTATGCTGCATTTAAAAAAACTCCGCAGAGCAAGGGGAATGAGAAAATAAACGGATTAACACCTGACCAGCGTTTTTTTCTTGCCTTTTCACAAATAGCTAAAATGAAAATCAGGAAAGAAAGGCTGATCACACTCACGCGCACGAACCCCCATTCTGCACCCATGTGGCGGGTGAATGGTTCTGTCTCCAATATGCCTGCATTTTATGAAGCATTTGATGTAAAAACCACCGATTCGATGTATAGACCAGACAGTTTACGAGTGAAAATCTGGTAATATTGCATTCATATTTGGTGCTTGGTCATCATAATCAAAAACAATCAAAACCCTTGCCAGTCAAGGGTTTTAACATTTCATTCCATCAGTCGCCATGATAAAAAAGAACAATATTGGGTTTCTATGTTATTGAAATGCGGTCTACATTTGTACAGGAATTGAAAATTAAATGTCCATCCGGATCGGTTCCCAGATTGCTTTTCAGCCCGCACGTTTGCAAAAAATTAACTGCCATAATTACTGATGATACTTGCCGTTAAGATTTTTTAATATTTTTTTTCACTACTAAAATCGTCACATTATGAAACCAGTATTCGCAAACTTTAATCTTAGGAAATCAGCATCGGTTCTGGCTGCAGCAGCCCTGTTAACACTTGGTTCTGCAAAAGCAAATGCCAATTCGATTATTGAAAAGATTATCAGCCCGACTGACAAAGAAGTAAATGTAACTTTCGTCGGAACAACTGATAACAGCCTTGTATTTCACCTTGATTTCGATAACAAATCAGGAGAAAAATTTTCACTGATCATAAAAAATGATGCAGGTGAAGTTGTTTACCAGGCTACTTACAACGACATTCATTTCGAGAAAAATATCCGCATACAGAAGGAAGAATCCGAAATGCATCCGACATTTGTAATCCGTACATCAACTGAACAGGTTGAACGCAAGTTTTCTGTTAACCGTCAGGTTTCTGAGAATTATGTAGTTACGACTTTATAAGTCAACCTCTTTCAACGAAAAAACCCTCACGCCCAAGCGGGAGGGTTTTTTCGTTTGGCTTAAAGCTCAAAGCATAAAGCATAAAGCAAATGTTTTAAATCAGGATTTTCCGCTTCTGGTCACCAGCCAGATTATGATGCTGATTATAAAAACAACAATTAAAATTCCCACCCAGACACCCGCCTTAAAGATTCCTCCGATTACGGCGCAGCTGTTCAGAAAAATTGTGAAAAAGACGATCAGCGCAGGTAATAATTTTTTCATTTTTTTATTAAAATCATTGAAAAATCATGCCAGCAGGAAACAATCAGATAATCGCAGCTTAACCTTCGGATAACAACATTAAATTGCGGTAACATCCAGTTTTGAATTTCAATAAAAATATTTCGCTGCTGATCATTTTAAGCACCCTCCTGCGAATCTGGGTGGCTATTTCACTCGAATTGGGGAATGATGAAGTTTATTATCAAACCTATGCCCAATATCTGCAATGGAATTATTTTGATCATCCACCCATGGTGGCCATACTGATCCGGATATTCACCTTCAACCTTTTTTTTCAACATGAATTTTTTATACGGCTTGGATCCATTCTATGTGCGGCCGGCGGCACCTGGCTGATATTCTTGACCGGGAAGTGTATCGGTCAGGCATATGCCGGATGGATAGCTGCCATTCTGTATAATACTTCTTTTTATACTTCCATTATTGCCGGCACATTTATATTACCCGACTCCCCGCAGGTATTTTTCTGGCTTATCAGTTTGTATTTCATGATCCGCATTCTGGATCCCGTAACCGCCCATAAAAAACAGTCGGTTTATTTTATTCTGATGGGCATCAGTATTGGCCTTTGTATTATGAGTAAAGTGCACGGTGTTTTTCTTTGGCTTGGATTCGGAGCCTATATCATTTTTCATCGCCGGGACCTGCTGAAATTGCCCGCTCTTTGGATATCCGGAATCATCTCGCTTGGAATTATTTATCCTATTTATCTGTGGAACCTGGGCAATCATTTCATAACCTATCAATACCACCAGGGAAGAATTCATTTCTGGGGAGGCAGCCCGGATCCGGATCACCTGCTGCAGCAGATTTTGGGCTCCGTTTTTTATAGTAATCCGGTAAATTTTATCCTGTATATCATTACTCTGGCTGCCATCGCAAATGGAAAAACCAGACGCCTTCCCAAAATATACCCTTTGTTTCTTTGGCTGAGTCTACCCCTAATCTTTGTACTATTATGGACCTCTCTATTCAACGACACGCTACCGCATTGGTCGGGGCCGGCATATCTGTCTCTCATGCTCCTAACGTCTCTTTGGCTGGACGATAAATCAAATATGCTACCTGCCGCAAAATGGCTGAAAACAGCTGGCTGGGTTTATGGTTGCATTGTGATCCTGGGTGTAACCGGCATCCGGTATTTACCTTTCCGGATTGGAAGCAAAGAGGAAAAAAATCTTGGGAAAGGAGATATTACCCTGGATATGAACGGTTGGCAATTATTCGCCGTTCAGTTAGATTCTCTGTACAAGTCCGATATAAATTCTCACAAAATGAATCCGGGGGCTACACTTATTTCAGATTACTGGTTCCCTGCCGGTCATCTGGATCATTATTATGGTATCCCTTATCATCATAATCTCCTGGCAATGGGTCCGATTTACGATATTCATCATTTTGCCTGGTTAAATCAGAGACGACCCCGTCTAAAAGCAGGTTCTGATGCTTATTTTATTTATCCCAGCAATTATTATGGCCCGCCGAAAGAAAATTTGAAAAATAATTTTACGCAGGTGGAAGATTCCATCCTGATTCCGCAGTTCCGTAGTGGAATTGCGGTCAGGTACTTCGTAGTTTACCGCATGCATGATTTCAGGGGAGACAGTCTGGAATGGCTTATTCCCGGAATCCGTCAATTCACCTGCTTTCATCATATGAGGCAATTTTCTCATTGGAATTTTAGAAAAAAGCTCTTGGGTTCCTGATGGAATAAACTAGATTTGGGTCTTATAAGATCAACATGAAACTTTTTGTTGCCGGACTCCCCTATGATTTTGACGATACCGATTTAAAAGAAATGTTCGAACTCTATGGTGAAGTGGTTTCAGCCAAAGTAGCCATAGATCGCGAAACCCGCAAAAGCAGGGGCTTTGGATTTTTGGAATTGAGAAATGACCTGGAAGGTAAGGAAGCCATTGATGCCCTGAACGGAGCCAGACTGCGCGGAGGCAAGGAACTTGTCGTTCGCGAAGCGGAAGATAAACCCCGTGATAGCAGGGATAACAGTGGTGGCGGATACCGGCCCAGGAGATAGGGCTAATCATTCAATTTTAAATAACCTCCATCGATCGGATAATCGTTTCCCGTAATAAATGAAGCTTCATCCGAACAGAGATACAGCGCCAACGCAGCAACTTCTTCTGGTGTAGCCATTCTCCCAATGGGCTGACTCGCTGATAATTTTTTAAACATTTCATCTTCCAAACCGGCATAATTTTTTGCTATGAACCCGTCAACAAAAGGGGTATGCACTCTTGCAGGTGAAATAGAATTGCACCGGATATTATATTTGATATAATCTTTTGCAATAGATAATGTCATGGCGGCAACGGCCCCCTTGGTCATGCTATAGGCAAAACGATCCGGCAAACCGACGAGGCCCGCAATCGATGCCATGTTCAGGATCACGGCACCCCTGTCTTTCATATGTGGAATGCAGGTTTTAAGCAAGTGATAAACTCCTTTTACATTGACGGAAAATAATTTTTCAAAATCCGCCGCACTTGTATTTTCCACGTTTCCAATATGCGCGATACCAGCATTATTAACGAGGATATCAGGAAGGTGGTTATTAATAATTTTATGTATAATATTCTGTACAGAAATTTCCTGGTCAACCGCGCCGATATAGTATTCAGCGTGGCCACCCTCCTGACGGATTTGTCCGACCGTTTCAGAAGACCCTCTTTCATCAATATCGATTAAATAAATCCGGGCACCGGCCCGCGCGAACAAAAGGCAGATCGCCCTGCCTATCCCACTTCCGCCACCGGTAATAATGGCCGTTTTATTTTTTAAACTGAACATAGAATTGATTCCAATTAAACCCCGATGCTCTTCCGGATATTTTACGAGCTGTGCAGATATAAAATGTTGTATGAAAATAAGGTAAATTTGCATCCATTTTTACACATGACGCAAAAGCTCCATAATCTGTCCGCCCTGCTCGAAGGTGAGTTATTTACTGACGAAACCACCCGGATCCTCTACGCAACGGATGCTTCTGCTTACCGCGAGATGCCCCTTGCTGTTGCTGTGCCCAGGTCGCAGGAGGATCTGAAAAAACTGATTTTGTTTGCCCGGGAAAATGAAACATCACTTATTCCCCGGACTGCAGGAACTTCTCTGGCGGGACAGGTAGTAGGAAAAGGAATTGTTGTGGACGTTTCCAAAAATTTCACGAAAATCCTGGAATTTAATAAGGAAGAAGCCTGGGTACGTGTGCAACCGGGTGTGATTCGTGATGAGCTGAATCTCTTTTTAAAACCGCATGGTTTGCTTTTCGGCCCGGAAACATCAACGGCCAACCGCGCTATGATCGGGGGAATGGTTGGAAATAATTCATGTGGCTCCAATTCGATGGTTTATGGAAGTACCCGTGATCACCTGATAGAAGTAAAAGCACTGCTCAGCGATGGCAGCGAAGTATTTTTTCATCCCATGAGCCTGGATGAATTTCATCATAAGTGCGAGGGAGACAGCCTGGAATCAAATATTTATAAAACGACGCGTGGCCTCCTGAGTAATTATGATAACCAGGTGGGCATCAGGAAAGAATTTCCCAGAAAATCCGTTGAAAGAAGAAATACCGGCTATGCATTGGATATGTTGCTGGATATGGCTCCATTCAGTGCCGGCGGGCCGGATTTTAATTTCTGTAAACTGATTGCCGGTTCCGAAGGAACACTGGCTTTTATAACAGAAATTAAACTTCACCTGATACCCCAGCCTCCTAAAGAAACGGGCTTATTGTGCGTTCACTTCAACAGCATTGACGAATCCCTGCGGGCCAACCTGATCGCATTGAAATATAAACCCAGCGCCAGCGAACTGATCGATCATTATATCCTGGAGTGCACAAAAGATAATATTGAACAAAGCAAGAACCGGTTTTTTGTACAGGGAGATCCAGGGGCCATACTGGTCATTGAATTCAAAAAAAACACAAGAGCCGAAATAGAAAATATCGTGACGCCTTTAATTGAAGAATTAAAAGCGGCAGGCCTGGGGTATCATTTTCCCCTGCTATTCGGAGAGGATACCAATAAAATCTGGTCACTCCGCAAAGCGGGCCTCGGCCTGCTGGGAAATATGCCGGGTGATAAAAAACCCGTGCCCGTAGTGGAAGATACTGCGGTGGATGTGCAGGATCTTCCGGCCTATATTGCAGAATTCAATCAGTTGCTGACAAAACATGGCCTGAATTCAGTCCATTATGCGCATGCAGGATCCGGTGAAATCCACCTTCGGCCCATTATCAATCTCAAAACGGATGAAGGGAACCAGATGTTCCGGACCATCGCAACAGAAATTGCGGACCTGGTGAAAAAATACAATGGCTCACTGAGCGGTGAACACGGAGATGGCAGGTTACGAGGTGAGTTTATAAAAAGAATGGTGGGTGATCATAACTATGAACTTTTTAAAACCATAAAGAAAAGCTGGGATCCGCAAAATATTTTCAATCCGAATAAAATTGTGGATACACCACCGATGAATACCATGCTCCGGTATTCACCAGGACAAAAAACACCGCATTTTAATACTGTGTTTCGTTATTACAACCAGGACGTACTGCAGCATGCTGAACAATGCAACGGATCCGGAGACTGCAGGAAAACGAAATTATCCGGCGGCACCATGTGCCCTTCCTTCATGGCAACTAAAAATGAAAAAGACACTACCCGGGCGCGCGCCAATATTCTGCGGGAATTCCTGACGAATTCAGAAAAGCTCAACCGCTTCGACCACAAAGAGATTTATGAAGTCATGGATCTTTGTTTGAGCTGCAAGGGTTGCAAATCGGAATGCCCCTCCAATGTGGATGTGGCGAAATTAAAAGCAGAATTCCTGCAGCAATATCATGACGTGCATGGTGTGCCTTTCCGGTCTAAACTGATCGCCCATTTTACTGCGTCTGCGCAGCTCGGATCGATTGCACCCGGCATATACAATTTTTTGGTAACCAATGGATTTACCGGCAGGCTGATTAAAAAGTTTTCCGGCTTCGCCACCGAACGCTCGATGCCGGAACTATCAAAGCAGACTCTGCTTTCCTGGTATAATAAAAATTTAAAAGGGAAAAGCAAAAATTCAAAAAGAAAGGTTTATTTATTCTGTGATGAGTTCACGAATTATAATGATGCGGAAATCGGCATCAAAGCCATCCTACTGCTGGAAAACCTGGGTTACGAAGTGGTGATTCCAAAACATCTGGAAAGCGGCCGCACCTGGTTGTCGAAGGGATTGGTCAGGGATGCAAAAAAAATTATCAATAAAAATATTTCACTGTTGAAGGGACTGGTGACCAGCGAGAATCCCCTGCTCGGTATTGAGCCCAGCGCCATACTGGCTTTCCGGGATGAATATGTGGACCTGGCAGATGATGATCAATTTGCCGACGCCAAAGCGCTTTCAAAAAATGTATTCCTGATTGATGAATTTATAGCTGCCGAAATAAAAGCCGGGAAACTGGACAAAAACCTGTTTACCAAAGAATCCCGGCTCATCAAACTGCATGGTCATTGTCAGCAAAAAGCACTATCCTCCGTATCACATTCAGCCACCATACTTTCCTTTCCTGAAAATTACCGGGTTGAAACCATTCCTTCCGGCTGTTGCGGAATGGCCGGTTCCTTTGGATTCGAAAAGGAACATTATTCCCTTTCCATGCAAATCGGGGAACTGGTTCTGTTGCCTGCCGTGCGTCAGCAGCCGGAAGATGTTATCATTGCCGCACCCGGTACCAGCTGTCGTCACCAGATTAAAGACGGCGCTGCCAGAAAAGCGCTGCATCCTGTAGAGATTTTGTATGAGGCCCTTTTAAAGCCTAAAGCTTAAAGCGTAAAACTTTCAGTGATCAGTTTTTAAAATCAATCTATCCAATATTGAATGGTAGCGGAAATTCTCCCTCATACTGCTGCCGGAATTTTAATTATATTACAGAAACAACATTCAATTACAAATCTTAACAAGGAATGCTTTAAGCGTTAGGCGTTAAGCTTTAAGCTTTAAAACATGAACTCAAGAAGGGAATTCTTACAGAAAATCAGTGGCTCTGCTATTGGTCTGGGTATATTACCAACACTTGCGTCAGCCGCGTGTGCAACAATACCTGGAGAAATTAACGACGGACCAGTACTGCGTGTCGCTATACTGGGGCTCGGCGGTTATGCAACCCGGGTCGCAGAAGCCATGGTTAATTGTAAAAGAGCAAAGCTTACCGGACTGATCAGTGGAACGCCTGAAAAGATCAAATCCTGGCAGGCAAAATATAATATTCCCGATAAAAATTGTTATAACTACGAGAATTACGATGCCATAAAAAACAATCCGGATATTGATGCGGTCTATGTAATCACACCCAATGCCCTGCATAAAGAAGAAGTGATCCGGGTAGCTAAAGCCGGTAAACATGCGATCTCCGAAAAACCCATGGCCATCAGCGTTAAGGAAGGAGAAGAAATGATTGAGGCCTGTAAAAAAGCCAATGTAAAATTACTGGTTGGTTACCGAATGCATTTTGAACCGCATACACTGGAGATCATCCGGATGCGGAATGCAGGAGAATTTGGGAAAATAACATTCTTCCAGGGCCTCTCAGGTTTCGTTAGCGGTGATCCGAAACAATGGCGCCTGAATCCGGCTCTTTCCGGCGGCGGTGCGATGATGGATATCGGAATTTATTCGGTTAATGGTTCGCGTTATATGATCGGTGAGGATCCGATTTGGGTAAACGCGGTAGAAACTAAAAATGATCCGGTTAAATTTGTTCAGGGAATTGATGAAACCATCCAGTTTCAAATGGGCTTCCCGGGTGGTGCCGTTGCGTCCTGCCTTTCCACCTATTCGATGAACTGGCTGGACCGATTTTTCCTGGACGGCCTCAATGGCTTTGCGGAATTACATCCCGCGACAAGTTATGATCCTACGCAGGGTCTTACACATAAGGGACCTTTGAATTTTCCCAATACCGTCCACCAGGCTGTTCAGATGGATGAAATGGCTGCCATCATTTTCGACGGAAAGAAACCCATTGTTCCCGTGAATGGAGAAGAGGCCCTGAAGGATTTGAAAGTTATTGAAGGAATATACAAGTCGGCGCAAACTGGCAAGACAGTTAATTTGCAATTGTCATAAAGATAAAGATTCACACTGTTCTGTTATCGGGAAGTCAGATACCATTCAGCAGTCTGCCTGATTCCCTCTTCGTAAGTCGTTGGTTTAAATTGAAATGCTTTTTCAAATTTGGACGAATCAAATTCGTAAGCGAATTCATATTGATAAAGCATTTCTCCCAATTCCCTCATGATGGGTACAAACAAACCGACCAAGGCGGTCAGCCATTTTGGTACAACCTGCACTTTATCCTTCGCATGCATATATTTTGCAACAACAGAAA
>Ga0209863_10000383_pt1 | contig 23753 bp, 22 predicted proteins | sample OrgsoiDNA2013046_FD_185796 | JGI IMG/M metagenome (GOLD analysis project Ga0209863, IMG submission 185796) | Permafrost soil microbial communities from the Arctic, to analyse light accelerated degradation of dissolved organic matter (DOM) -... | ecosystem: Environmental > Terrestrial > Soil >...
GGGCGCAGCTGACGCAGGCGCCGCTGCAAGCGACGTTGCAGCAGAATCCGTCGGCGCAGAAATTCGACGCGCACTGCGACGCGGCGGTACAGACCGCACCGATCGGTTTCGGTCCGCAGCTGCCGTTTACGCACTTGACGCCGCTCGCGCAGTCGGCGTCGGAGTTGCAGGCCACGACGCACGCGTTCGTCTGGGTGTCGCAACCGAACGGCGCGCAGATGGTCGCCGGGCCGGACGTGCAGGTGCCCTGGCCGTCGCAGACGCGAACGTTTTTTACCGCGGCGCCGTCGCAGGTGCCGGGCGCGCAGGTCGTGCCGGCGACGTAGGTGCCGCAAGCCCCGTTGCCGTTGCAGGTGCCGTCGAGCCCACAGCTCGAGACGTCCGAGATCGGACAGGTGCCGGCCAGGCGAGGCGCGACGCCCGCGGGGACGAGCCCACAGATACCCGGCGAGCCCGGCGTGTTGCAGGCCTTGCAGGTCTCGGTACAGGCGCTGTTGCAACAGAGGCCGTCGACGCAGAAACCGCTCGCACAGTCGCCGGGACAGGCGCACGCCAGCCCGTTCACCCCGTGCATCGTGTTCGTGCCGGTGCACACCACGACGGGCGCGTCGACCGAGGCATCACCCTTCGGCGCGAGCGAATGACTCCCGCACGCCATCAGGCCGAACGAGAACAAAAAAACCACCGCGACCGAGCGGCCGCGAAGGTTCGGCATGCTGAGAAGGTAAGCCTGAGGTTCACACAGGCAAGACAGAATCCACCGGGGATTCGCCGGCGACCCGAATCGCCGCCCGATCCGGTCAGTCAGAGAGCGTCTTTGTCACCCACCCATCGACCGACTATCGAATCCACTCGGTGCCGACCCCCACGCCGGCAACGACGTAGACACCGGTCAGGCTTGCGGCCGGGCTGTCGTTTACGGTGGCATCGACTCCGTGGATCATAGAACCCACCTCGACGAGGCCTTGCACGTTGGCGCTCCGGACGAGAGCAGGCAGATCGATACCAAGACGCGCGCCCGCGCTCGCCGCCAGGGCAGATCCGGAACTGGGCACGTTGTTTGGGTCGTTGGTATGTCCGCCCATCCAGACCCACCCCAACGAGCCGCAGGCGCCGACCTCGAGGGCGAAGTGGCGAAGGTGGAAACGGGGTCCAAGCTCGACAGCAGCGGAGAGCAGGCTCGTGCTCACGTCGCCGAGCGAAACAGACGGATCGCCCCTTGCCGCTTCCAGATCGACTGCAGCTTGCCAGTGGCCGCGGATAACTTCGAGCGAGGGTCGAAAGCCCCAGAGCGTCATGTTCCGATTCGGATGTGTTCGGAGCTCGAGCGCGCCCGACAAGATAAGTGCGCGGTCAAGTGGAGGTGACGACGGGACCAATGGTTGTTGCGGTTGCGAGACCGCGTGCACCAATTCCGCCACCGCCAGCGCGAGGGCCCGCGGCCGGGCGTCAGTGGGGATGTCATAGAGCGCGACCTGCCGATCGGCGGTCGTCGCGCGCATGGAATCGTACACGCGGATCTGGACCAACTCCGTACCTGCGTCGCAGGGCTCGATCGACAGAGTCACCCGCAGAGAGATGGGCACCTCGTCTCGGTCGCCCGCGGAAGGGGAGGCGAGCGTGCAGCAGGGCGGGTCACGACCGGCCAGCTCTACTTTGAGTGAGCTCAAAAACGCGTCGAGGGAAAGCGGTGCCGATGGGCAGTCGGGAATTCGCACCTCGATGGGCTTGTCCATTGCGCGGGCGGGTTTACCGGCCAGCGCCGCCGCTGCCAGGAGCAAGAGGATCGAGCGCGCTCGCATCGCTTGCTATGGAATCCGCGATTCGATGCTCTGCGTGTACCGACCCGCGGGGAACTCGCGTTCGTACACATCGGCCGCGGCCCGCGCCGCGGCGCGGTTCCCCATGCGCAGGTAGGCTTCGACCAAGCGCGCCCGCACGTCCTCGCGCAAGCTCTGGGGTAGGCCGAGCGCAAGCGCTCGATTGAGCGCGGCGGCGGCGCGCACGGGGCGGCCGAGCGCATCGAGCTCCAGCCGGCCGACGGCGAAGGCGGCCAGCGGTGCCTGAGGATCGGCGGAGAAGTCGTTCAGAATTCGTTCCAGCGGCGCGACGGCGTCGGCGGGGTGTCCGGAAAGCCGCGCCACGTCCGCCAGGACGAGCAGATCGGTCACCCCGACGTGTCTCGTCTCTTTCTGCAACCCGCGCGCGCCAAGAATCGCAAAAGCTTCGCGATGGTGTCCCTCTCGCGCGAGCTCGCGCCAGGATCTGACCGGAGCGCTCACCGATCGCGGCGCGGTCGCTGGGCCGGGCTGTTCTTCGCTACGCGGCGGCTCGTTGGCGGCCGGGCTCGGGGGTGCGATCGCCTCCAGCAGGTCCAACGATTCACCGGCGGCTAGCCGTCGCACGCGGTCGGGAACCCGCTCGCCCCGAACCAGAACGACGCCGTGCTGGACCGCCACCCGAAGCCGACCGGGACTGCGTTCGCAGCTGAAGCCGGTCCCCACAACCTCCACCGACGCCAGTCCGCATTCGATCTGCCAGCGTCGCGGTCCTCCGGGACGAACCTCGAAGCGCGCCCCCCCTCGCTCGAGTACCGCGATGAAGAGGGAGGCGCTCGACTCCAGCGGCTCGAAGCGCGCGCCGCCCGACAAGTCGATGCGAGAGCCGTCTGACATGGCCAACATGGCGCCCGAGGCCGGCGCGTCCACCGTGACGATAGCCCGCCCATCGGCGAAGCGGAGCGGCCCGGGACTGCGCCGTCCCATGCTCACGAAAACGACCACCGCTGCCGCCCCCGTCACCAGCACGGCGAGCAGTCTCTGCGACGGCCGTAGCCGCGGCCGTCGGTCGCGCGCTTCGATCCCCCGCCAGACGCGGGCGACGGCCTCTTCGGCGATGGGCGCACGTAGGGCCTCTTTGAGCGGATAGCGGGGCAGGCTCAAGGGTTCTCCTCGGCCGCGCCCACGTGTAGATGAACCAGCGTCTCCGCGTCGGCGATCCGCCGCTTGGCCGTCGCCAGCGAGCAGGCGCAAAGTGAGGCCACCTCACTCAACTCCAGCCCTTCGACCCGACGCAACATCCACGCGAGCCGCCAGGCGGGCTTCATCCTGCGAAGGACCCGGTCGAGGAGGGCCAGCTCGGCGCGCTGGTCTGGAGTGGCCTCAGTGGTGGCCAGCGCATCCAATGTGGCGTCATCGGCGCCCCGATCCAGACCGAGCAGCCGCAGCAACCGCGATCGCCGGAATCGGCGGTGGACCAAGCTAACGGCGATCCGACTGAGCCAAGCCCGTAGCGCCGCCGGCTCGCGCAGCGTCGCCAGCCGAGTGAACGCCGTCACAAACGTGTCCTGAACGACCTCTTCGGCCTCACCCCGATTGGCGAGCAGCCGGGCTGTCATCTCCAAGAGATGTTCGGCATGTCGGCGGTAGAGCATCTCGCGGCCCCACCGATCGCCGCCGATCGCGCGACCCACCAGCTCAGCGTCGGTGAGGGCATCGGACGAGCGAAGCAAAACCGCGTGACTCACCAACACCCTCATCCTATCAGTAAAGAGCCCTCGAGCTTTGCCAACGGCTCACGGAAGCGGCCGGGATCCGCCAGAGAAGTGTCGTGAGCTGTTTCGCGCTGACCGTGGCTCTACCTAGTATGAAACCTTCGCCGACTTCGATCTCCATCGCCGCCATCTTCGCGCTGCTGCTGACCGCGCTGGTGGTCCTCCCCGGCTGTGGCAATAGCTCGGTGAAGGCCATCAGCACCGGGACCGGCGGAAACGGCGCCACGGGCGGCCAGGGCGGCGCAGGCGATACCGGAGGGGTTGGGGTCATCTGTACGGTGGCGGGCGTCGCCTGTACGTCGAACGCCCAGTGTTGCTCACAGTCCTGCGATCCGGTCGCGAAGACTTGCGCGTCGTCCGTCACGACCTGCAGCGGGCCGGGGAGCTCGTGTGGGGTAGCGACCGACTGTTGCAATCTCCAGTGCGACACGACGAGCGGCGTCTGCAGCAGCGCCCGGAGCTGTGCCGCCGACAATCAAGCCTGCACCGGCCCGTCGGCCTGTTGCAGCGGAACCTGTACCGGGGGCAAGTGCCAGCCGCTCAACACCACCTGCCTGACCGCCGGTAATCCCTGCACGGCGATCGACGGCGGCGCGGGCGGATGCTGCTCGGGCCTCTGCTCGGGCGGCAAGTGCGTCCTCGGCGCGTCGTTCTGTATTCAGCCCGGCGACGTCTGCGCGCGCGATCTCGATTGCTGCGGCGGCTTCTGCTCGAAGGCCTCGGGCGCGACGGAAGGGGTATGCATGGACGTGGGGACGACCGGCACCGGCAACTGCACGCACGACGGCGTCCTCTGCAATGGCTGCGGCAGTTGTTGCAGCAAAAATTGCGGACCCTGGGCGCTCACCGGCGTGAACGTCTGCCAGCCGGGCCTCGGCTGCAAGATCCTGAACAGCCTCTGCACCAGCGACAGCGAGTGCTGCGGCGGGGGCAGCGCAGGTACCGGCACGGTTTCTTGTACACCGGCGACCGGTGGGAGCGTCAGCATCGGCGTCTGCTCACAAAACAAGGGGAACCAGGTGCCGGGCGGGATCTGCAAGCTCACCGGAGGTGCCAACGCCTGCTCCAACGCCGAGAGCGATTGCGCGTGCCCGGTTTCTCCCAAGGCCCAATGCTGCGCGTACGACACGCTCGGCCTGCCGCGCTGCCTAGGCTCCGGCGTGTGCAACGGCGACGCGGGTATCGGCATCTTCAATGGGACGGATCCGAACTGCTGCCGCCAGCCAGGACAGACCTGCAACACCGCGGCCGAGTGCTGCCACTTGAGCCCCTGCGTCCCCGATTCGACCGGGACGCTGCGCTGCCTGACGACCACACCCAACGACGGCGGCATCGTCTGCGTCGCAAGCGGCGGAACCTGCACGGCCACCGGAGATTGCTGCACGGGCCTCGTTTGCAACGTGGCGGCCGGAGGGACCGGCACCTGCGCACCGCCGCCCACTCCCACCGACGCGGGCGTGTGCGCCCTCTATGGTCAGGCATGCAACGCGGGCGTTCCGTGTTGCGGTGGCCAGTGCACCTACTCGCCCACCAACTCCGTCTGCAACGGCCAGACCGGATGCACCTGCTACATCCCGATTTCATGATCGGGTTCGGTGGTGCTCCTTGAGGGCACGACGGACCTCCCGGTCCTCGCCGGCGACGGCGGCGACCGAAGGGTTCTCGCCTCTAACGTCTCGGGCGAGGTTGTTTCCTTCCCGGGTCTTTTGGCTCATCTGCGCGCGCAGTCGGTTGATAGGATGAGGATGAGGAATCGGCGGAAGCGTTTCGTGAGCCGTTTCCCTCTGGCCGTGGCTCTAACCTAAGCATGAAGCCTTCCTCTAGTTCGATCTCGGTCGCCGCTCTTCTCGTCGCTGCGTTGCTCGCTATTCCCGCCTGCGGCAACACGTCCGCCAAGACGCCTAGCACCGGGACGGGTGGTGGAGGAGGCGGAGGGCAGGCAGGAACGCTGGGAACCGGCGGGGCAGGCGGAGGCCACGCCGGAACGCTCGGAAGCGGCGGGGGAGGCGGAGGGCAGGCCGGATCCCTCGGAACCGGCGGGGCAGGCGTCACCTGCACGGTGGTGGGTGCCGCCTGTGCGTCGAACGCCCAGTGCTGCTCACAGTCCTGCGATCCCGTGGCGAAGACGTGCGCCTCGTCTGTCACGACCTGCCGCGGGCCGGGAAGCTCGTGCGGCGTGGCCACCGACTGTTGCAATCTCCAGTGCGACACCACGCGGGCTGTCTGTAGTAGCGCCGCGAACTGCACCGCCGACAACCAGACCTGCGCCGGCTCGTCCACCTGTTGCAGCGGAACCTGCACCGGCGGCAAGTGCCAGCCGCTCAACACCACCTGCCTGACCGCGGGCAACCCCTGCACGGCGACCGACGGCGGCGCGGGCGGATGCTGCTCGGGTCTCTGCTCGGGGGGCAAGTGTGTCCTCGGCGCGTCGTTCTGCATCCAGCCCGGCGACGTCTGCGTGCGAGATCTCGACTGCTGCGGCGGCTTCTGCTCGAAGGCTTCGGGCGCGACCGAAGGCGTCTGCGCGAACGTGGGAACGACCGGCACCGGCAACTGCGCGCACGACGGCGTCCTCTGCAACGGCTGCGGCAGCTGCTGCAGCAAGAATTGCGGCCCCTGGGCGCTCACCGGCGTGAACGTCTGCCAGCCGGGCCTGGGCTGCAAGATCCTGAACAGCCTCTGCACGGCCGACAGTGAGTGCTGCGGCGGCGGCAGCGGTACGGTCACCTGTACGCCGGCGACCGGCGGGACGGTCAGCATCGGCGTCTGTTCCATGAACAGGGGAAACCAGGTACCGGGGGGGATTTGTAGGCTCACCGGCGGCGCCAACGCCTGCTCCAACGCCGAGAGCGACTGCGAGTGCGTGGTTTCTCCCAAGGTCCAGTGTTGCGCCTACGACACGCTCGGGCTGCCGCGCTGCCTGGGCTCGGGCGCCTGCAACGGCGACGCGGGCACCGGTATTTTCAAGGGGGACGATCCCAACTGCTGCCGGCAACCGGGACAGACGTGCAACACCGCGGCCGAGTGCTGCCACTTGAGCCCGTGCGTCCCCGATTCGACCGGGACGCTGCGCTGTTTGACGACTACCCCCAACGACGGCGGCATCATTTGCGTTTCGCCGGGCGGCACCTGCACCGCGACCGGTGACTGCTGCACGGGGCTCGTGTGCAATGTCGCGCCGGGAGGAATCGGAACCTGCGCCACGCCCCCGTCGACCGACGCAGGCATTTGTGCGCTTTACGGTCAGGGGTGCAGTGCGGGTGTTCCCTGCTGCAATGGCATCCAATGCACCTACTCGCCGACCGGCGCCGTTTGCAACGGCCAAACCGGATGCACCTGCTACAGCCCCGAATTGTGATCGGCTACGTCCGGCACCCGAACCGTGGGCGAGATGGCACAATGGGTTATGGTCGTCGATGACGACGAAGACGTCCGCACCACCGTGGTTGAGTTGCTCCAGGGGGCGGGCTACGAGGCTCTCGGCGTACCAGGAGGGATTGCCGCGCTCCGCATGATGGGAGAAAAGGTGCCCACGCTGGTGCTGGGCGACCTCACGATGATCGACATGGACGGCCGTGCCTTCTTGACTTGCGCGCGCGAGCTACTCGGGAGCTCCACGCCGCCTTTTGTTTTCCTGACGGGCGTTGAACCTTCTAGACGGAGCGACATTACAGAGGCGGTTCTTGCGAAGCCGTTCGCGATCGAAGACCTGCTAAGTATCGTCAAACATCACTTCCGAGCCTGATCCGATCTATTCAAGCGATCTAGACACGGAGCCGATCGTTCAGAAACGCGAGCCCGCCGATCGGTCGAGGGCGCGGGGTGCAGGGCATTTAAGACCAGAGGTCCCACTGCGTCAGTTGGCCGAGACCTAAGCGTTCCGTCCACTGACCGCGCTCCTCGACCCGCCCAAGATGCCCGTTTTTACGGCTCAGGGCTTGGGAATCCGCAGCGTCTTGCTCACCATCCCGCTGCCGTGGAGAAAATACAGCACAGAGGGCAGGCGCGATCACCTTCACCGGGCAGTACCCCGACACCGACACCATCCTCAGGTCGAGCAACCCGGCGTCGTCAGAGGGAGGTATTCCGCTCCACCTTCAACCAAAGCCGGCGAGCGTGACTACCATCGGACGTGGCCCAGCTTTCTCGCATTCTCACTGACACCGCCCAGAGTCTCCCAGGAGTAGCTGGAGAATGTCGATAGTGCTGACCGACATTGCTCGAGCCTTCGCCGTCGCCCGCGAGAGGGCCGGCGCTGCAGTCCGCGCGGGCGGCAACGGCGTCGAGGCGGCCCGCGCCCTATCGGGTGAGGCCGACGCCATCATCATGGAGGTCGCCGGACGTGAGGTGTCGAAGTGCAAGACGCCGGTCGCGGTGTTCGCGACAGGCGGGTTCGGGCGCGCCGAGCTGATGCCCTATTCGGACCTCGATCTCTTGGTTCTTTGCGCAAAGACACCGGGGACGGAGGTGCAGGCCCTGGCTGAGGCGATCCTCTACCCGCTTTGGGACGCCAAGGTCGACGCCGGCCACGCCGTGCGTGCCTGCGATCAAGCGCTCGCCCTGCCGGCCCGTGACCTGGCAGCGGCGACCGCGCTTCTGGACGCGCGCTTTTTGACCGGCGACGAAGCGCTCGCGGGCAAGTTCATGAGCGAGTACCGCGCGCGCGTGACCAAGACCGCCGCCGAGGACTTGGTCGCGCGCCTGCGCGCCGAGCAGAGAGAGCGGCATAACCGCTTCGGCGACACGATCTTTCTCCTCGAGCCCGATCTGAAGAACGGCCCGGGCGGACTGCGCGATCTGTGCGTGGGGCGCTGGGCCGCGATCGCCCGCTTCGGCACCTGCGATCCGAAACAACTCGTGGCGCGGGGGGTAATGACCGGGCGGCTGGCCCAAGCATTCGCCGCCGCAACCGAATGGCTGATGCGTGTACGGATCGCCATGCACGCCGCGACCGGACGCCGCCAGGAGCACCTGCGTTTCCAGATTCAGGAGGAGATCGCGCCGGTACTTTGCCCGGACGCCCAGGACTTGGGGGGCGTCATCCGCCCGGCGGTCCACCCCGCCGTCGAGGCGCTCATGCACCAGTACCACGCCCACGCCAGGCTCATCCGGAACGAGACCGAGCGGCTGCTGCAACACGCTTCCGCCCGCGAAGACGAGCGCCCGAAGACCCAGCCGGTGTTGACCCTGGAGGGGGGCAAGCTCCAGGGACCGGCCGACGAAAGCTTCGTGGTCCGCGATGGCGCGCTCGAACCTGCCGACCCTTCGGTGTTTGAGCGCAAGCCCTCGGAGATGATCAGGATCTTCCAGGTCGCGATCATGCTCGACCTGCCCCTTGCCTTGCGGACGCTCGATCTCCTCGGGGAGCTCGCCGCCTCGCGGTCGGCGGCGCTGAGCGAGGACCGGGAGGCGGGGCGGCTGTTCGTCCAGCTCCTCTGCGACGGACGCGACCGCGCCAACCCTTCGCGTCTCGAGCAGATGCAGGATCTCGGCCTGCTCGGCGCTCTCATGCCCGAGTGGAAGGCCTCCATGGGGCTGGTGCAGCACGACATCTACCACGTGTACACTGTCGACCAGCACGCGCTCTACGCGGTAGCCCGGTTGAACGCTCTCCGTCGCGGCGAGCACGGCAAAGAGTTTCCGGTGCCGAGCGACACCGTGGGCGAGGTGAGCCGGCCGGTCGCCCTCGCACTGGGGACGCTGCTTCACGATGTTGGCATGCCTTACGGCAGCCCGCACAGCGAGATCGGTGTGGGCTTCGCCCGCGCAATCTGCCGGCGCCTCGGTATCGAGGAAGAGGACCTCCGGCGCGTCGAGTTCCTGGTCCGCCAGCACCTCGTCATGGGGCAGATGTCGCAGCGCCGAGACCTCGATGACATCGGGACGATCTCCGACTTCGCCCGCCTGTGCGGCGACGAGGAAAACCTGCGCGAGCTCTACATCCTCACCTTCTGCGATCTGGCTTCGGTCTCACCCGCTGCGATGTCGAGCTGGAAGGAGACACTGCTCGCTGACCTCTACACCCGGACGCTCACCTTCATGCGCGACGGTCCCGACCTGCTGAGGTCGGAGCGAGCGGAGATCGTCGAACAGCGGCAGAAAGACGCGGCGCGCCTGCTCGGGGAGGGGACGACCGAGGGAGAAACGGCGGTCGCCGCCCTTTTAGGCGGTTTTCCGGCGCGGTACTTCGCCGAAAACAGCGGGGCGCGTATCGCTGCCCACGTACGCCTCACCCGGGCGCGGCGGTCGGCGGCGAGGAGCTCCCTCCTCGAGGTGTCGCACGACGCCCACTTCGGAATCACGGAGATGGTGCTCGCCGCGCTCGACACGCCGGGGCTCCTTGCCGACCTCGCGGGCGTGCTCTACGCGAACCGCATCGAGGTCGTCGACGCCGCCATCTACTCGCGGCGGCCGGCCGACGCCAGCGAGCCGCCGGCGGCGCTGGACATCTTCAGAGTGCGCGACGCGATGGGACGCCCAGTCACCGACGAGGCGCGCTGGAACAAGGTCCGGGAAGACCTGGAGGCCGTACTGAGCGGGCGAATCAAGGCGGAGAGCCTGGTCGCGACCCGCCCGAGCGTCGGCTCGGTGGCCGCCTGGCGCACCCCCAGGGTCCCGACCGAGTGCAAGATTGACAACGAGGTGAGCCGCGATTTCTCCGTCGTCGAGATCATCACGGAGGACTGCCCCGGCGTGCTGTATGCCATCGTCCGCGCGCTCTACCAAGAGGGGCTCGACATCCACCGTTCGAAGATCACGAGCGAGGCCAACCGCGCGATCGACGTGTTCTACGTGCGCGACAAGGCCACGATGGAGAAAATCACCGACCCTGCGCGCTCCAAGCACCTCTGCCAAATGCTTCTCGCCCTCTGGCCAGAGCATGTGGCCGATCGGGAGCCGGCAAGCCGGCGGTTCGACCGCCGCCGCTCGTATCGGGTCACGCGGGTTGAAGGTGGATTGCCGCTATGATTTCCGTCCTCTGGATTGCCTCGCTTTTGATGTTCGCCGGCGCCGGCGCCTTCTTGAACCTCCCCTACTAGAACGCAACCTCGAAGAAAGTGACGACATGACCTACTGCGTCGGCGTTCTGCTCAAGGAGCGGATGGTCCTCGCGTCGGATTCCCGCACCCACGCAGGCGTCGACAATCTTGCGCAGTTTTGCAAGATGACCGTTTTTGAGCGCATGGGCGATCGGGTGATCGTGCTGTTGAGTTCCGGGAGTCTCGCAGGAACACAGGCGGTCGTCAGCGTTCTGAAACAGAGAGGTGATGCGCAAGACGGCGTGCCGAACATCTGGAGCGTTCGCACGATGTTCGATATAGCGGTCGTGGTTTCGGACGCGATACGCGACGTCGAGCTCCGCCACGGGAAACACCTCGAGAAAAGCGCTTTGACTTTCAATCCCTCGTTCGTCATCGGCGGCCAGATCAAAGGCGAGCCGTTGCGGCTCTTCCGGACCTTCGCCGAAGGCAATTTCATCGAGGCGGGTGCCGATACGCCCTTCTTCCAGACCGGCGAAGCGAAGTACGGAAAAGCCCATTGTCGACCGCGTCATCATTACTTCCGCCAGCCTCATAGACGCCACCAAATGCGCCCTGGTGTCGTTCGATTCGACCATGCGCAGCAATCTATCCGTCGGCATGCCCATTGATCTCGTATGTTGCGAACGGGATAGCCTGAAGCTGAACATGCGTCGGCGTTTCAATCAGGGGAATATCCCAGAGCTGCAATGGTGGAGCGACTTGTGTGCCTCGTGCTTGACGCCCCGCAATCCATTCTTTGGGCCGATCACGAGATAGCGACGGCGAGGAACAATATGCAAATCCGGGTGCGGCCCGACCACATAATGGCGACGCCTGCGGTTCCCATGGTGGCGTACCGGGATGGATTTGGGAACTGGTGTACCCGCCTGGTCGCGCCGCAAGGTCGCTTCACCGTGACCGCCGAGGCTATCTTGAACGACACGGGTGCCCCGGACCCTGTCTTCCCTTCGGCCGAGCAGCACCCTGTCCCGCAGCTGCCGGAAGAGGCGCTGGTTTTCTTACTGGGCAGTCGTTACTGCGAGACCGATCGCCTGTCGGAGATCGCGTGGAAGACGTTCTCCAATGCGCCGCTCGGATGGGCGCGGGTGCAGGCGATCTGCGACTTCGTCCATCAGCATATCCGTTTCGGTTACGAATACGCCAGCCCCACCAAGACCGCTTGGGATGTATTCGTTGAGCGCAAAGGTGTGTGCCGCGACTTCGCGCACCTCGCCGTCACCCTTTGCCGCTGTATGAACATTCCAGCGCGCTATTGCACGGGTTACCTAGGTGATATTGGCCAGTCCCCGCCCTTTGGGCCGATGGATTTTGCAGGTTGGTTCGAGGCATACCTCGGCGGGGCCTGGCACACATTTGATCCGCGAAACAACATTCCGCGCATCGGGCGCGTGCTCATTGCGCGCGGTCGCGACGCGGCGGACGTCGCGATAGCCACGACGGTCGGTCCCAACACACTGCAGGTCTTTCGTGTCTGGAGCGATTAGGGGCAGCGGAATCCGGAGGCACTGTCTCGAGGGAAAGACGTGCTTACCCCGATCGGCTCCCTCACGCCTCTCGATCTCGAGGAGGTTCCCGAATGACGACCAGGATACAGGATGATGCATTGAAGTCGATTGGCGGTTTGGCCGCGGCTGCGCTGTCAATGTTCGAGTCCGCCGAAAAGAGCGTCCAACTCGTAGCGATCGGAAGGCTGGCGGCGAACATCGAACAACGAAGCGCCGATCAGCTAGCAAAACAGCTCAGGATAGAGCAGCTCGAGTCCGCGACGTGCGAGCAGGACGAAGCGATCGCTATCCTCGAAACGTCGCTGACGTTCGTCGCCGCGGAGCGGGATGAAGAGCGGGGTCAAGCGGCGTCACTGAAGACGCAGCTAGAGGCCGAAAAGCGCGGGCGTCAAGGCGACGCAGCGATCAGCGCCCAACAGAGCTCCGCCCTCGAAGCAGCGAACGTCGATCTCAAGGCAAAGGTCGCGGCACTGCCTCCAGCTCCAGCTCCTTTTCAGCCACCAACACGACAGAAGGAGAGCGTCTAGGCCTGTGGGGGGCCGTTGATCGCATTGCCTGCCGACACCGTCCTCATGAAGGTAATGAGGCGCGCTGCGAACCGCGCCGGATCATCGAAGTGCGGGGAATGGCCGAATCCCTTGGGCTCCTCAATAACGGCGTGATCGGGCAGGTGACGGCGGAAGTAGGCGAGCGAGCTCGCGGGCAGGAGGCGTTCGGACTGGCCCACAGGAGCAAGATGGGCATCGCCGGAGCGCCCAGGCTACGCGGCGTGGGCAGGGGGGTCGCCGCGCTCATGACGTTGGAGACGCCGATCGGAAAGCGCCGCGTTCCGCCCGCGCGTGGCGCGGGCGAGAAGCAAATCGAAGTCGAGGAGCGGCGCGGCGTTCAATCCCTCTCATGGCCGCGCTGGTCCCGACGACCTGGGCGCGATTTCCGATCGGCGTCTCTAGATAGGTCGCCTCGCCGAGCCAGCTCCACCGGGCTCGAATGACGGCGCCCACCAGGTAGCTCCGCGCGTCCGGGGTGGTGACGAAGTCTGCGCGAGAGACGGTCAAATCGAGCGCGGCATCACCAACGAAGGGACGACCACGACTGCGGACCCCCGCGGAGAGGGGTGATGACGACGCCGAAGCGCGCTAAAGTTGACCAATCAATGAGACGACTGCACATCGACCACGTCACGGAGTATCGCTTTGGTGCGGTGGTGACGCCGCTGCCCCACCGGCTCCGGCTTCGACCGCGCGAGAATCACAACCTCCGCATCGTGGACTCGAAGCTCGAGATCTCGCCCGCGTACGGGATCCGGTGGCAACGCGACGTGCTCGACAACTCTGTGGCCGTCATCACATTCATCGACCGTGCTGACAGGTTGCGAATCGAGAGCACCGTTCTGATCGAGCATTACGAAGAAGCCCCCCTCGACTTCTTAGTGGAAGATTTCGCCGTGAGGTATCCGTTCCAGTACCAGGTTAACGACGTTCTGGACCTGGCCCCATTCTGTACCCCGACGTGGCCAGGTGATCGCGCCGAGGTCATGAGCTGGCTCGGCGGCGTCTCGCTCGGAGCGCGCCCGATCGAAACCTTTCTCTTGCTCGATCGCCTGAACCACGCCATCCGCGACCGGTTCCGCTACGAGGTGCGCGAACAGCCTGGGGTACAGTCGCCCCGCACGACGCTAACGAACGGGAGCGGTTCGTGCCGAGATCTTGCGGCGTTCTTCACGGAAAGCTGCCGCCATCTCGGCCTCGCCAGCCGTTTCGTGACCGGCTACAACCTGTCGTACGCCGACGTGGGGAATGGTTCGACGCACGCGTGGGCCGAGGTCTACCTCCCCGGGCCCGGCTGGAAGGGCTTCGACCCGACGGCCGGCGTCGTCGCAGGATCCTCTCACATCGCCGTTGCGGTGGCGCACCATCCCGAAACCGTCCCGCCCGTTGCCGGCAGCTTCGTTGGGCCGACCGGCATCCGGCCCCAGATGTACGTCACCGTAGGGGTGCGCGAGGCCGCCGCAACTGCGAGCCCCAAGAAGGGCGACGGGAGCGAACCCAAGTGACCTGAGTTCTCCCCGGGAGGAGAATCGGATGCTCCGGAAGAAGCTCGGTGGACAGATTCGTCTCACCGATCCGGAGCGGCGTCGCGGCGAAGCGGACGCTGATCTCTCCGCGTCTCAGCCGAGGGCGATCGAGGTGACGACCGCAAGGCCGTCCGTCACCTCCGCGCAGCTCGCGGCGTGCACCTCGCGCAGGCCGGACGAGCCGTCGCGAGGGCGGAAGGGCGGCCGCCCAGAAAGCTACGGTTGCTTGACACTGACGCGGGGACTTTCGCGCTTGAAATGCCTCTCGGCGAGCTCGGAACCCGTGATGCCGCCCTGGCTGGCGCTGGGATGACCCCGGTGGCCAGTCGAGCAGCCATCCTTTTCTGGACAAGGATTCCACTCGTCCCCTGGGTCTTGATCTGTGAACAGTGTTCACGTACGCTTAGCCGGTGAAGGCCAAGGCGAGGTCAGGCTGCTCTGCTGATTTTGAACTGTTTGGTACGATAATCAGGCGCGGAGGCTGCGGTCAAGGTAATTTTGAACTATTTATTTCAAAATACCGTGAGACCCCGTGGACGACCACGTAGCTCCGCAATCGCCTGCTGATTCGGATTGCCGGGATCAGTTCAGCCGCGATCGGGCTTCAGGACACCGCTCTCAAGTTGCTGGGGAAGGCGACGAATTCTTCTATGTCAATCCGACGGGCCGTTTTGTTATCGGCGGACCCGACGGCGACGCGGGGCTGAGAGGCGAGAAATCGGCGCCAGAGACCTTGACGACGGCCTGCCACGCGGCTTCCTGGCTGGCGCGATCGTAGAGGTGTGGCTGGCGCTGCACCTCAATTGGGCCTGAGAACTTCCCTTGAGCCGAGGCGAAGAATTGCCTGAGACGTCGGTTCCGAACTCCGACGCCTGGAGGTACCGACGGGCCGCGGTCTCCGGCGTCTGATTCATGCCGGGAATGAGGTTCACGATTGGGATAAACAGATACTTCAACGCCGGGCCAGCGTTTCGCACCACCTTGGTGGCGGTCGCCCCACCGGGCGAGACAGCGTACACGGCCATGCCGGAGGGTAGCCGGCGCGCCAGCGCCGCGACCCACCAAGCGATAATGAGCTTCGCGTCGGCATACGTATTGTTGGGCACGTACTTCACGTTTGGCCCGTTGCGAATCAGGGCTTCGATAGCGGCGGTCCGGTCTCCCCGGAAGTATTTGGCCGCGAAGGCTGGCACATCGGTGTAGCTGAACATCGGCACGCCCCCACGGGCAGGTTCCGCGCCGGCGATGACAATCCGCGCGTTGGGGCTCAGCAGGTTGGCGCGGAGCAACCCGATAGTCAGTTGATGATGGCCGATGAGCGGAGCCTGAGAAGCCTCGATGCCCGCCGCAGTGATCACGCGCTTCTTACCTGGGACCATCCCTGCATTGAGCAGCAGGAAATCGATCGGCTGAGGCTGCGCACTGACGGCGCGTATGGCCGAGTTCTTTCTTTTGGGGAAAGAGAACAAGCACTGGCTCCGTGCAGCAGCTCCCCAAGGACGAGCACGCTGGTAACCACCTATCTCGGGATGCCCGGATCGGTCGTCGCGAGATCGTAGTCCGTGGCTTCAAAAGCCTGCTCCAGGAGTTGAATGCTGAGCCAGAGCGACGTCACGGCCACCCGGTGAACCATCTCGGCCCGCGCCGGCGTCGTCACCTCGCGCCGGAGCGCCGCTCGGACCTGCTCCGAATGTTGGGCGTTGATCCGGGCGTGCGCGGCGAAGAAGGCCATGTTGTCGACGGTGAGCGCCATCGATTCACGCGCGGCCAGCAGCAGCGGACCTATTTCGCGATGCACCGAATCGGCCCAGAAGGAGTATCCGAGCCGTGCGACCGGCCCATCCCGCAACGCGACACCATGGAGATAGTTGATGAGCGCGTCGGTGGCGGGGAGAGGCGCCTCCGTCGCCTCGTGGCCCACCCACAGGCCGATCGATCTCAGATCGTTGACGATCAACCACTCCCGACCCAGCTCCTCCTTCGAGTGGCCGTAGACGAATCGAAGCATCTCGGTCTCTTCGGGGAGGGCCCGGAACGCCGCCACCGCTTGGTGGATCGGGTTGTGGCGCGTGCAGTGGAAGATCTGGACCATCGCCAGGCGATAGAGCTCCGGGTCGAAGCCTTCCGAGACGACGTGCCCCCAGAACTTGCCAGCCTTGGCCCGCCTCCAGAGATCGGCGATCGAACGGTCGAGGCGGGCGAGGAGATCCTCCGCGGGCGAGGCGGGAGGACCGTAAATCGAATCGGTGATGTCTTCGGCGGCTGGAAGGTATGCAATCATGGTGAGCCCTCCTACAAGCACGCATCGTGCCACCGCAAACCGCGCAATTCGTAAGGGCCGGGACGGCCCGTTTGCACAGGTTGCGCAGCGCCAACCGCGTGGACGCCCGAGTCCTGCACAACTAGAGTCGCTCCGAGGCCAATCGCGTCGGGAACCGGATTCACCTGCCCGTTGAGAAAGTGTCGTTGGCTTCGACGTGGACGCTGTTCGTTGAACGTTCCACAACGATCGTAACCATCGTTGTAAGGGCGATAACATCGTCCAACGGGGCGAATCTTCGGCTCCGCAAGCTAACCACCGTCGATCGCGCCACTTTTCGGCTTCCGGTCGCGAAACAGGGCCGGGTCGTTGCCTATGCGCCAAAAATGAGAACTACGCGCAAAAAAATCGCAAAAATATGTAGATTCCGGCGTCGTCTCCTGAGACTCTGCCGCCGACTCGCAGGCAAAAGACCGCCGGTGTCTCACTTGTCCCCGTTGTCCCCCCAGAGGAGGTGAAGATGATCGCGCGAACTTCGCTCGTCGTGTTGGTTGCTGTGGCCCTGGTTGGAACTGGGCGTGCCTGGTCGCAAACTCCGCCGCCCGATGCGCCGGCGACCGATTCGAGCGCGCCGGCTCCCGTCCCGCCGCCTGCGCCACCCGCCCCGCCGATGGAGGCCAGCGCGCCGATGGCGCCCGGCGAGCCGCCGGCGATCGCCGCTTCCGCCCCTCCCGCCCCTTACCCGCCGACCGCGTCGTTCAAGAACGATATCGGTAACGGCAGCACGTTGAAGGTCGGATTGCTGCTCCAGCCCCAGTTTCAGTCGCTGGGCAGCACCGCGCTCGACGGAAATTCATACAACCTCTTCATCCGCCGCACGCGTCTCCTGGTGGCTGGAACGCTGTTCGGCGCGTTCGAATACTTCTTCGACACCGACTACCCGAACCTGTTTCTGGCGGCCAACGAGGGACCGACGGCCCTAGCCGCCGCAACGACCACCAAGGCCACGCCCGGGATGAACATTCAGGATGCCTTCATCACTTGGAAGGCGCTGGGCGACATGGTGAAGGTCGACGCCGGGTACATGCTGCCGCCGATGGCCCACAACGCGGTCCAGGGGGCGGGGACGCTCTATTCCTGGGACTACTTCGGGTTCTCGTTTCTGAGCACCGCCAACACCCTCCTGGGCAGCGCGGCCAGCCCGGTGGGACGCGATCTGGGCGTCCAGCTTCGCGGCCTGGTGCTCGACGGGCACATCGAATACCGTCTCGGTTTGTTCCAGGGTGTGCGCACCCCCGAGACGCCTTCGGCCGTGGGCGACGCCGCGACCACCGTCGGGTCGAACAACTTCTTCCGGGCCACCGGCCGCGTGCAGATCAACCTGCTCGATGCCGAGCCGGGCTTCTTCTACGCGGGCACCTACCTGGGCAAGAAGAAGATCCTCTCGCTCGGGCTTTCGGGCGACACGCAGAGCAGCTACCACTACTTCGCCGGCGACCTCTTTGCCGATCTGCCGCTCGGACCTGGCGTCTTCACGGCGCAGGTCGACGTGGCGCACTGGACGGGTGGGACGTTCATCGCGCTCGCCAAGGAGACGGCCGTCATGGGGGAGGCCGGCTACAACTTCGATGCGGTCCACGTTTCCCCGATCGTCCGCGTCGAGCACCTGTGGGGCGGAACATCGCCCGGCGGGACCACCAGCGTCGACCAGACCCGCGCGGGCGGCGGCCTGGCGTTCTGGCCTTACGGACACACCTCGAACTTGAAGGCGTTCTACACCCGGACCACCGAAACGGGAGGCGTTCACGCCGCCAATCAATTCAACCTGCAGTGGCAGCTCTACTTCCTCTAGAGACGCAGTAAGAAGGGGGTGAGCGCATGACCGCGGCATCAACGACGACCACACCGGCGCGTGCGATCGGCGCGGCGGAGATCCGGAAGGTCATCTTCGCTTCGTCGCTCGGCACCGTGTTCGAGTGGTACGACTTTTACATCTACGCGACGCTGGCGCCGTTCTTCGCGACGCTGTTCTTTCCGCCGGGGAACGCGACGGCGGCGCTGCTGGCCAGCTTCGCCACCTACGCTGCCGGATTCCTGGTGCGGCCATTCGGCGCGCTGGTGTTCGGGCGCATCGGCGATCTGGTGGGACGGAAGTACACCTTCCTCGTTACCATCATGGTGATGGGCCTGGCCACCGCGGCGGTCGGCATGCTGCCAACCTACGCGCGGGTCGGGATGCTGTCCCCGACCATCCTGGTGCTGCTGCGCCTGGCGCAGGGGCTGGCGCTCGGCGGAGAGTACGGCGGGGCGGCGACCTACGTCGCGGAGCACGCGCCCGACAAGAAACGGGGGCTGCACACCAGCTGGATCCAGACCACCGCCACGCTGGGGTTCTTCCTCTCGCTGGTGGTGATCGGGCTCTGCCGCTCGGGGATGGCGGAGGCGTCCTTCAAGTCGTGGGGCTGGCGGATCCCGTTCCTCATCTCGATCGTCTTGCTGGTGGTATCGGTCTACATCCGGCTCAAGCTGGACGAATCGCCGGTGTTCTTGGAGATGAAGGCGCAGGGCAAGGGGAGCAAGGCGCCGCTGCGCGAGAGCTTCACCCATTGGGCCAACCTCAAGATCGTGCTCATCGCGCTCTTTGGCGCGGCGGCCGGGCAAGGGGTGGTCTGGTATACGGGGCAGTTCTACGCGCTCTTCTTCCTGACCGGGACGCTGAAGGTGCAGTGGAAGACCGCCTACCTGATTGTGGCGGTGGCGCTGTTGATGGGCACCGGGCTCTTCCTCTTCTTCGGTTGGCTCTCCGACCGGATCGGCCGCAAGAAGATCATGCTGGCCGGCTGCCTGCTGGGGGCAGTCACCTACTTCCCCATCTACAAGGCGATGACCCACTTCGCGAACCCGGCACTGGAGCGGTTCGCGGCGGGCACCAAGATCTCACTTTCGGCCAGCAACTGCCAGATTCACCTCTTCCCGAACCCCAAGACGGTCTACAGCGAGTGCGACAAGGTGCAGGACTTCCTCTCCAAGCGCAGCCTCTCGTTCGAGACGGTGGAGGGCCAAGGGGGCGCCGGCGCCAAGGCGATCACGCACATCAACGACGCCACCATCGTCGGTTGGGACGAGGCCAAGCTGACCGGAGCGCTGAAGACGCTCGGCTACCCCGCGGCCGCCAAGCCCGACGACGTCAACGTACCGGTGTTAATCCTGCTGGTGTTCATCCAGCTCATCTACGTGACGATGGTCTACGGTCCGATCGCCGCGTTTCTCGTCGAGCTGTTCCCGGCTCGGATCCGCTACACCTCGATGTCGCTGCCGTACCACATCGGCAACGGGTGGTTCGGCGGCATGTTGCCGCTCACCGCCGCGGCGCTGGTGGCCGCCAACGGGAACATCTTCGCCGGTCTCTACTATCCCGTGATCGTCGCGGCCGTGACGTTCGTGATCGGGCTGGTGTTCATCCGCGAGAGCCGCGAGCGCAAGATCGACACGCTCTGAGCGGGCGCTTCTGCGCCTAGGCCTCGCTTAGTCGCTGTTCTCACACTCCTGCTCGCGTTTCCACGATCAGGGTGTTCTGGCGCACCGGAACCCGATCGTCTCACCGCCGCCTCCCGCGCCGACCTGTTCGGCGGAGCCCTGGATGGCCGAATCCGCAATAGGCCAATTATCGAACGCGACTCCGGTGACCACCCGGAGGTCAGATGAATTTTTCAACAAATAGGCGCAATCGACGCACGGATCAATTCCGCTGACGTCGATGGATTCAGGCTCCCAATCGAGATTCCACTCAAACAGCTCCCCGAACATGTCGAGCTGACCCCATTGGCCGGCCCCCAGTTTCGCCGACCCGACTGGTGCGATATTCGCTGCGGCTGGGCAGACGCCCGCGTAGCCCGGAGGATAATTGCACCCAGCAATGGCGTAGTTTACGTCGTACCCAACCACCGACGAACCCCAGGGATATGGGAGCTGTTGAAATCCAGCGGCAGCGGCGTATTCCCACTCCGCCTGGCTCGGCAAAACCCCACCGTCCCAGATACAAAACGCGTAAGCCTGATACCAACTGACGCAGTTGATGGGAAGGCTCTCATGAGCGCCGAGCGTCGGGGTCCAGGTCGTGAGGTTTCCGACCAAGTCGTCGCAGGACGCTAGATTCGTGTTCCATGTCGCGACGGCGCCGGGCCCGGTTGGAATATTCGTGTTCCACGAGCCGTCCCACCCGGTCTCGTAGCTTCCGGGGTTTCCACTGTCGGCCAATCCGAGCCCGTCGTTTAGCTGCGCGTGCAAGCCACTGCCGTTTGGCGGCGGCGCCCCTTTGCTGCCGGTCAGGTACTTCACGTACTGCCGAAACCGGCCCACAGTGACTAGGTATTTGTCGAGACGAAAACCGCCCACGGTGGCTGGATTGGCGTACGGCGTCGGGATCTGCTCGTATCTTGAATGGACCAACCATTGATGGTCCGGTGTCGGATAGTTGCGAAAAAATTCTCCACCCGGCACCTCCAGACTGGTGCAGCAGCTCTCGGTCCCGCTCCCTCCGGGACCGCAGTTGGTCAATCCAGGACCTCCCGATTGGCAGCTGGTGCCATCCGTTGTCGGCGTAGCGTAGCAAGCGTCGTCCAGGCACCTACCCGTGGCGCACGTCCACGGGCTGCCCCACATCCCATTCAATCCGCAGCTCTCGATGGTGCTGCCGGAGCATCGTGTGGCGCCGGCCTGACAGACCCCGCAAATGCCAGCTCCGTTGCAGAATGGCGTACTAGGCGGGCAGGCGAGCGGCCCGCTCCACTGTCCGTCGCTCCCGCAGGTCTGTACGTGTACCACGGAGTCCTCGGAGCATTGCGTAGCACCCGCCTGGCAGGTCGGCACCAACCCTGCCCCTCCCCCGACTGCGGCGCCGCCCGCGGTCCCTCCACCGCTTGTTCCCGAACCGTCCGTCCCGCCACCTGTTCCCACGCCACCGGCGCCCGAACCGCCGGTGCCGCCGGTGCCAGCGCCGCCCGAAGCGCCCGAGCCGCCCGCGCCAGCCAAGCCGCTTGCGCCCACTTGACCGGCGCCGCCGCCGGTTCCAGTCGTACCGCCGCCGCTTCCTACCGCTGGGGTCCCGCCCGTCCCGGGCGCGCCAAGGCCCGCATCGACCGTTCCCAAGAAGTGCCGGCGGTCGCAGCCGACCTGAAGCGCGGCGATCGCGACAATCGCCGCCAGACCGACGGTGATCCGAACCTCGCTCCCCTTCGCTGTTCTCACGCTCCTGTGTGGCACCAGGGGACGAAACCTTTCACTGTCCGAGCGCGGCCCGCGCGTCGCGCACGAATCGACCATTCGGGAAACGGGACAGGTACGCCTCTAGATCGACGCGCGCGCCCGTCGGGTCGGCGCTCCGGGCTCGGCATGAAGCGCGGCCCCAAAGAGCGCGTTCGGTGATCGCGTCGATTGCCGGCGTTCCCCGCAGCAGGTCATCGAAGTCTAGAGCGGCCATCGCGCATCGCCCGGCCGTTGCCCGCAGCTCGGCGCGGGCGATCAAGAGATCCCGCCCAATGCCTATCGGTGAAGGTGCAATTCCGTCGAGTCGTGACAGAGCGTCGGTGTTCCGATGCACCTTGATCAACGCCTCGATCCGCGCAAGCGTTGCTTCGGGCGCGAGCACGGCGCCGGCGAACCGGACGTCGTGCTCGTCGAGGATGGAGAGTGCGCCCGGTGCGTCGTCGTCTTGCCGGAGCTTTCGCAACGCCCGAGTCAAGAGCTGCGATTCTTCCGCCAGCGCGGACGCTCTTTCGGTGGCGATGGACGGCGGTGGCGACGTCGAACCGACCGGATCGACAGGCCGAGCTCCCCGCGAAGGCTCATTCCGGGTAACCGCCGTCCGCGATCGGGACGGGGTCGGTTCGTCGACCAGCGAGACGGTGTCGCTGCCGACGGCGAGCGCCGGTGGGGGAGCGACGGCAGAACCTGGACGCGCGCGCCGCTTGAGTGACCCGGGCGGCGGCGTGGGCTCTGCCGGGCGCGCAAGGTTTCCTGGGCGGGACCGGTGAAAGTACCAGTTCGCGGTGGCGGTCATCGCGCCACCCGAAAGCATGAGCCCGACCGCGATCGCCAACCGCCAGGCGCGGTGAGGTTTTGGGCGCCGCGGTTTGGCATGCAGGCGCTCCTCGATTGCGGCCAACCGCCCCGTTTCCAGCGGCTCCCGGCGCAGCGCCGCGCGAAACAGGGCGCCCGCGCGCCCCTCGGCGTGGTCCTCACCGGCGCGCTCGATCCAGCGCTGCCGAATCGGCGAGCGCTCGTCGGCCGGTTTTGGTTCGCTTGCTTTCATCGGCCTTCTCTGGTCACGCGCTTCATTTCCTCGAGAAATTTCCCCCGAGCGCGGTGCAGGTGGACCCAGACGGTGGGCAGCTTTCGTCCCAGGCGGGCGGCGATCTCCTCACCGGACGCGCCTTCGAGCTCGAAAAGGATCAGCACGGCGCGATACTTGTCCGGCAAGCGGTCGAGGATCCGATAGACGGTCTCCACCGCTTGGCGGCGCTCGAGCTCTTCCACGGGCGTTAGCGAGATCGGGGAGAGCGCCCGCTCGACGTCGGCCCGCCGCGTCCGCCCGAACCAGCGCCGGAACCGGTCGTTGCGGCGTCGCTCGCTGACCACGCGCGCGGTTATCCCGTAAAGCCAGGTGGTCACTTTCGCCTCGCCGCGGAAGTCCGGCAGCCGTCGCTCCACCACGAGGAATATCTCGTGCACCAAATCGTCGACATCCGCCCCTGGTCCACCGAGGTGGCCGGCCCAACGGGCGACGGTTGCCGCGTGCGCGCGGTAAAGCTGATCCAGATCCCTGCCTCCCGGGAGATCCGGCATGGGAGCGCTCGGGTCGAAATTCGGGAGCCGCACGGCTGTTCCGGTGTGTGGCGCGAGCCGCGGGAAACCTTTCACGGAAAACGACCCACGCTCATCCCCAAAGAGAGCTGCAGCTCGAATCGAGGAAGGGCTCCCTCCACGGAGAGGCCGCCGACCACCAGGCTGTCATGTCCCGGCCAGAGTCGGGCATCCGCGCCAATCCAGGGGACGGCATTTCCCCAGGGCCATCCGACATGCAGCCCGGCACCCGCGCCGAGCTGGGTGCTCGAGTCCGACGTGGTCGTGGACAGACCGACCCCCTCCACACGCAGCAGCGCCACCAGGCCCTGGATGCGCGCGTCGACGATCGCTCCCCGCACGTCGAAGTGCGCCTCCGGGCCCACGCCGATGCCGAACCGGGTCCACCGGGCGGCGTCCGCCCGCGCTCCCACCGATTCCGAGCGGGCCGTCGTGCCCGACAGGTCGAGGCCGAAGC
>Ga0209863_10000384_pt1 | contig 23659 bp, 14 predicted proteins | sample OrgsoiDNA2013046_FD_185796 | JGI IMG/M metagenome (GOLD analysis project Ga0209863, IMG submission 185796) | Permafrost soil microbial communities from the Arctic, to analyse light accelerated degradation of dissolved organic matter (DOM) -... | ecosystem: Environmental > Terrestrial > Soil >...
GTAATTGTGGGAATTTTTTTTGCTCTATGGCGAAAAAGGTGGCGAATATTGGTAACATGTTCCATAAATAAAAGGCATGCATTTGCTGGCACTGTTTACACCCAAGCCATTAAAAATTGAAGGTTTAATTTCGACTATATTCTTGCTTAATGACACAGTATGAAATATGCCAGTATGCTGAAATTTTTTTAAGACTTCATAAAGTTTCAAACCCATTTTCATGGCATAGTTTATCGAGACAGCGCGACTTGCAAACTCAAAACTTTGATAACGAAAAAGATGGCAAAGTTTTGAGAGAGGAACTTTTAAATCGCAGGCTAATTATAAAGACATACACTGGTAGTCCTTAATGGGTTGCTCCTCAGCAGAGCCCGTTTCCGTAATTCCAGCATACAAATCTAACTTATCGACGTTGGTAGAATAAATTATCCAGAACTATAACTAATCGCCTATTATTGTAAAGCGAAGGCAGGATTAGTTAAAAAATGGGGTAAAGAAAAAACAGGATTATCAACAAATAATGTAAGGTTTTTTCAGGACGACATAGTCACGTTGCCTCGGATTTAGGTGGTCAGTATCACCGGAATCTCCAGTTTGAGCAAAACATCTGAATATTAGTTACCAATCCGTCACCAATTCCTCGCAAACACACTGGAATCATGCGACGGTACTTTCTTGTATCTGGAAGTGACGTATTCGTTGGCGGTTGACGATCCTCAGCCGCTGAAGCTTTAGCGCAGGCTACCCTTTAGTGGCTTTTTATTCAGTTTATTCAGAAGGACTTATTGAAAATATTTTTTAAAGGTGAAAATTATTTTGTTTTTGCAGAACTTGCAAATTGCATCAGGCGTTTTTGGTAAAAATTGCGTTTTTTTGTTTGAGGTCAGCATATTTTGCAGAATTTGAAATGCTTCCTTAAATAAGCTCTCAAAATACTCAGAAATTACTTCCCCGTTATCGGCTGCCTGAATAATCAATTTCAATCAGGCTCTTTCAGTAACTAGCTTTGATGGCGAATCATTTTTGCAACATTCTTCAACTCGTTGAAATGAAAATTTTATCTTTCCTCGCTGTACTCTGCTTCATTGCATCTGCATCCTGCTCAAAAAGCATGAGTAATCCAAGCAAACCGGCATTACCTGACAATCATAGTATTTTTGCGAAAGAGGATCTGGAATATGTCCAGCTTCCTGTGAACCGATATTTTATCTATAAGGATTCTGCTAGCGGGAACACCGATTCTGTAGTGGTAACACAAAGCCTGATGTCGGATCATTATTATCCTCCGGCACCTTCGTTTTCGTTGCCAGGTGTATATTACCAGGAATTTAACCTGGTTCTCATAAGAATTAACGATGGAAAGATCTGGTTTCAGGGATCAGCGAATTCGACCGGCGGTTCCTACGGTCCTTATGCAGCAGATTCTATGGACAGGGTCGTATTTAGTCCTGCAAATGATAACATAATTGCTGATCCTACACTTAATCAGACCTGCTATGGGTTTTGTGATTTTTTAAATGATTCTTCATTTGCATATTATCCCAGTTTTGAAGTTGGAACACATACATATAATGATGTTTTCATTAGTACGATCACCAATGTATATAATGGCACAGATTCACCGGGGTATTTTAAAAGCACTTATTGCTGGGCCAAAGGCATTGGGATTGTTAAACGTACTGTACAAACAGATTCAGCAATTACAACTTCTTTGCTTGAGAAATATGGTAACTAACATTTCTCATGGCGTGGACATAGATGATGTAGTACTAAGAGACTATCACAAATAGCCTTGGTGGACGTAATGTGCCACCCCAAATTAAGCCTGGGCCGGATCAGTATGCGGGGAATCGGTTTTCCAAACTTCAAGCAGTTTACACTCAAACCGATAACCGGCTCCGGAAATCGTGGAGATATAAACGGAATTTGCTTTGTGTTATTCCAACAACTTTCCTGACAGGATCACGGTTAAGGTTAATATTGCTATACTACCCGCAAACCTGGTGGAAAACAACCTTAAGTTTTTTGAACGAAGGTTTATTTCAAAGTTTCGAATGTTATAGTGTGTGAGGCTGGATGGGATCCCTTTCTCGCGAGCCTATACCTGAATGTATTTTTCTACAAGTGGTAATAAATCCATTAAATCCCTGATGATATAATCCGGGTTGGCTGATTGAAGTTGTTCGTATGTATGAGCTCCCGTTGTGATGCCAATATTTAGTAAACATCCTGCATTCCGCCCTTCTTCAATGTCAATGGATGAGTCTCCCACTTTTACGACCTGCTGTGAATTTTCAATCCCAAATCGTTTCATTGCCAGTAAAATCATGTCCGGATCCGGTCGATTTTTATCAACATCACTTGCAGTAACAAGTCCGTCGTAATCTTTACCTTGTTCCCATCCTAGTTTTTCGATAAGTGTCAAAGCAGTTTGTATATTATAACCAGTGTTTAAAACAGAGATTATATTTTTACTTTTCAGGATATGAAATAGTTCAAGAGCATTCGGTTGAGGCCGGATATCCAGATATTGATATGCTTCCTCCAAAAGAATAATGAAATGCTTATAAATCTCCTCCGAAAGATTTTGATCGTGTATTAGATTATAAGCTAAAATACTTATAATCGCCTGTTGCTTTTCTTTTCCGGCACCTTCAGCCAGCACCTGTTCGAATGAAAAATTAAAGCCGTTATCATTAATCGCTTTTTGCAGGGTTTTATAAACCACGTTATCTTCATTTACCGTCGTACCTGCCATGTCAAAAACAATCATTCTGATCATTCTATTGAAATTGGTTCGGATTTCCATCTATCATATAATTCTCCCCATATACGGGTCACTATATCCTGAATTACCTGTATCAACTCTTCCGGCAAATCTTTTTTCAAATAATTCGAATCCTTCCATTTTGATGGAGAAATCGTACCAGCTATGCTGTTTCGAAAGATTCAGGGGTATCGTTATACCTTCGGATTGATTTGTTGAAACAGGCAAGATCTTTTTTATGACCGGGTTTTTATAAGCGTTGTCCGTAATCAACATTTGTAACGGAAGGTTTGTATAATTCTTCGTGATCACCTCAATGTTTCCTGTGAGTCCCGGCTTGCCAGAATGTACTAATTGATATTCACAAATGATATTTACGAGGGGATCATTTACGGATCCTTTGAATTCGCGGAAAAAACCGTTCGGACCGTATATCCTCAGATGATAAATTCCATTTTCGAAATCCATGAGTGGCCAGGACGCTGTTACCCGGCCCGCCGGCTTAACTGCGAACGCCCAGGTACGCAGGTTTTTAAATTCTTTTGATCCGTTGTTGGTCTGTGCATATTTCCCTGGGGCATACACATTAAAAGGTGATCCGAGAGCATCTTCTCCAAAAACATTTCTGCTTGCATCAAACCGGATTTCAAATGCATTTTTCTCCATATTGAGTTTTCCATCGGCATACAATTGGTATAGAAGGCCTGATGATTGTTTAACTCCTTTTTCCTGGACGGGCATGTATGAAGAAACATCCGGGTACTGACTGAATTCATTTATTTCTTTTGTTGTTAATGCCATATACCCGGTGGGCAGCTTTTTGAATTTTGCATTATACACCGATTTCATAAAAACCTCTTTACTTAAAAATTCCAGACTTTCTGATTTACCTTGCTGCGATGGCCTGAATATGGATGTCAGATCACCACAAACCGTTCTGCGCCATTCGCTGATATTAGCAAACCGGATGGGGTTTTTCGATTTCTGGCTTAAAAACTTTTCTAAAAACTGCAACGTGGATGTGTGATCAAATACTTCTGAATTGACATAGCCTCCGCGGCTCCAGGGCGAAGCGACAATCAATGGAACGCGAAAACCAAGCCCGATTGGGCTTTCCCGCTGGAAAAAGCCTGTATAGCCCTTTCTTTCTTTTGTCTGTTCATTCGTTACAAATTCGACGGTCGTATCCAGTCCATCTGATGCTTTGCCTGTTTCCGGCCTGCCTGAATGAGGTGCCACAAAGGGCGGAATATGATCAAAATAACCGTCATTTTCATCATATGTCAGAATGAAAATGGTTTTTTTCCAAACCTCGGGATTTTTTGTGAGTATATCCATCACTTCCGAAACATACCATGCACCATACCAGGCAGAGGCCGGATGATCTGATAAATTTTCGGGAGCTGCCAGCCACGACACGGTGGGCAGGTTTCCGGCATTTACATCAGCACGAAACTGATGTAACAAATCACCTTTCGGGATTTTAAAATTCCGGTTAATGTCATTTTCCTGATAGGTGATTTCTTCGAGTGAATGATAATCGGGGTCGTTTACATTTGTTACAAATGCCTTCTGGTGAAGTTTTTGTTCACTGGCAGGAAGATTTTCGAAATTTGAGGCATTATACCGTTCTAAATCTTTATTGGCGCCATCCAGTGATTTCTTCTTCTCCTTTATTTTCTTTTCTGCTGCTGTCCTTACCGGATCGCCTGGCTGCAGATTTTCCACTTGTTTTTGAAGCTCACTGATCTCGGGTGGAAGTGAATAGATCAGATTCCTGATCTGGACCATATGTTTTCCATGAAGCCTGACATTATATTGCGAGAAAAACTCCAGCGGATTGTCCTGGAAATTGGATAACCAGGGGTCTTCCTCCTCTTTAAACCCAACATCGATGCTTAATTCATTCTGGTAAAATTTCCATGAAACACTATTTTCTTCCAGGATTTCCGGAAAAGTTTTCCAGCTTAACGTTTCATAATCCATATCCTCATTCCATACATTTGCCCTTGAATTTTCGTTTTGATGTTCGCGTATCGTGCCCGTCCAGAAATAAAGCCGGTTTGGATTGGTGCCAGTCAGGGCAGAACAAAAATGCTGGTCGCAAACCGTAAACCCGTCAGCGAGTTCATAATAAAATGGGATATCCTGTCTGTTGTAATAACCGAGTGTCAGCGGCATATCTGCATATTCTTTTATGCTGTTTCTTTTTACATTCAGCCATTCATCATATCTGCCGTCATTGCGCGCGTTCACCTGGTTCTCCCAGGAATGTGGGAGGGAACTCATCCAGGTGGATTTTGTGTCTTTAATATCCAAACGAAACGGAGCAAAAGTTTCTCCTGCATGGTTGGATTGTAACCAAACGGGGTTTCCATTAGGAAGGTCAATGGCACGTGGATCATTAAAACCCCGCACGCCTTTCAAAGTTCCAAAGCAATGATCGAATGACCGGTTCTCCTGCATCAGTATAACGATATGTTCCGCATCTTTCCAGGTGCTACCGGCATTTGGTTCAATCGCCAGCGCTTTCTGGATGGAAGCAGGGATGAGTGCATGCATGCCAGTCATTCCTGATAATATGGTAGCTTTTTTAATAAAATCCCTTCTTGTATCCATGGTCGTCTGTGGTGCCAGAGAAAAAGCAGACAGATGTACTCAGTCTGCTTCTCTGGGCTTATTATTCGATGGTTAAAAAAAGTATACTCAAATTTATCGACCTTATGGATTCTTCCTGACTTATCTGCATGAACGAATCATTAAATTATGAAAGGTCATTCATTGATTACCGTTTTATTAAATTATTATCGCCGGGTATTTCGATGCGATATCCGAGTAATTTAGATATATAAAGATTTTGATATGGTAAATAAAACGGCCATCGTAATAGGTGCCGGAATCGTCGGTCTTGCCACGGCACGCGCATTGGCGATCAGGGGCTATACGGTGGCGGTTTATGAAAGGAACTACCGGGCAAGTGGCGCTTCCATAAGAAATTTTGGAATGATATGGCCCGTGGGGCAACCTGCAGGAAAATTATATGAACGGGCAGTCCGATCACGAAATTGCTGGACAGAGATTGGAAATGCAGGTAAACTTTGGTATGATCCTGTAGGCAGCCTGCATGTAGCTTATCATGCAGACGAATGGGAGTCGCTGCAGGAAATATTTGAATGCTTTAAAAAGGAGGGAAGAAGGGTAAAGCTGCTTAATAGAGAGCAAATCCTTGAAATTTCTTCTGTTGCTAAGGCAAATGGCTGTTACGGAGGTCTTTTTTCTGGCGAAGAGGTAATCGTTGACCCACGGGAAGCAGTTGCCTTACTGCCGGAGTATTTTCAGGAGACTTATAACATTACATTCAATTGGGGTAAAACAGTAACGGAGATCAGAACCGGTCGTATCACCGCCGGAACACAGGTTATCCAGGCCGATCAGGTTTTTGTTTGCAGTGGATCAGATTTTGAGACCCTGTATCCCGGGGAGTTTTTGAAATTTGCATTGACTAAATGCAAACTTCAAATGATGAGGATTGAGGAAGAAGGTTTACAGAGAATAGGACCAGCAATTTGTGGTGGATTATCCCTCATTCATTATGATAGTTTCAAAGTGGCAACTTCCTTACCTAAATTAAAAGCCCGCTATGAACTTGAAATGAGCGAATTACTTAAATGGGGCATACATGTGATGATTTCACAGAATCAGACAGGGAAGCTGACGGTAGGTGATTCACATGAATACGGATTATCCCCGGATCCTTTTGACAGAAAAGACATTAATGATCTGATCCTTCAATACCTAAATGAATTTACTGCATTGAAGAACCCCCGGTTAATTGAAACGTGGAACGGCGTATACGGAAAATTCACCAATGGTCAGACTGAACTATTTTACTCACCGGAGCCCGATGTATTTATTGTTAACGGACTGGGCGGGTCCGGTATGACGCTTTCTTTTGGCTTCGCGGAAGAGATCATAGGATCATTATAATTCACTATTCATATTGATATCGTTCAGTAATCGTTGGATGACTTATTTCGACTCTATGCAATTTCTTATACTTTGCGGCAAAATAGACGAGTGAAAGAATTGCACCCCCGATACCCAGCACCGATAGTATGACCACGCCATGGGAATAGAAGGAAGTCCACTGCAGTTTTACTTTCAAAACTTCCTTCGTTATCAGCACACTCACGCTGCCAACATATCCAAACGAGTCGGCAACATAGATGAGGAACCCCACATTTCCAGGAAATTTGAAGCTTGCAATAAGCCTTTCAAAAAAAATGCAGTTAAACGGTATATAAACCGTGTATAATCCAAGTCCGGTCAGCGTAAGCCACCATATGGTATTCAATGAGCCCTGAAGAAACAGCATACTGGTCATTCCGGTGATGATAAATCCGGCGATGATAATATAATGCGTATATATAAGGGCTCTAATATTATTTCTTACCAATATCATACTGCTCATTAATAACAAAAGAATTATTGTGACCGGCGTTTCTGTTTTTGTGAATAAGGCCGGCTGCATTCCGTAGCCATTTTCTTTCAGCATATCTGCCATGAAATTGTCCCGTAGGTCCCGGAAGACAGTTGCAAATACGTATATACCAATAGAGGCAATAAGCCCGGGAAGGAACATTTTCACAAATTCCTTTCTTTTATCAGCCGGCATCGGTTCCCGGATACTGCGATCATTCATGTCCATATCAGACGGAGGTGGAATTTTTTCCAAAAAATAAACGGCGATAAGCAGGGGTAATGAAAAAACGAACCCTGTGACGAAAGGGAGCCAGAATTCACTCGTACTGAATTTTTGTATAATCAGGCCTGCAATGGTTTTGACGAAACCGGAGGAAAAAATAAAACTGACTGAAAGCGCCGCACCAATGAAATCAGTTGCCCTTCGGCCTTCGACATATGAAAAAATGATCCCCCAGATCATGCCCAGTGGAAATCCATTGATAAACATAAATGCAATATTCCACGGTGCCGGAACGAGAGCGAATAATAGGAGACCAGTCCAGGAAATACCGACCAGCAGCAAAATGATTTTGCCCCTCCCTATTTTTTTTAGTTCGGAAATAAAACGGATACCATAAAATTTACTGCTTGCATATCCCAGCACCTGGGAGATCACCAGCCATACTTTATAGCTGATCCCCAAATATTGCATGCCCTCGAAACTGCAAACGGTAAATCCTTTTCTGAAACCATAGACCATGGTATATGTTAGAAAACTGACAATGGCTGCTGCTATTGCAATCAATTTATCATTTTGCTTAATGGATGGGGTTGGGGAGTTGTTGGTCAAGATTATTCAGATTGGGAAACCAGGTGTTGGAATATGAGTTGTTTGAAAGTGTCAAGGGGTGGCATGGGTTTATTTTCCAGCTTTGCTTCTTCATCCCATCTCCTCATCTGTATGATTTCACGAAAGAGTGGATCTTCTTCAAGAATATCAGCTTCATTTTCTGACATGGGTCCGCCCTGATATTCCAGTGTTATTTTGCTTGCTTCAGAAAGCTTATCATAATAACCAGGCTCCCTTAACGTCAGATATCTTTTGGCAGCCACGTGCGAAGCAACCAGCCTGGTTAAACGGGAAGAGAATCCGCGGGCTGAAAGAAAAGCAGCACCGATCTCTTCGTGATCTTTCAAACCATAACTGCTCATGAAGTTGGACGTTGTCAGTTTCTCTGCAATATGTCCTATATCGTGAAGGAAAGCTGCCAGTACGACTTCGTCATTGAATCCCTGTTCGCGGGCCAGCTGCGCGGCTTGCCCCATATGTTCAAGCTGAGAAACTTTTTCACCCGAATATTCATTTTCACCATATAAAGAATATAAGTGAATGATTTCGTTTGCAATCTCTTCTGCTACGTTTGCTTTCATATTTTTTAAAATTAAATTTTAATTGGATTGTCCATTATTAAATAATCAAAATCAATCCTGTTGTTACCAAATCATTATCCGGAAATGATTATTTATTTATTCAGGAGGGAAGGATAACAAAATAACATGATTTGTATCCATCCGGTTTTCAATAAAATAATAACAGGAAAGCAGGTGCATGTCGATTTTAATAAAATGAATGACTTCAATTAATAAAATATGAATGGAATGTTATGCACGCGAATATTGATTTCTAATTGTATTTCACGTTGCAAAAGTCCTGCTTAAACCTTAACAATTCCTTCCCTTTAAATTAATTCTGCGGAAATATCCCGCTTTTACTTTCACCGGCGAAATAGAAAAATTTCGTTAAAACTACACTTATGATAAGACTGATGCCTCCGATCAAACTAAAAGCATTGCTGGTGGTTTTGCTTTTTCCCTTTTTTGCTATTGCGCAAAATGTCATAACCGGACAGGTCGTCTCCTCCGTTGATAATTCTCCTGTCGCAGGGGCCACGATTATTTTAAAAGGAACGAAAGTGGGTACTTCCTCCGGACTTGATGGAAAATTTTCCATTCCGGCAAACCAGGGAGACATCCTGGTGATTAGCGGTATTGGATTTAAACAACAGGAAGATGTGATTGGTACGGAAAATGTCGTGGATATACGGGTTGCCACCAATAGTAAGAATTTGAATGAAGTGGTGGTTACCGCAACAGGTATCCGAAAGGATAGCAAACGGATTGGATATGCAATTCAGACGATTGATGCATCTAAGCTGACACAGGCGAGGGAAGCGGATCCACTGGACGCATTAAAAGGGAATGCCGCAGGTCTGCAGGTCGACATCACGCAGGAAATAGGGCATGCACCGGACATCATTATTCGCGGTGAGAATGCTCCATCAGACCGCCCGATGTTTGTTGTGGACGGAGTTCCATTTACTTCTGATACATACAACATCAATGCAGATGATATTGAAACTTTTACCGTGTTGAAAGGACCGAATGCAGCCGCATTATATGGATTCCAGGGGAAAAACGGTGCCATCATCATTTCGACCAAAAAAGGGACCAGGGATAAAAGAGGACTGGTGGTCACTTTTAATAATACGACCCAATTCAATACGGGTTTTCTTGCTTTGCCTTTATATCAGGATACCTATGGTCCGGGTGATAATGGGAAATATGCATTTGGCGGGGGAGGTTCCAGTCCGGATTCTTATTTCGGAAACGGAGCTGTGGGTGTTGGAAACAATGACTATGATTACGATGTATGGGGACCTCAATTCAGGGGTCAGTTAATACCACAGTATGATGGAGCTTATGATCCGACAAAAACGTATGTGACCACATATGCGGACAAAACCACCTATTCGGGGCATGTTGAACCCACACCATGGGTTGCCAGGGGCAAGGACAATCTGAAACAATTTATTCAAACCGGTCTGTTACAGGTGAATAGTATTTCGGTAAGTTCCAGTTCGGAAAAAACAGACGTCCGTTTTTCATTTGGGAATACATACCAGCAGGGAATCATTCCGAACACTACGTTGAATAATTTTAATTTTACCGGAAGTATCGTTGAAAGATTCACTCCCAAATTTACGGCGACTTCCTATATTAATTACAGCCGGCAGTCTTCACCTAATGTACCGGATGTAACGTACGGGCCAAACAGTATTATCTACAACATCATCATCTGGGGAGGTGCTGACTGGGCTATGAGTGATATGAAGAATCTGTGGCAACCGGGTAAAGTGGGTCTTCAGCAGAATTACGAGGAGTTCTACCGATACAATAATCCTTATTTCATGTCGGATGAATGGCTGAGAGGTCATAACCAGAATAATGTTTACGGGTATGTTTCATTGAATTACAAAATAAATGACAACCTCGACGTACAGGCCAGGCCCAGCATTTCCACTTATGGAATGTTCAATTCTGAAAAGATGCCCTATTCATCGGGAGCCTATGGAAGGCCATTGAGGCAGGGTGATTACAGAACCGATTCAAGAAGTTTATTTGAATCCAATACGGATTTCCAGATCAGGTATCATAAAAATGAAATTGCCGGATTTTTGGATCTGGCCGCTGTGGGGGGTGCCAATGTCAGGAACTTAAATTTCAATTCATCCTTTGAATCGACCAATTATCTGAATACACCCGGTATCTATTCTTTTTCCAATTCACAAGGATCCCTCACCGGAAGTAGTTTTAATTCAAGCCTGCTGGTATTAAGTGCTTATTATTCTGTCGATTTAGGATACAAATCCTACGTAACTGCCAACATCACCGGACGGGTCGATAAATCTTCTTCATTGCCCAGCAATGCGGGCAGTTATTTCTATCCTTCCTATAACCTGGCTACAGTTATATCGGATTATGTAGACCTGCCTAAAGTTATCTCTTACCTGAAATTCAGGGGATCCTATGCAGAAAGTAAAAGCGGTGGAACGAGTCCGACATTCTCGGCGAATGTGAGTACAACCCCGGCCGCCGGATATGGATATTACTGGCCTTCTCCTTATGGTGGACCGACTGCGCCGATCTATCAATTTTCCCAGCCCTATACTTTAGCACCCACTTATTCCAATCAGACGAGCGCCCAGTTCACCGATCAGACGGTGAACCCCAACATCATCACGGAAGACAGGCAGGCGACTGAGATTGGAGGTGATATCCGGTTTTTCAATAACAGACTGGGAATAGATGTCACCCATTATCACTATAAAAATACCGGTATTGTAAACCTGGGTACATCGTCTTCATCCGGTTATTCTTCCTACCTGACCAATGGGAATATTTATACAAATGACGGATGGGAATTTGTAGTGACCGGGCGTCCTTATGTAAACCCGGATGGATGGAGCTGGACAATTACGGCGAATATCGGAAGTTATATTAAGAAGTGGGTAAGTGATGCGAATCCGGATAATTACGAAAAAAATGGTCAGCGTACGGATTTGGTTTACGGCAATGCCTTTGTGAGAACGGCCGACAATAAAATGGTGATTGATCCGGCTTCCGGTGTCTATTTGAGATTTTCTGACCTGGGATCCTCTGCCCAAAAAGTGTTTGGTCATTCCGATCCTGACTGGCAGTGGGGTGTGGTAAATGCAGTTAGTTATAAAAACTTTTCTTTGCGATTCCAGTTCGATGGAATGGTTGGTGGCGTAATAGAAGACTACGTGAGAAAGAAAACACTGCAAGGCGGTCGTCATATCGAAACCGCTTCCGGCGCGCTGGGTGAGGCAAGGCCAATGGACGAAGCAAATATTGCAGCTTATACAGGCCAGGGTGTGAATTTAACCGGACCCAATGGTATACAGCTGGATCCCATCACCGGCGTCATCATAAACAGTAAGGAGTTAACTGAAATAGTAAATGCGACCAAGAGCCAGGTACAACCCTTTGTAACACGCGAAGCATCTGTGCCTGATCTGGATGTTATTTCGAAGACCTACGCCAAATTAAGAGAAGTTACGATCACTTATAATTTTTCACCAAAACTGCTCGGTAAACAAACGGTAATCACAGCCGCAAGCATTTCTTTGGTGGGAAGAAATTTAATTTACTTCTTTCCAAGCCAATATAAAGACATTGATATAGACCAGTATTCCCAGGGCATTTACACGGCAAATTCCAGCGGCGCATACCCGACGAATTCAAGTTATACGGCTGGCCTGCAAACACCAACCACCCGTAGTTTTGGTTTTAATCTCAATCTTACCTTCTAATCCATAAAAAAGATATTATGAAACAAATGCTCTATACATTGATATTTATTACGGGTGGTTTTCTGTTGACTTCATGTAATAAACAAATTGAGGAAAAGCAAACGGATCCGAACAACCCGACCACCGTGCCTTCCAGTTTGATTTTGGGTAGGATATTGACTGATATTTCCGGTACCGGCAATCAGGGCGCCCTGAGTGCCACCGGGTCTGCAGAGGGAGTAAATTCCTGGGACGGCGCCCACCGCTGGAATCAATATCACTGCAGCAACTATGATTATTATGATAACAATATTTATTCATGGACCAATGGGAACTATGATCCATACCTGGTGATGAAAAATGTAGTACAGATGGAAAACGAAGCGATTTCCAGAGGAACCGCGCCGGTAAACCCTTACGAAGCGATTGGAAGATTTGTACGGGCTTACTATTACTATAATCTTACATCCATGTTTGGCGATGTTCCACAGGCAGAGGCCCTGGAAGGTGTGAATAATCAAAGTCCTGCATATACCCCGCAGGAACTGGTATTTAAATATGTGCTGGATGAGCTGGATACGGCGAATACGGATTTTGCATCCCTGATCGCGGGCAATGATAATTCACTATCGCACAAACAGGATATATTCTACGGAGGCAATCTGTTGTCCTGGCAAAAAATGGTGAATACATTTAAACTCAGGGTGTTGGTGAGCCTGAGTAATAAATCTACCGATGCGGTGTTAAATGTTCCCGCACAGTTTGCCGCCATTCTGGGAAATTCTTCCAACTTTCCAATCTTTACAGGTCAATCGGACGATTTCCAGTTTATGTACAACCCGGGTTCTACGAATACCTACAGTACGTATTATTTCAATCCGAGTAATTTCGGTTCTATCGCAGCCCGCTTTAATATGGCCGACACCTATATGAAAGTGATGACCGGAATAAACGACGCCCGTGTTTTTGTAACAACCGAACCTGCCTGGGGCATCGTTCCTGTGGCAGAAACCAATCCTTGTCAATATAAATATTTCACCGGCGCAAGCACGGGAGAACCACTGGCAACCATGTATGGGAATGCAAATCTTGGCCTGTATTCATTTATCAACCGGTACAGGTATTACAGCAATTTTACAGGAGAACCGAATGTGCTGGTTGGATTTAAGGAGATGTGTTTCAATATTGCCGAAGGAATCACCCGGGGTTGGGCTACCGGGACTGCTGAAACCTGGTATAAGCTGGGCATCACTGAATCCATGGCATTTTATGGAATCGATGTAACCAAAACCAGTTTTACGACTTATTTTCTTCCTCCGGGAAAGAATTCGGTAACCCAGGTAGCACCCTACCCATATACATTCGATTTTACCGCATATTATGCACAGCCTGCTGTTAAACTTTCTGGTACACCGGCAACAGCGATCAGCCAGATCGTAATGCAGAAGTATATCGCAGATTTCCAAAATTCAGGATACGAGTCCTATTACAATTGGCGCAGAACTGGCGTACCTGCATTTGAAGGCGGTAGTGGCGTGGGAAATAATGGCGTAGTCCCTATCCGTTGGGCTTATCCGGTACTTGAACAACAACAGAATACCGCCAACTATAATAATGCGCTGAAGGCGCAGGGGTTTACAGAAAATGATCTGAATCAGACCATGTGGCTCCTTAAGTAATATGTAGTGTACCCTTAAAAACCTTTATGAAGTTCTACCTCTTCATCTGTTGTTTATTGTCGGCAGCACAATGTTTTGGACAAAAACACCTGACTGAAAATCTGATGATAATTACCCTGGACGGCATGCGCTGGCAGGAAGTTTTTGGCGGTATCGATTCGGAAATTGTATCTGATAAAAAGTTCACCCGGGATTCTGCCTATGTCATCTCTCATTTCGATGGATCGGACAGAAATAAAAGAAGGGAAAAACTATTTCCTTTTTTATGGAACACCGTTGCTGTTCATGGCCAGCTATATGGTGACCGGTTAAATGGCAGCGAAGTAAATAACGCCAATCCGTACAAATTTTCCTATCCTGGTTATAATGAGATTTTTACCGGATATCCGGATTCTGCAATGAATTCGAATGATAAAATTATAAATCCAAATACGAATGTTTTAGAATTCATTGCTAAACAAAAGGGTTTCAAAGATCGAATCGCTGTTTTTTCCACCTGGGATGTCTTTCCTTACATACTTAACAAGTGGAGAAGCGGGATTTACGTGAATGCGGGTGTGGACAGCCTGAATTTTAAAATACCAGCCTTAACCCTTATTGATGAAATGCAATTTCTCGAAGCAAAACCTCTTGACGTAAGGCTGGACCTGCTGACTTATTTTGCCGGGCGGGAATACCTGAAAGCTTTTAAACCCAGGGTGCTGTACATAGCTTTTGATGAAACGGATGATTTTGCACATGCGGGCATGTATGGTCAGTACCTTAAAAGCGCGCATGCCGAAGATGCCATGATAAAGGATCTTTGGAATTTAATTCAATCGATGACTGAATACAGGGATAAGACAGCACTGGTTATCACCTGCGATCATGGAAGAGGAAATAAAATCAAAGACCAGTGGACCAGCCATGGCCAGAAAATTGAAGATTCGGGACAAATCTGGATCGCTGCCATGGGGCCTGATATACAACCGCAAGGAGTTGTAAAAACATCATCTCCTGTTTTTCAGAAGCAGATCGCCCCAACACTTGCCGCTTTATTGGGCTTTCATTTTTTGCCTGATAAAGGTGAGACGGTGCCCATTGCTTCCATTACACAGTAGTTCCTGGGGGATGCGAATCAGCACGATAACAAACGCGTCGGTCAATCAATCCGGATCATTTTTTTTATCGGATGGCTTCACAAAAGCAGCCCGCCTGGGTGCAGGGACTATGGCATTTTCTCCCCGGACCGCTTTCCAGATCACTTCGGTAAACTCGTGGTCAGGGACCATGTCTTCCCGGGACAGATCAAAACCTTCACTTTTTCGCTGCCATACATTTTCTTCCGTATTTACGTCATTAATATTTGTTTGGAGTGGTTTTGCCTCAAAGGGTGTCAGATCCGGCATATTTGAAAAACAGCGCCACATGGGTTCTGCAGAAGCATCATACTGGCTCATCGGCGGAAAACCCAGAATAAGTTCAATGGTATGAAGCATCGACGTGGTGGAATACATGGTATGATCAACGTAGTGTCGTTTTATATATCCGCCGGCAATATAGGCCGGACTTCGATGTGCATCTATATGATCAGGTCCGTCCTGTGCATCATCTTCCAATATGAATACTATGGATTCCTTCCATACCGGGCTTTTACTCAGGTATTCCACAAACATGCCAACGGCGAGGTCATTGTCGGCGCAGTGTGCAAAGGGTGTGGGTCTGCCTTTACGTAACCCTTCTGTGTGGTCATTGATGATGCGCAAAGTGTTCAGGCGGGGTAGGGCATCGTGCGCGACGAGAGAGTCAAAGTCCTTTTTCCATTGTCCTACCCGGGTAGTGTCCCGAACGTGCTGGTCCCAGCTGGTATAGTACGTACAGTAATGATTCTTCAGTACAGGTATGTTCGGTTTATAATCATCGGCGAATTCACCATAGGTTCGATAACTAATGCCAGCCCGGAAACAATAGTCCCAGATGAATCCGTTTTTGTTATTTGCAATGGCTCTGTTTCCTTCTGCATCATAAGTGCCTCCCCGTCCGCCATAACTGGTAGGCCAGGTTTTTTCAAGATAGTCTGTTGCATAACCTCCCATACTCCAGTTATGGCCGTCGGCGCTGACTTCTGCATCTACATAAAAATTATCCATCAATACAAATTCCCTGGCCAGGGCGTGCAGGTTCGGTGTAATTTTCTCACCGAACAAACATAAACTGGTGTCACCATTGCCTTCTTTCATATCACCCAGTACCTGATCATAGGTTCTGTTTTCCTTAATGATATAAAAAATATATTTTACAGGAGACGGATCTCCGATCCGCATGGGAACCGGATTATTTTTCTCGCCGTGGGCCGTTAATTCCCTTTCTTTATGATAAGGTGTATTATCATAAACAAGTTGGGAATAAACTGCCAGTTTTTCCGGAGAAGGTATATTGAAAATGCTGAGTGTCCCTTTAAACAGACCCCCTATATATTCTGATTTGACAGCAGAAGTATGTAATGAAATATTCGCCCGGGCAGTATCAAAAGGCCGGTAACCAGCATTCGGTAAGGAACTGAATCCTTTACCATTGGAAACGAAAACCTTGTTTCCAATCACTTTGACACAGGTCGGGTACCAGCCCACCGGAATAAAACCGGTTGATTTGGAATATCCGGGTTTGCTGACATCAAATACCGCCAGGCAATTATTATCTGCATTGGCAATGTAAAGCGTTTTATCATTTTCACTTAATGCCACACTATTAGAGGTAGAACCGACGGGAGATCCGGGATAAATAGCTGCATCAAGGGTTTCAAGTACTTTCCGATTCTTTATATCGACAACTGAAACCGAATTATCATTGGCATTCGCAACAAATAATATGCGGCCATTCCGGGACAAACAAAGATCGTTGGGATGATCGCCTACAGCAATACTATCCGTTATTATTTTCTTCCTGGTGTCAAATACGAGTATTCGCGCGGCTCCCCATAAGGAAATATAGAGTTCTGATTTATTTTTTGAAAGCTGGCAGGTATAGGCTTCGGCGCTGAGAGAAAAGGTTTGGATTTTTTTCGTTTTCAGGTCTACCATATACAGGCAGTTATTTTCCTTAGTAACAATAAATAAAATGTTTGACCGGTCATCGATCTGAAGGCCCGCGGGAGAAATCTTCACTGGCCACTTTTCTCCCAGTTTTATCTGACCTGATTCTATCAGATGATGATCAGAAATACGGTATTTTACAATAAGATTATCATTTCCTCCGGAAGCGTATAAGTATTTTTCGTCTGAGCTGAAAGCAAGACCCAGCCAGCTTTTTGGAATGATTACTTCCGAAAGAAGTTTATTACTGGCGGCATCCATTAACTGTATCGATTGAACGCTCTGTCCATTATTCGTAACAGCAATATATTTTTTAGTTGGTGAAACAACCATATTCAGAGGCAAATCCCCCAGTGGTATGGACTTTCCAATGGGTGTCAGGCTCCAGCCATTCGGTAATAGTATACGATTGGCAATTGTATCCTGCTGCGCAAAACCCCAATGGAATCCAAACAGTAAAATTACATACCCGGAAATAGCCTTCATGATGCTGGTTTGGAGTAAAATTACGGCGATTACCATCAAATGGAGGGACTATACGCAAAACTAATGGACTTGGGTTATAGGGAAATGCCTGAAAAAATGTATGCACAATGGCTTCAAAGTGTAGTGAAAGAGAGAAATAAATATACTAATCAAGCTATGAAAGAAACTTTTCGGGGAATTCAAAAGTTAAATAATTAGCACCATTATAATACATCTATTGGATTTAAATCCCAATCTTCCCAAAATCAATATGGTTTGTCCCATCAATCACTTCATTAACATCAATGTTATAATAGGTTTTTGTTGTCTCTTCTTTTGAATGACCAAGCATCCTGGAAACAACCGGGCGGTTGGTTCCGAGACGAATCCAAAGCTGGGCATTTGTATGCCTGGCGACTTTGTTTGAAACCGATTTATTGATACCCATTTTTCGGGCAACTTGCTTGAGCTGGCGGTTGAATACGCATTCTGACAGGAAAGCCTTTCGATCGAAGACGTAAGGGTCTTTAATGCTTTTAGAAGCATACTTTTCAATTAATGTCGCAGCCTCCGGAAACTTAAACAATGGAATCATGGTCTGCTCATCGTTTTTTGTCCGGTTGCCGAGGATCATATATCCGTGCTGACCAGCTATCCGGAATGAAGAAAAAGACAAACAAATGCTGGTAATAATACCAAATGGAAGAAGTCTCATAATTTATATTTTAAAAAAGTAGGATGCTTTTGTGAACATTAAAAGCCGCAATCGACTAACAGTGATCCTTATTCGATAAACGAATCATACTTAGAAGAAAACGTTAAAAACATCTCTGTTTTGGTGGTCTGGTTATTTGAATTAATAATCTCCGCCTAAGGTTCTTGTATTAAGTTTGGCATAGGGATTGTTTAAACCTGGTAGCCGAGCCGGAACTTTTGAAGATGCGCTGGTATCAGTAAGTGATTTCAAAAAAGCCACAAGTTCCTTTTTTTCAATATCTGTAAGTTTAAGTTCTATTGGTAATATGGTGAAGAAGGGCAGTCCTTCCATGTCGGGCCTCATATCCTTTGAGAATTTATTGCCTGCCGCATGATCATAGAAATTAACAACGTCGTCAAGGGTTTTGAAAAGCCCATTATGCATGTAGGGCGAGGTAAGAGCCACATTGCGTAGGGTTGGGGTTTTGAATGAAAATCGCTCAAAAAAATCACCACTAATTTTCATCAAACCCAAATCAGGATCGACAAAGTATTTATCTACCGAATCCCTGACTGGAACGCCGATGGAATGATTGTCTGAAATATCATAAAATGGAGGTAGGGACCCATTGAATAAAGGAGCAAAATGACAAACCCCGCATTTTGCTTTTCCCATGTACACGTTGAATCCGTTGATTTCTTCCTGGTTTAGTTTACTCTCATCTCCTTGCATATATTGATCGAAGGGGCTGTTCAGTCCTGACAGGGTCCTTTCATAAACCCCTATCGCATATTTCACATAGGCCCTTGTGATACCTGTTTTTTTTGTATTCGGAAAAGCCGTATAAAAAAGTTTTATATATTCAGGACTAGCGTTTAGCTTATCGATCACTCCATAAAAGGAACTGTGCATTTCTCTAACATTATTTACGACTGAATCCAGCTGATCTTCGAGTGATCCAGCCCGGAGATCCCAAAATAACCGATTTTGAAATCCGGCATTGATTACAGTGGGTGAATTACGGGGCAAAGTATCAAATCCAAAAGCCACACTTTTTGTTCTGCCATCCGTAAATGCCATAGCCGGCTTATGACAGGAAGCACAAGCCCTCTTGTTGTTATCTGATAAAATAGGATCGAAGAATAATAATTCACCCAACTGGGCCTTTTCTGGAGAATAATAGCCTTCTTTATCAGGAGCAAAATAATCGGCATTGAATATGTCCTTGTCATATATATTCCTGGCATCTGATTTAAGTGCCGCGTTTTTCTTAAGGAAAGGAACTTCGAAAGCAATCTGTACATCGTTTAAAAACCGGGATAAAGGAATTAGGTAATTTTTTATGAAATACATACGGTTGAAAGAATGAAAATTTTTATTCACGGATAAATATTGTTTAGTTCCTGCATTTAGAAAAGCCCATTTTTTTTGCAGCTCCATCTGAGAAGCCGGTAATTCACTCACTAGTTCTCCTGTAAACAATAACCAACTATCTATTGAACCGTTGAGGCCCGGAATTGCCGCTTCTTCAATAACGTAATCGCTATTGGCGATATCGATTGTACTGATTCGGAAAATCTCTTTTCGTAATGCGTCGAAAAGTATGGGTTCATTCATGCTCTTTAAGTGCTCTGCATAATTGCAATCCTGAAGTGTCTTACGATAACCAACTACTGCCTGAATGATAAATTGCTCCACGTCAAGGCTGTCTTGTTTGCTATATTCCTTTAACAGTGTGCTATCCGGCTCGTTGCCAATAGGCCCCTGGAACAACCAGGCATCAGGTAATCCATTGAAAAAGCCCTTCTTATCATTCCTGTGAAACCGGAATGGCCCGATTAGTTTTTTGTTATAAAGATTTGGTTCAAAATAGATGATAAAACCGGTAGCCTGCCTGAAATAAAAAGATAATTCTTCATATTTCTTCTCCCGGACAGCAAAGCTGCTATCATAAAAATATCGAGGATAGCTTTGCAGAAAGGAATCCAGTGAATTCACCCGGTTGATATATAGCTGTGTTATCTTCGAAATAGTTCCTGAAAGCGATTTCTCTTTTTCATTAATTGACAAAGAGAAAAATGCAATCATTAATATAAGTACCGGAAACATTATTGTCTTTTTCATAATTTTTGGCTTAAAACCCTTATTTATATCCACAACATGGCATTGACATTTATGAAGATTCGATTTACCGGCTAGTATAACTCCCCTAATATCTATGAACAATTCACGAACTAAAGGATTAGTCGTCCAACACACTTTTAAAATCGACCAAAAATGGCAAAAAGAGTATTCTCACATTTCCCTCATTTACTTTAGATTTGGTAACCTTATCTACTTTTATCTTATGCCGGAAGTATTAAATTACCTAATCGTCGACGACGAAGAAATTGACCGGCTGGCCATTGAAAGCGAAGCTGATAAATTTCCTTTTCTGAGAAGAATCGCATCCTGTTCCCATCCTCTGTACGCAGCAGAACTAATTCACAAATATCTTCCAAATGTGCTTTTTGTTGATATAGAAATGCCCGATATGAGTGGGATGGAACTGGTAAAAATGTTTCTGAACAATACTATGCTTCCTGTTTTTATTACTTCTCATCCTGAATTCGCTGCTGACAGTTATGACGTAAATGCTTTTGATTATTTATTGAAACCTATTTCTTCAGAACGGTTTACCAGGTGCGCTTTCAGGCTTCGTGATTTTTTTCAATTGCAGGATAAAGCATTTGCATTCGATAAGCAACAGGAAACGGATTATATTATTATCAAACAGGGATATGAGAAACACCGCCTGAGTCTTCGCGATATTTTATATTTGGAGGCAATGAAAGATTATACAAGGATACTTGTAAGCGGCAGGCAGTACTTAGTGCTTATACCCCTAAGCACCATGCTAGAAAAAATACATTCTGAAAAATTTGTACGTATCCACCGGAGCTTTGTGGTAAATCTGGATAAAATTACGGAAATTAGTGGAGGTAAAATCTTTATCGGATCGATTGAATTACCCATGGGAAAATTGTATAAGAATTCTTTGAACAGGAAATTCTGAATAAAACAATCTTCATGAAAATTATATTATCCACCATATTATTGATGGCCCTGGTTGTACTTTATTCAGGTAATGCTCGTTTACTTGCCCAGGAACCGGACTTAACCAAACTACCGAACCAGGACGGAAAGGTCAAAGCGCTGCTGGATTACTGCGAATTACTCAGGCTAAACAGCACGGGTGCAACAGACACTTATTTAAAATTACAACAGGCCGGCTCAAATGGAATCAAGCTTCTAAAGCCAAATGATTTTACAGACCGATCTAAATTCCTGTTTTATATCGCCCTTAGTAATTATTACCAGGTAAAGTTTGACAGTGCACAATATTACTTCTATCAAAGCCTGGATAACGCACAAAAGGGACATAATACCCAGCAGATCACGAAAGCCTGTGTGGCCCTGATTCCTGTAAATTTCCAATTACAGCAGCAAAATAAAGTGGAAGATTGTAAAAACATACTACAATCAATAGCTGATACAACACATAATCAATCTCTGCTTCAGGATCTGGATTACGCTTTAGGAAGCTATTATCAGCAAAAATCCTATTACAGTACAGCCCAGGATTATTTTATCAAAAGTATTGAGTTGCGGGAAAAAGAAGTGGATACAACCCAAAATGCAAAGAAAAAATTCGACTACGCGATTCAATGCGATATGCTCTCAAAATTATACCTGAATACAGAAATGGTAGATAAGAGCGTGGAGGCATTGCGCAAAGGAGAACGTTTTGCTTCTGTATCTCCGAATGTTGGCAACCGACTGCTAAGTTCCTTTGTGGAAGCCTATACAAGTTCCGGAAATATTGATTCTGCCCTGAACTACAATAAAAAACTCGAAGTGGAAACAAATAAAAATCCGATGTTTCCTTCTGAAGTAGTGTCATCCAATCTGAATATAGCTATTTATTATATAAACAAGGCCATGTATGAAAAAGCGTTTCCCTTTATAACGGCCGCAGACGCAATCGTAACTCGTATTAAATCCCCCTTACTTACTTTTCAATTACAAATGGTCAGGGGAAGATATTTAGAAGAAACCGGAAAATTTGATCTGTCTTCTTCCATATTGCTACAGGCCATGCCCATAGCAAAACAATTCAGTAAAGAATTATATGCCAATATCCTGAAGTACCTTGCGTTGGATGAAAAAGGAAAGGGAAATACTACGGCAAGCTTAAAATATTACGAGGAATATGTGGGTGCGCTGGATACACTGAGTAAAGAAAAATTATCCAGGACCTTCGCTGATCTTGAAACGCATTACCAGACAAATGAAAAAGAACAGCGGATACAGTCGCTCAATAAGGAAAACCGGCTAAGCGCCCTCGAATTACAAAATGCTTCCCATCAACGACAGCTGCTCATTCTGGGTTTAGCCGCACTGGGTGTCATCTCTTTACTATTATATTTTAATTACCGTAGCAAGGAAAACCTCAACCAGGTACTCAATGAAAAAAATGAAAGGCTGGATCAGATGAACCATAAACTTGCTGAAGCCAATGAAACAAAGGCTAAGCTTTTCGGAATTGTCGGTCATGATCTTCGTTCACCTGTTAGTAAAATTGTTCAACTCCTGCAATTGCAAAAGGACAGTCCCGAAAAATTGTCTGAAAAAAGCGGAAAGCAATATAGTGAACGATTGAAAAAGGCTTCTGAAAATGTTTTGGAAACCATGGAGGACCTCCTGATTTGGAGTAAAAGCCAGATGCAGAGTTTTAGTCCGCATTTCCTTCCTGTAAAAATCAAGAACCTGATCGACAGGGAAATAAGTATGCTGAAAGACCAATATGAAAATGAAAACCTCATTATTGACAATCATGTTCCGGAAGACTTTATTCAGTTATCGGATGAAAATTTTCTTTCTGTCATTTTTAGGAATTTATTGCAGAACGCTATTCGATATGGTGATAAATCAAAGCCGGTAAGTATTCGGGTTACTGGTCATTCGATGTCGATTATTAACTTTTCTGATAAAAATGCTGCCATCTCACTTAATGCCCGCCTAACAGAAACACAAGTGGATAGTAAAACATCCGGACTCGGATTGCAGATTGCTGTGGACCTGGCAAATAAAATCAACATAAAGTTGCATTTCAGTCAGGAAACCTCAAACAGTCTTCAGGCTAACCTTAGCTGGGACTTTCCCGCAGAAGCATAACTTTTCAACGATTTTAAAAGAACGTTCGTCGAGTTAATCGACGGACTATATTCTTAAGTCCTGAACTTAGTGCTGAAATCAAAGCCAATGAGAGGAAAATCAGGAACAAAATGGAAACCACAATTCTTTCTTATTCTTTCGATCCT
>Ga0209863_10000385_pt1 | contig 23611 bp, 23 predicted proteins | sample OrgsoiDNA2013046_FD_185796 | JGI IMG/M metagenome (GOLD analysis project Ga0209863, IMG submission 185796) | Permafrost soil microbial communities from the Arctic, to analyse light accelerated degradation of dissolved organic matter (DOM) -... | ecosystem: Environmental > Terrestrial > Soil >...
CGCGAAGTTCCGCATCGCCTCGACCCCGCGGTTCATGGACAAGGCCACGAACGAGTGGAAGGACGGCGAAAGCCTCTTCCTCACCTGCAATGTCTGGCGGCAAGCTGCCGAGAACTGCGCCGAGTCGCTCCAGCGCGGCATGCGCGTCATCGTCCAAGGCCGGCTCAAGCAGCGTTCGTATGAGACCAAAGAGGGCGAGAAGCGCACCGTGTTCGAGGTCGAGGTCGACGAGGTCGGCCCGTCCTTGCGTAGCGCCACCGCCAAGGTCGTCAAGGCGAGTCGCGGGCCTGGTGGTGGTGCCGGATTCGGCGGCGGTTCCGGTGGTTCTGCCGACGACCCGTGGGCGTCCGCGTCTCCGGCCGGCGGTGGCGGTGGCGGCAGCCTTTCCGACGAGCCGCCTTTCTAAGACATTCCGGACGACGCCAGCTCGCGACGTCCGATTCACGTATCACTGACCGCCCAGGCGAAAGCCACCCGGGCGCAACCATTCTTGGAGCGTTGAGATGCCGAAGGTTCCCCTGCGCAAGCCGAAGAAGAAGGTTTGCGTGTTCTGCAAGGAGAAGGTCACCTACGTCGACTACAAAGACACCAACCTGCTGCGCAAGTACATCTCTGACCGCGGCAAGATCCGCGCTCGCCGCGTCACAGGTAACTGCACGCAGCACCAGCGCGATATCGCCACCGCCGTGAAGAACAGCCGCGAGGTGGCGTTGCTGCCCTACACCAGCGCTGCGCGCTAGAAGACGGGACGACGACCATGATGAAGCTCATCCTCACTGCCGAGGTCACGGGTCTTGGTGCACCTGGCGACATCGTCGAGGTCAAGGACGGCTACGGCCGCAACTTCCTCGTGCCGCAGGGCTTTGCGATGCGCGCGACCAAGGGCGCTGAGAAGCAGATCGCTTCGCTGACGCGGGCCCGTGACATCCGCGAAGTTCGCGACCTCGCGCATGCGCGGGAGATCAAGACCCAGCTCGAGGGCCTTAAGGTCACGCTGCCAACCCGCGCGGGCGCAGCAGGCCGGCTGTTCGGTTCGGTGACCGTCGCTGACGTGGTGGCCGCCATCAAGTCGGCCGGCGGTCCGATCCTCGACAAGCGCAAGGTCGAACTCGGTGCGCCCATCAAGACGGTCGGCACGCACGACGTCGTGGTGCGGGTGCAGGGCGACATCTCGGCCAAGGTCGCCGTCGAGGTCACCCCCGCGTAACGGTCTTTGTGCGGGCGGAAGTCGATCACGTTTACGTGATCAACGCCCCCGAGGACAGGGTTGTGCACCTGTCCTCGGGGGTGTTGGCCTGTCTAGGGCCCGGGAAACGCCGCCGCCCGGCACGAACGGGTCGCCGCTACGACCAGGTGCGGCCGGTCAACTTTTCGTAGGCCTCGATGTACTTCGCGCGGGTGCGCTCCACCACGTCGTCGGGCAGCGGGGGCGGCGGTGTGTCTGACGCGCGGTCCCAGCCGGACGCCGGCGAGGTCAGCCAGTCGCGTACGTACTGCTTGTCGTACGACGGCTGTGCATGGCCGGGTTCGTAGAGATCGGCCGGCCAAAAGCGCGACGAATCCGGGGTCAGCACTTCGTCGGCCAGGATGATGGGCCCGCCAGCACCACGCCGTCCGAATTCGAATTTCGTGTCAGCCACGATGATGCCGCGCTCGCGGGCGATCTCTTCGGCCCGCCCGTACGCGGCCAGCGTGAGGCGACGTAGCTCGTCAGCCGCCGCAGTGCCCACGGTGTCTTCGACATCGCCGAGCGAGATGTTCTCGTCGTGCTCCCCGATCGGGGCCTTGGTCGACGGCGTGAACAGCGGCTCCGGCAGCCGCGACCCGTCGACGAGTCCGGCGGGCAACGGTAGGCCCGAGACCGCGCCGGTGCGCTTGTAGTCGGCCAGGCCCGAGCCGGTGAGGTATCCGCGGGCGATGCACTCGACCGGCAGCATCTCGAGCCGCTCGCAGATCATCGCGCGGCCGGCAAACTCCGGTGGCACGTCGGTCGACAGCACGTGATTGGGGACGACGTCAGCCAGCTGCTCGAACCACCAGATCGACATCGCGGTGAGGACGGCGCCCTTGTCGGGGATCGTCGTCGCGAGCACGAAGTCGTAGGCCGAGATGCGGTCGCTGGCGACGAACAGCAACCGGCCGTCGTCCATCTCGTAAAGGTCGCGGACCTTGCCCGAGGCGATGTGTGTGTAGTCAGTCACGGCGCGCAGTTTCTCAGACCCTGGCCGATGACCACGTAAAGGGGGTCAGCGGTCACTTCAATGGGTGGGCGCGCCTGCTGAACTGTCGGTTCGACTAGTGAGGGTGATGACCCATATCGCCAGCGCAAGGCTTCTGTTTGACCCCGTACCCGTTTGCCTTCACGCTCGGACGATGAACCGCAGCGAGTCCGAAAGAGATCGGGGCGACGGGGCCTACGGGCTCACCCGCGCCGGCAAGTTCATGGTCGGCATACTCATCAGCCTCGCGGCGTCCATCGGGTGGTTCACGGTGGTCGTGCAAACCAACAGCGCGACGGCGCTCGAATGGGTCGGCTGGTTCCCACCTTTGTTAGGCCTCGTGCTCGCGGCGTGGTGGCGGCTCCGTATCCGTCGAGACTTGATGGCGATCGGAGTCCTGGTTGGCGCGATCGCTGTTGCACCCGTGCTCTTCGCCCTCGCGCGGTTCGTCAATGGGCTTTCGCACTGGGAATTTTGAGGCCGGACGGCGAGGGGTGGCCGCGGCGCGTCGGCTAGAGGATTTCGCCGGGTGTGTAGAAAGCCGCGTCGGGGTGGCGCGCGGTAACCAGCGCCACCGCGTCGCAGAATGCCGCGACCTGCGCGCTGGCGGCGCCCGTAAAGCTCAGCGGTGCCGCAAGCAGCGTGGCGAGGTCGGCGACGGTGAGTTTCAGCCGCTCGTCGCCGGCCAACCGATCAAAGAGGTCGTTACGGTCGGCGCCCTTTTCGCGCATCGCCAACGCCACCGCGACGGCGTGTTCGCGAATCACCTCGTGCGCGGTCTCGCGCCCGACCCCGCGGCGCACCGAGGCCATTAGCACCTTCGTCGTTGCGAGGAACGGTAAGTAGCGGTCGAGTTCGCGCTGCACGACGGCCGGGTAGGCGCCGAACTCGTCGAGCACGGTCAAGAAGGTCTCGTAGAGCCCATCGATCGCGAAGAACGCGCCAGGCAGAGCGACTCGACGAACCACCGAGCACGAGACGTCGCCCTCGTTCCACTGATCGCCGGCGAGCTCGCCGGTCATACCGGCGAAGCCGCGCAACACAACGGCGAGTCCGTTGACCCGCTCACAAGATCGGGTGTTCATCTTGTGCGGCATCGCGCTCGAGCCCACCTGGCCGGCCCTGAATCCCTCGGTCACCAACTCGTTGCCGGCCATCAGCCGGATCGTGGTCGCGAGACTCGACGGCGCGGCGGCCGCCTGCACCAATGCGGTGACCACCTCGTAGTCGAGCGACCGGGGATAGACCTGACCGACGCTGCCAAGCACCCGCTCGAAACCGAGGTGGCCGGCAATCGCTGCTTCAAGCTGGGCGAGCTTGTCGGTGTCGCCGTCGAGCAGGTCGAGCATGTCTTGCGACGTGCCCATCGGGCCTTTGATTCCGCGCAGCGGGTAGCGCGCCAGCAGCTGTTCAACCCGCTCGAGGGCAATCAGCAACTCTTCGCCGGCTGACGCGAATCGCTTGCCGAGCGTGGTGGCCTGCGCCGCAACGTTGTGGCTGCGGCCCACCATCACGAGCTCGCTGTGGTCGGCGGCGAGCCGAGCCAGCCGGGCGAGCGCCGCCACCATGCGATCGCGAACGAGCAGCAGCGATGAGCGCACCTGCAGCTGCTCGACGTTTTCGGTGAGGTCACGTGAGGTCATGCCTTTATGGATGTGCTCGTGACCGGCCAGCGCATTGAACTCTTCGATGCGCGCTTTCACGTCGTGCCGGGTGACCTTCTCGCGGGCGTTGATCGCGTCGAGATCGACGTCTCCGATGACCCGCTCGTAGTCGTCAACGACACCAGCCGGGACGTCGACGCCGAGCGCCGCCTGGGCCCTCAGCACGGCGACCCACAGGCGGCGCTCGAGCACGACTTTGGTGCGCGGCGACCAGAGCTCGGCCAGCTCAGCTGATGCATAGCGGGTCGCGAGCACATCGGGAATCTGCGGTGTGGTCGTCATGGCCCCACCATTCTCGCACCCGGCGTGGTCCGCGCTGAGGTTCAGAACTGCGCGCCGACTGCTTTAGCTACCGATACCACGAAAGCGTCATCGGGCACCGCTGCGGCGACCGGTGACGCGGTGCCGCCCAGGTCGTTGCTCGCAACCACGTCCACGACGACCGGGCTGGCGCCGCTGCGCACGAGCATCACGTCGGTCGCCAGGAACGGACCCTTGGTCAACCTGGTGACGCATACGCTCTCTTGGGGAGTCACGGCAGCGCATTCGGCGTTCGGCGGCACTTCGGATGACGACTTCACCTCGGGCGACGCCTTCGCGCCGCCAAGACAACCGGCGGCGCCGCTCGAAGGTGGCCCGCACGAGCATGGTGCGGACGTAGCCGTCGAGCCGGTCGCGCTGTTGGACCTTGTCCCAGTTCAGATAGAGCTTGGTGAGCACGGTCTGCACGACGTCGTCGGCGTGATGCCAGTCGCCGCACAGCAGGAATGCGGTACGCCGGAGTTCGCGCATGCGCGCGCCGGCGTAGGCCTTGAACTCCGCGTCGTCCCGCACGTCCGCTGCCTTCCCCTGCGCCGCCGTTCACCCATGAAGAGGGGACGGGCACCATGGCAGGTTGCATGGATTGCTACGCGACGTTAGTCGGGCAGTTCGATCTGATTGCGGACGGCGAGGAGCGCGATGTCGGTGCGGTGGTGGCCGCCGTCCAGGCTGATGTGGGTGACCCCGGCGTAGGCCGCGTCGCGGGCGGCTTCGAGGGTGTCGCCGACCGAAGTGACGGAAAGGACCCGACCACCGGCGGAAACGATCCGCCCGTCGGCGTCCATCGTGGTGCCGCCGTGCAGCACGTAGGAGGGTGGCGGCACGTCGTCGAGGCCATCGATCACGTCACCGGCGCGAGGGCTCTCCGGGTAACCGGCCGCGGCGATCACGACCGTGACGGCAAACCCGTCCCGCCACGTCAATGCGGGGTGCGCGGCGAGGGTGCCGGTGGCCGCTGCGTGCAGAAGGCCGGCGAGGGGCGTCTCGAGAAGCGCGAGCACGACCTGGGTTTCGGGATCGCCGAAGCGCGCGTTGAACTCGACAACCCTGGTCCCCTGCGAGGTGAGCGCGAGCCCTGCGTAGAGCAGGCCGGCGAACGGAGCGCCGCGCCGTCGCATCTCGTCGACGGTGGGTTGCAAGACGTCGCGAAGGACGTCGTTTGTCAGATCCTTTGGTGCCCATGGCAACGGTGCGTAGGCGCCCATACCACCGGTGTTGGGCCCCTGGTCGTCGTCCGCTACTCGCTTGAAATCCTGAGCCGGCAGGAGCGGCACGATGGTGGTGCCGTCGGTGATGGCGAACAGCGAGACCTCAGGACCGTTGAGGTATTCCTCGATGATGACGCGGGTGCAACTGGCCGCATGGGTGAGCGCGACATCGCGGTCGAGGGTGACGACGACGCCCTTGCCTGCGGCGAGTGCATCGTCTTTGACGACGTAAGGCGGGCCGAACTCGTCGAGTGCCGCAGCAGCCTGGCGGGCGTCTGTGCACACTCTCGATGACCCGGTCGGGACGTCGGCAGCGGCCATGATTTCTTTCGCGAACGCCTTGCTTCCTTCGAGCTGCGCCGCCGCTCCGGTCGGGCCGAAGCAGGCGATTCCGCGGGCTTGAACGGCGTCGACAACGCCTGCCACCAAAGGGTTTTCGGGCCCGACGACGACGAGATCGGCCGCCGCCTCGAAGGCGAGTGTGGCGACGGCATCGGGGTCTCGTAGGTCGACTTCGTGCAGCTCTGCGATGGCGGCGATGCCAGGATTACCGGGCGCACAGATCACGATGGTGGTGGGATCTTTCGCCAACGACAAGCACAGCGCGTGTTCGCGGGCGCCGCCGCCGATGACGAGAACTCTCACGACGGGGGGTGCAGCTGCAGTGTCTGGTCGCGTGCGGGCCCGACACCGACCACGCTGAACGGTGCGCCCGACATGTCTTCGAGCGCCTCGATGTAGGTGCGGGCGTTCTTCGGCAGGTCGTCGAACTCGCGAATGTGCGAGATGTCTTCGCGCCAGCCAGGGAACTCTTCGTAGACGGGTTGTGCGTGGTGGAAATCCGTCTGCGTCATCGGCATCTCGTCAATGACGGTGCCGTCGGGCAACCGGTAGCCGACGCACACGGGGATGCGGTCGAACTCGGAGAGAACGTCCAGTTTGGTCAGCACGAAATCGGTGACGCCGTTGACTCGCGCGGCATAGCGCGCGATAACCGCGTCGTACCAGCCGCAGCGTCTCGGCCGGCCCGTTGTGGTGCCGAACTCGACACCGATCGCGCGCAGCTTCTCGCCGTCGGCGTCATTGAGTTCGGTCGGGAACGGCCCCGCACCGACCCGGGTTGTGTAGGCCTTCACAACCGCGATGACGCGGTCGATGCGCGTCGGCCCGATACCCGAGCCCGTGCACGCGCCGCCCGCGGTCGCATTCGACGAGGTGACAAACGGATACGTGCCGTGGTCGACGTCGAGCAACGTCGCTTGGCCGGCTTCGAGGAGCACCGTCTTGTCTCTATCGAGTGCGTTGTTCAGCAGCAGGCTGGTGTCGTGCACCATCGGCTTGAGGCGCTCCGCGTATTCGAGCAACTCGGTGACGACGGCGCTGACGTCGATGGCCGCGCGGTTGTAGATCTTCACCAGCAACTGGTTCTTCTGCTCGAGGCCGCCTTCGACCTTTTGGCGCAGGATCTTTTCGTCGAAAAGGTCTTGGACGCGCACACCCACGCGCGACATCTTGTCGGCATAGGCCGGCCCGATGCCGCGGCCGGTGGTGCCGATCTTCGCCTTGCCGAGGAACCGTTCGCCGACCTTGTCGATCGTGCGGTGGTAGCTCGCGATGACATGGGCGTTGGCGCTAACGATCAGCTTGCTGGTGTCGATGCCCCGCTGCGCGAGCATGTCGATCTCGCCGAAGAGAACGCCGAGGTCGATGACCACGCCGTTGGCAATGACGGGCGTGACGCTCGGCGTGAGGATGCCGCTCGGGAGCAGGTGAACCGCATACTTTTCGCCGTTGACCACGATGGTGTGTCCGGCGTTGTTGCCGCCGTTGAAACGCACGCAGTAATCGATCTGGTCACCGAGTAGGTCGGTCGCTTTGCCCTTGCCCTCGTCGCCCCATTGGGCGCCAACGAGAACGATCGCGGGCATCGGGTCGGCCTCTCTGTGGAACGAGTCAAGGCCCCAAGATCGCAAGCGCGACCGGGGCCTCTTGCGGACAAATGCTACCCGACCGGGCCGGGTTCGATCACGTTCAGGGGGTTCCGGCCCCCGAGGACAGGCGCGCAGGCCGGTCCTCGGGGGGTTGGGCCCGTCCTCGGGAGGTCATCCCGTTGGCTCGAGCTGTTGCGGCGTTAGTCGGCCAGAGCCGCGACTGCGGCCGGGCTCGAGTCGCGCAGGAAGTCCGCGCATCTCACCGCCTCGTCGTCCTCGCCGATGGCGGCCGCGGCTAGACCGAGCGCGTTCAGGCTGCGGAGGAAGCCACGATTTGGCTCGTGCTCCCACGGCACCGGGCCGTGGCCCTTCCACCCGGCGCGCCGAAGTTGGTCGAGCGATCGGTGGTATCCGGTTCGGGCGTAGGCGTAGGCGGCAACTGGCTCGCCTGACGCGAGAGCCCGGTCGGCCAGCTCAGCCCAGGCGGCCGCGTAACTCGGGTGAGCGGCGGCAACCGCGGTCGGATCGTTGCTGAGCTCAAGCGCGGCGCGTGCGATCGCGTCATCCGGAAGCATGGTTGCGGGCGGCTCGCCCAAGAGGTTGGTCATACCTCCAATCGTGGCCCACCCTCGGCCGTCGATCACGTTCAGGGGGTTCCGACCCCCGAGGACACGGTTGTGAGCCTGTCCTCGGGGGTCGGAACCTCGTGACGGCTGAGCCCGAGCAGGGCCGATCCGCGGTCCGTTCCGCGAGCTACCCGCCGTCCGATGGCTGATGCTTGAACCGCAAGGCCGGGCGGACGACGGATCGCGCCGCCCGCGCGAACGCGGCCAGCGCCTTGCGGCGGATGGATGGGGAGCGCGCTAGCGACTCAGCCCAGTCGATGCGGAACACCTCGCAACCGCCATCTCGAAGACGATCCTCGCGCCGCTTTTCCTTGTAGAGCACTTCGTCGTCGACGTCGTCACCGACGTACTTCAGGCGACCGTCAAACTCGCCGACGGTGTGGTGCTCTTCCCAAAGGAAATCCGATCGCCCGATGAATCCCATGGCGTCGTATATCTCGACCTGTTGCGATGGCGGCGGGAGCCCGAGGTAGTCGAAGGCGATACGGGCAACGGATTCGCCAGGCGACTCCGAATAGGGCGACGCAAACGAGACGACGCGCCCGGCCTGGCGAGCTCCGGGCCAATCAACGCAGTAGTCGAGGATTTCGCGCAGTTCGGCCAGCGTGGTCAACTTCTTGTGAAGAGCCGACTCGGCCGCCACAAGAGCGGCCTCGAAGGATTCATTGCGCGCGAGGTCGAGGATCGTGCGGGCCGCATCCGTGACGACGATGCCGTCGATCTTGGTCAGATGGGCTGCCGGGAGTGCCGCGTCGTGATGGCAAACGCCCGCCTCGGTTCGCGACGAGCCCGCGCCGTCTCGGGTGATGTGGACGAGGGAGTAGTCAGGGTTGAGGAGCGCAATCTGGTGCAGCGCGGCACCGGTGACGTGACTCGCCGCAACCGTTGGTTTTAGAGACAAGATGGCGGCGCGCAGCAGCAGGAGATGCCGGCCCTCCTGGTCGTCAGGAACCACCATGCGCTCGGCGTAGACGCCGCGGCGCACCCGAATCCACTTGCCGTTTATCAGGAATCGGTGGATTTCACGAGCGTCGTAGCCGGCTTCGCGCGCCTGAGCAGTCGTGAACGGACCACCCTGAGCGGCGGCCAAGGCGGCCAGCTTCGGAGTGAGTTGATGGGCCATGCCAGGAAGGGTCGCCGAAACTCGGACCGCCGCACGCGTCGTCCACAGGCGCTTTTGTGTGCACGGTTCCGTGTCCACAGAGCCCTAGACAGGCGCAGACCCCCGGCGACCGGGTTGTGAGCCGTTCCTCGGGGGTCTGGATCACGTTTACGTGATCGACGCGCGCGCCCGCGGGTGGCGCGGGCCTACTTGGCGGCGGTGCCGGTTGAGCGGAGGTCCGTGCAGGCTTCCACGACCCTGGCCGCCATGCCGTTTTCGGCCAGTTTCGACCACGCGCGCGGGTCGTAGGTCTTCTTGTTGCCGACTTCACCGTCGATCTTCAGCACGCCGTCGTAGTTCTTCAACATGTGATCGGCCACCGGGCGGGTGTAGGCGTACTGAGTGTCGGTGTCGACGTTCATCTTCACGACGCCGTAGTCCAACGTCTCCCGAATCTCCTCCAACAACGACCCCGAGCCGCCGTGGAACACCAGGTCGAAAGGCTCGACCCGCCCATACTTCGCACCCACTTCGTCCTGGATCTCCTTCAGCACCACCGGCCGTAGTTTCACGCCACCCGGCTTGTAGACGCCGTGCACGTTGCCGAAGGTCGCCGCGAGCAAATAGCGGCCGTTCTCCCCGAGCCCGAGCACCTCAACAGTGCGCAGCGCGTCTTCGGGAGTCGTGTAGAGCTTGTCGTTGATCTCGTGCGAGACGCCGTCTTCCTCGCCGCCGACGACCCCGATCTCCACTTCCATGATGATGCGAGCGGCCACGCAGCCGGCCAGCAGTTCGCGGGCAATCTTCAGGTTCTCTTCCAAGGACACCGCCGATCCGTCCCACATGTGCGAGCCGAACAACGGGTCGAGCCCGCGCACCACCCGCTCCTTGGAGATCTCGATCAGCGGCCGCATGTAGCCGTCGAGCTTGTTCGGGGGGCAGTGGTCGGTGTGCAGCGCGATGTTCACCGAATACTTGGCCGCCACCACATGCGCGAACTCAGCGAGCGCCACCGCGCCGGTCACCATGTCCTTCACCCGCTGGCCCGACGCGAAGTCGGCGCCGCCCCACGAGACCTGGACGATGCCGTCGCTCTCGGCGTCGGCGAAACCCTGGATCGCGGCGTTGATCGACGATGACGACGTGACATTGATCGCGGGGTAGGCGAACTTGCCGGCCTTCGCCCGATCGATCATGTCGGTGTAAACCTCGGGGCTGGCGATCGGCATCTGAGGACTCCTGATAGCGGGTGCGGGCTCATAAACCTGGGCGGACGTCGAGAGCAACCAAATATCGATCGCGTGACCAAGTATCCCGCAATACCCGCTCGCGGGGTCGCCCAGGTGAGGGGCGGTCCGCCGTCAGCTGACGGACAGGTTCGTTGGATAGCCTCAGCGGGTGATTGAGCACCTGAGCTCCGGATGACGCAGCAGATTGGCACGCTCAACGTGCTCGACGCGAAATCGCTCATCGCCAGCTTCGGGCTGGTGGGCGTGCTCGCGATCCTTTTTGCCGAGACCGGGCTGCTCATCGGGTTCTTCCTGCCCGGCGACACACTCTTGGCGTTAGCGGGCGCCTTTTCCGGGCCACACAAGACCACCGACCTCCACCTGCCGCTGGCGGCGCTGCTCATCGGCTGCCCGATCGCGGCCATCCTCGGGGCGCAGCTCGGCCATTTGATCGGCGTCCGAAGTGGCGGGGTACTGGCCAAACCAGGCTCCTCGTTCGAGCACTCGATGCGGCGGATCGAGCCCCTGCTCGACCGGTTTGGCGAGGGGTGGGCGGTATTCCTTTGCCGGTTCATCCCGGTTCTGCGAACCTTCATCAACCCCGTCGTCGGCATCTTGGGGATGCGGGCCAGAGTGTTTGCCGTCTGGAACGTGCTCGGCGGGGTGGTGTGGACGATCACGATCCTGCTCGTAGGCCGGTTCGTCGGCGAGAAGCTGCACATCGACCGATACGTGCTGCCGGTGGTCGGGTTTGTCGTTATTGTGACGGTACTGTCGGTCGCGTTCGAGGTACGCCGGAACAAGCGACGGCAGGCCGCCTGATCGGGGCGTCATCGGCGCAATCGGGCAACCGGAGGATCGACTACGTGAGTGATGCCGACCCCGCGATCGTGACCCGTGGTCTCACGAAGACGTTCACGGTCCCACGCCGGCGTGAGGGCCGGTTCGCGGCGTTCCGCTCCCTGGTCGATCCGGTCCGAGAGCACCGCACCGTCGTCGACAACCTGACGATGAGTATTGCCAGGGGCGAACTCGTGGCGTTGCTTGGGCCGAACGGCGCCGGCAAATCGACGTCCATCAAGATGCTGACCGGCATTTTGACGCCGTCGGCTGGCGAAGTTTTTGTTGACGGCCGGGTGCCGCACCGCGAGCGCATCGCCAACGCCCGCAACATCGGCGCGGTTTTTGGGCAAAAGACGCAGCTGTGGTGGGACCTCCCCGCCAAGCAGTCCTTCGCGATCCTGCGCGACATCTTCGATGTGCCAGCGAGTCTCTACGATCGCCAACTTGCGGACTTCGACGCGATTCTTGAGCTGTCGGAGTTCTGGGATACCCCGGTTCGGCACTTGTCGCTTGGTCAGCGAGTGCGGTGCGAGATGGCCGCCGCGATGTTGCATGACCCGTCGATCGTGTTCCTCGACGAGCCGACGATCGGGATGGACGTCGTGGTCAAGGAGCAGACGCGCCAGTTCCTGCGCACCCAAGTGAACGAGCGCGGCCGCACGATTGTGCTCACCACGCACGACATGACGGAGGTTGCGCGACTGTGTGAGCGGGTTCTTTTGATCAACCACGGCCGACTGATGTTCGACGGAAGCCTCGACGATCTCAAGGCTGCCCATGGTGGTAAGCCGATCGTCAACGTGACGTTTGCCGAACCGGTCAGCGCACTCGACATACCGGGCAGCCGGGTGGTCTCGCACGACGGCATGCAGGCCGTGCTCGCTTCGGTCGGGGCGAGCACACCCGAAGACATCGTGCGCGCGTTGATCTCCCGCTTCCCGGTTGTCAACATCGGCGTCGTCGAGACGAACCTCGAAGATGTGATGCGCGACGTCTATCGGACGACGCTCGACTCGGCCCTCCCTGCCGAGGAGCCTCGTACACGCACCGATCGACGTCCGGCATGACGGCGCCAACCGAGAGCCGGGCGGACGACGGCGTCGCCAAGGCGCCCACCGCCGCACGTATGCGACCGAGCCGTTCGTGGCGGGTCATCAGGCTCGGTGCGTTGAACGAGCGCGCGTATCGGGTGCGGCTCGTGGTCGCACCGGCGACGCTCGCCGTGCAGCTGTACCTGTACGACCGGTTGTGGACCGCGGTCTTCAGTCACACGTCGGCGGCTGCCGGATTCACCGTGCGACAGACCGTCACCTACTCGCTGATGGCGTTGCTAATCGCGCGCGTGCGATGGAATTCGCGCACGTACAACGTGCGCGACAGTCTGGCCATCGCTGTACGCGAAGGCACGGTGGCGTATTGGTTCCTGCGACCGATCTCGCCGGGCCGGTTCTACATGTGGCGCCAGGTTGGCGACATGCTCTACGGCGCAACATGGGCGATTGTCGGCTACATCGTCTTGCTCTGGGCCGGTGTCATCGCGCCGCCGTCAGGGGCGCGCGGTGCCGTGGTGTTCGGGGTAAGTCTGCTGCTCGGCCAGATGGTGCTCTACTACCTCGGTCAGATCGTCGATGTCTGCATGTTCTGGACGATGAGCACGAACGGCATCGTGCGCATGTACTACTTCGTCCAAGATCTATTGTCGGGCGTTTTCGTACCGCTCTGGTTCATGCCGGCCTTTCTGCTCACCGCAGCGACGTGGTTGCCTTTCAGTAGTGGGATCAACGTTCCACTGTCGCTCTACGTTGGGCGAATTCCCATGAAGGACGCTGGATATCAGCTTGCACTACAGGGATTCTGGATTGCTTTGCTGGCAATGGTGACGAAGTGGTTGTGGTCGCGTGCCGCGCTGCGGGTGACGGTGCAGGGTGGCTGAGCAGGGTGGCTGAGCAGAGTGGCTGAGCAAGCGGTAATCGCCGACCCGGTGTTGTGGACGCGGGCCCGTCGCGTCGGGCACACCATTCGCGTGGTGCGCAAGGTCAGTGCACTCAACGTGCGCGCCCGCCTCGAGTATCGCGGCGACTTTCTGATGTCGGTGTTCTTCGGAGTGTTGTGGCAGACGTCGACCTTGATGTTCGCCAGCGTCTTGCTGACGAGGTTCAAAGGCGGTCTCGGTGTCTTTCCGGCCGACGGCGTGCTGCTCATCATCGGCATGCGGCTGCTCTCGCACGGCTTGTACGTGTTGTTCTTCTACAACCTCGCCTACTTACCGCTGCTCGTCGATGAGGGCCGCATGGACGGGTACTTCCTGCGCCCAGTCTCGGTGTTCACCCAACTTCTCGTGAGCCAGTTCAACGTCAATGCGATCGGCGACCTTGCGGTCGGGGCGACCACGCTCGGCTTCGCCATCGCCTTGCTTCATGTGCACTGGACGGTCGCCTTGCTGGTCTATCTCGCGGTGGCTGTCGCCGGCGGCACCCTGGTCGAGGGTGCGCTCCAGTTGATGCTCGCGTGCCTGTTGCTACGCTCGCCGGGCTCGCGGGTGCTCGGGCAATGGGTCGACGAGCTCATGTCGACGTTCGGCAACTATCCCTTGTCGATTCTGCCGAAGGTGGTCGTCGGCCTCTTCACGTTCGCGTTGCCGCTGGCGTTCGTGGCCTACTTCCCGGCTGAGGTGATTCTCAAAATCGCGCCGCATCACGGGGCAATGTCGGTCGTGACGGCGTGGTCACCGGTCGCCGGATTCGTGCTGTTCTCGATCGCGCTTCGGGTGTGGCAGCGCAGCCTCCGGCACTACCACTCTGCGGGCGGCTAGCAGCGTCGGGCAGTTAGCTCAGGCCGAGATCGCGCAACGAGTACGCGGCGCGATAGGTGAGGCCAGCCTCGGCGACGGCCGCTGCGGCTCCGCGCTCGACGATGACAGCAACCCCCACGACCTCCGCCCCGGCTTCGCGCAACGCTTCGACCGCGGTCAGCACCGAGCCACCTGTCGTGGACGTGTCTTCGACTGCCAGGACGCGCCGGCCCGCGACGTCCGGGCCCTCGATTCGCCGTTGCAGGCCGTGCGCCTTGCCCTCTTTGCGGACGACGAACGCGTCGAGCTTGCGGCCGCGCGCGGCGGCGACGTGCAACATCGCGGCGGCGACCGGGTCAGCGCCCAACGTGAGGCCGCCGACCGCGTCGAAGTCGAGGTCGGCGGTGAGGTCGAGCATCACCGAGCCGACGAGCGGCGCGGCGGACGCGTCGAGGGTGATTCGCCGTAGATCGACGTAGTAGTCGGCCTCGCGGCCTGAGCTCAAGGTCACCGTGCCGTGCACGACGGCCTTGGCGGTGATCTCGTTCAGCAGCGCATCGCGATCGGTCATGGGCCGAGAGCTTACGGCCTGCCTGGCGGCGGCGATCTACGGCGGAGGTTGCGCGCTCTGGCGACCAGACCTGCCGGCAGGTGGCGCCCGACGCCGATCATCGTCTTGTAGCGCAGCGTCGGAATGCTGACTGATTTGCCGCGGCGCAGATCGTGCAGGCACGCGTCGATCACCTGGTCGACATCGAGCCAGATCCAGGTCGGGGCATTCGACACGTCGACATTCCCGCGCTCATGAAATTCGGTGTGAACCAGGCCTGGGCACAAGGCCAACGCACGCACGTTGGTGCCGGCCAGCGTGAGGGAGAGGCCTTCGCTGAAGCGCAGCGCCCACACTTTCGCGGCCCCGTAGCTGCTGTGGTTCAGGAATGCGGCGATGCTGGCAACGGTGATAATCGTGCCGCGGTCGCGCTCAAGCATGCCCGGCAGTGCAGCCTTGGTGACCCGCATCGGCGCCCGAATGAGCACTCGTATCAGCTTCTCCTCATCGTCGAGTTTCGAATGCACGAAGTCGGTGCCCAGTGCGAAGCCCGCGTTGTTGATCAGGACGTCGACGGGGCGGCGAACGTCTGCGGCTCTGGCTTCGACCGCTGCGCACCCGTCGTCGGTGCCGAGATCGGCTGGCAGTACCTCGACATCGACGTGCCACGCCGCTCTCAGCTGCGTCGCCTGCGCATGCAGGCGTACCTCGTTTCGGGCCACGAGCACCAGGTCGTGACCGAGTTGGGCGTACCTCTTGGCAAAGCCTGCGCCGATGCCTGACGTCGATCCGGTGATGAGGGCCCTAGGCATCGGCGTCATCGGGCCAGCTTCTCAGATCACTCACTAGGCTGAGGTGGTGCCAAAGACTGGAGCGACGCCGCGCGACCCGCTGGTGCCGCGCTTGCGCGGTCTTGGCACCTCGATCTTTGCGGAGATGTCGGCGTTGGCCCTTGAGACCGGTTCGATCAACCTCGGCCAGGGGTTCCCCGATGTCGACGGGCCTGATGTCATCAAGCAGGCAGCGGTCGACGCGATCTGGGCCGGCCGCAATCAGTACCCGCCGGGGATCGGCGTTCCGGAATTGCGGCTGGCGATCGCCGCGCATCAGCGGCGGTTTTACGGTATCGAGCTAGACGCCGATACGCAGGTTCTGGTGACTGCGGGCGCGACCGAAGCCGTTGCCGCGGCGATGCTGGCGATGGTCGACACGGACGATGAGGTCATCTCCCTCGAGCCGTACTACGACTCGTACGCGGCGTCGATCGCGATGGCCTATGGCGTGCGGGTGCCGGTGACCTTGCACGCTCCGGACTTCAGGCTGGACGTCGATCGGTTGCGGTCAGCGGTCACCTCTCGCACGAAGCTGATTCTGCTCAACACACCGCACAACCCGACCGGTACGGTGCTCACGCGTACTGAGCTGCAGGCCGTTGCCGACGTGGCGATTGAGCACGACCTCATCGTCGTGACCGACGAGGTGTATGAGCACCTTGTGTACGAGGGTTCGCATGTTCCGATCGCCACGTTGCCGGGCATGTGGGAGCGGACGCTCACGATTTCGTCGGCAGGCAAGACGTTTGCCTTCACCGGCTGGAAAGTTGGTTGGGCAACAGGTCCGGCCGCTTTGGTCAGTGCGGTGCGCACGACGAAGCAGTTCCTGACCTACGTGAACGCCGCGCCCCTGCAGCCGGCGATCGCGGTCGGCTTGGCACTGGACGACGACTTTTATGCGACGCTCTCGGGCGACCTGCGGCGCAAGCGTGACCTGCTGTGCGCAGGGCTTGCCGATGTAGGGTTCACCGTCTACAAGCCCGCTGGCACGTATTTCGTGAGCACCGATGTGCGGTCACTCGGATACGACGACGGAGTCGCGTTCTGTCGCGACCTTCCGAAGCGGGCGGGGGTGGTCGCGATCCCGCACTCGGTGTTCTACGACAATGTCGAGGCTGGCCGGTCGCTAGTGCGCTTCGCGTTCTGCAAACGCGACGAGGTGCTCGCCGAAGCTGTCTCGCGTCTTCGTTCGCTTGCACGCTAGCTCCTGCGGAGGTCTTTTGTGATCGTGGTGTGCGGCGAGACCCTCATCGACCTCGTGCATGTCGATGGCGAGTTGTGGCGGGCACTGCCTGGTGGAAGCCCGGCGAACGCTGCCGTCGCGCTGGCCCGTCTTGGAACGCCAACCGCGATGCTCGCCCGCGTGTCGGGTGACGCCTTCGGTCAGCGGCTGCGACAGCGACTCCGTGACAACGCGGTCGATAGGCGATTCGTCGTCGATGCTGCGGAGCCGACCACGGTTGCCGTTGTCGATATCGACGGCTCTGGCGGTGCGCGGTACAGCTTCTATTTGAAGGACACCGCAGATTGGCAGTGGGTGCCTGGTGAGCTACCCAACGATTTCGGCACCGATGTCGCGGCGATCCACACCGGTTCGATGGCGCTGTTCATGCCGCCCGGCGGAGTGGTGCTCGAAGACATGCTGCGCCGCGAGCGGTCGCGCCGTGTCATTTCGATCGATCCGAACGTGCGGGCCTCGATCTGTCCTGACGCGCGGATCTATCGAGAGACGGTCGAGCGCTGGCTCACGGTCGCGCACATCGTCAAAGCGAGCGCGGACGACGTCAGCTGGCTGTATCCGGATCGACCGCTCATCGATGTCCTGGCCGAATGGGCGAATCGCGGACCTGAGCTTGTCGTGTTTACCCGCGGCGGCGAAGGCGCGTTGGCGCGGACATCGGCTGGCCTCGAGGTGGGTGTGGGTGGCCACGAGGTCGACGTCGTCGACACGATCGGGGCCGGTGACACGTTCAGCGCCGGGCTGCTTCATGCGCTTTCGGCTTTGGAGTGTCTTGGCGTTTCGGCACTCGCCAGCTTGTCGGCGCCTGGGCTTGAGACCGCGCTGCGGTTTGCCGTGTTGGTATCAGCGATCGCCTGCACCCGGGCCGGCGCGGATCCGCCCTACGCTCAGGACCTCCCACCCGTTGCCTAACCTGGTCAGAGGGCGGGGTGCACGTCCAACGCGTCTTTGGACGCCGACAGGTCGACCATCACCGTTTCGCCGTCGTGAATGTCGCCGGCCAACAGCCCACGCGCGAGCTGGTCACCGATCGCCGACTGCACGAGTCGCCGCAACGGGCGAGCGCCGTACAACGGATCGAATCCGGTCAGCGCCAGCCATTCCAGAGCCGCCGCAGATACCGACAAGGTAATCCGCCGGTCGGCCAGCCGTTGTTGCAACCGCCCGATCTGGAGGTCGACGATCCGCGTGAGTTCTTCGGTGCCGAGCGGGTCGAACAGAATCACTTCGTCGAGCCGGTTCAAGAACTCGGGCTTGAAGGTCGCGCGCACCAACGCCATCACCGCATCGCGCCGCGCTGCTTCATCGAGCAGCGGATCGACCAGGTACATCGACCCGAGATTCGACGTCAGAATGAGAATCGTGTTGCGGAAGTCGACGGTGCGACCCTGACCGTCGGTCAGCCGACCGTCGTCGAGCACCTGCAACAGCAGGTCAAATACCTCGAGGTGCGCCTTCTCGACTTCGTCGAGCAGCACCACGCAGTACGGACGCCGCCGCACTGCCTCGGTCAGTTGGCCGCCTTCTTCGTACCCGACGTATCCAGGTGGCGCGCCGACCAACCGCGAGACCGAATGCTTCTCCGAGTACTCGCTCATGTCGATGCGCACGATTGCGCGCTCGTCGTCGAACAGGAAGTCGGCCAGTGCCTTAGCCAACTCGGTCTTGCCGACACCAGTCGGCCCGAGGAACAGGAACGATCCGGTCGGTCGATCGGGGTCGGAGATGCCAGCGCGCGCCCGCCGCACGGCGTCAGACACGGCCGCTACGGCACGTCGCTGACCGATGAGTCGCTCGCCGAGCGACTCCTCCATGCGCAGCAACTTGCCGGTTTCGCCCTCGAGCAGTCGGCCCGCAGGGATGCCGGTCCAGGCGCCGACCACCTCGGCGATGTCGTCGGGGCCGACCTCTTCCTTGACCATGGCTCCGCGCGTCTCTGCTGACGCAGCCGCGTCGGCAACCGATCGCTCGAGCGCGGGAATCTCGGCGTACATCAACCGCGATGCGGTCTCGAAGTCACCGTCGCGTTGCGCGCGCTCGGCTTGCCCCCGGGCGTCGTCGAGTTGCTGCTTCAGCTCGCCGACCCGATTCAGACCGGACTTCTCCTTCTCCCACCGGGCCGTGAGTGCATCGAGTTGTTCTTGCCGGTCGGCCAGCTCGGCCCGCAGCCGTTCGAGGCGTTCGCGACTCGCCGCATCGTCTTCGTGGGTGAGTGCGAGCTCCTCCATCTTCATGCGGTCGACAGTGCGGCGCAGCTCATCGATCTCGACCGGCGACGAGTCGATCTCCATGCGCAACCGGGACGCCGATTCGTCGACGAGGTCGATCGCCTTGTCGGGCAGGAATCGCCCGGTGATGTAGCGGTCGGACAACGTTGCAGCAGCCACCAGCGCAGCGTCCGATATCTGCACCTTGTGGTGAGCCTCGTAGCGCGACTTGAGCCCGCGCAAAATGCCGATGGTGTCTTCGACCGTTGGTTCGCCGACGAACACTGGCTGGAACCGTCGCTCTAGCGCAGGGTCTTTCTCGATGCGCTCGCGATATTCGTCGAGGGTCGTCGCGCCGACCATGCGCAACTCACCGCGCGCCAGCATCGGCTTGAGCATGTTGCCGGCGTCCATGGCACCCTCGGCCGCGCCCGCGCCAACGACGGTGTGCAGTTCGTCGATAAAGGTGACGACCTGCCCGTCGGAACTTTTGATCTCGTTCAGTACGGCCTTCAGCCGCTCTTCGAATTCGCCGCGATACTTCGCGCCGGCGATCATCGCGCCGAGGTCGAGTGCGATCAATCGCTTACCCCGCAACGATTCAGGGACGTCGCCGGCAACGATGCGTTGCGCTAATCCCTCGACCACGGCGGTCTTGCCGACGCCAGGTTCGCCGATCAGCACCGGATTGTTCTTCGTGCGACGGGCCAGCACCTGCACGACACGGCGGATCTCGGTATCGCGACCGATGATCGGATCGAGCTCGCCAGCCCGTGCCCGCGCCGTCAGGTCGACGCCGTACTTCTCCAGCGCCAGAAGCGTCGACTCGGGATCGGCGGATGTGACCCGCGCACGACCCCGCACCGTTTCGAACGCGTCGAGCAACACCTGAGAGGTGGCGCCGCGACGGCGCAGCACCGACGCAACTTCGCCTCCCTCGTCGACCAACCCGACAAGCAGATGTTCGGTCGAGATGTACTCATCGCCAAGGTCGGCGGCACGTTTCGCGGCGGCGGTAATGACCTGCATCGAGGGCCGGTCCATGCCCGGGCTCGACACCGTAGCGCCAGTCGCGCGGGGTAGTCGCGCCGCCACCTGCTCGGCGTCGCCTCGCAGGCCGGCGAGATCGACACCGACCGCTTCGAGCAGAGGCGCGGCGGTGTTGTCGGACTGGCCGATTAACGCCAACAGCAGATGGACCGGCTCGACGTGCGGGTGCCCTTCGGACGCCGCAAGTCGAATCGCTTCGGCCACTGCTTCCTGGCTCTTCGTCGTCAGCTTGTAGGTATCCATGGCCCCGATCCTTAACTCAGCGGACGATCGACGCCGCCGAAAGGTTGTACCGGGCGTGCACCGTCCGGTGAGGGCGAGGAGGGAGACGAAGCAGCCTCGTCGTCGACTCGCTGGGTCGGCCAGCTGATCTGCGCGACCAGCTGGCCCACGGGCACGAGGTCGCGCCGGTGCGATGCATGGGCTTCGGCGACCTGACGGGCTGCGGAGGCGTGCACCAATGCGAGCTCATGCACCAGTTCGGCCAGCCGCTGTTGGAGCGTCGACACCTGATTCTCAAGGTCGAGGATTCGCTTGATGCCGGCCAGGTTGACACCCTGTTCTTGCGACAAGCGCTGCACCTCGCGCAGTTGCGAAATGTCACGGCTCGAATATCGCCGGCCGCGGCCGGCGGCGCGATCGGGTGACACGAGACCGAGCTTGTCGTAGGTGCGCAAGGTCTGCGGATGCAACCCTGACAGCTGAGCTGCCACCGAGATGACAAACACTGGGCTGTTGTCGTCGAGCATCGCTCACTCACCTCCCGCTAAATGGGCACGCGGATTGTCGGTTGCAGTAGCCGTGCGGTAGGCCTCGAGAGCTTCTTTCGCCTTGCCCGACACCTTCTGCGGGACGGCGACTTCGACAGTGACGAGCAGATCACCTTTCGTGCCGTCGCGACGCACGACCCCGTTGCCACGCACGCGCAGCACTCTGCCGCTCGACGTACCGGGCGGCAGTTTCAGTGTCACTGTCTTGCCGTCCAGAGTCGGTACCTTCACGTCGGATCCGAGCGCCGCCTCGGGGAACGTGACGGGCACCGTGAGGGTGAGATTGTCACCCGACCGGCCGAAGATCTCGTGCGCCCGCACGTGCACCAACACGATGAGATCGCCATGCGGGCCACCTCGCTCACCGGGGGATCCTTTGCCCTTTAGGCGAATCCGCTGCCCATCGGCAACGCCGGCTGGAATGCGCACCTGCATCGTGCGCTCGGTCATGGCGCGACCACTGCCGTGGCAGACCGGGCACGGATCATCGACGATGAGACCGCGCCCGCGACAGTCGCGGCACGGCTCGGAGAACGCAAATCCGCCTGCACCGCGAGACGTCACACCGGTACCGCTGCAGGTGGGGCAGACCCGGGGCGTCGTGCCTGCCTTGGCTCCAGTGCCCTTGCACGTGGCGCACGGATGTGGACTTGTCATGCGCAGTGCGACCGTCTCGCCGTGCACGGCGTGCTCGAAGTCGAGGGTGACCTCTGTCTCGACGTCGGCACCTCGTCGCGGCTGCTGCGCGGTCGCGCCGCTGCGCCGACCGTTGCCGAACAGACCGCCAAGAATGTCCCCTAGGCCGCCCGCCGCTCCTGCGCCACCCGCTCGCGCGTTGCCGAGGAGGTCGCCGAGGTCGAAGTTGAAACCGCCCGGCGCGCCAGCGCCGCCACCACCGCTACTGCCGGGCATTCGGAACCCACCGCTGCCGAACAACGAGCGTGCTTCGTCGTACTCTTTGCGGGTCTTGTCACTCGACAGCACGTCGTAGGCCTCGGAGATTTCCTTGAACTTCTCCTCGGACTTCGTGCTTCCAGTGTTGGCGTCAGGATGGTGTAGCCGCGCAAGCTTGCGATACGCCTTCTTGATCTCAGCTGCGGTCGCATCTTTCGGGACGCCGAGCGACTTGTAGTAGTCCTTTTCGATGTAGTCGCGGGTGCTCATCGGCGTCCCTCCTTTCCTTCTGTTCGAATGTAGGGTTCTTCGAACGTAGGGCTAGCGGCCGGACGCCGATGTGCCGGCGCCGTCGCCTTCGTCGGCAGCCTCGGACTGCGCGGCGGCAGCCTCGGACTGCGCGGCGGCAGCCTCGGACTGCGCGGCGGCAGCCTCGGACTGCGCGGCGGCAGGCTCGGCAACCGCGACGCGCGCCGGGCGCACCACTCGACCTGCGTAGCTGTAGCCGGGCTGCAGGATCTGTACGGCTGTCGGCACGGTCACGTCATCGGAATAGGCGTGCATCAATGCTTCGTGCTGGGTCGGGTCGAACGGGTCGCCCGGCTCGCCGAACCTGGTGAGACCAAGCTTCAGGACCGCCGCATCGAGCGCCTCGGCCACCTGCCGAAATCCGCCTTCGAGTTCGCCATGGTCGCGAGCTCGGCCGATGTCGTCGAGCACCGGAAGCAAGGCCGCCAAGGCGTCGCTGACGGCGAACTGCCGCACGGCGTCGCGATCTCGCTCGACCCGCTTGCGGTAATTGGCGTATTCGGCCTGCACGCGTTGGAGATCGGCCGTGCGCTCGGCGACCTCGATGCGCAATTGCGACAACTCGATCGAGTCAATGCCGCCGCCGCGCAGGTCGGTTGGACCCGCCGAAGCGGACCCGCCTGCTGCCTGCGGATTCTGCGATACCGCCCCCGACTCCGGGTCAAAGTGCACCCGGCGCTTGTCGCGAAATCTGGGCTCAGGCGGTGGCTCGAAGGGATCGGCCCCACTCACGACTTGCCCTCGTCGACGATCTCGGCGTCGATGACCTCGTCAGAGCCGTCGGTCGAACCGGTCGCGTTCCCCTCCCCGGCGGGCGCGCCGTCATGGGACTCATGCCCGGCATCGGCTGCGTTCGCTTGAGCGTTCGCATAGATCGCGGTACCCATCTTCTGACTTTCGGCGGCGAGCAGATCGGTGGCCGACCTGATCGCGGTCACGTCGGTGCCGTCGAGCGCGGTCTTGAGACTCGCCAGCGCGGTATCGACCGCCTCCTTCTCAGGAGCCGGAACCGTGTCGGCGTTGTCGCGCAGGAACTTCTCCGTCTGGTAGACGAGCGTCTCGGCCTGGTTGCGTGTCTCGGCCTCTTCGCGGCGCTGCTTGTCTTCCTCGGCGTGCGATTCGGCCTCGCGCATCATCCGCTCGATGTCGTCCTTCGGCAGCGCCGAGCCGCCGGTGATCGTCATCGACTGCTCCTTGCCGGTGCCGAGATCCTTGGCCGACACATGCACGATGCCGTTGGCGTCGATGTCGAAGGTGACCTCGATCTGCGGGATACCGCGCGGTGCCGGCGGTAGGCCGGTGAGTTCGAACATGCCGAGTTTCTTGTTGTAGGCAGCCATTTCGCGCTCGCCCTGATACACCTGGATCTGCACGCTCGGCTGATTGTCATCGGCCGTCGTGAACGTCTCCGACCGCTTGGTCGGGATCGTGGTGTTGCGCTCGATCAGCTTGGTGAACACCCCGCCCTTGGTCTCGATACCGAGCGACAACGGAGTGACGTCAAGGAGCAGGACATCCTTGACCTCGCCCTTCATGACACCCGCTTGCAAGCTCGCGCCCACAGCGACGACCTCGTCGGGGTTGACGCCCTTGTTGGGCTCTTTGCCACCGGTCAGGTCACGCACCAGGTCGACGATCGCGGGCATCCGGGTCGAACCACCGACGAGGACGACGTGGTCGATCTGATCGACCTTGATGCCGGCATCCTTGATGGCCTGGTGGAATGGGCCCTTGGTGCGGTCGAGCAGGTCGGAGGTCATCTTCTGGAACTCCGAGCGGGTGACCTTGACCTCGAGGTGCAGCGGGCCTTCGGCGCTCGCGGTG
>Ga0209863_10000386_pt1 | contig 23573 bp, 19 predicted proteins | sample OrgsoiDNA2013046_FD_185796 | JGI IMG/M metagenome (GOLD analysis project Ga0209863, IMG submission 185796) | Permafrost soil microbial communities from the Arctic, to analyse light accelerated degradation of dissolved organic matter (DOM) -... | ecosystem: Environmental > Terrestrial > Soil >...
GGACAGTCCCGCGGCTGGTATCTTGCTGATCGCTGACCCGTTTCTAAAAGATCCCAATTTTAAAAGATCGGTCATTTTCCTTTGCGAACACCAAAGCGAGGGAAGTTTCGGCTTTCTTCTTAATAAAACTTATGAATACAGTCTAAAAGACCTGGTAAACAATGCGGATGATCTCGAAATACCCGTTTATTTCGGTGGACCGGTTCAAACAGATACTATTCATTTTCTTCATCAATACCCCGAACTCATCCAGGGTGGCTACCAGGTAATAGATGGCATTTACTGGGGTGGAAACTTTGAAAAAGCACTGGAACTCATCCGGACCGGAGAAATTCAAACTTCGAAGATCCGGTTTTATATTGGATACTCTGGTTGGGCAGGTGGTCAGCTAGAAGATGAGCTGAAAGAAAAATCCTGGTTACCCGCGACAGCAGATCACAAAATTATTTTCCATAAAAAAACGGAAGAAATCTGGAAAGACGCCATTCGACACCTCGGAGGAAACTATCTGATGATGATCAACTTTCCAATTGATCCGCAACTGAATTAAGTTTTTATATTGCTTTCGCACCTTCAACCAAAACCGATACCCGATTATTTAACACTTCCACAAATCCACTCCGTATTTCAAAAAATGTTGTGTGATTCTTGTCGTTCAGAACTTTAATGCGCCCGCTTTTCAATGCGCTGATCAGCGGCGCATGTTTATTGAGTATTTCAAAAGATCCGGTTACACCCGGAAGCTGGACTCCGAAGACCTCATCACTGAATAATTTGCGTTCCGGAGTAAGTATTTCTAAATTCATAAAGAAAATTATAAAAGTCTATTATCCTTGTGCCTGTGCCATCAATTTTTTCCCCTTCTCTATTGCGTCATCTATTGTACCTACTAAATTAAATGCGGCTTCAGGGTAGTCATCTACCTCACCATCCATAATCATATTAAATCCCCGGATGGTTTCCTCAATCGGTACCAAAACCCCTTTCAGACCCGTAAAGGCTTCAGCCACATGAAACGGCTGTGAGAGGAAACGCTGCACTTTACGCGCACGGAAAACGATTAGTTTGTCTTCATCACTTAATTCATCCAGACCGAGGATCGCGATAATGTCCTGTAATTCCTTGTAGCGTTGCAGGACGAGTTTCACCCGGTTGGCACAATCGTAGTGTGCGTCGCCTACGATTTTCGGCGTCAGGATTCGGCTGGTGGAATCCAATGGATTCACGGCCGGATAGATTCCCAGATCCGCAATCTTCCTATCCAAAACCGTTGTTGCGTCCAGATGCGCAAAAGTTGTTGCAGGTGCGGGATCGGTTAAATCATCCGCTGGCACATATACCGCCTGAACGGATGTGATGGACCCATTTTTTGTAGACGTGATTCTTTCCTGCATCAAACCCATTTCGGTTGCCAGTGTTGGCTGATAACCCACGGCCGAAGGCATGCGACCCAGCAGCGCCGATACTTCCGAACCTGCCTGTGTGAATCTGAAGATATTATCCACGAAAAACAGGATATCACGTCCCTGTCCCTTGCCATCTCCATCGCGGTAATATTCGGCGATCGTAAGACCACTCAATGCCACACGGGCGCGGGCACCAGGAGGTTCATTCATCTGTCCGAATACAAAAGTTGCTTTGGATTCAGATAGCTCTTTCATATCCACTTTTGAAAGATCCCATCCCCCACTCTCCATGCTGTGCTTGAAATTATCACCATATTTCATGATTCCGGCTTCAATCATTTCACGCATCAGGTCATTCCCCTCACGGGTTCTCTCTCCTACTCCAGCAAATACAGAAACACCTGCATAAGCCTTGGCGATATTATTGATGAGCTCCTGTATTAAAACCGTTTTACCGACGCCGGCACCGCCAAACAGACCAATTTTTCCACCCTTTGCATAAGGTTCAATCAAGTCGATTACTTTGATCCCTGTAAATAAAATCTCCGCACTCACGCTCAGATTTTCAAAAGCGGGCGGCTTGCTGTGAATGGGTCTTCCTCCAACTTTGGAAACGGGTGGCAAACCATCGATCGGATCGCCTGTAACATTGAATAAACGGCCTTTAATAGCATCTCCGACCGGCATTGATATGGGGATACCAGTATCCAGCACTTCCAGTCCCCGTACGAGCCCCTCAGTACCATCCATTGCGATACAACGTACACTGTCTTCTCCCAGATGTTGCTGGACTTCCATGACCAGAGTATCTCCACCTGGCTTTTTCAATTCTAGGGCGTTATAAATTTCCGGAAGTTTCCCTTTAAACTGAACGTCGACAACCGCACCGATAATTTGTTTAATCTTGCCTGCATTTGGCATAAAGCGTATAATTAAATGTTACCTTAAAATCGGCTGCAAAGGTAAGTGTACGGACCCGGAATTCCGAAATGAAAAACCAAGTATTTTTACGGCTATCAACCCTTTATACATGCAATTAATTCAGGTGCAGGATCAAAAGGAAAGACGAGCGTTCATTCAGGCAAATGTGGAAATCCTGGGAAAAGTACCGGGCTATATTCGGCCATTGGATAAGGATATTGAGGAGGTTTTCAATCCGGAAAAAAATAAAGCCTTCCGGCACGGCGAAGCCGCCCGATGGATCCTGAGAAGCGAAAACGGGCAGTTAATTGGACGGATTGCCGCTTTTACGAATAAAAGATATAAAACCATCGGGGATGAATTTCCGGTCGGCGGGATAGGCTTTTTTGACTGCGTCAATAACCAGGAAGCGGCGGATCAGTTATTCGACGTTGCTAAACATTGGCTGATTCAGCGGGGAATGGCTGCCATGGACGGTCCGATAAATTTTGGCGAAAGGGATTCCTGGTGGGGGTTAGTAACAGAGGGCTTTCATGAACCTCTTTACCGGATGAATTTTAACGCCCCTTATTACCAGGCTTTGTTTGAAAACTATGGTTTTAAGGAATTCTTCGAACAGATCTGTTTTGGAATGGATCCTAAAAAACCATTCAGTAAAAAACTAATGGACCGCCATGCGGTGGTAGCCGCAGACCCCGCCTACAGGGCCGCCCATATCAGCAAAAAAAACATGGATCTTTATGCCGGATATTTTACCGAAGTATATAACAAAGCCTGGGCTGGCCATGGTGGAATGAAACAACTGAAATCCGAACAAGTGAATCATATGTTCAGGCAAATGAAGCCATTTATGGAAGAAAGGCTGATCTGGTTTACTTATCATAATGACAAGCCCATTGCCATGTTTGCCAATATTCCTGATCTGAATCAATGGTTCAAATACTTAGACGGAAAATTTGGGATTCTGCAGAAATTGAAATTTTTATGGATGGTCAAAACGAAACCAAATAAGAAATTTACAGGACTTGTTTTTGGCGTCATCCCCGAATACCAGGGGAAAGGGATTGACGCTTATATGATTGCTGAAACCGGAAAAATGGTTCTCATTCTTCCTTATACTGAATACGAAATGCAGTGGGTAGGTGATTTTAATCCGAAGATGATCAATATGATCCGGACAATGGCCGACACCTATCCGAGCAGAAAACTAAAAACCTACCGTTATATTTTCGACAGAACAGTAATATTTAAAAGACATCCTGTCTTCTAAATCTTTATTATTATTGCAGACCAGACAGATTTCGGAGGCATAGATTTATGAACAAATTCATCGTTTCAGCAAGAAAGTACAGGCCACAGCTTTTTTCAACTGTTGTCGGCCAATCGCATATCACGACAACGCTGAAAAATGCAATTCGTAACAAACAACTTGCCCATGCTTTTTTATTCTGTGGTCCTCGCGGAGTAGGTAAAACAACCTGCGCACGCATCCTCGCTAAGGCAATCAATTGCGATAATCCGGCACCGGATGGAGAGGCGTGTAACGTATGCCATTCTTGTATTTCATTCAATGAAGGAAGTTCTCTCAATATTCATGAACTGGATGCAGCCAGTAACAATTCCGTAGATGATATCCGGAGCCTGGTAGAGCAGGTAAGATTTGCACCGCAGCCGGGAAAATATAAAGTCTACATTATTGATGAAGTTCACATGCTTAGTTCTTCCGCTTTTAACGCATTTCTGAAAACGCTGGAAGAGCCGCCCGGTTATGCCATTTTTATTCTTGCTACCACAGAGAAACACAAGATCCTGCCTACGATCCTCAGTCGGTGCCAGGTTTTTGATTTTAAACGGATTACCAACCAGGATATCATGGATCATTTACTGGAGATCTGTGAAAAAGAAAAAATTCCTTCTGAAAGGTCAGCTCTGGAAATGATAGCTCAGAAAAGTGAAGGCTGTATGCGCGATGCGTTGAGCCTAATGGATAAAATGGTGAGTTTCTCAGATGGAAAATTAACATACGCCGATACACTCGAGAATCTCAATATTCTCGACGCAGAATATTATTTTAAATTACTTGCAGCCATCCGGGATCAGCAATTAGCCGACGCTCTTCTGATTTATGATGAAATCAACCGAAAAGGATTCGATGGCGATTTATTATTGAACGGGTTTGCTGAATTTATTCGGAATCTGTTGATATGCAAAGACGAAAAGGCATCCCGACTGTTGGATGTAATGGAGGATTTTAAACAAAAATATATACAGGAAGCGCAGGGAGTTGAAGGATCTTACCTGATCAGCGCGCTCAATCTTTTAAGCGAATCCGAACTGAATTATAAAGCCGCCAGGAATAAAAGATTGCACGTGGAACTGGCCCTGATTAAATTGTCTTATCTAAACCAGGCCCTCCATTTATCGGTGGATTTGACAAACAAAAAAAAAGGGACTGAAGCTGTAAGGCCAGTGGCATACCGGATGATCGCGCCATTGGAAATAAAAGAAAAAAAATCATTACAGCCGGCCACCGTTCCGATTTCCAAAAAGACGATTCCTGATATTGTTGCCGAACAGGCTCCCAAACTGGTTATAGAAGAATCAAAAGCGGCCCCGGTTACCAGTTTTGGAGCCCTCTCAAAAATTAGGCAGGAAGTGGTAAGCCGAAAAACGGCTACTGCATCCGCTGAGTTGAAGCCACTGGAAACCGTCCTGTTAACAGAAGTCTGGAACCTGTTTACAGCAGAATTGAAAAAAAATAAAAATTCTGCCGCTCAAAGTTTTGAAGGAGCTGAGCTTCGCATTCTGGATGATCAAAGATTTGAAATCCTCACAAACAATAATTTGGAACAACGGTTTGTCGAACAGGAAAAAAGGCAGCTATCCGATTTGTTGCAGGAAAAGTTTCGAAATAAAAACATCTCTTTCTCAGTTACTATCCGCGAACTATCCGATAGCCATGTCCAACTGGAAAAAACTTGGAGCAAAAGAGAACAATTTCAGCAAATCGCTGAAATGTATCCACTTGTTAAAGAACTAAAGGACAAGTTGAAACTAGAGCTGGACTATTAAAAGCCTAAAACTCAACGCCAACGCCCAAACCCCGCTAATTTTTCCATTGATCTTCATTGTATCACCCTCTCTGATGTAAATTTATTACCCTTCAAATGCTAAAAATCCTCTAATTTGGACACCCTGATTTTGCTTAGCCGTTGATTCGCAAGATCTTTACAACTAAATATGGCAGGAAATTCTACGAATCAGATTTTTCAGACGAGCTCTTCTTCCCGTTGGTCGCGTTTTATCTGGAGTAGTCGCCTGATTGCGCTTTTTGTTGTACTCGCCATTATTGTAATTATAATCACACTGACGCGCGTCTATACCCCTTCATTACCAAATTTTGGGGCGCAGGAAAAAGAAGCATTGCTTGACAGTTCCAGCTGGCTTTTTAATAAAAGTAAAATCGGAAAACAGTATGGTGGCTTCCGAAAATTTATCAATGAAAAAGTAGCGTATAAAGCCGGTGGGTATCCGATAGGCAGAAGGTTCAAGAAAAAGAATGGAATTATCGTACAGGCCGATTCCAGCTTTTATTCCTTTAAGAAATTTTCTACCGGTATAAGAGCAGGATTTTATGTAAACTGGTCACCCACTTCATTATCATCACTCGAACAAAATATTTCCCGGCTGAATATGGTATTACCGGAATGGTTTTTTCTGGATGCCAATACCGATACACTCTGGACAAAAATAGATACAGCTGCATTAAGTGTAATGAATAAATCAGGGGTAAAGGTGCTGCCCCTTCTTACAAATAATATTGGCAGTGTTTTCCGGGGCGATGTGGTTCATAGTATTTTGAACAGTCCGGAAAAAAGGGACCGACTAATTAATGACATCATTAAATTTCTCGAATTATATAAACTGGACGGCATCAATATTGATTTTGAAGACCTGCTGGAAAAAAAGAATGAGGTACTAGTGCAGTTTCAAAAATCCCTCTATGAAAAAATGCACGCAAAGGGATTACTTGTTACCCAGGACGTATCACCATTCAACCTCGATTATAATTTCAAAGAACTGTCCATCTACAACGACTATGTGATACTGATGGCATATGATCAGTTTTCTGACGGTACAGGGCCGGGGCCGATCAGTCATCAGAAATGGATAGAGGGCGCGGTTGATGATGTGATCACAAAAATTCCGACCGGCAAACTGATCCTGGCTGTAGCCGGTTTCGGATACGACTGGAAACTGGATGAAAATGACAAAGTGATTTCGGCTAAACCGATCAGCTACCAGGATGCCCTTACATTGGCGCACAGTTATGATGGCAAAATAATATTTGACAACGACTCGTATAATCTGCATTTCAATTATGATGGAGACGATGGAGCTCCACATAAAGTACAATTCACAGATGCCGCCACTACTTTTAATACCATGCGTTTTGCAGAAGAATCAGGGCTGGCGGGAGTTGCACTTTGGCGTCTGGGAAATGAAGATTCCCGCATGTGGGATTTTTATGACCGTGATATGAGTAAAGATAGTCTGAAGACTTTTGATTTCCATCTGTTCTCTACGGTGAAGACCATGATATCTGATGAAACACCTGCCTATTCCGGCGAAGGAGAAGTGCTGGATGTGATCGGTGGCCCTACGAGCGGGAAGATCACTCCGGAACTGGACACCGCAGAATTATTAATTTCTGAAGAAAGTTATGATAGTCTACCCTCCAAGTGGCTGGCCAGGAAATATGGAACCAAAGACAAGAAAAAACTGGTGCTCACCTTTGACGATGGTCCCGATCCGATTTACACACCCCAAATACTTGATATACTCAGCAGGGAAAATGTACCGGCTGCTTTTTTTCTCATTGGAATTAATGCGGAAAATAACATACCAATCGTTAAAAGAATTTACCGTGAAGGTCATGAAATCGGTAATCACACATTTACCCATCCCAATATTGCTAAAGTCAGCAGGAAACGCGCCATTATAGAAATGGACGCTACCCGCTTACTGATAGAAGCCATTACGGGTCATTCCACAGTCCTATTCCGCGCTCCCTTTAATGCGGATTTCGAACCTGTAAAAGCAGAAGAACTCATACCTGTTGCAATAGCCCGTGAAAAAAATTACCTGGATATCGGTGAATCCATCGATCCGCTTGATTGGGAACCAGAGACATCGGCGGACTCAATAGTTGCAAGGGTCATAGCCCGGAAACAAAGCATGACAGACCAAAATCTGAGTGGTAATATTATTCTTTTACACGATGCCGGTGGAGATAGCCGGGCTTCAACAGTGGAAGCGCTTCCCCGTATCATTCATTATTTTAAAGAAAGGGGATATACTTTTACTACCATAGCTGATCTGATTGGAAAGAAAAAAGAAGATCTGATGCCGGAGGTTCCCAAAGGAAGTGGCTATTACCTGCTGCAGTTAAATTACTTTCTTGCCATGTCTGCATATGTTGGCAGTCATTTGTTGACTTCCGTTTTCATCGTATTCATCATACTCTCCCTGTTTCGTATACTTTCCATGGCAGTTATTGCCAGCAAACAGCATAACTGGGAAAAGAAATACGGATTGAAACCATTCTGGAATCCGGATGGAAAGAACGCACCCCTTGTAAGTATTATCGTTCCGGCATATAACGAAGAAGTAAATGCAGTGAGCTCGCTTGAAAATTTACTAAGGACCGATTATCCCAATTACGAAATCATATTTGTCGATGATGGAAGTAAGGATGCCACATTTAACAAAGTCCGCAATGCCTTTGAAGGAAATAGAAAAGTGCGTGTTTTTACGAAACCCAATGGAGGCAAGGCTTCTGCATTAAATTTTGGTATTCAGAATTCTGCCGCAGATTTTGTGATTTGCATCGACGCCGATACAAAACTGCTGACGGATGCTGTATCCAGGCTCGTGATGCATTTTGGCGAGGTAGAATATCACAATGGCAAGAAGGTTGGTGCTGTAGCCGGAAATGTGAAAGTAGGTAATACCGTCAACCTGCTCACTCGATGGCAGTCTATAGAATATATCAGCAGCCAGAATTTCGACCGGAAAGCATTTGCTTATGTAAATGCCATTACCGTAGTACCCGGAGCCATAGGAGCTTTTCGGAAAGCCGCAATAGAAGAGGCGGGCGGATTCACGACCGATACGCTTGCCGAAGATTGTGATTTAACGATCCGCATGCTTCGCTGCAACTATATTATTGAGAATGAGAACAAAGCCATTGCGATGACTGAGGCGCCGGAAACAGTTAAAATGTTTATCAAACAAAGGTTTCGCTGGAGTTTCGGCGTTATGCAAACATTCTGGAAGAACAGGGATATGCTTTTCAGCATGAAAAATAAATCCCTGGGCTGGATTGCATTGCCAAATATCCTGGTGTTTCAGTATATTATTCCTTCCATTATTCCCATGGCAGATTTCTTCATGCTGGTTGGTCTACTTACCGGCAATGCAGCCAGGATCGGCACTTATTACCTGGTATTTATGCTTGTGGATCTGGCCGTGGCCATCCTCGCTTTCAGCTTTGAAAAGGAAAAACTGACCAAACTGATCTGGCTGGTTCCCCAGCGCCTGGTCTGGCGCTGGCTAATGTGGTATGTACTGTTTAAATCCTTTCGAAGAGCCATAAAAGGGGAATTACAACACTGGGGGGTACTTAAGCGAACCGGAAACGTAAAAGAAATTCCTTCGCTTCAGCAGGTTTGATCCTTTGCTTAAACCCTTCATTTCACGTTTTTGCCTTAATTTCGAAGTTCCAAAATTTAAAATTATCCAGGTATATGGCTGAAGTTATTTTAATGCCGAGACTTAGTGATACGATGACGGAAGGTGTGATCGCTGCCTGGCATAAAAAGGTCGGCGACAATGTAAAGAAGGGCGATCTGCTGGCAGAAGTGGAAACCGATAAAGCTACCATGGATCTGGAAAGTTATAAGGATGGCACCCTTTTGTTTACCGGTACTGATAAAGGTGGTAAAATTCAGGTTAATGATTTGCTTGCGATAATAGGAAAACCCGGCGAAGACATCAGCACCCTGTTAAAGACGGGCGGATCTACTGCTCCGGCCGCAACTGTCGCGCCTGTCGCGTCGGCCGCTCCAGCCGCTCCAGCCGCAACTGCAGCAGCGGCTTCGCAGCCAAGTGTAGCTGCATCAGCCCCTGCATCTAAAACAGCTTCTGCATCCGGGCTGGATTTATCCTCCATGCAGGAAGTTATTCTGATGCCACGTCTCAGTGACACGATGACGGAAGGTGTGATTGCAGCCTGGCACAAAAAAGTGGGAGACCAGGTAAAAAAAGGAGATATACTCGCTGACATAGAAACGGACAAGGCGACGATGGAACTGGAAAGTTATAAGGAAGGCAAATTGTTATTTACCGGAGCTGAAAAAGGGCAGAAGATTGCTGTAAATGATTTGTTGGCAATTATCGGTGAAGAAGGTAAAGTGAATGTGCAGCAAATAGTCGATACTTCAAAAAATAAAGGAACTGCTCCGGCAGTCGCTGACAAAGAGATAGCCGCAGTGCCCGTTGCTTCAAAGGCACCGAACGAACCTGTTACTTCTGGTTCGCATTCCCTGAATGGCAATGGAAGAATTAAAGCTTCACCCCTTGCAAAGAAACTTGCTTCAGAAAAAGGCATTGACCTTTCCCAACTTCATGGCAGCGGTGATTCTGGAAGAATCATTAAGAAAGATGTTGCTGAATATTCACCTGCTGCATCAGCTGCTCCTGCATCCCAAAAGCCTGCTGCTATATCTTCCGTTTCCGCAGGACAGGTAAGTTTTGATGATGTGCCTGTTTCGCAAATGCGGAAAATAATCGCAAAACGCCTTGCGGAAGCTAAATTTTCTGCACCGGAATTCTATCTTACTATCCAGGTAGATATGGATCAGGCGGTCACCAGCCGGGGAAAAATAAATGAAACTTCCCCGGTTAAGATATCCTTTAATGATTTCGTTTTGAAAGCCACGGCCCTTGCACTAAAAAAACATCCGGCTGTCAACAGCAGCTGGATGGGAGATAAAATCCGCGTGAATCATCATGTGAATATCGGTGTGGCAGTTGCAGTGGAAGATGGTTTATTGGTCCCGGTTGTCAGGTTTGCAGATACAAAATCGTTGTCACAGATTTCCGCTGAAGTGAAAGAGTTTGCAGCAAGGGCAAAAAATAAAAAATTACAACCGGCAGACTGGGAAGGAAGCACTTTTACAATTTCAAACCTGGGTATGTTCGGAATGGATGAATTCACAGCCATCATTAATCCGCCGGATTCCTGCATTCTTGCGATTAGTTCTATTCAGCAGATACCAGTTGTAAAAAAAGAGGCAATTGTTATTGGCAATGTGATGAAACTTACCATGACCTGCGATCACCGGGTAGTGGACGGAGCGACGGGTGCTGCATTTCTTCAAACGCTAAAAGGGCTCCTGGAGGAGCCCCTGCGAATGCTTGTATAATAACCGTCCAAGTTAATTAGTTAAAGTACCATTACTTTGGTACTGATTTTTTGATTTCCATTTTCTCCCGTCAGGATATAAATACCGGATTTCATTGGCCTGTTGTCCATTTGCATCGTCTGGTTTCCCGCACTAAGCTGCGTCGATTTCACCGCCACTTTATTTCCACTTAGGTTCAGTAAACTAAACACATAGTTGCCGGCTTTTTCTACATCAACTCGAAAACTCAGCGTGCCACTGTTTCCTGCATTAATGGCCTGCAGTCGAAAACTGTTTTCATTGATGAAAGAAATTTCCTGTATGGATGAATAAGAGGAATGTCCTTCAGCCGAAATCATTTGTATTCGATAAGCATAGTTACCGGATGGGTTATTCAGCTGATCAATATATTCAAAAGTTGTTTCAGAATTCAGTTGATCGATATTATAATGTTTTATCGCTTCAAAGTTTTCATTGTTGAAGGCTCGTTCGATGATCAGGGATGAAAGATTTCCTTCTCCACCCAATTTCCATGATATGGCAGCTTCCTGGTGACCGGCTTTTACATTAAAATATTCAAATACGAGTGGTAAAACAGAAGAACCATTTGCAACTATGTCATCATACACAAAACGGTTCAGTCCTCCTGAAGAAACGGTAGCATTGTATCCGTATAAACGAAAAATGATTTTTGAAGGAAGATTCATGAATGCAACACCCAACGGCACAACAGTCGCCGGTGCGCTGTTTGTTGTTAGTACGCCGGCTGAAATATCTGTAGCATAACCATCCAGGTTGCTTCGAAGGGACCAATTATTGGGTCCGGCACCGGAACTACCCGTCGTGCTTCTGCGAATCTGCATGGACAAGCCTGAAATGGTAATCGTATGACCGGCGGTTGGTGTAATGGAAAATTCAAGGTATGCATTGAGATCAATGCTGCCGGCTGGCCATGGGCCCTCACCATAATAAACTGTTCCGCCATTAAAAGCTCCCCCTGCGGCGATGGTGCTGCCCAGGGATGCGTTACCGGCAGTGCTGTTTGCTGATCCGGTTCCTGTTAAAATATTATTGAAAGACCAGGAAGCAACCTGAGCATTCATTTTTGAGAATGACAAAACAAAGGGCAACAGGATGATAATTATTTTACTAAGAACTCTGGTTTTCATAAATATGGATTAAGGACAACTATTGGAATCGAAATCTATACCAGTGCTTAAACATCTATGAATCAATAAGTTATAAGACCTTGCATTTCCCACGCCGGGAAGAATTTCCGTGGCTAAGAGAAAACACCTAGTTATAACCCATGCCCATGTCCGGAATTCATCTGGTATCATTATCTTAACTTCCATTCGATCAATTCGCTTTGAAATGATGATTCAGCGCTCCACGATCCAATTACTTCGTTTTCATTTTTCTTTATTCCTAATGCCCGTTTATTGGTTCGCGTTGAGCCAGGTGATAAATCCGGATGCCGGGCGGGCCTTTTTGGTTTTTATAATACTCCATATTTTAATTTATCCTTCCAGCAATGGATTTAACAGTTATATGGACCGGGATGAGGGCAGTATAGGTGGACTGGAATCTCCCCTTCAACCCACCCGGCAACTACTTTATTTCAGCATGGGAATGGACGTCCTGGCACTGGTTTTGGGACTTTTTATCAGTTTCTATTTTACTCTGGCTGCGGCCATTTATATACTCGCCTCCAGGGCTTATAGTGCCCGATCAGTACGATTAAAAAAATATCCTGTTGCAGGATTTCTTACGGTTGTAATTTGTCAGGGCGCCCTCGTATTTTTTATGGTATACCACGGATGCCATCCTTTGTTATCAACACGTGTCCCAATCCTGGGAATGATTTCTGCATCCCTGCTCATTGGAGGTTTTTATCCGTTAACCCAAATATATCAGCATACGGCGGATGCAAAAGACGGGGTAAGAACAATCAGCGCCTTACTGGGAATCCGGGGAACATTTGTTTTTTGCGGTATCATTTATGGTATCGCTTTTATGGTCCTGTCTTATTATTTCTTGTCCTCTTTGGAAATAAAAGAATTTTTGATTTTATCAACCTGCCTGGCGCCAATTCTCGTATACTTTATAGTATGGGCCGCTCAGGTTTGGAAAAATCCCTATCTGGCTGATTTCAGGCACACGATGAAAATGAATATTATTGCCTCCAGCCTGACCTGCGTTGGCTTTATTATTGTATTTCTGATGCATTACTTTCATAATTATTAAATTGACAGATTGAGCCAGATAAAATCAATAGGTACAGCCGTTCCGGAGTTCAAACATAAGCAGGGTGAAATTTTGCATTTCATGAGCCGTATTTATGCTTTTAATGAAAAGGAAAGAAGAACACTGAAATATTTATATCAGCAGAGTGGCATTCAGAGCCGTTATTCCGTTCTCCCTGATTATAGCGAAGAGCCTGCCGGATGGACTTTTTACCCGCCGTCTGAAAATCTGGAACCTTTTCCTTCTCTTGAAAAGAGAATGAAGGTTTTCAACCGGCATGCGGTAGGCTTGTCTGCCAGAGCCATCCGGAACTGTCTCGAAAACCAGGTGAATATTCAGGAAGTAACACATCTGATAACGGTAACCTGCACAGGATTGAGCGCACCGGGCCTGGATCTGCAATTGATGGAACTGCTCGATCTGCCAAAAAATATTTTTAGAACATCGGTTAATTTCATGGGTTGCTATGCAGCCATTCACGCTTTGAAACTCGCAGACTCACTTTGTCAGTCCGATTCGGACGCCAAAGTTTTGATTGTCTGTACAGAGCTGTGCACCTTACATTTTCAGCAACAAGCGACAACAGATAATATTACTTCCAGTTTGCTCTTCGGGGATGGATCGGCAGCCGTACTCGTAACAGGAGCCGGGGATAAAACAGAGGGCTTCCCCCTTATTGGGTTTTACGGAGAAGTAATGCCTAAGGGTAAGCAGGATATGTCCTGGGAGTTATCTTCTACAGGATTTGCTATGACGCTGAGCAGTTTTGTACCCGCTCTGATTGAGGAAGATTTTGAAAAACTTGTTAACCATGCGCTGGCTAAACAAGGATTTTCCCTGGATGAGATTACGCATTGGTCCATTCATCCCGGTGGGCGAAAAATCCTTGAAGCCATTGAAAAGAGTCTTTCCCTGCCAAAAGAAAAACTGGATATTTCTTACCAGATCCTCAGAGATTTTGGAAATATGTCTTCTCCAACGATTTTATTTGTTCTGAAAGAAATTTTATCCGGCATAAAGAATACGGAAAGACAAAAAGTCTTTGGAGCCGCTTTCGGTCCGGGTTTGACAATGGAAACTTTTATTATCGGATCAGCTTCCTGAATTTCTAAATCATTATACTTTCAACCCTTTAGGCCGGCCTGAACTTCTTACATTACAATATGGACTTTTCCGTTCGCGCAGACTCACTTGAATTGCTTGATCAGCCTGGCATACCTGCCAGAGATATTCAAAGGAATCTCTATGAATTATCGATTATCAATCAAAAATTGGGTGGACATGCGATTACCGTAGATGGGTTCTATCGTTTGGCTAAAAAAGAAAAGAACCTACACGTATGTGAAATTGGCTGTGGTGGAGGGGATAATCTGAAAGCTATTGAAAAGAAGGCAGGTGGTTTTTATAATGGTCTCTCGTTTACAGGCATAGATATTAATGCCGATTGCATTCATGTCGCAGAAAATATCAGATGGGAAAAGCCCATTCATTTTCTGGTGAATGATTATAAAAACGTTCATTTTGAATCAAAGCCCGATATTATATTCTGCTCCTTATTCTGCCACCACTTCAGGGAAAATGATCTCATTGATATGTTCCGTTGGATGGCCGAAAACGCGCGCCATGGTTTTTTTATTAATGACCTGCACCGTCACCCTGTCGCGTATCACTCCATCCGTATATTGACATCGCTTTTTTCGCGGTCCTACCTTGTAAAAAATGATGCCCCTTTGTCGGTGATGCGGGGATTTAAAAAAAATGAATTGCAGGCATTGTTGAAGAGCTCGGGGATTACAAACTATACAATCCGCTGGAGATGGGCATTCCGCTGGCTGGTAATTGTTCTTTCATGAATGAAACCCGGAAATATGATATCGCCATTATTGGAGGTGGCCTCGCGGGTCTCTCTCTTTCGATATTACTCGCGCGAAAGAGCTACCGGGTATGCCTGTTCGAAAAAGAAAGCTATCCATTTCATAAAGTTTGCGGTGAATACATCAGCATGGAAAGCTGGGATTTCCTGGTCAGCCTGGGCCTTCCACTTGACATCTGGGCACTACCAAAAATTCACCAGCTTTATCTAACGGCTCCCAATGGAGAATCTATTACCGAATCCCTTCCATTAGGCGGCTTTGGCATCAGCCGGTACAAATTGGATGCAGCCCTTGCCGTCCTTGCCCGTTCGGCAGGTGTTAACCTGTTCGAAAACACGAAAGTCAACAATATCCATTTTGAAGATGGCAATCACCGGATCGAAACCAGTGACGGATTGTTTACGGCTTCAGTTTCATGTGCCTGTTATGGTAAGAAATCCAACCTCGATGTGAAATGGAAAAGGTCATTCTTAAAACACGATCATCAGAACTATGTTGGTGTAAAATATCATGTAAGGGCTCAGCTACCAGAAGGACAAATCGCGTTGCACAATTTCCAGGATGGTTATTGTGGTATTTCAAAGATTGAAGGCGAACGATATTGTCTCTGTTATATCACGACATCCAATAATTTGAAAATGAACCAGCAATCCATTCCCGGAATGGAAGAGAGAATCCTGAAAAAGAATCCGGCTCTTCGGAAATTGCTTGATGAAGTAGATGTATTATATGATGAGCCGGTAACCATTGCCCAGATCAGTTTTGCAAAGAAAACCCAGATTGAAAATCACGTATTATGTATTGGCGACGCTGCAGGTATGATTACTCCGCTCTGTGGTAATGGTATGAGCATGGCCCTGCATGCTTCCAAAATCGCAGCTGAATCCATCTCTGCATTTTTGGAAAATCGGATTTCGCGTGGAGTCATGGAAAATATCTATCAAAAAAACTGGAATCGTGAATTCTCTTCCAGGTTAAGAACCGGCCGCTTCATCCAGAGCTTTTTCGGAAATCCTTTCTTGTCAACTTTATTGATCCGAATCATGAAACCTTTCCCTTTTATGGTTCGTGCGCTGATACGATGTACACATGGACGTAAATTCTAGTGAACATTCAAATGCCTAAATTTGCACATTTGCTCATTTGCAAATTTGCACATTTGACCTATATTGTCGCATGAAACATTTCCTGATCATTTGTTTTACCCTGATTTTTTTCAGTGCCTCTGCCCAAGACAAAAATTCTTTCTTTGCTCTGGATGCAAAAATGAATCAGACCGCGCTTGATTCTTCAAAATATATTTTATGGATACACGAATCGGATAGTTCCAGATGGCAATGGGACTATTATTATACCTGGGGGCCACTTGTTAAATCAACCAGGTATGCTGACCACGATGGAACCATAAAGGATGGCCGATTCTGTTTCTATGATAAAACGGGATATCTCGATTCAACCGGAATCTATGACCATGGTAAAAAAAACGGCGCCTTCTTTAAACTAAAAACTTATCCGACAGACAGCATTGTAACGATTTGGCAAAATGACTATGCGGAGGACAGTCTCGTAAAATCAATTGATCTTTTAGCGGAACGAAAGAAAAATAAAAATTCGGATTCGGCAAATGAAAAGGAATCAGAATACCCCGGCGGTATAAGTCAATGGCAGCGTTACCTGATGAAAAACCTCAAATACCCGGAAAGAGCGCAAACAAAAGAAATTCAGGGCCAGGTTAGAATTTTTTTCAGGGTAGACAAAGATGGCAATATTGCTGATCCATATATTCAAAAATCGGTGGAATATTCCTTGGATCAGGAGACACTGCGGATCATTACTAACTCAGGCAAATGGGATCCGGCCACAAAAGATAGTATTCCCGTAAATTCATATAAAGTACAGCCCCTAAATTATAGGCTTGAATCCCAATAAATCCATTTTTCACCAGCTTTTATGAATAAACTTTTCGGCTATCCCATTGTTATATATGTATGTCCCTGACTTCTAAAAAAACCCTGGTTCTGGGCGCTTCTGCCAAACCAACCCGCTATAGTTTTCTTGCGGTCAATAAATTGCGCGAATTTAACCATCCCGTAATCGCCATTGGGAAATCGACTTTAAAAGTTGCCGATGTCCTGATTCAGTCGGAGACGGCGCCTATTCCGGATCTTGATACGGTTACACTCTATCTGAATACTGAAAATCAGAAAAATTATTACGATTTTATCATTGACCAGCATCCCCGTCGGGTCATATTTAATCCGGGTGCCGAAAACCCTGAATTTGAGAGAATCCTCCAGGACAAAGGAATTCAAACACTTGAAGCGTGCACGCTTGTATTGTTAGGAACAGGTCAGTATTAATCGGGTTATTTGTGAATGAATATTAAAAGATTTTCTACATTCATTTCCGGCTAATTTTATAAGAAGCACATTTTCAATTCTCTCCATTAATATCTCTGAATGGCTGGTTCTGAAATTCCCAAATCAGGAACAATTCCCAGTCCATAAATTCGTTTTTATCATAGCAGCATACTGAATGTTGCTACCCCATCCGATGAATACCCTGAAAATGATTTTAAGCGGTTTTTGCCTGCTGTTCAGCCTCATGCTTTCAGCACAAAAAACAGATCCGTCTACGAGCCTTCCCTATTCAAATAAAATCGAAGTGAGCAACCAGGCATTGGAATCACTATTCCAATCGTCAGATTTAATTTCAATCGAACTGGCTCCCGGCTTTCAACTGGATGGAAAGATTCAAAATAAATCGAACCATGGCAAGTCAGTTATTTCCCTGCTGATAAGAGTAGATAGCCGTCCTGGCGGAATGCTGAATATATCCCGATACAAAGACACAAAAGGAAATATTTACTATTCGGGCCGTCTCATGAAGCTGCACGAACCGGAAGGTATGATGCTGGTTGAAAAAGATCAGCATTATTATTTTATAGAAACCCAACAAAGATTCCTGGTAGCAGAATGAAAAAAAATTCTATCCATATCATCGCCTTACTTATGCTGTTGATACATGTTAACGTATTTGCACAAACACCCATACTCAACAGTTATACACCTGCGTCGGCGACTGTCTACCTGGATTTTGACGGGGCCGAAGTAGACGGAACCATTTGGAACGAACAGGGTAAAATAGTGGCTGCGCCATCCGGACTAAGTCCTGCTTCAGTAACCTGGATTCATAAAATGATTGCAGAACATTTCAAATTATTTAACCTGAATATCACCACTGATCCCGCGGTCTATGAAAGAGCACCGGTACATCAGCGTACGCGGATTATTTTCACTCCGAATGGAAGCTGGTATGGCCCTGCTTCTGGTGTTTCGGCTATTGGTTCATTTGTTTGGGGAGATGACACACCAGCCTGGGTATTCATGGATCCCCTCTCGAATAATGCCTCATTTATTGCCGCTGCTGCCACACACCAGATTGGTCACACACTGGGTTTGCAACATCAAAGCGTCTATGATTCTTATGGTAGTATGATTACGGAACTGAGTGGCGGCGAAAGCAATATATTTTCAAACCAGGCTCCCCTGATGGGTATACCATTTTACAAACAGGCGGACTGGAAAAACGGACATCCTTCCACCGGCGTTCAAAATGTTCAAAGTGATACCGCTTCGATCGCTGGCGCTCCTAACTATATCGGATACCGGAAAAATGCTGAAGAGACAATTTCCCCGCATAATTCGGTAAAAATCGAAAGACAGGATCCAAGTTATCTTTCGCTTATCAGTTCAGGAGACTATTCTTTTCGTTTGTTTGATATCAGCGGGCGCTTACTCACACAGGGTATGTTAAAACCTGGATTCAATGAAATACGCACCAGCTTTGCTTCTTCAGGGGTACTAGTGCTCCAGTGGTCGGGCGAATTCGGCTCTGCTACACAAAAGATCATTCATTAATAACATATATTTTTTTTGCTGACATGTTTTTTCGTTAAATTCGAAAAACCTATTTCCATATGCTATGGCGAAAATTTAATGGCGACCTTATAGAATTACCAATTGCTCGCGAAGTGGAGAACGCCATCCGGCGTGAAACAAAAAATGGATTTCATCTTAAAGTTTGTATTGGAACCGACTCCCAGGTAAAGGGTGTCGAAACCGAATTTGCCACTGTTATTGTTTTTTTACGGGAGGGGCATGGTGGCTTCATGTTTATCCACAACGAAAAAACAAAAACGCGTTACAGTATTAAGGAACGTATGTTGGTGGAAGTAGCAAAGAGTATTGAGATTGCCTATGAACTTTGTCCTTTGTTCACCTTGTATAATGTGGACATGGAAGTGCACGCTGATATCAACACCAACCCGCATTTCAAGAGCAACGATGCATTGAAGGAAGCCATGGGATATATTCTGGGAATGGGCTTTGCATTCAAAGCCAAACCGGAGGCATTTGCCAGCAGCAGTTGCGCAAATAAAGTAGTGAATTAATTATTGCCGGCAGTCTTCTTCCAGTCTTCATTCATCTCGCCGATCAGCCGGAGAATGTCAACCCTACCCAATTTCTTTTCCGCACTCGTAACAAAGTGTTGTGGCAGGAATTGCCAGGTTGTTCGCATTTTCTGGAGAAATCCTTTTACGTTAGCAGCGACAGTACGCTGGTTTTCCTTATCAGATTTTGTAAATATCAACGTAAAGGGTATTTCCCATTTTCCCAGCTTATTTACAAAGTCCAGATCCAGCTTTTGCGGTTCATGGCGACTGTCGATGAGCAAAAACACATGCGCCAGCGTTTCCCTTTTTTTTAGAAAATCTTCGATCATGGATTCCCATTGTTTACGTTGGGATATAGAAACCTTGGCAAATCCGTATCCTGGCAAATCAACCAGCCACCATTTTGAAACATTTCGTTTCTCGTCGATACTTTCAATAGTAAAATGATTGATTAGCTGGGTTTTACCCGGTGCGGCCGACGTTTTGGCCAGTTTATCAATATCGGTAATCATATTGATGAGGGACGATTTTCCAACATTACTTCTCCCGATAAATGCATATTCCGGAAGGTCTGTGACCGGACAGGTCTGGTAAGAAGGGCTGCTGATTACATATTTTGCTGAACGAATCTCCATACTGCAAGATATGATTCCCGTCGGAACGGTTTGTGCAGTCATATTTTTCATGAAAAACATGCATCGAACAGGTTAATTTTGCAGCCCATGACGGAATATCAACACGATAGCATTGTCCCATACAAAAATTCAACTGATTCCAAAAAAGAACAGGTGGCAGAGATGTTCAATAAGATCGCTTTCCGTTATGACTTCCTTAACCGTTTTCTCAGTGGAGGGATCGACAGAGCATGGCGTAAAAAAGCGATCGGAGAATTAAGTGATATCAAGCCGAAGACTGTCCTGGATGTGGCTACGGGCACTGCAGATATGCCGATTATGCTAATGAAAATTTTATTTCCCGATAAAGTGATCGGTATAGATATTTCTAATGCCATGCTGGAACTGGGCCGTCAAAAAGTTGAAAAAAATAATCTGAAAGGTAAAATCAGCCTGCAGTTGGGTGATGCAGAAAACATCCATTTCTCGAATGCGTCATTCTATGCGGCGACCGTAGCGTTCGGAGTTCGCAATTTTCAAAGCCTGGAAAAAGGCTTGTCGGAAATATACAGGATCTTAAAGCCCGGAGGTAAACTGGTGATCCTGGAGTTTTCAAAACCAAAAAATACCTATTTTCTTACTTTTTATAAAGTGTATTTGAGAGTGATTGCGCCCCGCATCGGTAAAATGGTTTCAGGAAGCCTCGACGCCTATAAATACCTGAACGACTCTGTAAATGCCTTTCCCGAGGGTAAAACATTCATCGAAATCCTCGACAAGGCGGGTTATAAGGATACCTATTTCAAAAAACTCAGCTTGGGTATCTGTACCATTTATTGCGGCACCAAATAATATAATTTAGATAAATATCAAAGGAATGTTATTACCCTTGACAGCAGCAATTATTCATGATTTTGGTCGTTATTTTGATTCAAACCGGATAGTATATCACTTAAAACCGTAAGTTATTGATTGACTGCTACTTATGAGTTCACATGTTTTAGGGAAGAATAAAAAAGGGTATATCCGGATCCTATCCGTCTTTATCATCCTGTCATTTTCAATGCAGCTCAGGGCCCAGCTAAGGGATAATATCAACCTGCCCGACCATGATGACAAGTTTTATCACCTGGGTATTGCACTAATTTTCAACACTTCACATTTTCAGGTAACGCCACATCCCAATTTATTGGGGAGTGATAGTATTCTGTCAATTAACCCGGAAAATACAGGTGGTTTTGGCTTGGCTGGTCTGCATACTTTCAATATCAGTCCGCACCTGGAATTCCGGGTCGTGTTTCCACAGCTTATGTTCTCTTATAAAAATCTTACTTATAGTACCACATTCCCGGACGGCCAACAGACAGTCGCCACCAAGCAGATAGAATCGATTCTACTAGGTTTTCCCCTGCAGGTCAAGTTCCTGTCGGACCGAATGCAGAATTTCAGGTTTTATGTATTAGGCGGTGTAAATTATCAATACGATCTTTCTTCCAATGCCACGGCTCGTAAGGCGGATGACCTGGTGAAACTGAATCCCTATGATTTTAGTATTGAAGCGGGAATTGGGTTTCAATTTTTTTTCCCGGTATTTATTCTTTCCCCGGAACTTAAAATCAGTAATGGCGTTATCAATGTTCATCACCGGGATCCAAACCTGATATATTCAAACACGATAGATAAACTCAAGTCGCGGATGATCGTTTTCTCACTAATTTTTGAAGGCTAGCGATACCAGTATGGAAGTATGGAAATATGGAAGTAAATATTAATTATTAAAACTAAATAACTACTTCCATACCTCCATACTTCCATACTTGTGTTATTGTGTTAGTAGTCGTACTGCCTACGGAACATATTCACCCGGACTCCGAAAGTGTACATCGTGGAGCTTGTTTTTGTAGTGCCCGCGGTTGGATCATAAACTGTGTATGTGCGATGCATAATGGTGCCTTCAAGAAATAAATTCTCCTTCCACTGATACGAGAGATATGCCGTGGCGTTGACCACCGTGGCAGGTACGCCGGAATAGATATAAAAACCATATTCACGCGGACGCGTATTATAGTTGAGCAGCACATTACTTCCAAAATTCTCACCAGCTGAATCCAGTCCCTGTTTATTATATATACATTTCAGCTCAATATTCCAACGATATGCGGGCTGGTATCGAAGAATACCAATCAGTTCGACAAAGTTGGCGCCGAATGGATGAGCCAGTGGCTGATTATAGTGCGACCAGTTCGCAACGGTATCACTATGCGAATACGTATATGGACGCATCACATTCATTTCCACCTGCAGGTCGAGATTTTTCACTTTGAACATATCAATATATTTAGCTCCCAGCTGCAATCCCTGTTTGTTTCCCCACCAACCGGCAGAATAATTTTTGATCTGACTCCATACAAATTCGTTGAACAGGAGTTGCCCGTATAATTGAACACTGTGTGCAATATTAGCCTTGAAATCAAAACCCACTGTGGTTTTATCGGGACTTCCGTTTTCCTGCTGAGCTGCCGGTAAAAAGATAATGGGATTTAGATAAGAAAATTCAAACTGGTTTACCCCGCCGAAAGCAATATTGGAATATAAACCAACATTGAGCCATTTGGTCGCGTTCACACTCAGGTGATGAACCACCGCATATTTCTTCGGATAATAATAATCTCCCGGATGGTGCTGGCTGATCAGTTCCATCAGAATATTTGTATAGTTCAATTTCCAGATCCGGAGATCAAGCTTCAGGAATAAATAGGGCGACGCATAGTCGCTTAAAAAAAGACTGCGGTATCCGTCACCGATAAAATTTTTATCATACCCGAATTGCAGCGTAAAATACTTCCAGAAATCAAAATCGATTGAACCCCGCGCGTCCCAGTAATCAAAAGCGGTGGTATCACCCTTGAAATTCTTGAAATAACCTACACCCGGAACCGCCGGGTAGCCGTTAGTACCGTAAACACGCCGGGTAAAAAAATCAGGTCCGCGCTCCTGGTTATCCGTTATATAACTTGAAAAGCCCACATGATCGGCAATCTTTCCACGAAATGTAAGTCCCTTTGAATTCAGGTAAACCTGTTTATCGTTTCCTGTTTGTTTCGACAACTGAAACTGCAGAACAGGATTGATCGCGAGGAAAAAATCCTTTTCATTTACTTCAAAAAAATTCGCTTTTGTTTTATAAATAGTTTTAAGAATCGGATGATTACTTTGAAAGGATTCCTGGTTTCCGCTTACCCATTCGCTGTTATTCATCAGGAGGCTTTGCGCGTTATCCTGGTCGGTTTTCTCCAGGTGCAGGGCGTCCCCCTCGGGAAAAATGGCGCTGAGGGAATCTGCCTGTTCGGTAATGTTTACGGACAACTTCCGACTCAGGGGTTTTACTGTAAAAATATTCAGGTCGGGGTTGGTTTGCATCTTGATGCCGATCCTGTCCAAAAAATGTTCATATTGGGATCCCTGTGGAAGGTAGGTTGACTGGCAGTAGCCGAAGCAGGGCAGGATTAGAATTATAATATGCCTTGCAACCGTTTTAATAAATTGCATCATTAAGAGGTTACGATTCCGATTCAAGATATGCAAAA
>Ga0209863_10000387_pt1 | contig 23531 bp, 15 predicted proteins | sample OrgsoiDNA2013046_FD_185796 | JGI IMG/M metagenome (GOLD analysis project Ga0209863, IMG submission 185796) | Permafrost soil microbial communities from the Arctic, to analyse light accelerated degradation of dissolved organic matter (DOM) -... | ecosystem: Environmental > Terrestrial > Soil >...
AATTTTCCGCCAATCCGTCCGCGGTGGCTTACGGAAACTGGCAGATCGCGCAGGCCTATCAAGGCACCGGCGACTTTCAGAAAGCTCTCGACTATGGCGATAAGGCGCTGATCGGCTCTCCGCGTAACCTCGATATTCTGGTGATGCAGGCGAGTCTGGCGCAGCAGGCCAAGAACAATCCCAGGCTGATGGACTATGCCGCCAAAGGTGGCGAGGTTTGCCATTCGATTGGCAAGCAGCCCAAGCCGGACGGCGTCAGCGATGAGGATTTCGCCCGTCAGGTCACCGAGGAAAAAGATTCGGCGAAGAACAGTTGCGAATTTCTGGAGACATCAGGGTTCAACGTGATTCAGACCGAAACCGATCCAAAGAACCGCATGGCAGAGATCGAGAAGTTCACCGTGGCCTATCCGGACTCGAAATTTGGGGATCAGGTATCTAGCTATGCCATGTACACACTGGGTCCGGGGCAGCTGAATGACAAGGAACGGCTGATTTCGTTCGGAGAAAAAATTCTTGCCGCGAATCCCAATTCCTTGACAGCTCTTCTTCTGCTTGCCAATTTTTATGGAGATGATATGAAGCCGGGAAGTGCGGCCAAAGCGATCTCCTACGCACAGAAGGCTATCGAAGTCGCGAAAGCGGATGGCCCCGACGCCGACAAGACGCGCAAATTGTCAGCGGGTGTGGCCCACAACACGATCGGGTGGGCTTACTTGAAACAGGAGAAGACCAATCCAGCCATTAGCGAACTAAAGACCGCATCGGGCCTGCTGAAGGGGCAAGATGACCAGCTCTACGCGCGTGCCTTGTACGGCCTCGGTTTCGCTTACGGCAAGTTGAACAAACTGACCGAGGCGCGCGATGTGCTGACTGAGGCGGTTAAAATTCCCGGTCCGCTGCAGGCGATGTCGCAGGATCTGTTAACCAAGGTTAATACCGCGCGGGCGAAAGGCAAGTGAGGAACGAGTCGTGGAGCGGCGGACGCCTCGTCCACCCGGGTTGGGGAACTGTCACTAACCAAGCATTTGTAGCGCTGCTCCCCGGACGAGGGTGTCCGAGGCTCCATGATTATTTTCGGGGGCTGACTAGTTCTTCCGAGAGTAGTTGCGCTTTCCATGCCAGCGTGCGCGCGCGTTCCAAGTCTCCGGCAGCAGAGGCGCTCTTCGATTGATCCATGAACTGGTGGATCTGGTTGACCATGTCATGTTGGCTGGTCGTGAGCTTTGTTTCATCGATCTTTTTTAGGTTCAACTCGGTCGCACCCAACATTTCATTCGCAGTGTGTCGCTGTTGGGCTGCTTGATCTCCGACCGCGCCCCCAGCCAACTGAATGGCGGGCTCGGAAGTTCCTCCTTGACGCACAACTATCTTCGACGGCGGACAGACCGTTGGCGTATTCGCGGGCGGCGGATTGGCGGTTCCTGCCTTAGAAGGATTCTGGGCGGCATCGCCCGACAAGGCGGACGGCGCGGCAGTGGTAGCTCCAGTAGCGGGAACGCAATTCGACGCGGCTAGTTTCTTCTTCCGCCGACGAGGCCGGGTTGTCGCGGTTTTCTTGGCGGGGGGCGTTTGCGTCTGGGGTGACGCTGTTGATTTCGTCGGTGTGGATGAACTCTGTGCAGGCTGGCTGCCGTCCTGTGTTCCGGGCACACGAGCGGGTTTGGCCACCGCCGCCGCTTGATCCGCCGACTGACGTGGCGCCACCAGCGGCGTGTGCGCCGATGGGCAGAAAATGCTGACGAACAGGATAACGGCCAGAGTCATACCTGATCCCAACTGCTCAATGCTTGGTTGTGCGATCCTACCCTCTGCTACACGACGGCCAAAGAGTCGACAGCTATTCTAACCGCCGCCGTCGCGAATGGGTGAATTCAGCGATCAGGTAATCTGCTGCGGGGCCGCGGCGTCCGGCGCGTACTGGTCGCGACTTTCCTCCTCTGGCCCAGCGGCTGGAAGATGGAATCGGAAGGTCGTTCCGGCTCCGGCTCCCGATTCAAAATCTACCGAGCCGTAGTGCCATTGCAATATCTGATAGGTCTGCGCCAGGCCGATTCCGCTGCCATCTTTTTTTGTCGTGAAATAAAGTTCGAAGACTTTATCGTGCATGTCTTGCGGGATGCCGGCGCCCTGGTCGTGCACCTCCGCGACGATCGCCGCGCCCTCGCGGCGCGCAGAAATGCTCAGCACTCCGCCCTCGGGCATGGCCTGCACGCCATTGATGACAACATTGAGCATGGCTTGCTTCATCAGGTCCACGTCGGCTTTGATCGGCATCGGCTGCTCCGGCATGTGGCGCTCAATGGTGACGCCGTGTTGTTCGGCGTCGGGAGCGGCAAGCTGTGCGACGTCTTCCATCAGGCGGCGAAAGTCAACCTCTTCCAGATGCAGGTCGCGGGGGCGAGTGAAATCGACCAGCGTCTGCACTACGCGATCCAGGCGGCGGATCTCGCTGTCGATAATGTCGATGTGGCGCTGCGTATCCGGTTCCTGATGCGCCAGCTTGTTGCGCAACAATTGCAGATGCAGAACGATGGCGTTGATCGGATTCTTTACCTCGTGAGCGACGCCGCGAGTGAGGCGTCCGCTGGCGGAGAGGCGGCGGGAGAGTTCGATCTCATCGCCGATGCGACGAACTGACTCGGCATCGCGCATGATCAGTAGCGCGCCGATCTGTGAATTTTTTTCCTGCACGAAATCGAGAGAGACCTGAACAAGTTTCCCCGACGCATCGAACTCGCGCTCCGACAACGGGCGCCGACGCTCAAACGCGTCGAGCAGAGCCGTGCCGAGATGCGAATGCCGGTCGAATACTTGCTGCACCGTGCGGCCGAGAAGGTCAGCGCGAGAACGGCCTAGCAGAACCTCAACCGGTGCGCTTACCAGCACTACCCTCGAGTCGCGACTGAACAGCATGAGGCCGTCCTGCAGGTTGGTCATGAGTTGGTCGACATTGTCTTTCAGCGCCGAAAAAATTTCCTTGCTGTCGCGAATCTGCCGGCCCAAGCTGGCAATTTTCAGGCTGACCAGGCCGAATTCGTCGTGGCGGCCGGGCTCGTTGGCCAGGTCGCTGGCGAATTCCTCGGGATTGCCGCCAGCCATGCTGTCGAGATTGCGATTGATTTCCTTCAACGGGCCCAGGGCGAGGTTCGCGATGCCGGCAGAAAGAAGCAGGGAAACGAAGATCGAGGCGATCGAAACGTAAAGCGCGTGCATCAGCTTGATATTGATCTCGCGCTTCAGAAACACCGGCGATACGCCGATGCGCACGCTGCCAAAAGGTTCGCCATTCAGGCGCAGGTCATAGCTGACGTCATACACGGTCGGTGGACCGTAGACGAGACGGACCTGGTCGCGGAAGCGTGCGCTCAGTACTTTATGAAAGTCGGTACGCGGCGGAACGACCTTGCCGACCATTGCGGCATCGGTGTGCAGCAAGGCTTTGCCTTCGGGGCCGATCAACGCCGCATCCATCAGGAAGACCCAACTGCCGCGCGCCGACTGCAACATGTTGTTCAAGTCAATGTCGGTCTGGAGATATTCCACCATCGCGTGGCGGACAGCGACAGGATTGTTGGTGTCGACGCGCGTGCTGCTGAAGTCTGGGGGATCGTTTTCCGCGGCGTAGGCCAGTTGACGAGTCAACTGCTGGGCGGTTTCGTTGGCATTGTCGATGCGAAGGCGCAGAGTCTGCGAGATATACAGATAGGAGAAAGCCGTGACCATCAACGTCACCACCAGGGTGATCGTCAGGACGATGATGGTTTTGCGCCGCAGCATAAAGGGCAAAACGAGTCGTAGATAAGTAGATAAAGAAAAATGGAGGCGCGTTAGGCCGGGGTTTCCTCTTTGCCGGGAACGCCCTCGGCGGCTGCGGCGCCATACTCCTTCAACTTGTTGTGCAGCGTCTTCAGGCTGATACCGAGAATTTCCGCGGCCCGGGTCTTGTTGTTGCTGGTGGCTTCCAGCGTTTTCAGAATCAACATTTTTTCGGCTTCTTCCACGGTGGTGCCAACCCCGAGGCGAACTGCGTCAGGATCATTGGCCGCCGTGCGTATGGGCGCCTGGCCGAATCCGGGCGGTAGATGCTTGGTCTCAATGACCCCCGCTTCACACACGATGACCGCCCGCTCGATGGTATTGCGCAATTCGCGCACGTTGCCCGGCCACGAATAGTTATTGAACTGGTTGAGCACCGCCTCGCTCACGGCGCTCACTTTGCGACCGTGCTTGGTGCTCATCTCCGCTAACAAGAGTTGCACCAGGCTGGCGATATCTTCCTTGTGCTCGCGCAGCGGCGGCATGTGGATGTTGAAGACGTTTAGCCGGTAGTAGAGATCGCTGCGCAGTTCGCCGTGCGCCACCGCTTCATCCGGAACCTTGTTCGTGGCGGCGAGCACGCGTACGTCGACTGCGGTTTCGACCTTGCTGCCGAGCCGCCGGAGTTTCCGGTCTTCCAGCACGCGCAACAGTTTGGCTTGAGTCCCAATTGGCATTTCGCCAATTTCATCCAACAGAAGCGTGCCGCCCTCGGCCAATTCAAAACAGCCGGTGCGGCGTTCCATCGCGCCGGTGAAGGATCCTTTTTCGTGGCCGAAGATTTCGCTCTCCATCAGCGACTCAGGAATGGCGGCGCAATTGATCGCGACGAACGGCCGGTCCTTTCTGGGGCTAAGCTCATGAATGGTTCGTGCCACCAGTTCTTTTCCCGTGCCACTCGCTCCCGTAATCAAAACCGACGCGGTGCTGGGCGAGACCATTTCGATCAGGCGGAAAATCTCCTGCATCTTGCGGGACGCGCCGCTCAATCGTCCCAGCGATCCGGCATCGCGCAGGCGGCGTCGCGTGGCCTCAAGTTCGGCGCGCGTGCCCAGCAGAGCTGACGCATTGCTCAGAATGGTCCGCAGGCGATTGGTGTCGATGGGCTTGGTGATGTAGTCGTAAGCTCCCATGCGCATGGCCTGCACGGCGCTGTCGATGGTCCCTTGCGCGGTCACAACGATCACAGCAATCGTCTGCGCTTCTTCCGCCAGACGCCCCAACAGTTCGATGCCGCCCATGCGCGGCATCTTCATGTCGGTCACGACGATCGCCGGGGACCATTGTGTCGCTTTCTCGAGACCCTCCAAACCGTCGCGCGCCGTCTCGACGCGGAAACCCCAGGAGGAAACAATCTCCGCCAGACCGGAGCGCTCGTTCTCTTCGTCCTCAACGATCAGTACTTTTTCGTGGCTCATCGGGTTGATCTAAAAGTCTATACGTTCTGCTTTTCGCCGAATTGACCCGGTCTGCCAAAACCCGGACGACCCCTCACAATACGCGGCAGTTTCAGAGGCCGCAAGGTCTGTAAGGACAAAAGTCGGTTGGGAGGCGGCTGGAGCCACTTTTCAATGTCATTTTGAGACGAAACCGCAAGACCGGATTGCCGAGTCAGCAATTCCTCCAGTCTACGCTTTTGCTTTAAGCTTGGGTGCGGTAGAATTGCCGTTCCCTAGGTCTCATCATCAGTCAGTACATCGACATTTTTCCCAGCGAAAGCCGGCCCGCGTTTGCGGCCCGGAAGCACATCGTTTTTCCGGAGGATTCCAACATGTTTTGTTGCACGACCCGCTGCACCCGCCACGTGGTGGCGAGCCTGTTCGTTCTTTTCGCGTTGGCGCTGACCGCAAGCTCGGCCATCGCACAAAGTGATTCCAATCCGAAAATGGATTTGTTCGCCGGCTATCAATACCTGCATCCGGGTGGCACAGTTCCCGCCCCAGGCAGCACTCCGTCCATAGCTACGCCGTACACATTCCCTGACCTGGCGAAAGGCATCGGCGGTGCGCTTACCTACAACTTCGATTCGCATTGGGGGCTGGAGGGCGACTTCGGCTACAACCGGAATACCGATCAGATTGTTTCGGAATGGACCGCGAGCGGCGGCCCAAGGTTTATCGTGCGAACGGAAACCGCGGCGTTTTTTATTCACGCCCTCGGGGGGTTCAATCGCGTGACCTATGACGCCGGAACGATCACGCATAACGGCATTGGCGGGATCTTTGGCGGCGGTATGGATCTTCCTTTGACCAAGACGTTTTCCTGGCGCGTATTCCAGGCCGATTATGTGATTGGACGGCACAATTTCTCCAGTCTCGCCGGCGCGGGATCTCCTGATCTGGCGCGCCCGACGTTTAGCGGCGCTCGCCTACGCACGGGTATTGTCGTGAACTGGGGCGGCGCCGAAGCTGTGGCTCCCACCGCGGCCTGCACCGTTCAGCCGACCGAAGTGATGGTGGGCGAGCCCATCACGGCGACTGTCGCGGCCAGCAATTTCAATCCGAAGCACACTGTCGCGTATGGCTGGAGCGGCACCGGCGGACAAGTGACCGGAAAAGACACCACAGCGGCAATCGACACAACCAACGCGGCACCGGGCAGCTATGCGGTGACGGCGCATGTGACCGACGCCAAAGCCAAGAAGAACGGCGAGGCGAGTTGCTCGGCGAACTACACCATCAAGCCGCTCCCTCCGAAGAATCCGCCGACCATGTCGTTGTCGGCGAGCCCGGCCAGCGTTGCTGCTGGCAAGGATGTCAGCCTGACGGCGAATTGCACCAGCCCGGACAGCGTTCCGGTTTCGGTAGCCAGCTGGACTTCCACTGGCGGATCGGTTTCTGGCAGCGGCAACTCGGCAACCCTCAGCACGACGGGAGCAGCGCCGGGTTCGGTCACGGTCAGCGCGACTTGTACGGATTCGCGCGGTCTCACCGGACAGGCATCAACCCAGGTTGCGGTTGAAAATCCGCCACCGCCACCCGTGAATCCAGAAGTGGTACGGCTGGAAGCACGGCTCTCGCTGCACAGCGTTTACTTTGTGACGGCGTATCCGCTGCCATCGAGTCCCAAAGCTGGTCTGCTGCCCAGTCAACAGAAGACGCTCATCTCGCTGGCTGCCGATTTCAAGAAATATCTCGAAAGCAAGCCGGATGCGCACCTGATCCTGGGTGGGCACGCCGATCACCGCGGATCCGAAGCCTACAACCAAGCGCTTTCTGAACGCCGCGTCGCCCGCACCAAGAGCTTCCTGGTTGAACAAGGAGTTCCGGAGGCAAGCATCGAAACCAAGGCATTTGGCAAGGACCAGAACCTTACCGACGACGACGTAAAGGGCGAGTTGGGCACCAACACCGAGCTGACTTCGGAAGAAAAAGCGCGGGTGCTCAAGAACATCGTGACGATCCGTATGGCGAGCAATCGCCGCGTGGACGTGACTTTGAGCACGAGCGGCCAGTCGTCAGTCCGTCAGTTCCCGTTCAACGCTGAGGATGCTCTAACCTTGATCGGCGGTAGAACGCCGGCCAAGAAGGCAGCCCCGGCAGGAAAGACGACCAGGAAGCCCGCGCCCAAGAAGTAGCAGCGGAATCGTCTAACAAGTTGTTGGAACACTCCTTCGCGGAGAGCGGGAATCGCTCTCCGCGATTTTTCTTTGTGCCGGAACAGCAACAAATATTCTGAGAAATGGAAGAATCTACTGACCTGCACCAATGGGCCATGCCCAAGTTGTTGATTTAATGAGATCGTATCTGGTATTCGGGTTGCCACTTCCAGTCTGAAAGAGTTAAGCGGAGGATAGTTCCGATGAGCCGGTGCCGTGCGCTGCTGGGCTGGATGACTTGGCTGGCGCTGCTAATGTTTCTATTGGCTGCGGGCTGCTCACGCCCGACCGGGCTCAATGGCGCGGAGGGCAGCGCGGCAACCGACCCGCGCCAAGTTCCGTTCCGCGAAGCTGAGGGAAAGGAACCGGCGGATTCGAACGTCACGCCGGTTTCACCGGTCTCGGATAAATCTGCGAAAATCGAAAGCGGGCTTCCGTTCCGCGATCCCGATAGCCTGCCAGCGGGCACATTGCTCACCGTCCGGCTGAAGAATCCTGTATCCGCCGACAATCCGGCCAGCAACCGGTTTGTGGGTGTAATCGATGAACCGGTAACGGTGGACGGCACGGTCCTTGTGCCGAGCGGCGCCAGCGTTGCTGGAAGGGTGGAATCGGCGCGCTCCTCGAAGGTGGAGGGGAGCGGTTTTGTCCGTGTGACGCTAGACTCTATCGATATAGCAGGAAGGGACTTACATCTTCAAACCTCCAGCCTGTTCGCGCGCGGGAGTGGCGTCAGCCACGGCCCTACGGTCGACGCGACTACACTCGAGAAGGGCCGCCGCCTGACTTTCAGGCTCACCGAACCCGCCCACGTTGTCCAGCCGACACCGCCTAATCGCTAAGAGTTCAGCTCCAAACCCCCTCCCGGGAAAGTTTTCCACAGGAAGAAATCTGGTTTTGGTGACGGATGTCCTTTAGCGCGGACGATCCAAATCTCTATAGTGGGCACCGATTCGGGATTTGGGTCGCCGGTCGGTGGCCGACGCTGCAGTCCCAATTTAGGAAAACCAAAGTCTCGGGTCGCGGGATAACCGGTTCCCTTTGGGAATTATCCCGTGCAGAGTAGGGCGTATGAGTGCTGCTCCGAAATTTCCGTGGCCGTTGCCGGATACGACAGCTGATCCGAATGCGGAATTGCGTCCGCGGTCTCTCCCGGACGACGGTACGAAGAATGGTCCCGCTTTGCCGACCAGTGTCGTCGAAGCGCCGACCAAACGTTTTCGCCAAAATGAACAACTGGAGTCGGTCGGTCGTTTGGCAGGCGGTGTGGCGCACGACTTCAACAACCTGCTGACGGGAGTCTTGCTGTATTGCGATCTGATCCTGGCAGTCGATCTAGATGAGCGTGTGCGCCGGTATGCCACGGAGATTCGCAACGCCGGGATGCAGGCGACCGGGCTAGTGCGGCAGTTGCTCGCGGTCGCGAAACCTGCGAATAGCGATCCGCGCTTGCTGTCACTCAACGAGATCGCAGCAGGCCTGCGAAATCTGCTGGCGCGACTGATCGGCGAGAACATCGAGTTGCGATTCCGGCTGAGCCCCAGTCTGGGCCTGGTGCGCATGGACCCGACGCAGGCGCAGCAAATCCTGCTCAACCTGGTGTTGAACGCTCGCGATGCAATGCCCGGTGGCGGCCAGATCACGGTAGAAACCAGCCATTGCCGGATGCAAATTGTTTCGGAGATTACCGGCGCCTACAAAAATGCGCAGGGCGAAAGTTCGGAGGTCGCAAGTTCGAATGCGAGCCGAGTCGCCTCTCTCCCGTGCGTGCTCTTCGTCGTCGAAGACAACGGCGCTGGCATGGATGCCGCCACCCGGGCTCATCTATTCGAAGCTTTTTTCACCACCAAGCCGACGGGGAAGGGCACGGGGCTTGGCTTGGCCACGGTGCATGACATCGTGACCGGCAGCGGTGGGCTCATCCATGTCGAAAGCGCGCTCGCACGCGGAACCCGCGTCACCATGCTTTTGCCGCTTGCCCGGCAAGCGGAGCAGAATCCGCAGTCCATCAGGGAACCACAAAAGATCGAGGGGGAACTTCCAGCCGCAGAGGCAACAAGAAAAGGAATAATGCCATGACGTCAGCCGCACTCAGTCCCATGAGTACTTTCACACCGCAGATTGAACCTGCGAATTTCCTTAACCTTCTAGTCGTCGACGATGAACGGTCGATCCGCGAGGCCTGTCGCGAAGTGGCTCAATCACTTGGCTTCATGGCCTACGCCGCGGACTCGGCCGAGCATGCTTACCGGCTGCTCGATACGCAGACGTTCGACGCGGTCCTGCTGGATCTGCGCCTGCCTGGCGCCGGAGGACTCGAAGTTTTGCGCCGCGTTAAAGACAAGCGTCCTGAAGCCGTAGTGGTCGTGGTGACCGGCTACGGGACCGTACAGTCAGCGGTACAGGCGATGAAAAATGGCGCCTATGACTACGTCACCAAGCCGTTCAGTGTTGACGAATTGAAGATGCTGCTGGAACGTGTGGCGAGCCATCTGAAGTTGAAGTCAGAGAACCGCATGCTGCGCGAGAAAGTGAAATCCAAGCAGGGATTCGGCGGCATCGTCGGCCGCGCGCCGGAAATGGAGAAGCTTTACCGCATCATCGCCAAGGCCGCCAACAGCATCCACCCGGTGCTAATTCTCGGCGAGAGCGGCACGGGCAAGGAGATGGTGGCGCGGTCCATCCATTACTCCGGACCATTCCGCGACAAGCCTTTCATCCCGGTTGATTGCGGATCGCTCGTGCCCACGCTGATTGAGAGCGAACTTTTCGGTTACGTCAAAGGCGCATTCACGGGCGCCAACCAAGCCAAAGATGGTCTGATGGCGATGGCGGAAGGTGGAACGATTTTTCTCGACGAGGTGGGAGAACTTCCGGTCGATCTGCAGGCCAAAATGTTGCGGGCGATTCAGGAAAAAGAGATTCGACCCGTGGGAAGCACGCGCCGGATTCCCATCAACGTGCGCATTCTCGCCGCCACCAACCGCGATCTCGAGCAGGCCGTTACGCAGGGCGAGTTTCGCCGCGATCTCTACTTCCGCCTCAACGTGCTTAGTCTGCGCATTCCCGCGCTGCGCGAGCGCCGCCAGGATATTCCGTTGCTGATCGGATATTTTCTGGAGCGGATGACCCGAACATCCGGGCTGGAAAAAATGCTCAGCGACGAAGCTCTCAAAGCGATGCTGGCCTACGACTGGCCGGGAAACGTGCGTGAACTGGAGAACTGCCTGGAACGCACCTACGCCTTCACCAGCGGGCCGCTCATCCACACCGCCGATCTGCCTCGAGAAATCGCCAACCTGCCCGCTTCCGAACCTTCGCATGGGAATGGGAACGGGCGATTGAAGATTGTTCCGATCGCGGAGCTGGAACGGCAGACGATATTGAATGCGATTACCGAGCTTCACGGCGACAAGTTGCAGGCTGCACGGCTGCTCGGCATCGGGAAGACGACGCTTTACCGGAAGCTCAAGGATTACGCGGCGCACAGTTATCAATCCTGAGTTTCGGTTGAGCATACGAGGGCCGAGGATACGAGGCCGAGCGTTCGAGGCTAGAGCGTTCAGTTCTGGAAACATTCCGTGGGACATTGGTTCCGCAACGGGAACTGCTCTGCCGCCACGCCCCACTAAGTGCTGTGTTTACAGCGCTTAGATTGTGGCGGCAGACGTGCAATTGGAAAGTTCATGATTCTCGTCATTACGCCTTCCGCACGCGGTCAGGAGTGCGCCGAGTCCTTGAACTTGGCCACAGGCCGCCAAACTCACTGGGCACCGAACCTGCAGGATGCAGTAGCGCGTTTGCGCGAACAGACGTACTCGGCGGCCATCATCGACCAGTTCCTGCTCGAAACCGAGCCCCAGGAAAGCGACCAGATGATCGAGCACCTGGGGACCGCTTTCCCCGTCTACATCAACTTCGCCGTCACCGGAATGGACCGTCTCATCCGCGAGGTGCGTTCCGCACTGCATCGCCGTCAACGCGAAGAAGCCGCGGCTCATACCGCCGTCGTCGAGCAGATGCGCAGCGAAATGCGCGAAACCCTCACCGCAATGCTCCTCTCCTGCGAACTCGCCATGTCGGTGCCCGACATGCCCAGTCCCGCGAGCGAGAAAATCCGCGCTATCGACAATCTCGCCCGCGAACTGCGGACGCGCCTGCAGGCCAACTGACCTCTTCGGCTGACTCGGACCATGTGGGACAGCCGCCATCGACTGTCCGTCGAGCGCGGCTCGAGAGTCTGGCCTGTACTGCGTCCAATCGCAGCGCCCGATTTGTCGTCAATCTTCGCGATAGTATTTTTCGGTTATTGTGCGTCCCGTCACAGTCCGTTACCGTTTCGCTGCTCAATCGTTCTGTGGACTTGGGGTCCCGAACAATCAAGGTTGCATCCTGCGCAGGGCATAGCCCGCGCCGATGAACTGGTGTGTTCGTAACGCGAAAAAATGGGGAAACGAATGACGACTCGCAGAAAGCTGATTGGTCTTGTCCCGGCTGTGTTGCTGGGAATGTTCTTAAGCCTTTTCCCGAGCACGAACGCCTGGGCACAGCAGATCACAGGAAGCATTCGAGGAACCGTGGCCGATCCCACGGGAGCCGCAGTGCAGGGCGCGACCGTAAGCGCAAAGCAAGCCGAAACCGGCCTCACGCGTACTGCGGTTACCGATCACTCCGGCGCCTATGATGTGCTGGAACTTCCCGTCGGACATTACCGCTTGCAAGTCGAGGCCAAAGGATTCCAGACCTACCTTCAGCAGGGAATAACTCTCGACGTAAATGAGAAGGCGTCTGTTCCGGTTCGCCTCGCCGTCGGCTCTGAGACCCAGCGCGTCGAGGTGCTGGCCGACGCTCAAATCATTCAAGGGACGGTTACGAACCTGGGGACCACGGTTTCCGAGCGCGAGATTCTGGACTTGCCCTTGAACGGCCGCGACTTCACGCAACTGGGACTTCTACAAACCGGCGTCGTTCCCCTCACCCCTGGCCTGAAGGAAGCAGGAGGATCGCTGCGCGACGGGCAGGCTTATGCTGTCAATGGCCAGCGGCCTGAGTCCAACAACTTCCTGATCGACGGCGCCAACAATTTCAACGGAGTCGATGGAGGCTTCGTCCTTAAGCCGCCGGTGGACGCGATCACCGAGTTCAGAATTCTCACGCACAACGCCAACGCCGAATTTGGCAATACTCTGGGGTCGACTACGAATATCATCACGCGTTCTGGTACCAACGGGTACCACGGAGCGCTGTGGGAGTTCTTTCGGAATGACGTCTTCGACGCCACCAACTACTTCGGCAAGACGACCGAACCTCTGAAGCAAAATCAATTTGGAGGGACCTTCGGCGGTCCCATCCGCAAAGACAAGAGTTTCTTCTTCGGATACTTTGAGGGATTTCACAATCGTCAGGGGGAGACGGATTCGTCTACCGTGCCTTCACTGGCTGAGGAGCAGGGGAATTTTGCGGAGATATGCCCGGAGGGTTTCACGGGAGGCTTCTGTAACAATCAAAACCACCAACTCTTCAATGTCTTTCTCAATCAGCCCTATGTCAACAACCAGTTCGACATGTCTTCGGTCAGCACCCTCACGCAAAATCTGCTGAAATATTTCCCCTTGCCAAACAACGGAAACAACGTCTACACCGCGACCCAAGTAGTACATCAGGACACGAATCAGTTCGGCTTGCGGTTCGATCAGTACGTTGGAACTGCCGACGCATTGAACTTCCGGTATGCCCTCAGCGATGGCTCGGAATTGCACCCCATTGCCACATCAGGCGCGAGCGTGCCGGGTTTTCCGGTCGGGCAGAATCAGCGGGCGCAGAATTTCGTTGCTCAGGAGACGCATACGTTCTCTCCGGCAATGATCGGCCTCTTCCGCTTCTCGTTTTTGCGGAACAAATTCCTTTACGGTGAGCGGACCAACCACACTTCCCTTGATAGCCTCGGTTTTGGTTACCAGCCTAGCTTAGACGTCGCCACCGGCCCACCCTTCATTCAAGTGAACGGCTATACCACCATCGGCGATCCGATCACCGGGCCCCGCAATACCTACGAGAATGCATTTGACTATTCCGGTTCTTTGAGTTGGGTGCACGGGCGCCACGAACTCAAATTCGGCGGCGGGTTCCAGCACTTGCAGGTCAATGTACTGCAGGGCATTGCGACCAATGGTTTTTTTGTCTTCGCGGGGTTCCCGGTCGCTCCGGATGCATTTGCCAGTTTTCTGTTTGGCCAACCCGTCTTCTTCCTGCAGGGCCGGGGTGATTTCTCGCGCGGCATTCGCGGCAATTCACTGAATGGCTATGCGCAGGACACGTACAAGGTGACGCCGCGCCTCACGTTGAACCTGGGTCTGCGGTATGAAATGCCGTCCCCGTACACGGAGATCCACAACCGCCAGACGCTATGGATTCCGGGCCGGCAGTCCACAGTGATGCCCAATGCGCCTGAGGATCTGTTGTATCCCGGGGACAAGGGCGTTCCGCGAGGCCTGATTCCCACCTTCAAGAAGGGCTTCGCGCCCCGCATTGGTTTCGCGTGGGATCCGACCGGAAGTTCAAAATGGTTGGTGACGTCCGCCTATGGACTATTCTACGAACCGTACTATACGGGCCAGGGTGGACCGCTGCAGTCGCCAATCAGCGCTCCTCCATACTTGCAGACTCAGCAGATCAGCCTTACTCAAACCACGTTTCTCAACTTTCCCGATCCCTACTTCGGCAACCCGCCGCCCGATGGCACATTTGCGACGCCGCTGACTAATCTAACGCTAGCTCCGAACCTGCCTCTGCCCTACTCGCAGGACTGGGACCTGAACATACAACGATCCTTGGGATCAGATCTTCTGCTCGAAATTGGCTATGTAGGCACCAAGGGCACCAAGCTGCCGCGTTTCGTCGAAGGAAACCCTGCGATCTACGTGCCCGGTTTTTTCCCGCAATCAGGTGGTCAACCCCCTCAACCTAAGTCCACCTCCGGCAACGCAGACCAGCGCCGACTTTATTCCCAATGCACGCTCGATGTTGCGTCTCCCCCGTGTACGTACTCGTCCACCGGGCTGATCGATGGCATTGCGAATTCTTCGTACAACGCACTCGAGGCGAGCCTGAAGAAGCGCTTCAGTCATGGCCTTTCATTCCTTGCGTCCTACACGTACTCGAAGTCCATTGATGACGCTTCTTCCTTCAACATGACAGGCTCAGCCTCCAAGCCGGTGGCCGGCGAGAATGACCTGGCACAGAATCCTTTCGACCTGTCGGCAGAGCGGGGCCGCTCGTTGTTCGACGCCCGGCACCGGCTGGTGCTGAGCTACCAGTGGAGTCTGCCTTCCTGGAGACAGCCTCATGGTTGGTATCAGCAGATGCTCGGCAACTGGCAGGTGAACGGAATCGCGACCCTGATGAGCGGTACTCCGTTCACGGTCTTCGATTCCACCGATTTTTCAGTGCAGGGCTCCGCGCCGGAAATCAGCGGCTTCTTCTCGAACCGGCCGAACCTGGTCCCCGGGCAAAATCCAAACTCTGGACCGCGCACCCCGGGCGCATGGTTCAATCGGAGTGCGTTTCAGCCCATCACTCAAGACCCCAACTCGCCGGTGCAGCAATTCGGAACCGCGGGCCGCAACATCGTCCAGGGGCCGGGTTATGCCGACTGGGATTTCTCGTTGTTCAAGAATTTTCCCGTGGCCGAGGGCAAGGAGTTGCAGTTCCGGGCTGAGTTCTTTGATTTGATGAACCACCCGAACTTCTATCTGCCTGACAGCGACATCAGTTCATCAACCTTCAATACGATTCTTGAGGCTCAGCCCCCGCGTTTAATCCAGTTGGCCCTGAAGTTTGTCTTCTGAGCGGGAAGTACAGTAATGCGGAGAAGCACGTTGTGGGACAGCCGCCCTCGGCTGTCCCGCGAAGGGCGAAGCCCGAGCGGCCCGGAGAGATACCGCCATGCAAATTCTTGCGCTCCGGCATCCCGAAATTGCTTCCCGTTCGAGCTCTTTCCCACTAGAATGATCGCACTTGGTCGCCGGAACCCGTGTTCAACACGGCATTCCGCGAACTCTCCCCGGGGGTTTTGTGCACGTCCTGGTTACCGCCGACTCGCTTTCGGGATCGTGGACTTACGCGCGCGAACTGGTCACGGGGTTGGTCACACGCGGAGTGCGCGTGACGCTGGTCAGCTTTGGTGAAATTCCACTTCCCGAGCAGACGACGTGGATGGATCATCTGCACGGCCTCGACTATCACCCGACAGCGTTCCGCCTGGAGTGGATGCAGGAAGCCGAAGAGGATATGCCGGAATCGTCGGCGTTTCTCTTTGCGCTCGTGCAGGAACTCCGTCCCGACGTGCTGCACCTCAATCAGTTCTGCTACGGCAATCTTCCCGTCGACATTCCTCGCGTGGTGATGGCGCACGGCGACATGATTACGCGGGCGCAGGCGCTGGACGATCGAACGCCGAGATCGGGCCTGCCGCTGAAGTGGTATCGCGACACGATTCTCCACGGTATCGAAGGCGCCGACGCGGTGGTTGCGCCTTCGGCGTGGATGCTCGACCGGATCCGTACTTGCTATACGCGGCCGCGGCGCGAGGCGGTGATCTATCCCGGCCGCAATCCAATTTTCTTTAATCCCTATGTGAGCAAAGACGATTGCGTGCTCGCAGTTGGCCGCTTGGTCGATGCCGGGAAACAGGTTTCGCTTCTCACGCAGCACGTTCATCCGCTTCCGGTGTGCATCGTAGGCGCGGAACAGACCGTACCGACGCCGCGCATTCCGATCCGCGCCGATGTGAAGGTCGCGACCGATCAGACTTCGGTGGCGATTCGCGGTCCGCAGACGGAATCGCAACTTCGCGCGCTGTATAGTCGGGCGTCGATCTACGCCGCTACAGCACGTTACGAACCGCTGGGCATGCCTGCGCTCGAAGCTGCGTTTTCGCGCTGCGCGATCGTGGCCAACGATATCCCGACGTACCGCGAGCTTTGGGGCGACGCCGCTCTCTACTTCCGCACCAACGACGCGGCGAGCCTCGCAGAAAATATCCGCCTGCTCAACTCCGACCGCGCCATGTGCCGCGCCTATGCCGAACTCGCCTACACTCGCGCACGCGAGCGCTTCACCACCAAGCGCATGATCGATGAGTATCTGCAACTCTTCCGCAGCCTGGTTTCGGTGGGATCAGCCGCCGCTTAGGTTCGCTGCACGAGCCACGGCCGTCGTGGTATCTTCGTATGCTTACTAGAAACCCGTAAGGTTGGAGGAATTCATCATGGCACAGGTCAAAATCACGGTACGTCCGAACGGCCCATTTCGCGTTGAGGCGCCGGAAGGCTCCATCGAGTTAGTCGATGCGAACGGTACTCCGTACGATCTTACGGGCAAGACGGCGTTCTCGCTCTGCCGCTGCGGCGGATCCGTCAACAAGCCATTCTGCGATGGAACGCATAGCAAGATCGGCTTCCAGGGTGCGGAGTTGGCCGTCAAAAAGGCAGACAGCGCATCGTAGGACGGGAACAGGCCTCGGAGGACACTCGTGTCCGATTCACAAGACCGGCAACTGGGAATGCATCGCAGGATCACGCGCCGTGATTTCCTCAACGGCGTCGCGGTGACGGCAGGCGCGGCATTGATGCCCTGGCACTTGGCCGCGGCCGATGAGCCGGCGGCCGATGAGAAGTCGCCCGGGTACTATCCTCCAGCGCTCACCGGAATGCGCGGCAGCCATCCCGGCTCGTTCGATGCCGCCCATAGTCTGCGCGATGGCACGTTCTGGGATTCGGCCGGCAAGCCGGAAGATACCGGCGAAACCTACGATCTGATTGTCGTTGGCGGCGGCATCAGCGGCCTGTCGGCGGCGCATTTCTATCGCAAGATCGCGGGCTCGAAAGCCCGCATCCTGATTCTCGACAATCACGACGACTTCGGCGGACACGCCAAGCGCAACGAATTCCGCGTGAACAACGCGTTCCGCCTCGGCTTCGGTGGCACCTTCTCGATCGAGAGTCCGGCCCCTTACAGCGCGGTTGCCAAGGCACTGATCGAGGAACTTGGGATCGACGTTCCTTCGTACTCCAAATACGTCGACAAGAACCTGTATCACTCGCTCGGCCTGCGCCCCAAGATTTTCTTCGACAAAGAGACGTTCGGAGCCGACAAACTAGCGGTCAATCCCAGTCCTCGCGGCGGAACGGAAAGCGAAGACTCGGACGCGGGATCGCCCGAATTGCTGAAGCAATTTCTGGCGGACGCGCCACTGGCAGAACAGGCGAAGCATGATCTGCAGCGCCTTATTCAAGAGCCCAAGGACCACTTCCCCGGCCTGACCTCGGACGAAAAAAAGGCCAAGCTCGCGCGCATGAGCTATGCCAGCTTCCTGAAGGATGTCGCCGGGGTTCACCCCGACATCATCAAGATGTATCAAACGATGCCGCATCCGCTGTTCGGCGTCGGCATTGACGCGGTCTCCGCGCAGGACGCATGGGGAGAACTCGATTTCCCCGGCTTCGCCGGCCTCAATCTTAGCCCCGAACCTGGTCCAGGCATGAATCGCGATGCCATCCGCAGCGAAGAGGCCGACAAGTACTTCTTCCACTTCCCCGACGGCAACGCTTCCATCGCCCGCCTTCTAGTACGCAAACTCATCCCCGAGGCGATCCCCGGCAATAGCACAGAAGATATCGTGACCGCGCGCGCCCACTATTCCCGGCTTGACCAAAATGGTTTTAACATACGAATTCGCCTGAACAGCCCCGTCGTTCGCGTCAAGCACCAGGGCGACCCCGCTACAGCAAAAGGTGTTGAAGTCGCCTACGTTCGCGGCGGCAAACTGCTCACCGTTCGCGCCAAGAATTGCGTTCTTGCCTGCTGGCACGTCGTCATTCCCTACATCTGCGACGAACTCCCCGAGAAACAAAAAGATGCTCTCTCGTCTGCCCAGAAAGTCCCGCTGCTGTACACGAATGTTGTGCTCAACAGCTGGACGTCTTTTAAGAAGCTGGGAACCCACTACGTCTACGCTCCCGGTTGTTACCACACGAATCTAATGCTCGATCTGCCTGTGAGCATCGGCGAATACCACTGCTCGCAAAAGCCGGAAGACCCCGTCGTCGTCCACATGACGAAAACGCCCTGTAAACCCGGCTTACCCGCTCGCGCGCAGCACAGCGCTGGTCGCGGTCAACTCTACACCACCCAATTCGAAACTATGGAACGCAACATCCGCGACCAGATGGCCCGCATCCTAGGCCCTGGCGGCTTCGACCCCGCCCGCGATATCGCCGCCATCACGGTCAATCGCTGGCCTCACGGCTACGCCTACGAATACAATTCTCTTTGGGATAAATTCTGGCTGGAAGGCACCGAAACCCCCTGCGAGGTCGCCCGCAAACCCTACGGCCGCATCGCCATCGCGAATGCGGATGCAGCAGCATATGCTTATACGGATGCGGCCATCGACCAAGCGTATCGGGCCGTGCAGGAACTGGTGAAAGCAGTTTAGTACCGGCTATCCAACGAGCAGATCCCTGCTAGGTCAAGAGCCTTTTCAACTGCATCACGCGACGCACAGAGATGGCTGTTATCGTCCAATTCATCACAAGGCCGACAACCAGAGGCAATAAGGGGGCGTTTCCAAGGCCTTTGGAGAACCAGAGAGCCAAGCCTGTGAGGAGAGCTACGACCATAATCGCGATGGTCACCTTGGCTCTTCGAATCTGCCGCAGCACGGTTTTTCGTTCTGGCTTGGGTAACCGCTCACTAGTTTATCGTTCTTCCTGAAACCGAGAGACTTACTGCCCGCCCGCTCTAGTGAATCGTCTTCGACTTCCGCGACATGTAATCCATCAAAAGATACTGCCCGAGGTTATACGGCGTGGTGAAATACGCCTTGCCTTTGCACATCTGCGAAACCTTCTGCACAAACTGCACCAAACCATAATCCGATGCCAACATAAACGTGTTGATCAAAATCCCAGCCCGCTTGCACTTCGAAACCTCTTCCAAAGTCTGACTCACCACAAGAGGATCCAACCCAAACGCGTTCTTATAAATGCGCCCGTCTTCCAAAGTCAAAGCAGAAGGCTTCCCATCGGTAATCATAATGATCTGCTTCATGTCCTTCCTCTGCCGAGCCAGCATCTTCTGCGCCAGCCGCAAGCCCTCGCGAGTATTCGTGTAGTAAGGACCAACCTTCACCCGAGCCAGTTGAGAAAGCGGAACTTCCTCCGCGGAATCATGAAACAGCAGGAGCGATAAAGAATCCCCCGGATACTGCGTCCGAATCAAGTGCGAAAGCGCCATCGCCACTTTCTTCGCGGGAGTAAACCGGTCTTCCCCATACAGAATCATTGAATGCGAGCAATCCAGCATCAACACCGTCGCACAAGACGACTGATACTCACACTGATGCACCTGCAAATCCGAATACTCAAGATTCAAAGGCAACGAGAGCCCTTCCCGCTGAAACGCCTTCGCCAAAGTCGCGGGAAGATCCAAATTCAAAGTATCCCCAAATTCATAAGGCTTCGAAGCCCCATTCGCCTCAATGCCGGTCGCCATATCCCGCGTATCATGCCGACCAAAGCTAGCCTTCCCCAACGACCCCAGCAAATCCCGCAACGACTTATACCCCAGCAGGTCCAAACCCTTATCCGTAACCTCGAACCGCGCCTGCCCGGCATCCCCAGTCTGCCCGCCCACACTCGACTGCTGCGACGGATCATGTGGCTTATCAATGGTGATGTACTCTTCCTGCTGCATGCGCTCAATCAACTTGTCGATCAGTTGATCCAAAGTCCCATCCGCAAGCATCTGCTCAATCTGTTCCCGCATGGACTCATCCACCATCTCGCCATCGAGCAAAGCCTGCTCAATCGCCGCCCGCAACTCGTCCATGGTCTGCTCTTCAGGAGCGTCGTAGTACCCATACCCATCCTGAAACCCGCTCTGCAACAAATAATCCGAGAGTGCAGACACAAGGTCCTCCAGGCTCATCTCCCCAGCCGGATCAGGAACATACTTGCTGTAACGAATCTTCTTCATAAGCTTTTAAAACCATTCACCACGGAGACACTGAGACACGGAGAAAACCACTGATCCATAGCTCTTGCTTTTGTTTTTCTTGCTTTTCTTTCTCGCTTCCTCCGTGTCTCAGTGTCTCCGTGGTGAAATGATCTAATTAAACGACCTTCTCCCCCGCCCACGCTCCGGAAAATCCTCCCGCGAGACCACAGGCTCTGGCTTCCTCTGCTTCTCCCCAGCCGAAAACACGCGCTCTTCAGTCCGCCCAATGCGCTTATGGGCGTGCAACCCTTCCAAGACGAACTCCGCAGCAGACACCTGAGTCTCAACTCCGTCTTTGGAAGTAACGCTCAGCTGTTTCACTTTCTCAAACAACCCCTGAATATTCTTCAACCCAGCCAGAGCCTCGACAGCCGACGCCGCCTCCGCCATCTGAATTTCCCCCCCGAGATCAAACCACTGCACAATCTGCTGCAAATCGGCGTCGGCGAAATAGCGGTCAAACGTCTTAGCCACAGCCGTCCGAATCAACTCGCGCACAATAAAGTCCGCACCCTTCAACTCACCTTCATACTCCAATTCCAGCTTCCCGGTAATCGCCGGAATCGCAGCATAAATATCGGCAATGCGAGGCACAACAACCGTCTCGTCATTCCGAATCGCCCGCCGTTCCGCGTTCGAGATCACATTCTCCATGCATGAGATCGGCAACCGCTGGCTCACGCCCGAACGCTTGTCAATGCGCTTATCCTCGCGCGCAGCGAACGCAATCCGCTCCACCACGTCGCTAATGTAGATGGGCAAATGCATCGCCAACCCGCCGCGCCGCACCCACGCCTCCCGCGCTGTAATCTCGGCCCCTTCCTCAACCGTCGCCGGATAATGCGTTCTAATCTCGGAACCTATGCGATCCTTCAAGGGCGTAATAATCTTCCCGCGCGCCGTGTAGTCCTCCGGGTTCGCGCTAAACACCAGCGCCACGTCCAAGGGCAACCTCACCGGATAGCCCTTAATCTGCACATCGCCTTCCTGCATGATGTTGAACAACCCCACCTGAATCTTCCCGGCCAAATCTGGCAGCTCGTTAATGGCAAACACGCCGCGATTCGCCCGCGGTAGCAGGCCGTAATGCACCGTCAGCTCGCTGCCCATGTCATGTCCTCCCCGAGCCGCCTTAATCGGATCAATATCTCCAATCAAATCCGCAATCGTCACATCGGGAGTCGCCAGCTTCTCCACATACCGCTCATCCTGCGTCAGCCACGCAATCGGCAACTCATCACCCAGCCTCGCCATCTCCAACTTGCAGCGACGGCACAGCGGATCGTAAGGATTGTCGCGAATCTCGCACCCGGACACATACGGCATTTGCGCATCCAAGAGCGCAGTCAACCCACGCAAAATCCGACTCTTCGCCTGACCGCGCAACCCCAGCAAGATATAGTTATGCCGCGAAAGGATCGCATTCACAATCTGCGGCACAACGGTATCGTCGTAACCGACAATGCCGGGGAAAATGCTTCCGCCCTCGCGCAGCCGCGCCATCAGATTTTCGCGCAACTCATCCTTCACGCGGCGCGTCTTCAAGCGTGATTCAGAAAAAGCACTACGGCGAAGCTCGCCCAGCGTCTGCGGCATATTCATTGCGGATGCACTCCCGACTGAACTCGTAAAGAACGATCTATTGCCCGAGTATACGCCGCTCGACGCCGGCCATTTCGCCCCAAAGGCTCCATCTTTTTCGTTCCGCCGCATCAGTCAAATTATTCCCCGCAGACTTGCCCTCCAGGAAACGCGCCTCGTTGACACGGCCCCGCTCCGCACCATACAACCAGTGCATGCTAGAAATTGCCAACAAGGTCGTCGTCATCACCGGCGGCTCCATGGGAATCGGCGAAGCCATCGCCAAGGCCTTTGTCGAAGAAGGCGCATATTGTGTCCTGCTCTCCCGCGATGCCGGACGCGCCGAAGCGGCCCGCACCCGCATCGGCAAAACCGACCGGACGATGGCGTTGGCCTGCGACGTCCGCAATCGCGAAGAAATGGACCGCGTCATCAGTCTGACGCGCCATCACTTCAAACGCATCGACGTCTGGATCAATAATGCGGGCCATGGAGTCAGCGACGCCGTCGCCACCATGGACATGCCCGCTTTCCGCGGCATGTTCGAAACCAACTTCTTCGGCACGGTAGAAGCCATGCAGGCGGTCCTTCCCCTCTTGCGCGAACAGGGCTCCGGCACCGTCATCAATATCTCCAGCGTCGCAGGCCATCTCCCTGTTCCATTTCTGGCAGGCTACAGCGCCACCAAATTCGCCATGAACGCCATGGGCAAAGCCGCTAACGTCGAAATGGCAGGCACAGGCGTCAACGTCCTGACCGTCTGCCCGGGCTACGTGAAAACCAACTTCGGTGCGAACGTGGTCAAAGGCCGCGACTCGGCAAACTGGGTGAAAACGGTCAAGCCGAAGAGGGAACAAGGCATCAGCGCCGAACGCGTAGCCCGCGCCGTCCTAACCGGCTACAAGAAACAGAAGAGGGAAGTGATCGTTCCCTGGACCATGCACCCAGTTGTAAAGATCTACCAACTCTTCCCAACTGTAGTGGAAAAATTCATGGTGAAAATGGCTCGCAAACCCTAGAGCCTGTGTGGCGCGGGCACTCCTGCCCGCGGGGTCTGAAAAAGGTGTTGCACTACCCCAACTCCTCCAGCATCGCCTCCATCTCACCCAACGCATGCCCGTTCCCAGTCCTCTTCGCCGACGCAATCCCCCCCGCCAGCATCGTCTTCGCATCCTCAATCCGTGAAGCCTTCACCAGCGTCTGCGCCGCCATGAAATACCCCGGCGTGTAATCCGGAGTGTTCTTCAACAGGGTCACAAATTCATCCAGTGACGTCTCAAAGTCCCCCGCATTCGAGTACTCCATCGCCAACCCATACCGCGCAAAAGAATCCAAAGGATTCGCCGCCAAGATTTCCTTCAACATTGCAATGCGATCCATAGGTTTGAGGCTACTACATACGTCGACCGACAGGACGCGTCGTGATTTAGAATACCCTCCGATGGCCACCCCCCCCGACCCAACCCCCCCCCCC
>Ga0209863_10000388_pt1 | contig 23491 bp, 19 predicted proteins | sample OrgsoiDNA2013046_FD_185796 | JGI IMG/M metagenome (GOLD analysis project Ga0209863, IMG submission 185796) | Permafrost soil microbial communities from the Arctic, to analyse light accelerated degradation of dissolved organic matter (DOM) -... | ecosystem: Environmental > Terrestrial > Soil >...
CGTAGATGTCGGCAGAGTCGGCGAGCTCGACAATCTTGCCGAGGTACATCACCGCCACCCGGTCAGACATGTGCCGCACGACCGACAGGTTGTGCGCGATGACGACGTAGGTGAGGCCGAACTCGTCCTGCAGATCTTCGAGCAGGTTGATGACCTGGGCCTGGATCGAGACGTCGAGCGCCGACACCGGTTCGTCAGCGACGATGAGGCGCGGCCGCAGAGCCAACGCGCGCGCAATGCCGATGCGCTGCCGTTGTCCGCCGGAGAACTCATGGGGGTAACGGTTGTAGTGCTCGGGGTTCAGGCCCACCCGAGCGAGCAGATCTTGCACCGCCCGCTTCGTGCCGTGCTCGGTCTCGACGTGCTGGAGCTTGAACGGCGCTCCGACAATCGTGCCGACGGTGTGCCGCGGGTTCAGCGACGAGTAGGGGTCTTGAAAAATCATCTGGACGTCGCGGCGCAGCGGCCGCATCTTCGCGGCCGACAGATGGGAAATATCACGGCCTTCGAGCACGATGCGACCACCCGTTGGTTCGATCAACCGGGTGAGCAACCTGCCGGTGGTGGTCTTGCCGCACCCCGACTCACCGACGATCGACATCGTCTGACCCTTGATGACGCTGAAGTTGAGACCGTCGACTGCCTGCACGGCGCCGACCTGGCGTTGTAATACGCCACGACGCACTGGAAAGTATTTCTGTAACCCGTCGACGACCAGCAACGCGTCGACCGCACTCTCTGTGGTCGCGGTCATAGGTTCGGCCTGATGTCGGTCTCCCAGATCGTGCTCCGGTCGTTGTCACTGAGGTGGCAGGCGATGTGGTGCCCGCCGCCGACGTCACGCAACTGCGGCCGGATCGTTCTGCACGCGTCGCCATTGCGATCCTGGTAGGCGCAGCGCGGATGGAAGGGGCACCCCGGCGGCACATTGATGAGACTCGGCGGTAGACCCGGAATGGGCACCAACCGTTCAGAGCGCACCCGGTCGAGGCGCGGCATCGAACCCAGCAGGCCCCAGGTGTAAGGGTGCTCCGGCCCGCGGAAGATCTTCGACGCAGTCGCGTACTCCATGGCCCGGCCCGCATACATCACCAAGATGTCGTCGGCGAGCTCGGCCACCACGCCGAGGTCGTGGGTGATGATCACGACGGCCGTATTGGATTCCGTCTGGAGATCGCGGATGAGATCGAGGATCTGCGCCTGCACGGTGACATCGAGCGCGGTCGTCGGTTCGTCGGCAATCAACAGTTCGGGACTGCACGACAGCGCCATCGCGATCATCGCCCGCTGGCGCATACCGCCGGAAAACTGGTGCGGATAGTCGTCGACCCGCGCACCCGGCTGGGGGATCCCGACGCGGCCGAGCATCTCGATCGCGTGCCGGCGGGCCTGCTGTTTGCTCACGTCGTTGTGGATCCGGTACGCCTCGATGATCTGGTGACCGATCGAGTAGAACGGATGCATCGACGACAGTGGGTCTTGGAAGATCATCGCCATCTTCTGACCGCGCAGCCGGCGGACGCGGTCGGCACCGGCCACGAGGAGGTCTTCGCCGTCGAGCCATACCTCTCCGGAGAGCTCGACGCTGCCCGGCTTGTGCAACCCCATGATCGACAGACTCGTCACGCTCTTGCCGGAGCCGGACTCGCCGACGATGCCAAGCGTCTTCCCTCGCTCGACGGAGAACGAGAGGCCGTCAACGCTCTTCACGACGCCGTCGTCCGTCGGGAAGTACACCCGCAGATCGCGAACCTCCAAGAACGCGCTCATCTGGTGCGCACCCGGGGATCAACGACCGCGTAGAGGAGATCGACGACCAAGTTCGCGACGATGATGAACGCGGCGCCGAGAATGGTGACACCCAAGACCTTCGGCAAGTCGTTGTTGGTCAGACCGATGACGGCGTACTGCCCGATCCCGGGCAGCGAGTAGGTGGTCTCCGTCAGCACCGCGCCGCCAAGCAGCAGCCCGAGGTCAAGGCCGAAAATCGTGAGGATCGGAGTCATCGACGCGCGCAAGCCGTGTTTGATCACCACCGTTCGCTCAGGCAGGCCCTTCGCGCGTGCGGTGCGAATGTAGTCCTCGTTCATCGTCTCCAGCATGCCGGACCGCGTGAGCCGCGCGTATGCCGCTGCGTACAGGAAAGCAAGCGTGACCCAGGGCAACAACAGGTCGTAAGCCCATCGAATCGGATTGCTGAACAACCCCGTATAGGAACCGCCTGGCGCCGTCCAGCCGAGTGAGTAACTGAACACTGACAGCGCAAGCAAGCCGGTGAAGAAGATCGGTAGTGAGACTCCCGCGAGCGCGATGCCCATCGCCGTCCGGTCGAAGACAGTGCCCCGCTTGAGTGCCGAGAGCACGCCAACCGCCACCCCACCGACCAGCCACAGCAGCGCGCCCCCCGCGGCAAGCGACAGGGTCACGGGTATTCGGCTGACCAGGTCGGGCCAGACCGGTGTCTGGTTGATGAACGAGTAGCCGAGGCACGGTGCCGGGCAGCGCTCGACGCTCGGCCCGGTGTCGTACGTCGAGCCGACGAAGACGCCCTTGATGAAACGCCCGTACTGCACGTAGATCGGGTCCGTGAGACCGAGGTGGACGGCGGTCTCATGGATCTGCGCGGCGCCTGCGCTCTTGCCGACGTAGCGGGAAGCGAGGTCGTCGGCAGACGCGCCGGCCAAGCGCGGAACAAGGAAGAAGATCGAGAATGCGACGGCGGTGATCACCAAAAGCAACAAGACAGCAACGAACAACCGCCGTGCGATGTACGCGAGCAATGTACTCGGCCTAGTGGCCGGTCGACCCGCACGGCTGTGCGAGTCGACCGGCCACGCGCCTTCACCTACCTTCGCGCGCTCGGGCTGGCTACTTCTTGGTGGTGCCGAGCGTGGTGTAGTCGTACATGCCGAACCCGTCGTTGACGAACATGTTGGTCAGGTTCGGCGGGCGGTAGAGCAGGCCCTTGGCCCAGATGCCTGGCAACACCGATGCGTTGGCCATGACCGCTGCGTCGATTTGGCCCCAGATCTTCTCGCGAGCCGCGATGTCGGTCGTCTGAAGCGCCTTGTCGAGCATGGCGTCTACTGCCGGGATCTTGATGCCGAGGTTGGTGTTACCTGCGGCTCGGATCGTGCGACTGTCGACGATCTGGTCGAGGAACCCGTACCCGTCGGGCCAGTCAGCGCCCCAGCCATAGACCATGATGCCGAGGCCATTGGCTTTCGCGAAGTCGGGCTTGCCGGCGTACAGCTTGAAGTAGTCACCCTGCGGATACGGCTTGATGGTGAGCTTGATGCCGACCTGCGCAAGTGACTGCTGCATTTCTTCAGCAACCGCCTTCTCCTTAGGGCGTTCGACCCGGTAGGAGATGTTCGTCGAGAAGCCATTGGGTTGCCCGCATGCTTTGAGCTGGTCCTTGGCTTTCGCGACGTCGCCGTTCGGCATTGCCGCTGCCTCGTACTGGTCCATCTTTTGGAATCCCGGGATGACCGGAGGAAGCAACCCGGTTGCAATGTCGCCACCGGTAGCGCCGCCGTAGGCCCGCTGGTAACCGACCTTGTCGACCGCATACTCAACGGCCTTGCGGCAGGCAATGTTGTCGAGCGGTGCGACGTCAGGGTTGATGACGCTGAACCAGGTACGCGGAATCAGTGCTGAGTCGGAGTTGGCCTTCAACTTAGCGTCAGCCAGCACCTTGCCTTGAGCCGCGGCGCCTAGGCCGTTGCCCGTGACGTCGACGTCGAGATCGCCCGACAGCAGTCGGTTGTCGATGTCTGCGGCGTTGACGTTGAGATCGACCACGTACTTGTCCGGCAGCGAGGTGCGGCCGGTGTCGGGGTCTGTCGAAGCGTCATAGTTCGGGTTGCGGACCAAGGTGAATTCCTTGCCGAGGTCATTCGTCGCGAACATGTACGGCCCAGAGGAGACCACGTGCTCCTTGTACTTCGACCCGGTGTCCTTCGCGGCAGGCACCGGCACGGTCGCCGGCAGCATCGCGAAATAGTCGAAGTCGGAGAACGACGTCTTCAGGTGGAACACGATCGTGCTGTCGTCGGGGGTCTCGATCGCCTTCAGCCCGAGCTTTGCGGGGTCGGTGTCCTTGTAAGGACTCGTGTAGCCCTGCAGATCGAGGTTGTCGTTGAAGTAGGTCGGGCCGTCGGGGAAGACGTCCTTGTCGAGTGACCGCTCGACGGCATACTTCACGTCTTTCGACGTGATCACCGTGCCGTCTTCGAACTTCACGCCCGGTCGGATGTGATACGTCCATGTCTTGGCGTTGTCCGTTGCCACGCCGAGGGCAGTCGCAAGGTCGGGCACCAGCTTGGCGCCCTCGGCGCCGGGCGCCGACTTGAAGGCGAGCAGCGAGCGGCCGTATAACCTGACGAGGTCCCACTCGTACGCGTAGTACATGTCGGCGGGGTCGAGGGAATCCCAGTCGCCAGCGTTGGCCATCGTGACCGTGCCGCCCTTTTGGGTCGACGGGTTGAAAACCTTGTCGACGCCCGCGTTGAAGCCGGTCGTGCCGCCGCCGCTGCTCGCAGGGGTAGCCGAACTGGCACTGCTGGCCGAACCCCCCGGCGTCACAGAACTACTCGGGCTCGCGCTCTTCTTGCTGCTGCTGCCACACGCCGTCAGTACCAGCGCCGCGACTGCCGAGACCGCAACGACCGCGGTCATTGGTGTTCTTCTCATCGTCTTCTTGCACCCCTATTTCTCTTGGTAAGAGTTGGGCCTTACGGGTAGTCGGTGGACTACCTCGATCGTGGGTCGAGCGCATCGCGCAGGCCGTCACCGAGCAGGTTGAATGCCAGCACGGTGACGAAAATGGCGAGCCCTGCGGGAAAAAGAAACTCGGGGTCGATCTGGTAAAAACTCGTGGCGTCGGAGAGCATGCCGCCCCACGTTGCCTGCGGCGGCCGCACACTGACGCCGAGGAATGACAGTGCTGCTTCGAACAAGATGTTGGTCGGGATCAGCAGCGTCGAATAAACCAGGATCGGCGCGACCAGGTTGGGCAGCACCTCGCGGTAGAGGATGTAGCTGCGCTTGGCACCCAAACTGCGCGCCGCATCGACGAACTCCCGCTCACGCAACGAGAGAACCTGGCCGCGCATCAGCCGGCCGATGTAGGGCCAGTTGAAGAAGCCGATGATGAAGATGATCACCGCAATCCGCAGCGAGTCACCGCTCAGACCGAACGCGGTGTCGGGGATCACTCCGGCGAGCGCGAGGGCAAACAGCAGAACCGGAAACGCGAGGAAGACATCCATGACGCGGCTGATGAGCGTGTCGATCCAGCCGCCGAAGTAGCCGGCGATCATGCCCATGACGGTGCCGAGACCCACCGAAAGCAGCGTTGCCAGAAAGCCGATGAGAAGTGACACCCGCGAGCCGTAAACGACTCGGCTGAACAGGTCGCGACCGTTCACGGGCTCGACGCCGAACAGGAAGTGCCAACTGATGCCGCCGAACCGTCCGATCGGCACCTGACGATCAGCATCGACTTGGGAGTAATGGAACTGATTGGGCGGGTGTCCGAGAAGCTTCACGATGAGCGGCGCAAGGACGGCCACCAGAATGAGAATGATGACGACGACGCCGCCCGCGATCGCCACCCGGTCACGCTTCAAACGCATCCAGGCGATCTGGCCGAGAGACCGCCCTTCGATTGCACGCACGCCCTCAAGGACAGCCTCGGGCTGGGCGTCGCCGCCGGAACCCATGACCTCCAGGGGCACTGTCACGCGCGGGGCACCTCCAGCCGAACGGGGACAACCCCGGCATCCTGACCCGGCGTCGTCGGCACAGTGTCGAGTACCGGGCACACTTGCGCCAAGGTCACGGAAAGGTTTGACCCCATTCGTAATCAGATTGGTTTCAGGCGTCGCCCAGACTAACTACGTAAAGTAATCAGCGGCCACTCTGTGCAACTGGGACCGCGCCCGTCGGTCAGCCGAAGACCTTCCGGGCGAAGGCCAGCTGCGCGCGCTGGTGGAAGGGCCCGCCACCTTCGTGCTCGTTGAAGTCGTACACCTCGATCTCCTTCGGGCCCGCATACGCGTTATACGCCGCGAACACCGTCGATGGCGGGCAGATGTCGTCGCGCAACGCCACCGAGAACAGGGCGGACGCCGTGGCCCGAGCAGCCATCGATACGCCGTCGAAGTACGACAGCACGGAGAAGACCTGGTCCACGCGGTCGCGGTGGGTGTGCAAGTAGCGCACCAGTTCGCCGTAGGGGAACGCATCGGTCACCGCGACGGCCCGCCGGAAGTTGCACAGAAACGGCACGTCGGGCATGACCGCGACAAGGTCGTCGCACAGCCCGGCCGCGGCGATGCTGATGCCGCCGCCCTGGCTCCCACCGGCGACCGCGACCCGCGCCGCGTCGACAGCTGGATGTGAGCGAGCAGCGTCGACGGCCCGCGCGGCGTCAACAAAGACGCGCCGGTAGTAGTACGTGTCGGGCGAGCCGATGCCGCGCGTCATGAAGCCCGCCTCGGACGGCTGACCGGCGTCCGGGTCGGCGGTATCACCGACCGACCACCCGCTGCCCTGACCGCGAGTGTCCATCACGAAATGGGCGTAGCCGGCGAGCGCCCACAAGACCCGTTCGTGGGCAAGACCGCGGCCGCCGCCGTAGCCGACGTATTCGACGACGCACGGTAACGCCGCGAGGCGGTGAGCCGGCACGTGGAGCCAGCCGCGAACGGGCTGACCGGCGTAGCCGGGGAAGGTCACGTCGAAGGTCTCGATCGCCGTAAGGCCAGAGTCGTGAGGGAGGAAGGTAGCGGCACCGGCCGGCGACCCGGCCAGCGTCTCAGCCCAAAATTCGTCGAAGTCGGGCGGCTCGGTCAGTGTCGGGCGGTACCCGCGCAACTGATCGAGGGGGAGATCAAACTCGGCCATCCGCGTAGCCTAGCGAACGGCGATACCGCTCAGCCGATCGAGAGGACCGCGTGCTGGTCGCCGCAGACGAAGCCGGCGGCGACGTCTCCGGGGACCGGTCGTGAGAACAGATATCCCTGGCCATAGGCGCATCCGAGCCGCTCGACCCGGCGACGCTGGTCGGCAGTTTCAATGCCCTCGGCGATCACATCGACACTCAGGTTCCGCGCCATCATCGCGATAGTTCGCACCAGTTCGGTGCTGCGCGGATCGGTGCCAAGACCCGACACGAACGACCTGTCGACCTTCAGCGCCTCGATCGGGAACCTGTGCAGCGCCTGCAACGAGGAGTACCCGGTGCCGAAGTCGTCGATGTGCAGCGCGAAGCCGCTGTCGTGCAGTTCCATCAGCATGCGCTCGGCGAGATCAGCGTTGTGCATCACCACCGTCTCGGTGATTTCGAGCACGATGTGGCGCGGTTCGAGATGGGCCGCCTTCAGGAGTCCCTGAACGTCCTCGAGCAGGCCGCCGTGCCAGAACTGCCGGTTCGACACGTTGACGCTGACTCGCAGGTCGTCGGGTGCGCCGGCGCGACGCCATTCCGCTAGCTGGCGGCAGGCCTCGGCCAGGATCCATCGGCCCATCGGCACGATGAGCCCGCTCTCCTCGGCGACGGGCAAGAACTCCCCTGGCCCAAGAAGCCCCCGGGTCGGGTGCTCCCACCTGACGAGCGCCTCGAATCCGAGCGTGTGCCCGGTACGGATCGCGACAATCGGTTGGTAGTGCAGTCGGAGCTGCCCGGCCTCGACCGCCTGCCGGAGTTCGGTCTCGACGCGCAATCGGCTGACCGCTCGGGTGTGCATGCCTGCATCGAACGTCGCGTAGGTTCCCTTTTCGCTGGCCTTCGCTCGGTACATGGCGGTATCGGCGTCGCGCAAGACATCTTCGGCGGACATGTACCCGGTGCTGCTCGACGCGATGCCGATACTCGCCGTCACCACGATCTCGTGGCCACCGACGTGGAAGGGGCGCGACAACCGCTCCTGGAGTCTTTCGGCGACGGCCACCGGGTTGTGCGGAGCGTTGACGTCGTCGAGCAGGATCGCGAACTCATCGCCACCGAATCGCGAGGCGGTGTCAGTGGGCCGAAGATCCGCGGAGATACGTTCGGCGACGCTCGACAGCAACGAGTCACCCAGCAGGTGGCCGAGGCTGTCGTTGACGAGCTTGAAGCCGTCAAGGTCCAGGAACAACACGGCGAATTGGTACTCAGCAACACGGCTGGCACGCGCCATCGTGACCCGCAATCGGTCGAGGAACAGCGTGCGGTTCGGTAATCCGGTCAGCGGGTCATAGAGCGCGGCGTGCCGTAGCTGGCTTTCAAGCTCCTTGCGTTCGTGGACGTCGGTTAGCGATCCGACCATCCGGGTGGGCACGCCGTCCGAGCCGCGAATGACCAGCGCCCGGCACAACACCCATAGGTAGCTGCCGTCCTCGCGCCGGATGCGATGTTCGAGTTCGACTGCGTCCGACCGTCCGGACAAGTGCTCGTCGATCGCGGCCAAGAGATTCGGTAGATCCTCCTCGTGAACCCGGCCAAACCACTCGTGCGCGCTGGTGCCGATGGCGTCCTCCGCACAGTCGAGCAATGCCTTCCAGCGTGAGGAGTAGAAGACGTCGTCCTTGACCAGATCCCAGTCCCACAGGCCACCGCTGGCCGCCTCCGCAGCGAGTGCATAGCGCTCCGCACTCAGCCGGATGTCCTCGACAAGGCCACGCTCGCGCTCAAACGAGCGCTCCAGCTTCTCGCGTTGTTCTTCAAGAGAGGCGACGTTGGCCTGGTGATCGAGCGCGACCGTGAGCAGCGCCGCCCACTGATTGAGGGTCTCGCGACCCGACCCGACCTTGCTGTCGATATGGCCGACGATGCTGAGCAGCCCCCAGTCGCTTGAGCGGACTTTCACCGGAAGCACGAACACCACGTCATCAGGATCGTCAGCGGCGAGGGCGAGCAATTGCGAGGGCGGGAAAGCCGTCGCGGCGACCGTTTCATTCAGACCGGGCGCTTTCCGGCGAGCCCCACTACCGGCTGTCACCCGGTCGAACGCGCCCACGATGGCTAGGGTCGGATCGACGCCAGGCACCAACTCGTCCGGTGCTTCGGACCACAGGCCTAGGCAGCCGGCACGCACGGAGGTGCGTTCGAGCCACTGCAGCGATCGAGGATCTTCCTCGTGACTGCGCAGCAGGTCCATCGCCACGGCGTATTGGGTGCCGAGCGCGGTCTGGAAGTACGTGGTCGCGTTGAACTGATCCTGGGAGTGGATCGCCGACAGCATCATCGTGAGCGTGACGATCTGATCTGCCACCCGCTGCGAGCCGCCGGCCACGTCGGCACGAAGCGAGTTCGCAAGTTCGGAGCCGAACTCCCTCGCGGCCTCCATGAGGCCGCGTACGGTCTGATTTCGAGGGCTGCGCTTATACAGCGCCTCCAGGCCCTCCCGAAGCTCCGATTCGGGCGGGCCTTCGCCACCCTTGGCCGCGGCTTCCAATGCGCGGCTGATCACCGCAGCGGCGCGGGTCACGACCATGGCGCGGCCGGTGGCCCCGTTATCCGCGGTGAGCGTGCGGTCGAGCTGGCCTTCGAGCCACCGCTGCCGGACGGCCACCGTGCGTTTTGGGTGCACGTCGAGCACCGACGGGGCCGTGGTGCTCACGCATCCGCATGATTCGCGGACGACGAGGGAGGTCGGCGCCTGGTGCTGTCCGTCGGCCACGTCGAGCCCGGCGAGCTTATCGAGAAGGAGGCCCGCGGCGAGGCGACCGAGGCTGCCGAAATCCTGGCGGATGCTCGACAATGCCGGTCGCACGAACGTCGCTGCGTCGATGTCGTCGAAGCCGACAACCGCCTGATCGCGCGGAAGCTCAAGGCCGGCCGCGGTGAGCGCCTGCATGACACCGATCGCATTCACATCGGTAGCGGCCATCACAGCGGTCGAGCGCAGGCCGTCGGCGAGCATCGCCTGACCGGCCTGCACCCCGCACGCTGCTTCGTTGTCGGCGGTCGGGAAGACCAACGTCGGGTCGGGTTCGATACCGGCTTGGATCAGGGTCTCGACATAGGCGTCGTACCGCTCGCGAACATCGTCTTGGTGCATCATGCCGACGAAGGCGATCTGCGTGTGGCCGTGTCCGATGAGGTGCCGCACGGCTTCGCGAACGCCTTGCTTGTTGTCAGGTTGCACGGTCGGACACACCACGCCGTCGAGCTGCTTGGAGATGAGCACCAGTGGCTTGCCGCTGGTGCGCATCGCCTCGAGGTAACTCGGGGTGGCGGCGTCGATCACGACGATGCAGCCAGCGAGGTGTTCCCACGCGGCGGCGTGCGGGTGCGGTGCGGTGCCGGGGCGCTCGGAATACACGACGCCCGGGTCCGAGGTCTGGATCGCGACCAGCCGCGCCCCGGCCTCTGCCACGGCTTCTGCGACTCCTCTGATGACGCCGCCGAAATAGAACCCGCTCACGAACGGCGAGAGCACGCCGATCGTCGGCGGAGTGTCCATGCCGGGCTCCTCGTACCTGTCCGCCCGCCGGCCATCCAGCCGGGGGTCCCTGCCAGCACTATCGACCTCTCCGCGCGGCTCCTGAGCGATCCGCAACGGTCACCCCCCGGCTGCCCGCAGCCGGCCTCAACTCGCTCCTATCGGCGGCTCGCCACGCGATCTGAGATGGTTCCGTAGACTCCCCGCGACCGATGGGCCGGAGGCATCGTGCGTAGGGTTCTCATCGCGAACAGAGGCGAGATCGCCGTCCGCGTGGTCCGGGCGTGCCGAGACGCCGGCCTGCTGAGCATCGCCGTCTACGCCGAGCCCGATCTGGGCGCCTTGCATGCTCGACTCGCCGACCAGGCGTACGCGCTCGGTGGGTCCACACCGGCGGACAGTTATCTCGATATCGAGAAGATCCTGGCCGTGGCTGCGCGCGCTCACGCCGACGCGGTGCATCCCGGCTACGGGTTTCTCGCCGAGAACGCGACCTTTGCGCGCGCCGTCGTGGACCGCGGTCTGACCTGGATCGGGCCGCCCGCAGCAGCCATCGATGCGCTCGGTGACAAGGTGCGGGCTCGGCAGATCGCGGCCAGCGTGGGCGCTCCGCTGGTGCCGGGCACGAGCGAGCCGGTCGGCGGTGCCAACGAGGTGGTGGCGTTCGCCCATGAGTACGGACTGCCGCTCGCGATCAAGGCGGCGTTTGGCGGCGGCGGCCGTGGCCTGCGGGTGGCGCGCACGCTCGACGAGATCCCCGCGCTGTTCGAGGCGGCGGTGCGCGAAGCGATCTCGTCGTTCGGCCGGGGCGAGTGTTTCGTCGAGCGCTATCTCGACCGGCCGCGCCATGTCGAGACTCAATGCCTGGCAGATGCGCACGGCCACGTGGTGGTGCTGTCGACTCGCGATTGTTCGCTGCAGAGGCGGCACCAGAAGCTCGTCGAGGAAGCCCCTGCGCCGTTTCTCACCGACACTCAGAACGGCGTGCTGTCCACGGCGTCCAAAGACATCTTGCGAGCCGCCGGCTACGTCGGCGCCGGTACCTGCGAGTTCTTGATCGCCGCCGACGGCACGATCTCGTTCCTTGAGGTGAACACGCGGTTGCAGGTCGAGCATCCGGTGACCGAAGAGGTGTGCGGCATCGACCTCGTGCGTGAGCAGTTCAGACTGGCGGACGGCGAGGAGCTCGGGTACGACGATCCGCCGGCTCGCGGCCACTCGATTGAGTTCAGAATCAACGGCGAAGACCCCGGTCGTGGTTTCCTGCCGTCACCCGGGCGTCTCACCGCCTGGCGACCACCAACCGGGCCGGGTGTGCGCCTCGACTCCGGCGTCGAGGCCGGCAGCGACGTACCTCAGGCGTTCGACTCCTTGCTGGCGAAGCTGATCGTCACCGGTCGCGATCGGGCCGAGGCCCTAGCGCGGGCTCGCCGCGCACTCGCCGAGTTTGAGATCGAGGGGCTGGCAACCGTTCTGCCGTTTCATCGCGCGGTGGTTGACGATCCGGCATTCGCTCCTGCCGACGCGACCGCGCCTTTTACCGTGCACACCCGCTGGATCGAGACCGAGTTCGACAACACGATCGCGCCGTTCGCGGGGGCAGCCCACGCCGCTGAGCCGGCACCGCGCGAGGTCATCACGGTGGAGGTCGGCGGCAAGCGACTCGAGGTGACGCTGCCCGCTGGCTTGGGACGCAGCGCCTCGTCCGGAGTGACGCCGATCCGCCGGCACCGGGGCTCGGCGCACGGTGGCGGCTCGCATCATGGCGCGGCGCTGACCGCCCCAATGCAGGGCACCATCGTGAGCGTCGTCGCTACCGACGGGCAGGTCGTCGAGGTCGGCGATCTGATCGTGGTCCTCGAGGCGATGAAGATGGAACAGCCATTGACTGCGCACCGGACCGGAACGGTGACCGGCTTGGCAGTCGTCGCAGGTCAAGCAGTCGCGACCGGCGCTGTCATCTGCACGATCACTGACTGACCCTTCAGAGCCAGCCGTTGTCTTCGGCGACCCGCAACGCCTCGACCCGGTTGCGGGTGCCGGTCTTCGAGATCGACGACGACAGGTAGTTGCGCACGGTGCCCTCGCTCAGGAACAACAGCTGCGCGATGTCGGCGATCGTGGCACCGTCGCGCGCGGCGACGAGCGCATCGCGTTCACGCGCGGTCAAGGGACTGCTCCCTCCTGCCAACGTCGCAGCAGCAAGGGCAGGATCGACGACGCGCTCACCCCGAGCGACTCGCCGTACAGCATCGGCGAGCTGTTCGGCAGGCGCATCCTTCACGACGAACCCGAGCGCACCAGCCTCCATCGCCCGTCGCAAATATCCGGCGCGGCCAAACGTCGTCACGATCAACACCTTGCACGCGGGCAATGCTTCTCGTAGTGCGGCGGCGGCCGCAAGACCATCAAGCCCAGGCATCTCGACGTCCAGAATCGCAACATCAGGCCGGACGTCGCGGGCAGCCGCGACGACGTCGTCACCACGCGCCACCTGGGCGACGACTTCGAGGTCGGGCTCGAGATTCAGCAGCGCGGCGATCGCTCCACGCACCAGATGCTGGTCATCGGCCATCAGGATGCGAATCACGTGCGGCTCCGGATTGATCCTGACATCAGGCCGGCACTTCGACCCGCAGCCGGAATCCGGTACCGCCGTCGGCATCAACCGATCCGGCAACCAGCCGACCGCCGACGGCAGCAGCCCGCTCGGCGAGACCGGCGAGTCCGTTCCCCGCGGTCTCGGTGGCGATCTCCTCGTTGCGCTTGCGGGTACAACCCGAACCGTCGTCGACGATCTCGATGCCCGTTGCGTCGAGGGTGATCCACACCGATGTCGCCCTGCTGTGCCGCACGACGTTGGTCACACCTTCACGCACGACCCAACCGAAGAGCCCGCCGAGCTCGGGCGATACTCCCTCGACGGCGCCTGGCAACACCGCCTCGATTCCGGCCGCCGCAAGCACCTCGCGCGCGGTCGCAAGTTCGGTCGCCAGCCGCACTTCGCGGAACCCGGCGACTGCGGCTCGGACATCGGCAAGACTCTCGCGCGCAAGCGCCTCGATCTCGGCTATCTCGGTTCGGGCCCGCACCGGATCCTGATCGAACAAGCGAGACGCTAAGGCCGCTTTCACCGTCACCGTGGTCAACGAATGCCCGAGCAGGTCGTGCAGATCGCGAGCGATGCGCATGCGCTCGCGTTCAGCAGCAAGGGTCGCGACCTGTTCACGTGCGGCCGCGAGTTCGTGGTTGGCCCGGATCAACCGCGAGAAGCCGAACACCGCCACCGACGCTAGGGCGACCGATACGCCGATCGACCACTGGAGCCCGTGCGCGTGCCACGGCTTTATGTACTGCGGGAGCACCGCAACCGTCACAGCAAGAACCGCGATGCCGGGCACGGCGACTCGCGATGGCAACACGATGATCGCGGCTGCTGACACGAAGATGAGGGTCATCGCACCGTTGAGACCAATCACGGCCGTGCAGGCAAGCATCAACGCCAGCAACACCCCGACGATCCCGTAGCTGTACGTCGCGCCGCGAGCACCCCACCAGCCAAGCGGCACGAGAAACAGGTAGGCCCACGCGAACGCGACCAGCAATGCGGTGCCGGCAATGCTCGCGGCGAGCTGGTGATGTGTCCACGCGCTGCCGAGCGGAATCAGCAGGTAGACGAGCCAGAATCCGCCACCCCGGCGCCATTTCTTGGCCCCGTCGCCGCCGCCCGCGTTGGAACGGGGAGAGAACCAGGTGAGGTGTTTGTTGTTCATCAGACTCGCCGCCGCTCAGACCCGCTGCGTGTCGCGCCGAAACGCCCACGCCGCCAGCGAACCTAGAACCGCAGTCCAGACGGCGACCACTATCCATCCGTGAGCGGGCCACCCGGGTGCTCCCACCAGCGTGTGGCCGGCCTGCACCAGCCAGTAGGTCGGCGTCGACTGCGACACATTGTGCAGTAGGCCGCTCGTACCACCCACTGGGCCCCACGCGCCGCCGAGGAACGCCAGAATCGACACACCGCCGCCGATCACCGGACCCATCGAGTCAGGCGTGAACAGGTGACCGACCAAGATGCCGAGAGCTGCGAACGGGATCAGGCCGAGCACCACGAGCCACGTCATATGCAGCACCCGCGTCGCGGTCAGGTGCACACCCAATGTCGTGCCGGCCGCGAACAGCAAGGCCAGGGTGATCAACGCGGTGAGATAGCCAGTGAGCACCTTCGCGCGCATATACGACCGCACGCTGAGTGGCGTCAGCCGTAGCTGCCGATTCCAGCCCACCGAACGCTCAGCGGCAATCCGGGCGCCGACCGAGATCATCGCGGCCATCGTGCCGAACGATGCCATGCCGGCGAGGTAGTAGGTAGGGAACGGAATGCCGCCCAAGAGGATGTGCCGGTTGCCGCCCGCGATGAGATAGAAGAACACCAACGGAAAAGCCAGCGAGAAGATGAACCCGCGCTTGTTGCGCACGGTGCGGAGCAACTCGTAGCGAAGATAGGTCGTGTTCACGATAGGTCCTCGGATTTGTGGTCACCGGTAAGCAAAAGGAAGGCTTCTTCGAGCCCGGCGCCGGCGATCTCAATATCGCTCACGGCTGGGAAATCGCGCAGCAATGCGCGAATAGCGGCGTCGGAATCGGTGCAGTGCAAGATCACGGCTTCGCCGCGCAGCTCAGCGCTCTGCACACCGGCGAGTGCGGTCAATGCCGTGAGCGTCACGTCGGGTAACGTGGCCCTGATGGTGTGCAAACCGACGGTTGCTTTGATCTCGGTCGCCGGGCCATCGGCCACGATGCGACCCCGTGCCATCAAGACGATGCGGTCGGCGTAACTGTCGGCCTCTTCGAGGTAATGGGTAGCGAACATCACGGTCTTGCCTTCGGCAGCGAACTCGCGCATTGCCGTCCAGAACTCGCGGCGCACCTCGACGTCCATCGCGACTGTCGGTTCGTCGAGGATCAGCAGGTCGGGGTTGGAGACCAACGCGATGCCGGCGCGGACTCGTTGGGTCTGCCCGCCCGACAGCTTCTGGGTGCGGCGGTCCGCGATGTCTTCGATGCCGGTCACGCGCAGCACGTCGTCGACGGCCATCGGGTTCGGATACAGCGATCCCATCATCGTGATGAGTTCGCGAACACTCAGGTCACGCAGCAACGATCCGGTCTGCAACATCGCACCAATGCTGCCCGCTCTCACCGCCTCGGCTGGCGTCTGGCCGAACACGTGCACCGAGCCGGTGTCAGGCTTCGACAGACCCAGCACCATGTCGATGGTGGTCGACTTACCGGCGCCGTTCGGGCCGAGCAGCGCCACGGTCTCACCTGGCGCGATCACCAGATTGATGCCGTCGACGGCGCGAACGCTGCCGTAGCTCTTCGACAATGACTCGAGGCGGATCCCCGCTGTCGTTGTCGCAGCTGTCGTGATTGTCATACCCCGAATCCTGTCGCGGCCGCCTGTAAGGGCCCAGTGCCGCCCGTCGTCCTTTCACCATGACATGCGTCACGCCGGCACCTCGGCACCCTCGGCACCCTCGGCGCTGCCGATCCCGCCCGAACGGGCCGTTCGGCTCTGGAGGACGGCGCGGGCTCTGCGGTGCAATCGCCTACGCGTACTCGTATGTGTTCTTCACGACGACTGTGGTCTACGCACTCGCGGCCAAAACCCCGAACTGGACAGCGCTCGGCAAGGTATTCGGCGGGTGGATGACCGTCCACGGGCTGATCATGTTCGTCGGTGGTCTCATGTTCGGGCTGGCAGTTATTCGGGCTGCAGTACTGCCGCGCTGGACCGGCGAGTGCCTCATGGTGGGCGTCGTGCTCGTCGTCGCAGCGTCGGGGATGCCCAACATTGCCCGAACCGTCGCAGCTGCCGTTCCGGCCGCCGCGTTCATGGGCATGGGGTGGGCGTTGCTCAAAGAACGCACAGCGACCGGACTTCGGATCGGGGTACGGCTGGTCGAAGATGAGACATGAGCCGGACGCCGGGGACTGCCAGGACTGCCGCCACTGCCATCATGATCGCCGCGCTCGGCGGGCTGAGTGCGGCTTGTAGCCACTCCGCACACCACAGTTCGGCGGCTGCGAGCCCGGCGTTACTGAGCGGCGCAGGGTCGAGTGCCGCCGCGTCAAGCTCGGGGTTGGCCGCCGCAAGCACTGCTCCGGCTAGCTCGACTGGCGCCGCCGCCACCTCGGCCGCGGCAACCTCAACTTCTGCGGCCGCAACCGCTGCGTCGACCAGCTCGTCCTCCAAGCCGACCCCCGTGACAACTCTCGGACCGGTCAAGCCGACCCCGACACCGACGCCGCCCAAGCCGACCCCGACACCGACGCCGCCCAAGCCGACTGCGGTCGCGCCGGTGCCGAAGCCACCGGTCGGCACCGCACCGGGCAACGACGTGCTCGCGGGAACCAACTGCCAGATCTTCCCGAGCGACAACTACTGGCACGCCGACATCAGGTCGCTGCCGGTCAACACCCATAGCGCACAGTGGATGAGCGCGATGGGCTCAGCAACGCGCAAGCTGCACCCCGACTTCGGCCCGTCCGGTGGCGTGCCCTACGGCATTCCGATCACCGTGGCCAAAGCCGGCCACCCGCGGGTGAAAGTGGCCTTCGATTATGCCGACGAGAGCGACCCGCTGACCTATCCGCTCGGGTCAGACACCCTCATCGAAGGCGGCCCGAACTCCGGCGGTGACCAGCACGCCATCGTGGTCACCGCCGACACCTGCGAGCTGTTTGAAACGTGGAACACCAACCAAACGTCGTCCGGCTGGACTGCTGGCTCGGGCGCCCACTGGTCGTTGTCGAGCGACGCGCTACGGCCGAATACCTGGACCTCGGCCGACGCCGCGGGCCTGCCGATCCTGCCCGGCTTGCTGCGCTACGACGAGGTGGCGGCCGGCCACGTCAACCACGCGATCCGGTTCACCACGAACACGACCGACGACAGCTATCTGTGGCCGGCGCGGCACGCGGCGAGCTCAAACCACAACGCCAACCTGCCGCCGATGGGCGCCCGGTTCAGGTTGAAGGCCGGCTTCTCGTTCGCCGGGTACAGCGCGCAGGCGCAGACCGTGCTGCGCGCAATGCAGACCTATGGACTCGTACTCGCGGACAACGGATCGCCCTGGTACTTCCAGGGCACCGCTGACAACGCGTGGCCCGACGCGCTGATCGAGCAGCTGAAGAACATTCCCGCGAATGCGTTCGAAGCCGTCGACACGACTGGGCTGGAAATCTCCGCAAACAGCGGCGCGGCAAGATAGCTCAGCATGAGCCGCATCGCGGGCGATCCTGGACCGTTGCGCTGGTTGCGCTACGCAATCGGCCTTCGGCTGCCTGCGGAGAACCGCGGGTGGGTGGCGCACGATCTCACCGATGCTGGCTGGCGTACCCGCGCGGCCCTGCGGCAACTTGTGTTAGTGGTGCCGGTCGCTGTCGGGTTCGCGCTGCTGCCCGGCGCCTGGTCGGTGCGCATCCTGCTGGTCGTCCTGGTGTTGTTCGGTGGCCTCTTCATCGCTGTCCTGTACGCCGACAGCGTGCGCGCCTCGCGGTTGCGTCAACACGGATTGGCGGTGCCGGACGACCCCGACCTCGGCCGTCCCACCGACGAATAGCCCCGACACCCCCGCCACCGCCCCGCACTGTGGTGTTAGTCGTGGTGGGTTTCCATTAGCTGGCGGCCGGCTTCGGTGATACTGCCCGACAGTGACGGATACACCGAGAACGTCTGCGCGATCTGATCGACGGTGAGGCCGAGCTGCACCCCCATCGTCACCGGCAAGATGAGTTCGCTTGCCTTCGGCGCCACCACCACCCCACCGAGCACGACACCGGTACCCGGCCGCGCGAAGAGCTTCACGAACCCGTCGGTGACACCAGCCATCTTGGCGCGCGCGTTGCGGGCCAGCGGTAGCTTCACTGACCGCACCTCAACCCCGCCCGCATCGACGGTTGCCTGCGAAATGCCGACCGCCGCAATCTCCGGATCGGTGAACACGTTCGCCGCGACCATCGACAATCGCAGCGGTCGCACCGCCTCGCCAAGCGAATGCCACATCGCGATCCGGCCCTGCATCGCTGCTACCGACGCGAGCATCAGAACTCCGGTGCAATCGCCGGCCGCATAGACGCCTGGCACCGAGGTCCGCGACACCCTGTCGACTTCGACATAGCCGGACGCCGACAAGCGCACGCCCGCCTCCTCGAGACCGAGTTCGGTGGTGTTTGGAACCGAGCCGACCGCCATCAGGCAGTGGGTACCAACGACTGTTGCGCCGTCCTCAAGGTGAACAACCACACCGTCGGCCGTGCGCGACACCGCGGCGGCTCGCGCGTTGTTCACGACCGTCATGCCGCGACGGCGGAATACAGCTTCGACGACCGCAGCCGCATCAGCGTCTTCACCTGGCAGCACCCGATCGCGTGACGACACCAACGTGACCTGTGAACCGAGCGCCTGGTACGCGGCCGCGAACTCGGCGCCGGTGACGCCAGACCCCACCACGATGAGGTGCTCCGGAAACGCGCCGATGTCGTAGATCTGGTGCCAGGTCAAAATGCGTTCGCCATCGGGCACTGCGGTGGACATGACCCGCGGGTGCGCACCCGTCGCCAGCAACACGACGTCCGCTTCGAGTTCGTCGGTCGTACCGTCGTCGGCCGCAACGGTGACGCGATGTCCGGTGACGGTGGGGGTCGAGAGGCGCGCCGAGCCGACGATGACGCGCACGTTCTCGGCCGCAAGCCGGGTCGCGATGTCGTCTGACTGCGCCTTGGCGAGGGTACGCACCCGCGCGTTGACTTGCGTCGCGTCGACGGTGATGTTGCCCGCATCGTGGTCGGTACCGCCGTCGAACCGCACGCCGAGGCGCGGCGACAAGGCGAGGGCGGTCATCGCCTCGGCGGTGGCGATCAGCGTCTTCGACGGCACGCAGTCGGTGAGCACACAGGCTCCGCCGACGCCGGTGCGTTCGACGACGGTGACCTCGGCGCCGAGCTGGGCCGCGACGAGTGCGGCCTCGTAGCCACCGGGGCCGGCCCCGATGATGGCAATGCGCGTCACATGCCGCATTGTGTCGTAACCGTCTAACCTTCGGTGCGTGGCCCTTTACGCCGCCTATGGCAGCAACCTCGATCCGGCGCAGATGCTCATGCGTGCGCCGCACTCCCCCGCGCAGGGCACTGGCTGGCTGACCGGGTGGCGGCTGACGTTCGGCGGCGAGGAGCTGAGCTTCGAGGGCGCGCTTGCCACGGTTGTCGAAGACGCGGGCAGTCAGGTCTTCGTCATGCTGTATGACGTGCCCGCGTTCGACGAGCCGGAGCTCGACCGCTGGGAAGGCAACGCGCTCGGCCTCTACGACAAGATCCGGGTTCGGGTGGCGACCCTCGACGGCGATGTGACGGCGTGGCTTTACGTGCTCAACGGCTACGAAGGCGGCCTGCCGTCGGCGCGCTACCTCGGCTTGGTGGCGAATGCCGCCGAGATCGCCGGTGCCCCGGACGACTACGTGAACGACCTGCGGTTGCGCCCATGCGCCTCGGTCGACGACGTCACCTCGGCGGACGACGAGGGGCTGGGGTCACCGTGACCGACAAAGCCACGGCGGCTGCAACCCGACTTGCCGAGTTAACCGGCGTGCAGGCCCATGACGTCGCCATCGTGTTGGGGTCGGGGTGGGTGCCCGCGGCTGATGCGATCGGCGCACCGACGCACGACATCGCAGTGACCGACCTGCCATGGTTCGCCGCGCCAGCCGTACTCGGGCACGCCGGCCGGGTGCGGTCCATCGATGCGAACGGCACGCGCGTGCTGGTGTTTCTCGGCCGCACACATCTGTATGAAGGCCACGGCGTCGACGCTGTTGTGCACGGCGTACGCACCGCCGCCGCCGCCGGCTGCCGGGTCATCGTGCTGACGAACGGCTGTGGCGGGTTGCGCGATGGTTATGCGCCCGGCCAACCCGTACTGATCGCCGATCACCTCAACCTGACAGCGACCTCACCCTTGCGCGGCGCGACGTTCGTCGATCTCACCGACCTTTATAGTTCGCGACTGCGCGCAATCGCGCTGGACGTCGACGTCTCGCTCACCGAGGGCGTGTATGCGCAGTTGCCCGGGCCGCACTACGAAACCCCTGCCGAGATCCGGATGCTGCGCGTGCTCGGCGCCGATCTGGTCGGCATGTCGACGGCACTTGAGGCGATCGCGGCCCGCGAAGCCGGAGCTGACGTGCTGGGAATTTCACTCGTCACCAACTTGGCCGCAGGCATGACCGGTGAACCGCTCGACCACCACGAGGTGCTCGAGGCCGGTCGCGCGTCTGCATCGCGGATGGGTGCGTTGCTGGCCCAGGTCATCAGCCGGCTGTGACCATCGAGGCTGTCGCACGAGGCTGGCTCGCCGAAGATCCCGATCCCGATACGCGCGCCGAGCTCGCCGCCCTCCTCGATGCGGGCGACACCGCCGCGCTCGCCGACCGGTTCGGCTCGCGCCTCCAATTCGGGACAGCTGGCCTGCGCGGCGCCTTGGGCGCCGGGCCCAACCGGATGAACCGTGCCGTTGTCATGCGCGCCGCCGCGGGCCTTGCGTCCTATCTCCTCGACAACCGCGGGACATCGGTGGTCATCGGCTACGACGCGCGACACAAGTCCGATGTGTTCGCCCGTGATACCGCGGCGGTCATGGCCGGCTTCGGGCTCACCGCGTCCGTGCTGCCGCGGCCGCTGCCCACGCCGGTGCTCGCTTTTGCGATTCGCCATCTCGGCGCTTCGGCCGGCGTGATGGTGACCGCATCGCACAATCCCCCACAAGACAATGGTTACAAGGTCTATCTCGGCGACGGTGGGCAGATCGTGCCGCCTGCCGACGCTGACATCTCGCGGCACATCGACGCGGTGGGAACGCTTGCCGACATTCCGCTCTCCGATGCGTGGACGGTGCTCGACGACGCCGTCCTCGACGCCTACCTTGAGGGCCTCGCGTCGATGCCGCTCCTGGCGTCGCTGCCGCATCGTGACGTGCGTATTGCCTACACGCCGTTGCACGGCGTCGGCCGCGATGTCGTGCTCGCCGCCTTCGCGCGCGCAGGTTTCGGATCCTTGTCGGTCGTCGCAGAGCAGGGTGCACCCGACCCAAATTTCCCGACCGTTGCCTTCCCTAACCCAGAAGAGCCAGGCGCGATCGATCTCGCGCTCGCTCTTGCGCGCGAGACCTCGGCCGAACTCGTTCTTGCCAACGATCCGGACGCCGACCGCTGCGCCGTCGCGATTCCCGATCCGCTTGTTGCCGGCGAGTGGCGGATGCTGCGCGGCGACGAGGTCGGCGCGCTGCTTGCCGATTTCCTTTTGTCGAACGGCGTTTCCGGGCGCTACGCGACAACGATAGTCTCGTCGTCACTGCTATCGAAGATGGCCGCGCGTCATGGGATGGCCTACTCAGAAACGTTGACCGGCTTCAAATGGATCGTGAACGCCGGCGACGACCTGGTCTACGGATACGAGGAAGCGCTCGGCTATTGCGTCGCACCCTCTTTGACGCGCGACAAAGATGGCATCAGTGCGGCGCTGACCGTCGCGCTGCTTGCGGCGACGCTGAAAGTATCAGGCTCGTCGCTGGTGAGCCGGCTTGACGACATCGCCCGTTCGTACGGCCTCCATGCCACCGACCAGATGTCCGTGCGGGTCACCGACGTCGCGCAGATCAACGATGCTGTCGTGCGGCTGCGGGCCCAGCCGCCGTCCGAGCTGGGACGTATGCCGGTGACGTCGATCGACGATCTGTCGGCTGGCGTAGGCGGCTTGCCGCCCACTGACGGCCTGCGGTTTTGGCTCGACGGCACGATGCTCGGATTCGGGCCGGGGCGCGTCGTCGTCCGGCCTAGTGGAACTGAGCCGAAACTGAAGAGTTACCTCGAGGTTGTCATCGACGTCACCGACACTGTCGACGTGGCTCGGGCTCGTGCGCGCGTTCAGCTGAACGCGATCGCCGCCGATCTCGGGGTCGCGTCGGGGCTGGGCTGAGCTTGTCCGAGCAATGCATGGAATCAGCTCGTTCGCACGCGCGTCATCGCGGCATGAGCGTGCGTTCTGGCTGCCGAAGTGACGATGAGCCTGGTTAAAGATTCGGTAAAGGCGTACGTTGCGCCGTACGGATGGGCGGACACCTACCTCCTGCTTCGTCCAGGCAGCCCTAAACCTCGGCTGTGCACAAGCGGCGAATCGCCAGGATCGCCGTCACACGCCGAGCGCAAAGGGAAAGACGCCGTGACCATCAATACGGACACTGCACCGACGACCGCCGAAACGTTCGAGATGAAGATGTCACCCCATAAACTCCTGCGCTTGGCGGGATTATCAGCCATGTTGGCCGGGACATGCTACGTGCTGGTTGGGCTGTTCCATCCGCCGAATCTTGCTTCGTCAGTCACCAGCACCCGTTGGCAAGTCGTTCACGTTCTCGCCTGCGCAATGTCCCTCTTCGGTCTGCTCGGCATAACGGGGCTCTACCTTCGGCAGGCCGTGAAGTCCGGTTGGCTCGGACTGGCCGGATATCTCCTGTTCAGCTTCTGGCTGGTGCTGATCATGGGCTTCAGCTTCGTTGAGGCCTTCGTCCTGCCGCGCATAGCGCACACGACACCGGCCTTCGTTCAGTCCTGGATGGGAATGTTCACCGGCCCGAAAGGCACCTTCAACCTCGGCGTCCTCCCAGCGGTATGGACGCTGAGCGCACCCGTCTACATTCTCGGCGGCCTGCTCTTCGGTATCGCAACGTGGCGAGCCGGGGTTCTGCCGCGCTGGGCGGGTGCGCTGCTGGCTGTCGGGACCGTGCTGGCTCCCATCGCAAGCCAGCTACCGAACGCGTCTCAGCCGAAAGTGGCCGTGCCGGTTGGGGTTGCTCTTGCCTGGCTCGGGTATGCGCTCTGGTCTGAACGGCGAACGCAAGACGCCCTGGCTCCGCAGCCGACACTGCGGAGCGAAGTGGGATGAGCGCCGATATGGCGACGGCGAGCACGACGGCTACAGTTCCGGCGTCACACAGAAGAATC
>Ga0209863_10000389_pt1 | contig 23429 bp, 20 predicted proteins | sample OrgsoiDNA2013046_FD_185796 | JGI IMG/M metagenome (GOLD analysis project Ga0209863, IMG submission 185796) | Permafrost soil microbial communities from the Arctic, to analyse light accelerated degradation of dissolved organic matter (DOM) -... | ecosystem: Environmental > Terrestrial > Soil >...
GAGTATGCGTCAACTCAAGATCACGAAGAGTATTACGAATCGTGAGTCTCAGAGCTTGGAAAAATACCTGCAGGAGATCGGAAAAGTTGAATTGATCACACCGGAAGAAGAGGTAAAACTTGCCATCCGTATTAAGCAGGGTGATCAGAAGGCCCTTGATAAGCTAACTAAAGCCAATCTTCGATTCGTAGTCTCAGTAGCGAAACAGTACCAGAACCAGGGCTTAACCCTGCCAGACCTCATCAATGAGGGCAACCTGGGACTGATCAAGGCCGCCCAACGTTTCGATGAAACCCGTGGTTTCAAATTCATTTCTTATGCAGTGTGGTGGATCCGCCAGAGCATCCTTCAGGCGCTGGCCGAACAGTCGCGCATTGTTCGTCTCCCATTGAATAAAGTCGGACTGACAAACCGGATTGCAAAGGCCTATTCCATGCTGGAACAACAGTTTGAACGGGAGCCTTCTGCAGAAGAACTCGCAGAATTGCTCGAACTGGATATAGATGAAGTTTCTTCCACCCTGGGTATCGGCGGACGCCATATCAGCGTAGATACACCCTTATCGGAAGGGGAGGACAATACCCTGATCGACGTTATGGAAAATCCGAATGCCGACCGGGCCGAAACCAATATTGAGCACACCGAATCCCTGAAAGTGGATATAGACCGCTCCCTGAAAACGCTCACCGAACGACAGAAGGAAGTCATCTGCTTTTTCTTTGGCATCGGGGTGGATCACCCCATGAGCCTGGAAGATATCGGCGACCGTTTCAGCCTGACCCGCGAACGGGTGAGACAGATCAAGGACAAGGCCATTACCAAACTCAGAAGTAATTCGGGCGCTAAGTCCCTGAGAAATTATCTGGGTATTTAATCACGAACCATTCTGAATGAAATAAAATTACACTTGATTTTCTTACATTTGCCTTTCCGAAAAACGTGGATAGAACGATATGTTTATTCACGTTTTTTCGTTTCACTTATAAATCGGCAGGAGGTTTTATGTTTGAAAATCTGAGTGAGAAACTCGACTCCGCGTTTAAGCAACTCAAGGGCCAGGGCAGGATTACCGAGCTCAATGTGGCTGCTACAGTAAAAGATATCCGGCGCGCATTGATCGACGCCGATGTGAATTTTAAGATTGCCAAGGACTTTACAGAAACGATCCGTCATAAGGCCATGGGTCAGAAAGTACTTACTGCCGTAAGTCCCGGACAGCTCATGATAAAAATCGTGCAGGATGAGCTCACGCAGCTGATGGGTGGCAACGAGAGTGCGCTGAATGCTAAAGGAAATCCGGCAGTTATCCTGGTTGCCGGACTGCAGGGAAGTGGTAAGACCACATTCAGCGGGAAACTGGCCAATTATCTCAAGACACAGAAAGGATTTTCCCCCATGCTGGTAGCAGCGGATGTGTATCGTCCGGCTGCTATTGAACAATTGAGCATTCTCGGTACCCAGATCGGCGTGGACGTATTCACGATCGAAGGGAACCTGGATCCTGTACATATTGCCAAAGAGGCAGTTATTGAGGCCAAAAGCCGGAACAAGAATGTGGTGATTGTGGATACCGCCGGCCGGTTGGCCATTGATGAAGCCATGATGAACGAAGTGGCAAACATCAAAAAAGCGGTTGACCCCCAGGAAATCCTGTTCGTTGTTGATTCCATGACGGGCCAGGATGCCGTCAACACGGCCAAAGCTTTTAATGAACGCCTTGATTTCACGGGAGTTGTACTGACCAAACTCGATGGGGATACACGGGGCGGTGCGGCCCTATCCATCAAATACGCCGTAAACAAGCCCATCAAGTTTGTTAGCAGCGGGGAGAAAATGGAGACCCTGGACGTATTCTATCCGGACCGCATGGCACAGCGGATCCTGGGCATGGGAGATATTACATCTCTGGTAGAAAAGGCCCAATCCCAGTTTGATGAGGAGCAGGCGAGGAAACTGGAAAAGAAAATCCGGAAGAACCAGTTCGATTTCGAAGATTTTAAACAGCAGCTAGACCAGATACGAAAAATGGGCAATATCAAGGACCTCCTCGGAATGATTCCCGGTGTTGGCAAATCCATAAAGGACATTGATATCAGCAACGATTCTTTCAAAGGCATAGAAGCCATGATCGGCTCCATGACCCCATTTGAACGCGCCAATCCGGATTCAATAGATCAGAGCCGGCGAAAAAGGATTGCCAGGGGCAGTGGAAAGGAAATTCAGGAAGTAAACGCATTTATGAAGCAGTTTGAGCAGATGAAACAAATGATGAAGACGATGAATAAAATGCCCATGGGGGGCATGGGGCTTGGAAAACGTTAATTTTTCCACCCATCAAAAAATAGGGCAAATCATTCGGCATTTTATCTCTGATTCATTACATTTGCAACAGTAGTCGCTTCATGCGATCTGACTCTTTAAACCTTATTAAATAACGCATTTAAATTTTTATTTAAGATGCCTGTAAAAATCAGACTCCAAAGACATGGGTCTAAGAAGAGACCTTTTTATTTTATCGTCGTAGCCGATATCCGAGCCCCGAGAGACGGTAAATTCATCCAGAAAATTGGTACGTACAATCCATTAACCGTTCCTGCTTCAGTTCAGCTTGACCGCCAGAAAGCGCTTGACTGGCTGCACAAAGGTGCCCAGCCAACAGATACGGTCCGCCGCATTCTGAGTTATAAGGGCGTGTTATACCTGAAGCATTTGCTGCGAGGCGTTGGATTGGGCCTTTTTGATGAAGCTGCCGCCATGGAGAAATTTTCCAAATGGCATAGCGAACACGAGTTAAGTGTTAAGAAACGCCAGGAAGATCATCGCAAAGCGAGACCCGGTGGCAGACGAAGCCCTGCTCCAAGAAGAGTTGAAAGAAAACAGAACGAAGCACAGGGTTAAACAGGAAAAATAATATTATCAAGGCTAACCGCTGGCGGTTAGCCTTTTTTTATGGAAGACACCCATGGATAATAGCTATAGAAATATTGGTAAAATCGTTTCCGTCTTTGGTCTGAAGGGGGAAATGATCATTCAGCATCACCTGGGAAAAACGATTGCCGTTTCAAAAATCAAAGTAATCTTCCTGGAACAGCAAAAGGAAGAACTGCTGCCTTATTTCGTGGAATCAGCCAGGAAAAAAGGAGAGGATGATCTTTACCTCAAGGTGGAGGGAATTAACAGTAAGGAATCCGCATCGAAATATCTCCGCAGGGAAGTGTGGTTGAAGGAGGAAGAAGTGAAGATGCATACCCAAAAAAATAATCCCATTGCATGGGTGGGTTACCAGGTGATCGATCAGGGCAGGGAACTGGGGCCCGTACTGGAAGTGATCGAACAACCCCATCAGGTGATTTGCCGCCTGGAAATCGATGCTAAGGAAGTGTTGATTCCCATCAATGAACAGACGCTTACGAAGATTGATCATAAAGCAAAAACCCTCTTGCTTACGCTTCCTGATGGGTTGCTGGAGGTTTACCTGGGTTAGTGTGGCTAATTTGCAATTGTGGATATGAGAGGATGTGAAAGTGAAATTTGGAAATGATAATGTGGAAGTGAATGTTAACTCTTAACCGCCAACAGCATCGAAATTAACAGAGTCCACAAAATATTAGCCTCCTGCCCGCGTTGACAACTTATGCTCATCCTTTCCGCCCATACAAAAAACATTCCCGCTACGGTCATTTTGCTACTGATATTTCTACAGATGCAGGCTCAGCCGATCACGGGAATCTGGAAGGGGAAAATGGGTTCTTCCAGGGTAGAACTGAAATTAATACGCAAGGGGGACAGCCTCATCGGCACATCCTATTACTATGATTCGAAAACGAATTACCGCCGGTATTCGGTGAAGGGATATTTTGACGACAAGAACAACGACGTGATCTGGTGGGACGATGTATTGCTGGAAGATCAGGGCACGCATCATTTTATCGGCACCGGTTCCCAACCGGACGCCCTCCTCGCCGTCGCGGATTTCAATTGCCCCGGAGAAGGCATCATGAAACTGGATGGAAAATCTTCGCGAAAGGATGACGATACGAAGGGGAAAAAAGAATTACACCTGGTAAAAGGAAACTCAGCGCCCGTTTTCCCGGACGAATGGGATTTTCTTATAGAGAATTATGCGTATGGAGTCATCCATCCCGAAATCGTTGATAGTATCGAACAATTATCTTATAATGCGGCACCTCCCCAGTCTGAACCTGCAAAAAGACCGCAAACTTTAGCTACGGCAAATCCACAAACAGCAAGTGAACCGGTAAACAGACCACAGCCCGCAACCGCTGCCAATCCACAGACAGAAACGATTGATCGACCCATGTCAAATAATTCCGACGATGAAAAGCCTTCAACGGATGGACACATGGCTTCTCCAAAACAAACAAATACGGTTGTCGCAAAGCCACCCACTGCAAAACAGGAAGTGGTTGCCCCGGTTTTCATTCCCCCTTCTGCGCAGTCGAATGAAGAACGGTTTACCAATCGTACAAAGATTTTACAAAATGTAATTCCGGTAAAAGGGGATTCCATCGAACTCCGTTTTTATGATAATGCCGAAATCGACGGAGATTCCATTGCCGTTTTTTTAAATGGCCGTTTGCTGAAGGAACATATCCTGCTGGCAGAAGAGGCATATATTATGAAAATTGCCGTGAATGATCTGCAGCCGGATAATGAACTTGTAATGGTTGCTGAAAACCTGGGATCCATTCCTCCAAATACATCATTAATGGTCGCCATTGTGGAAGACAAACGCTATGAAGCGCATCTTCAAAGTACAGAGGGCAGCAGCGCGCTGGTGAGGCTGGTTAAGCCTTGAACGCTTCTAACGCTTCTAACGCTTAACGCTTAACGCCTAAAGCCTAACGCTTTTAAATGGCGAAAGTTCCATTGCCGATTCTGTCTTTAAACAAATCAATTTTATTGGGAATGATGACCTTTAATCAGCTTTGATATCAGTTTGATACACCAGTGATTAACCTGCGATATATCGGTGATATACCGTCGATGCGATCTGTGGAACCCGAAGTCAAAAAAGATCAATTTTTTTTGACTAAAATAGTTTCTGCGATAGTCCGCACCTGGAGGTGTTAGCCTTCGGATATTGAACAAAGCGGCTGACTCTCGTGATATCAGATCCAGCGTCTCACCTTATTTTTATAATCTGAATAACTATTTCCAAATGCTCTCATTAGATATCTTTCCTCCGGAAGGATAATGAGATACTGGACTAAAACAATCAGTACAGGAAAAAGGATAAGTGTCCACCAGTTTCCAAAAATAAGTGCCAAACCCAGGTACTGAAATAGCAACCCGGTGTACATAGGATTCCGGCTGACCGAATAGATTCCGTTTGTCTGAAGTGAAGTTGCAGGTTTAAAGGGGATCAGCGTATTCCTGGATTTAATAAACTGGCGAACGGCGGGTACGGCGAATATCATCAGGGCCGCTATGAAGATGATTATCCCAATGATACTGGCTATCATGCTATGAAAAAAGAAGGCAGATCTTATTGTGAAATATCCCTGCAGAATAAATGAAAGCAAAAAGATAATCACATAAAAAAGTGGTGGGGGAATAAAAATACCGGGGTTGTCTTTTACATTTTTCATATGACGCTGTTATGTTGGCAATTAGGGGTTATGAATTATGGATTATGGATTATGGGTTATGGGTTATGGGTTGGCGGTTGGCGGTTGGCGAAAGGTACTACCGTACTTCCATACTCCCATACATTCATACTTGTATTAAGTCACCAGATTGATCATTTTATTCTTAACGTAGATCACCTTCTTCGGTGATTTCCCGTTCAGCCATTTCCTGACCGTTTCATCGGCAAGTACTATTTCCTCAACCTGCTGCTGGCTGGCATCCAGGCTGATATTCAGTTCCGTTCGCGTTTTTCCATTGATGGCTACCGGATATAATTTGTTGGATTCAACCAGGTATTTTTTGTCATAAAGAGGATAGGACGCATCGAGTATGCTGGATTCATTTCCCAATTCATGCCAGAGTTCCTCGCTGATATGGGGTGCATAGGGCGTTAAGAGGATCAGCAATTTTTCAAGAATTTCTTTTTTATATGATTTTAATTCTCCAAGTTCATTCACCGTAATCATCAATGCGCTGACGGCTGTATTAAATGAAAAACGATCCGTATCCTCATCCAGTTTTTTAACGGCCCTGTGTAAAATTTTCCATTCCGCATCGCCAGCCGGGTTGGCGGACCACAGTTTTCCTTTTGTTTCATCAAAAAATAAACGCCAGAGTTTTCGGAGGAAGCGATGCACACCTTCGATGCCCTTTGTATCCCAGGGTTTACTCTGTTCCACCGGGCCCAGGAACATTTCATACATCCGGAATGTGTCGGCTCCATATTTCTCAACCAGCTCATTGGGATTGACCGTATTGAATTTGGACTTCGACATTTTTTCAATCTCCGATCCGCAGTAATATTTCCCATTTTCCAAAACAAAAGCTGCGTGAGTATATTCCGGTCTCCAGGACCTGAAAGCAGAAATATCCAGTTCCAATCCATCCACCAGGCCAACGTCGACGTGCAGATCGGTGATGGAAATGATTTTAACTTTTTCGGATTCATCGCCCCAGGTTTCTTTCAAAACATTTTTAACAGAAGCCTGTAATTCGGCAAAATCTTTATTTTTCAATCCGGCGGAAACAAAAACGGGTTTTTGTTTTGCAAGTGCTTCCATATTATCCGACCCGGTAATTTCAATGCGATACACAAACCGGCTGCTTCCCTGAATCATACCCTGGTTCATGAGTTTACGATAGGGTTCATCAAATCCGATCAAACCGCGGTCGTAAAGGAACTTTGTCCACATGCGGCTATAGAGCAAATGGCCCACGGCGTGTTCCGTTCCGCCGACATAAAGATCCACCTGACCCCAGTAATCGGAGGCGGCGCGACTGCAAAAAGTTTCCGCATTGTGCGGATCCATATACCGGAGAAAATACCAGCTGCTGCCGGCGTATCCGGGCATGGTATTGGTTTCCAGGTGTCTCGAGGTCCATTCCGGCAGGTTGGCCAGCGGACCTTCTCCATCAGGACCCGCTTTATAGGAATCCACTTTTGGCAATTCAAGCGGAAGGTCTTTTTCATCCAGCGGAACGGCAATCCCGTTTTTCCATACGATGGGAAACGGCTCACCCCAATAACGCTGACGACTAAACGCCGCGTCACGCATCTTATAATTCACCCGGCGATTTCCAATACCCATGGCCTCCAGTTTTTCAATCACCAGGGGCAGTGCGTCCCGCATGGGGATGCCATTTAGAAAATCACTGTTTTGGAGCTGGGCATCCTTGGTTGCATTGGCCTCGTGGCCATTGAAAAACTCACCAATGATGTTGGTTACCGGGATATGGAAATGTTGTGCAAATTTAAAGTCGCGTTCGTCTCCGCAGGGTACGGCCATGATGGCGCCCGTGCCATATCCGGCGAGTACATATTCAGAAACCCAGACCGGTATCCGGTGCCCGTTAAATGGGTTGAGCACATAGGATCCGGTAAAACAACCCGTGATTTTTTTTTCCGCCATGCGTTCCCGTTCGCTCCGGCTTTTCACATAGGCGATATAAGCATCCACAGCCGGCTTCTCAGCTGTCGTGGTCAATTCTCTGATCAGTTCGTGTTCAGGTGCCACGACCATAAAATCAACCCCGAAAATAGTATCGGGCCGGGTGGTATAGACGCGTAATTTTTCAGATTTATTTTTCTCGAATGCAAAATCTATTTCGGCGCCAAAACTTTTTCCGATCCAGTTGGTTTGCATTTCTTTCATCGCATCACTGAAAGATACTTTGTCGAGACCGTCCAGGAGCCTGTCGGCATATTCCGTAATACGGAGATACCACTGACGCAATTTCTTTTTGACAACGGGGTATCCGCCTCTTTCGCTATATCCGTTGATGACTTCGTCATTGGCCAGTACGGTTCCCAGGGCCTCGCACCAGTTCACTTCTCCATATCCGCAAAAAGCCAGGCGAAACTCCATGAGTATGTCCTGCTGCTGTTTTTCAGGATACAATTTCCATTCGGCAGCAGTAAAAGAAATATGGGAACGATAACCGGAAATGAGCTCACTGCCCTGTTTTTCAAATGAATTCTGCAATTCCGATATGGGCCTTGCGTGATTCGACAAGCGGTCGTACCAACTGTTAAACAACTGCAAAAAAATCCACTGGGTCCACTTATAATAATCCGGTTCTGCCGTGTTGACCTGCCGGCTCCAGTCGAATGAAAACCCAATACGGTCGAGCTGGTCCCTGAAATTTTTGATGTTTTGTTCCGTGCTGACGGCCGGATGAATGCCACGATCGATAGCGTATTGTTCCGCAGGCAGACCAAACGCGTCATAACCCATCGGATGTAGTACGTTAAAGCCTTTGAGCCTTTTATAGCGCGCAAAAATATCACTGGCGATATAACCGAGGGGATGACCCACGTGCAGACCCGTTCCGCTGGGATAAGGAAACATATCCAGTACATAACATTTCGGTTTATCGCTGTCGTTACTTACCTGATATGCCCGGTCCGCCTTCCATCTGTCCTGCCATTTTTTTTCAATGGCGTTGAATGAATACTCCATAAGAGCCAACAAAAATACGCTTCGTGCGTGTAAATCTTTTATTTTTGCCCATTCCACCCATCTGATTAAACGGAAATAGTTCAACTATGGCACAAACCCGGAAAGGATCATCCAAACGTTCCGCCCCTTCTTATATAATGGCCATTGTGGGTGTTTCCCTGGTGCTTTTTCTCCTGGGTATTCTGGGATGGATCATCATCAACGCAAATAAGCTGGGCCAGTATTTCAAGGAGAACATTGCCATGAATGTTTATATCCGCGAAAACGTTTCTGCCAAGGACAGTGCGGCCCTGGTTCGGTATATCATTTCCCAGCCCTATGTGAAAGAATATGAATATGTAACCAAGGACCTGGCCAAGCAGAAATACCTGCAGGATGGAAACAAAGACTGGGGCGCGCTACTCGACCGGAATCCCCTGCCCGCGAGCATTGACTTCCGGATCAACAAAGACTATGCATCCACGGATTCTCTTTCTAAAATCAAAAACGACCTGCTCCAGAACATTGCGGTGAGTGATGTGCAATACCCGCAATCCCTGGTGTCCAACCTGAATAATATCATCAACAAGATCAGTATCATTTTACTTTCGGTGATCGTAATCATTTCGATACTGGTCATTTTCCTGATCGACAATACCATTCGGCTGGCTATGTTCAGTAACCGGTTTCTGATCAAAACCATGCAGATGGTGGGAGCCACGCGCTGGTTTATTTCCCGGCCGATGGACCTGCGGGCTTTTATCAATGGACTCATCAGCGGATTACTGGCAGTCGGCGGACTGATTGCGGTGATTATTTTTGCAGAAAACCAATTGCCTTATCTCAAGGCCCTGAGAGATTACCCCCTCCTCTTCATGTTATTCCTTGTTATCATTTTATTAGGAATCTGCATTTCTTTTTTCAGTACGCACCGCAGTGTATTGAAATACCTCAAGATGAAGTTGGACGAATTGTATTGATTTTAGTACATTGCGAACCTATTTACTTTATGGCAAAACAAATAAAAACAGTCAAGGGCAGTAACTATAAACCCCTGTTTGGAAAAGAGAATTACCGCTGGATGCTCATCGGTGCTGCCGCCATTTTACTCGGCCTGTTGTTGATGATCGGCGGGAAGAGCAAGGATCCGAATGTGTTCGATCCTTCGCAGGTTTATAGCTTCAGACGGATAACCGTTGCGCCGATTTTAATTCTTACCGGACTGGCGCTGGAGATTGTTGGGATCTTTAAAAAATCCAAAGCTCAGCATCCCCAATGAGCCTGATACAAGCCATTATCATTGCCATTATTGAGGGTATCACTGAATTTCTTCCCATTTCTTCCACGGCACACATGAAGTTTGCCAACCCCCTGATCGGAGTGCAGCAATCCGCATTTACTGATCTTTTCGAAATCGTCATCCAACTGGCGGCTATCTTATCGGTTGTGGTCCTTTATTACAAACAGTTTTTCGATTTTAAAAAGATCGGGTTCTATGTGAAACTGGTCATCGCCCTGATCCCGGCCATTATTGCTGGTGTTCTTCTCAAGAAGCATATTGATGCCATGCTGGGAAATATTCTTTTTATTGCCGTGGTTATGATTGCCGGAGGCATCATATTATTATTTATAGATAAACTGTTTACAAAACCACTGATCCATTCACAGGACGGGGTGACGAATAAAAATGCATTTATTATCGGGTGTTACCAGGTGCTTTCGGTTTTGTTTCCCGGGTTGAGCCGGAGTGCGGCGACCATTATCGGCGGACTGGCACAGAAACTCGATCGCCGGACGGCAGCAGAGTTTTCATTTTTCCTGGCGGTACCCACTATGCTGGCAGCTTCGGTAAAAAGCGCCTGGGACGTACACAAATCAAATCCCGAAGTTTTTTCAAAAGACAGTATGACCCTGCTGGCCATCGGCAGTCTGATTGCGTTTGTGGTAGCGCTTTTGGCCATCCGGTTTTTCATTACCTATTTGCAGCGGCATGGATTCAAATTATTTGGATATTACAGAATACTGGCCGGGAGCCTGATTATTTTCCTTGTCTGGAAGGGAATTATTCATCAATAAAATAAACGGGTATGCAGACAGCCTCCAAAAAAGTAATTCGCGGATGGGCGATGTACGACTGGGCGAACTCTGTTTATAACCTCGTAATCACGACTACTTTTTTCCCGATTTATTACACGACGGTTACCAGGAAGCAATTTGGCGGCGAAACCGTTACGTTCCTGGGAAGAAAATTTATCAATACTTCTTTATACGATTATTCGTTCGCCCTGGCCTATCTCCTTATCGCCCTGCTTTATCCTGTACTGACTTCTGTGGCAGACTCAAGGGGGAATAAGAAGGTTTTCATGAAGTTCTTTTGTTATATGGGATCCTTTGGCTGTGCCATGCTTTATTTTTTCAATGGGACCAATTTATGGCTCGGAATACTCTGTCTGATGATTGCTTCTATGGGTTTTGTGGGGAGTGTAGTTTTTTATAATGCCTTTCTTCCGGAGATCGCGGCCCCAGCAGATCGTGACCGGGTGAGCGCAAAGGGCTTTTCGTATGGATATATAGGAAGCGTAATATTACAGATAATCGGATTTGTACTGGTTACTTTTTTATCGGATAAATTGCTGGCGATGCGCATTACCTTCCTGCTGGTTGGAATCTGGTGGGCCTCCTTTGCGCAGATCACGTTCTCCGTGCTTTCTGAAAAAAAATCTGCAGTGAAGGTCAGCGCTAGTATTATTTCAGATAGTTTTTCCGAAATGAAAAAAGTGTATCTGGAAATTAAAAAATTGCCCATCCTCAAAAACTTCCTGCGTGGATTCTTTTTTTACAGCATGGGTGTACAAACGGTTATGCTGGCCGCTACCCTGTTTGGAAGTAAGCTGCTGCAGTTGGCGGATACTAAACTCATCATTACCATCGTGCTCATACAACTGGTTGCGATACCGGGCGCTATCTGGGTGAGCCGGTTATCGGAAAGATTTGGCAACCTGCGTGTACTTACCGGCATTGTTATATTCTGGATTTTAATTTGTCTCGCGGCCTATTATACGGCCTACTATAAAGAGCAGGGGGGAAATCCGGAATTCGGATTTTATGGTCTGGCAATTGCGGTCGGCCTGGTGATGGGCGGAATTCAGTCACTCAGCCGTTCCACTTATTCCAAACTCATGCCGGAAACCCGCGATACGGCCTCGTATTTCAGCTACTACGATTTTACCGAAAAGCTGGCCATCGTCATCGGCATGTTCAGCTTTGGACTGATTGAAGAAGTCACGGGCAGTATGAAGAATTCGGTACTCAGCCTGATCATATTCTTTGTATTGGGACTTGTTTGGCTTATTAGAGCCAAAAGCGTAAAGCCTAAGGCCTAAAGCTTTCATCGGTTGGCAGTTGGCGGTTGGCGGTTGGCGGTTGGCAGTTGACGGTTGGCAGTTGACGGTTGGCGGTTGGCGGTTGGCAGTTGGCGGTTGGCGGTTGGCGGGTTGTTTCGAAAATCTTAAATTGAATTCTTTCAGCACAAACTAATTACTATTCATTAAAACCGTCAATGGCCGACTGCCAACCGTCAACAAGATGAAACTCCACACCATCAATACCGGCTTTTTCAAACTCGACGGCGGTGCCATGTTTGGCGTGGTGCCGAAGAGCATCTGGAATAAATTGAACCCGGCGGACGCAGATAATCTTTGCACCTGGGCCCTGCGCTGCCTGCTGATAGAAGATGGTAAACGGCTCATCCTGGTGGATACCGGCATCGGGAATAAGCAGGATGCGAAATTCTTAAACCACTATCAACTGCACGGGGATCACAGTCTTGACAATTCTTTAAAAACGAAGGGTTTCACGAGGCAGGATATCACGGATGTGTTCCTGACTCATCTTCATTTTGATCATTGCGGGGGTGCCATCATCCGGAAAGGGGATGAGTTGGTTCCGGCTTTTCCAAATGCGGATTTCTGGAGCAACGAAAAACACTGGGCCTGGGCCACGGAACCCAATGAACGGGAAAAGGCATCCTTTCTGAAAGAAAATATTCTGCCCATAAAGGATAGCGGACGGTTGAAAATGGTTCCCATGAAAGATGGGGAAAACGGTGGAGGGTCAGCTTCTGTTTCATTCGCTGATGGATTCAGTATCCGTTTTGTAAATGGCCATACGAAGGCGATGATGCTACCCCAGCTTGACTATAAAGGCAGAACGATTGCTTTTATGGCGGATCTTTTACCTTCTTCCGCCCACCTGCCGGTTCCTTATATAATGGCTTATGATATGTTTCCCCTGACCTCCTTAAACGAAAAAAAGGCATTCCTGGAACAGGCCCTGGCAGGTGACTATATATTATTCTTTGAGCATGACCCGGTGAATGAGTGCTGTACCTTACAAAAAACCGAAAAAGGCATCCGGGCGAAAGATTTTTTTTCACTAAAAGATCTTTGATTGATCTTTTGAATAATAATATTTATAATTTTACGTTATTCACCCTTACTAACCCCCTAGCATAGATCTCAAGAGCCATTCGTCAAAAGCGGGTGGCTTTTACTTTTGGCTTTATACTTTAGGCTTATTGGGTTCATCTCTGAGAAAAAAGTCCTCCGTTGTATAATCAAATGTTTTGGGAGCAGTATTCTTATAATCCTCATGATAGGAAACAAAAAAATAAAGGTAGAGTGCCCGGCTAAAACGCATAAACCAGGGCTGTAATACGATCATCAAGATCCCATTGATGGCCAGCCACCAAATAATACGATGATCATTTTCGGCTAATGAGAACCCGATGGTCAGCAGCCAAAAAACAAAACTGAGTGCCGAAAAGACTACGGTGATTGCATAACTCACATAGGCTGTTCCATACCAAAAGCCCACTTCCAGTTCGAAAAGCTGGCCGCACTCCGGGCAGCGTGCCGGCATATCAAGCATATTTTTCAAATGCCATGGATTGGGGTCGGTAAACATGGATCCCTTTCTGCAGTGCGGGCATTTCTGCGTTAAAAGACTCCACAAAAATCCCGGTTTACCTGCCATAGCTCAGAAATTTCAGCAAAGGTACCTGCTATTTTACGGATTTACGAAGCAGGTATAATTTGAGGTGTTTCAGGAAGGTCATATGCGCAATCTGAATGGCGATCACCAGACCGAACAGACCATCCAGAAATCCCGCCCGGATAAAATAACTTTGGAAAAAGGCCCATGAGGGATTGGCCATTATATTAAACAGATTTGTTTTTCTTCCGTTGGCATAAAGGGATTCCGCAGCCAGTGTACTGAGTTTATCGTTCTGTATTACATGTTCTGAAACCGTGCGATAGGAATAATGCAGGATATCCCCTTTGAGGTGTTCAATGGTAATATTTTCCTCCAAAATAATTTTATCATGAGGGTTTGTTCCTCCCCAGTGTGCATGTCTTCTGTCAAAGAGCCTGATTTTTGCGTCCGGATACCAACTGCCGTGCCGGATGAATTTTCCGCAATAATTGCTGCATCGGTTCATCCGGTATGCATGTCTTATAAATTTTTCTTTGATTCTGCCTATGGAATCAACAAGCAGGGAATCCAACGCTTCGTCAGCATCCAGGCTCAATACATAATCATATAAAGCCAATTCGACGGCCCTGTTTTTCTTCTGAATAAATCCTTTAAAAACTTCCTGCTTAACGATGGCGCCCTTACTTTCGGCAATGGCGACCGTTTGGTCGGTTGAATGGGAATCCAGGACCAGAATTTCGTCCGCCACGGCCTTAACGGAATCAATACACCGACCGATATTATTCTCTTCGTTAAAACAGATAATAACAACGGATAGTTTTTCCATTCAAGATTTGAATTTAACCGGCCGTGCTCAAAGCGGTTTCAGAAATATCCTGGCTGTTTTTTCTTTCTCCGATCTGCTGGCGCCACATGGCGTAATAAAGGCCTTTTTCATCTCGTAAGTTGTTATGGGTTCCGGTTTCCACAACTTTTCCTTTTTCCAATACGTAGATCCGGTCGGCGTGCATGATCGTAGACAGACGATGAGCAATCAGTATGGTAATCTGATTTCTTTGAGAAGATACATGTCGGATCGTTTTTGTGATTTCTTCTTCTGTAATTGAATCCAGGGAAGAAGTGGCCTCATCAAAAATCAATATACGGGGTTTTCTTAGCAGCGCACGGGCAATGGACAAGCGTTGTTTTTCACCCCCCGATAATTTCAGTCCGCCTTCACCGATCATGGTTTCCAATCCTTTTTCTGACCTTTCAAGCAGGTTGAGGCAGGATGCTTTTTTCAGAACGTCGAGCAGGTCGGCATCTGTGGAAGAAGGACTTACAAAAATCAGGTTTTCGCGGATGGTGCCTGAAAAAAGCTGGGTATCCTGGGTTACAAATCCAATCTGGTTACGGAGGTCGTCGAAACTGATTGAATTTTCGTCCAGGTTATTATAAAAAATTTTTCCCTGCAGCGGCCGGTATAATCCGACGAGCAATTTCATCAGGGTTGACTTGCCGGAGCCGGAAGGACCAACAAAGGCAATCGTTTCTCCTACGTGCACGTCAAAACTGATATGGTCAATCGCGTAATGCTGGGCCGTTTTATGTTTGAATACAACCTTCTGGAAACTCAGCTCCTCCACTTTGCCCAGATGTTTGGGATTGGCCGCCTCTGCTTCCGGAACTTTCTGCATGAGGAGTTCAAAATTATTGAGCGAAGCCTGGGCTTCACGGTAAGAAAGTACAATATTGCCAATATCCTGCAGGGGTCCGAATACAAAAAATGAAAAAATCTGCATGGTAACCAGCTGGCCCGCATTCATCTTATCCTTGAAAATCAACCACATCAGAATGAAAAGAATGACCTGCCGAAGGGTATTGACAAAAGTTCCCTGAACAAAACTGATACTCCGGATGCGTTTTACTTTGGTGAGTTCAAGGCCAAGGATCTTATACGTATTCTTATTCAAACGGTTTACTTCCTCCTGTGTCAGACCCAGGCTTTTCACGAGTTCAATATTACGCAGGGATTCAGTTGTGGAACCAGCCAGGGAGGTGGTCTGTGAAACGATATCTTTTTGAATGATTTTTATTTTCTTACTGAGCAGGTTACTGATGAATGTGAGCAGCAGGATACCGGTCAGATAAACCAGCGGAATGCTCCAGTGGATCCAGATGGCCGCATAGGTAAAGACAAATATGACGCCGATGATAACGCCAAAAAGTACATTGATAAAATAGTTAATAAATTTCTCGGTATCCATTCTGACTTTCTGCAGAACACCCAGGGTCTCACCGCTACGCTGATCTTCGAAATCCTGATAGGGAAGTTTCATGGCATGCTGCAGGCCATCGGTAAACACTTTGGCTCCGAATTTTTGAACCACCACATTCATAAAATAATCCTGGAAATTTTTAGCGATCCGGCTCATCATGGCGACGGCCACTGAAAGCAGGAGCAGGTTTATAACGCCAGGATGGGTCCAGGAGAAAACGGTAAAGAATTTATCTGCCGAGAAATCGTTGTGTAGTTTTCTGGCCTGGACATAATCATTCGAAAGGTTTACGATTTTGCCGAAGATAATGGGATCAAGCAGGGAAAAGCCGATGTTCAGGCCGGCCAGCACAAGTGTAAGGGTCACCAGCCATCGATAGGGTTTTAGGTAAGTGAGTAAGATTTTCATATCAATCTCAATAACAGTTACACGGGCAACTGGTTCAGAATTCAGTTAATTTCTTACAATTTCGATAAAAATGCCAAGATGCCCGGATTTAACTTCATGAAATTGAAGATTCCCTGCGGAAAACTTTCCCAGTAGTATAAAACAGGAACAATGGGAAAAACGTAAACAATAAAAGACCATATTGGGTTTGAAAAACGGATTCCAAAAAACAATAGGAAAGGAGCAGCGTTCCAATAAGCCAAAATTCCGTACTATGTCTATACCACATCATCTGGATACATCCTGCACAAATAATTAAAAAGGCAAGGAGACCGACGATACCCGTTTGCAGGGTGGACTCCAAAAATTCATTATGCGTATTATAACCTAGGAAACCATGGTTTTCCCGGCTTTGGTCACCCACATACATATTCATGGACAAATATTTTTTGTCGAGCAGATGCTGTGCGTCACCGGGACTCACCCCCAGGATCCACGCATGATGTTCATTCAGGATTTCCGCTGCCAATTTCCATTGAAGTAATCTGAACTGCAGGCCATTGAAATAATCCCCGGGATTGAATTGATTCTTTTCAATAACATTGACGTTTCCGATAAAAATGTCCTTGAATCGTTTGCCAACCGGATTATGGGTAGCCATAATGGTAAGCCCAATGGAAACTAATACGATAGCAGAAAGAACAAGTCTTCCCTTAAAAGACCCGGACCTTTTTATGGAGAGGCCGATATAAATTAAAATACTGATGAAGGAAAAAATGATCACCATTTTGGAAGAAAGCAGAATGATAAAAAAAATAAAATAAAAAATGGCAAAAAAAAGATAGGGTTTATTCAGTATAAAAGACTGTTTCCTGAGTCTTTCCAGGAGATAAGCTAATCCTATAAAAGCGAGAATGGAAAATTGAATGGCGTGCTGTCCGAATGGTTCAACCAGATTATAATAGAAAAAAACAGAACTGTCGTGATTGGCCGAATAGCTGATTGCGGCAGCGCCAAGGCAGTAAAACATAACCAGCCCCATGATCAGGACATAATATGGCATTATTTTCTCACGGAATAAACTGTTCAGGTAATTGCTGTAATAGAGAGAAACGGGAATAAATAACAGCGTAATTTTTATTTGTACCTGTTGCAGCCCCCGGGAAAGGTTATTCGTATAAGCCAGCGCGATTATCTGAAGTAAATAAACTAACAGGCATCCAAATACGAAGAGATTCCGGAACCTGTTCCCGGCAAAACGATCTTTATGCAAAAACCCAAACAGTAATGTAAAAAAAAGAAGACCTCCTACACAGGAACTGCTCATCACCCGGAATCCACAAAAAAGACTAAAAAAAAAGGCAACGTAAAGAAAGGGAAGACATTTCAGCAAAAAATTCGAAAATCTCACCTGGTTCATACCGTCTCTTTATTGGGCAACAGGGTCTGCCTGGACTTTCTGAACACGTCAATCTTCATCCTTACATTTTTTACAAGGGCCAAAATGATTCCGGCAAATAATCCTCCAAGAAAACCGGAGATGATCAGTGTGAACAAACGGTGACTGGGAGGTTTTACATACTTTTCGAAATTTTGTAGTATTTGTATGGCGTCAATAAATTTCAGCGCTTCCTGGTACTGATACAATTTTTCATTCAGATTGATCATCTGGACATTTACACCGGAGATATCTACTATGAAGGAAGGCGAGCCTGGAAATTTTCCATTTTTGCTGTTTTCGATTTGCTTTTTTGTTGAATCCAGTTTGGCAATTTCCTGGTTAATGTTTTCGATGATCTTAATCGTATTATTTCTTTTAAGATCCACTTTTTCCTTGACGTATTCAATGTTTTCAAGTCCATAGACGATCGCTTTCTGGAGATCTTCCAGGATGGCCGTATCTTTTACATTAACCTCAACTGTAAAACCGCTTGCGGGCAGGGCATTTGGAATGTTTGAGGCGCTCAGATGCTTTATATTTCTGAGAAGGAATACCGGGCAATTGAGATTTTTAGACAGGAGGTCATATCCCTGGTCGCTCAACAGATTGTTCCAGCTGTCAATGATCTCTATTTCTTCCGGATTGGTAAGGATCTGCGATTGCAGAATTAAAGTGGAGATATAAGATTTGGGCTGGGTCAGGTATATTACATACCCGCAGAGTATGCCAGCCAGCGCGGTTAGAATCAGTTCCTTTTTACAGCTGGAGAGAAAGCGGGAAATTCGGTCCAAAACGTGTATCAGATCAATTTCATCATTATTATTTTGAGCCGGCTTAGTCATTTCTGCCATAAATCCTGGATGTTTATAATTTATTTGCCGGCGGCAGAATTGAATATTTGAATTGCTCCGCCGAGTGAAGATCAAAAATCAGGGGAAAGATACAGAAAAAATGATGAGCTTAAAAACAAGGAAGACGTAAATCGCTCCCGAATTTGATGATGAAGGTCAAACAAGATCCTGAATTTACATGAAATCTAATTATTACTTTTGCGTACTTAAAAACCAGGCTGAAAGTTTTGTTTTAATTTTTCAGGCATGGGAACCCCGTTTTCTTTGTTAAAACAGATTCTCAATGACTAAACTAAATAAAATATCAATTATACTGGCAACATATAACGCCGGGAAATATTTGGAAAGCGCATTACAAAGTATAATCCAACAAGACTATGCCTGCCTGGAAATTATAATAATAGACGGAAAATCCCAGGATGATACGGTGAGCATTATTAATAAATATCAAAAGAACATTTCTTTTTGGAAATCTGAATCTGACGAGGGTATCTATGACGCATGGAATAAGGGTATTGAAATTTCAACGGGAGAATGGATTATATTTCTGGGAAGCGACGATGTGTTATTGCCTGACTCCCTGATTTCATATTCAAATTTTATCAACTCATTAAACACTGAAGTGGATATCATATCATCCAAAATGCTGTATACCGATAAAAATATGAAACCTTACAGGACTATGGGATGGGAATGGGAATGGCCAAAATCCCAGCTTGAAATGACCATAGCGCATACGGGAGCCCTGCATTCAAAAAAGTTGTTTGAAAGAGTCGGCAAGTTTAATACCGGGTACAAAATTGTGGGGGATTATGAATTATTGCTGCGTGCCGGGAAAAATTTAAAGGCCGCTTTTTTGAATAAAGTAACCGTTATGTACCGAGACGGTGGCGTGAGTGACAGTTATGCTGCGATTCTTGAATCTTTTAAGGCATCGAGAACAACGGGTAAATCCCCATTTATTAGGTCTTTACTATATTCCGCATTTGTATTCATAAAATATTCTATCAGAAAATCTTTACAGTTGGCGAATATAAATGTGTATTTAAAGTCTCACAATTGAAGATGGACGCTTTGCTGATGCATTTTATAGGAGGATAAAAATTGAAAAAAATGTCTCGATGGCCAACGGTCAGCAATATGAAAGAATCCTTATCCAAAGGACACGAAAGAACGGTCAAAGCAAAAACTAATATTGCGGCATCTATAATAATTAAGGGAGGGCAGGTAATTGTCAATTTGATCTTAGTGCCTTTGACAATTAATTTTGTAAATCCAAAACAGTATGGAATATGGCTCACCCTGAGTTCAATTATCGCCTGGTTTACGTTTTTAGATATTGGGTTAAGTCACGGCCTTAGAAATAAAATTGTTGAAACAGAAGTTTTTGGTAATAATACAAATACAAGAATTTTTGTAAGTACTACCTATGCGGCATTAATTGCTATTGCGATAGCCCTTTTTATAATTTTCTTTTTTATCAATCCCTTTATTAATTGGCATGATATATTGAAGATTCAGAGTTATTCGGCTGGCGAATTAAGGCAACTGGTATTGTTATTATTCAGTTTTTTTTGCCTGCAATTAATACTACAAAATTTAAACTCCATTTTATTGGCAAATCATGACCCTATGAAGGTCTCGTTGATCAGCCTGATCGGACAAACGATCAGCATAGTTATTATTTACATTTTGTCACGTATGATTACCGGGAATTTATATATACTGGTTTTGGTACTTGGGGGCCTCCCGCCGATCATTTTGTTCCTGTCCAGTTTATTTCTTTTTAAGACCAGCTACAGTAATTATGCTCCCAGTATTAAAATGATTAAATTAAAATATGCAAAGGAACTTTTACGTGTTGGGGGGAATTTTTTTATAATCAATTTGGGCGTGATTGTTTTATATCAGTCCGATAACATCATTATCACCCAGTTATTTGGTCCCTCAGATGTAACCACGTTCAATATTGCGTACAAACTTTTTTATGCTATCATTATTATTTTTACCATTTTCATTACCCCGTTTTGGAGTGCCTTTACGGACGCCTATTTGAAAAAGGATTTTACCTGGATAAAAACAACTCAGCGTAAATTTTATAAAATCATTTTTTATTTGCTTTGGGTTACTATTTTGTTAGTACTGTTTTCACCCATGATCTATCCATTCTGGGTAGGTAATTCCATAAAAATCCCTTTTTCAATTTCAATTTGCATGGGCATATACGTAATTATATATATGTGGCATACCCTTCATGTTAATATACTCAATGGAATAGGGAAAATTAAACTTCAATTATATTTAGTACTTATAAGTTCTGTTGCCAATGTTCTGATTTCAATCTGGCTAAGTAAAATTATAGGCTTAACAGGAATTATCATATCCAATTCATTCGTATTTCTGGTAATGGGAGTTATCCTTGCGATTCAGTGTAAAAAAATATTAAATAATACGGCCACCAAAATATGGAACAGATAATTCGGGCGTCGATGCCCTTACTTTGGTATATTTGCAGATTTGTCAGTTAACTTAGCATGCGAATAAATAAGTATTTTCCCTTCGCTTTAATTTATTTTTTTTTCAATTCTCTTGGACTGCCCTTCGGTCTGACCTATACTGCCCTTTTATCTCCATTCTTATATTATTGGGTAGTTGTAACGCGCAAGCGCGAAGTTTTATGGCCCTTCCTGCTTGTCATGGTGCCTTTCATAATTGTTCAGATCAATGAAGGGGTAGACGTAAAAACTTATATAGTTTCTTTGCTGAATCTGACTTCAGTTTATATTTTCTGCCAGGCAGTTTACACTTTTCTTATCAGCTGCCGGGATATTGAAGGAATCTTTAGGAAACTGGTAATAATTAATTTTGTATTATGTCTTATTGCCGTACCCCTCTATTTTACAGAGTATGACTATATTTTGTGGATAAGGCAGTTTTTAACGGCCGGGGTCGACGAATTCCGCAGACTGAAATTATTCACTTATGAGGCATCCTATTATGCTACGCTGTTTACGCCACTGTTTTTTTTCTATTTTCTCAAAGTAAATCTGGGACAGAATAAGAGAAACAGCGTTCTTATATTGGCGCTTATCCTGTTGCCGTATCTTCTTTCTTTTTCATTAGGTGTTTTCAGCTCCATTATTATTTCGATTTTGGTGATGTATTGCCTTCTGTTCAGGTATCTCAGCAGAAAAAAAAGGGTTTGGTGGCTCGGCATTTTCGTTTCCGGTTCGATTGTCTTTGTGCTGATGGTTCTTTTAATTTTTTTCCCTGACAACACACTTTTTCTGCGGATCGGGAATATAATATCTGGTAATGATCTTTCAGGCAGAGGAAGAACTTCCGATGCATTTATGCTGGGCGGCAAAATTCTTCATCTGAAGAATAGCTTTTTTGGTATCGGCCCGGGCCAGATAAAAGTTATTGGAGCGGACATTATCAGGAGTTATTATAATTACCCGCTGGATTATGATGTCATCTCTATTCCAAATGCTACGGCTGAAACATATGTGATTTTTGGAACTGTCGGAATCATTCTGCGGTTTTCAGCAGAGATTTTCTTTTTCTTTTACACCCGGGTTTGGACAAATTATTATCGCCTGCTGCTATTTACATTTATTTTTCTTTACCAGTTTACCGGTAGTTTTATCACAAATCTGGCTGAGTATGTAATTTGGATAATGGCGTTTACGCAGGGATTCCATCAATTCGACGTACAGTGGAAAAAAAACCAGCTAAAACAAAGGTATTAAAAATGAATAAACAGGCATTACGAAGATTTTTTAAGCCGGTATATCCAGTGTTGGATGTTATACTTTTTCCATTTACGTTACTTGCATCCCTCCTTTTATTTGCCATCCGGAAAATGAGGATTGCCAATATGCCGGTGAGTAAATGGATATTTAAAAGGGTTGGTGTATTTCCAATTACTAACCATTATTACGAACCTTTATTTGACGACAGGCTTTTAAAACAGCCTTTGGAACGGGATCGTTTTCTGCCCGGAATGAAGTGGAATGATCAGGAGCAGCTCAATTTGTTGAACAAGTTTCAATTTCAAAAAGAATTGGCCGCTATTCCGTATGAGAAAGAAGGTACGGAATTCTCTTTTTATTATGGTAATCCTTCCATTCGTCCCGGCGATGCGGAGTACTTGTATTGCATGGTGCGCCATTTCGAACCTTCCAGGATCATTGAAATCGGAAGCGGTTATTCGACACTGATGACACAAAAGGCGATCAACGACATCCGTCAGCTGAAACCGGATTACCAGGTGGAGCAGATCTGTATAGAACCGTATGAAATGCCCTGGCTGGAAAAAACAGGAGTTCGGGTAATCAGGCAACTCGTGGAAGATGTGCAACCGGATCTTTTTAAATCACTGGGAGAGAACGATATTCTTTTTATAGATTCATCCCATATGGTCCGGCCACAGGGAGACGTACTGTTTGAATTTCTTGAAGTACTGCCTGTTTTGCAAAAAGGCGTACTCATACATGTGCATGATATCTATTCACCAAAGGATTATCCCAAAAAACATCTTGTTGAAGATGTCATGTTTTGGAATGAGCAGTATATATTAGAGGCTTTTTTATCATGTAATCAGGACTTTGAAATAATTGGCGCTTTGAATTATTTGAAATCGCATTATCCCAGGGAAATGTATGCCAAGCTTCCTGTTCTTGGGAAAATGAACGAACAGGTACCGGGATCATTCTGGATGAGAAAAGTCAAATAAGGCGGATATTTATTCAGCATATTATTTCCTTATAAGATACATTCTGATAACGCCTCCTTTGCCAAACAGGGAGGCCACACGCTCTACGATATAGGCAACGGGAAGTAACAATGCAATCATTACGATCAGTGTTCTGCTTTTTTTATTCTTTAATTCGTAAATGATATT
>Ga0209863_10000390_pt1 | contig 23293 bp, 18 predicted proteins | sample OrgsoiDNA2013046_FD_185796 | JGI IMG/M metagenome (GOLD analysis project Ga0209863, IMG submission 185796) | Permafrost soil microbial communities from the Arctic, to analyse light accelerated degradation of dissolved organic matter (DOM) -... | ecosystem: Environmental > Terrestrial > Soil >...
ATGCTGATTATATAATTGATGAAGTGTTGAGGGCGATACAGGTTCCGTGACGGTTGGCGGTTGACGGTTGTCGGTTGACGGTTGACGGTTGACGGTTGACGGTTGACGGTAGATTGGTGGGTTAACAAATTAGGTTAGTGGGGTTGATAGTAGCATAAATATTATGCTATGACCAATTATAAGAAATTAGAAGTGTGGACATTGTCCATGGAGATTGTGAAAGAAATATATAATCTGACAAAATTATACCCAAATGTTGAAAGATATGGATTGGCAAGTCAAACAAATAGGGCTGCCGTGTCCATACCTACCAACATTGCTGAAGGGATGGGTAGGAACCATTCTAAAGATACCATCCAGTTTCTGCACGTTTCGAGGGGAAGTGCTTATGAAGTTGAAACTTTATTGAATATAGCGATGATGATAGGTTTAATTGATGAACAAACGTATAATAATATAAATAAAAAATTAGATAGCAGCATACGATTGATAAACGGATTTATAACTTACTTAGAACAGAAAAAATAAGTCCGTCAACCGTCAACCGTCAACCGTCAACCATGCTAAGCGCACAAGAGATATTAAAAAAGGTAAGGGAGTTGGAAATAAAGAGCAAAAGACTCACTCGCCACTTGTTCACAGGAGAATATCATTCTGCCTTCAAAGGCAACGGTATGTCCTTCCGGGAAGTGCGTGAATATTACCCGGGTGATGATGTGCGGTTTATTGACTGGAACGTATCGGCGCGGTTCAATCATCCATTCAGCAAATTGTTCGAGGAAGAAAGAGAACTCACCTTGATGCTGATGGTGGATGTAAGCGGCAGTTCCCTGTTCGGCACGCAGAAGGGTCGCAAAAAAGACCTGATCACGGAGATTTGCGCCGTACTGGCTTTCTCCGCCGTGAATAATAATGATAAAGTGGGACTGGTTTTCTTCAGTGATAAAATTGAAAAATATATTCCTCCGAAAAAAGGCCGCGACCACGTACTGCATATGGTTCGTGACCTTCTGATTACTGAGCCCGCCCACCGGAAAACAAATATTTCTTCCGCGCTGAAATTTCTGAATACTACTGTCCGCCAGAAAACGATCTGCTTTCTGTTAAGTGATTTCCTGGACGAGAATTATGAAGAGGCTCTGCGGGTGGCCGGGAAAAAACACGATCTCATCGGCATTAAAGTATATGACAAAATGGATATGGAACTGCCGGATGCCGGTTTGATTGAAGTGGAAGACGCGGAAACCGGCGCCATGATCTGGGTGGATACTTCTGATTACGCCCAAAGAAATTTTTACCAGCAATCTTTTTTTAAAATGACGGAACTCAGTAAATCCCTTTTTCTTAAATCGGGTGCGGACCTGCTCCATATGCGTACTGACGAAGACTATGTGAAAATTCTACAGAAGTTTTTTGTGGGTAGAAACCGACCTGCCTGACTGATGGCGAAAACCCTTACCTATATCGTTTTTTTCCTGATCCTGCTCACGGGCGCCCTCCCGTTATGCGCGCAGGAAATACCGACCGTAAAAGCCTCTGTCGATAAAAACCAGATTCTTATCGGGGAGCCCATCCGGTTCAGCATCGACGTGAAATCTCCGATGACTTCGGGCAACCTGCTTCCGCAATTTGACAGCATTCCACATTTTGAACTGATTGAAAAAGCCAATCGCGATTCTATCATTTCGGCTGCCGGTGCCAGTTATCACCTGGAATGGAAATTGACCAGCTTCGATTCAGGCACCCGGGTGATTCCTGCCTTTTCGATTACAATCGGAAAACAATCCTATAAAACAGACTCACTGGCAGTGGAAGTTACTTATGGAAAAGTAGATACGGCGCAGGACTATCATGATATAAAAGGCATCCGTGACCTGGAAAATCCGGACGTAAAATATATCCCATGGATCGTAGGAACGGTCGCGTTGATATCCCTGTTTTTATTCGTCTGGTTCGTCAGGTATCCTTTTGCAAAGGAAAAACCAATAGAACAAACCACCAGTAGCCGCATTTCGGCCATGGATGAAGCGTTGGCGAGCCTGGAACAGTTAAAGAAAATGTTGCACGAAGATCCATCTTCCGTCAAAAAATATTATTCCGGCCTGACCGACACCCTGCGAATTTATTTAAACCGGCAACTGGGTCTCGTGACCATGGAGAAAACCAGTGAGGAACTAATACTCAGCCTCAGCAATCTGAAAATGGACAAGGAAACTTTCTCCAGCCTGACGACTGCCCTGCGCATGGGTGATTTTGTAAAATTTGCGAAATATATTCCGGGTCCGAATGAAAATGAAACGAACCGGGAAGTGATAAGGAATTCGATTGTTCTTATTAACGAAACGAAATGAATTATCAATTATTAATTATCAATTATTAACGGAATGATAAATTGCAATTGATCAACTTTATAAATGGTAACCAATTAATAACTAATAATTAATAATTAATAATTGCTCTACGACTGGATATCAAATATTCATTTTGCCAAACCCTGGTTTTTTGCCCTCTTTGCAGGGCTTCCGCTGTTTATATTTTTCTACCTGCGTCCCCCGGTTCGCTTGCAGGGTACATTATTGGTTTCTGGTGTGAAAGCATTTGGCAGCGGACGTTCCTGGAAAACCATGCTGCGTCATATCCTGTTCATCCTGCGGATGCTGTCAGTCTCCTGTATAATTATCGCTCTGGCCAGACCGCAAACCGGCAGTGAGCAACAGCTGACATCCGGGGAGGGTATTGATATTGTTTTTTGCCTGGACATTAGCGGATCCATGCTGGCACAGGATTTCACACCGAGCCGTATGGAGGCAGCCAAGGAAGTAGCATCTGAATTTATTGACCGCCGGCCGACAGACCGGATGGGCCTCGTCATTTTTGCCGGAGAAAGTTTTACCATGTGTCCTCTGACCACCGACCATTCTGTTTTGAAATCTCAATTATTCAATGTGCAGAGTGGTTTGCTCGAAGACGGTACTGCAATCGGGAGCGGGCTGGCGACCGGAGTGGAAAGACTTCGTTCTTCTGTATCAAAAAGTAAAGTCATCATACTGCTTACTGACGGAGAAGATAATGGTGGACGCCTTGATCCCAATACCGCTAAGGAGATCGCGAAATCTTTTCATGTGCGGGTTTATACAGTGGGTGTCGGAACAGAAGGATTTGCGCCCGTGCCCGTACAGACCAGCAACGGTATTGTCATGCAGCGTGAAAAAGTAAGTATCGATGAAAAATTACTCACTCAGATCGCAAACGAAACAGGTGGAAAATATTTTCGGGCTACGGACAACGAAAGCCTGGACTCCATCTATAAAGAAATTGACCGCCTGGAAAAATCCAAATACGAAGTGACTTCCTTTACTCATTATACCGAGAAATTTTTTCCCTTCGTGCTGGCAGCCATATTGTTTCTTGTGCTCGAATGGATATTGCGATTCACCCTGTTTAGAAAATTTCCCTGATGCGTGCAAGAATTTATAAATCCACGGGAAGCTGGTATTCAGTAAGGACGGAAGATGGAAATTTTTCCGTTGCCCGTATCAAAGGGATTTTTAAAATCGACGGAATCACATCAACCAATCCGGTTGCGGTGGGCGACTGGGTGAATATCGAAATAGAGGTGGGTGGCGAAGAAGGCGGTATGATGATCACGGGAATCAGTGAAAGAAATAATTATATCAATCGTCAGTCGCCCGCAAATAAACACCAGCATCATATTATTGCGTCAAACCTGGATCAGTCTCTGCTGCTGGCTACACTGAAAGATCCAAAAACTTCCCAGGGTTTTATAGATCGTTTTTTGGTGGCAGGGGAAGCATTCCATATTCCTTCGATTATCGTTTTTAATAAGGCCGATATATACCGGAAAAAGGAAATGGAGCTTTATGAAGAAAGAAAGGAGATGTATGAAGCCGCCGGATATAAAGTAGTGCTCATGAGCATTGAGAATAAAACGGGTATGGAAGAAGTAGATGAAATTCTGCGCGATAAAATCAGTCTGCTCAGTGGACATTCAGGCGTTGGAAAATCGTCATTTATTAATACAGTGGTTCCAGGCATGGGACTTAAAACCCAGGATGTGAGCGGATGGAGCGGCAAGGGAATTCACACTACCACCTTTGCTGAAATGTACGATCTGCCTCTTTTAAATGCCCATGTTATTGATACGCCGGGCATCCGTGAATTCGGACTGGTAGATATTCCCCGGCAGGAGCTCTCACATTATTTTCCGGAGATGCGTTCCCGTTTGAATGATTGCCAGTTTAATAATTGCCTTCATGTGAATGAGCCGGGTTGTGCCATAAAAAAAGCCCTCAATGAGGGCAAGCTTTCGTTTAATCGTTATGTGAGTTATTGTATGATGCTTGATTCAATAGAAGAAAAAACTTATTAGGAAGCCAGTCTGTTGGCAGTATGGATCAATAGTTTTCCTTCTAAAAAATGGGCTACTTCGACAACTGCATCATTATCTTTTCTTGGCGCTTCACGGAATTTCCTTGGGTAAATTGAAATGCCAGTATAGATATTATAATGCAGGGTAAGTATATGACCCTTGAATGAAAAGTCCCACATCAGCGAATCAAAATCATCGGTTTTGTGGTTGAAATTGACATCCAGGTCGTCAGACAAGATATTGGCGACTTCATAAAAACGTTTAAGACCGCAATCTTCATCTATGACAGCTTCGGTACAACCGAAGTCGGTGCGTAATGTTAGGCTCATAGTGTGGGGATTTAATTGGTTTACGGAATAGTGCATTGATCAGGAATTTGGTGTTTAAATAGGTATCGGAAATAATTGATAATTGATAATTGTTAATTCAGACTTTGAATTTTGGCGCTTTCGGAACCTTTTCTCCACTCAAAATCCTTTCTGCTCCCACGTTTTTTCCGTTGGAAGGACATCCATACTGAGTTTTACAGGAAAACAAAGTGCTGCATACTGCACTTAGCAAGACTAATAAAAGGAAGTTTTTACTGTTTTTCATCGGATATAGATTGACGATTTAAACCTACAAAAAAGACCCGGTTCTCGCAATGAAATGCCCTGAAACTCGATGAATTGCAGGATATATTCGACGAATGGACCTGGTTTTGGAAGTCCTGTTAATAACGGGCGGGAATAATGGTTAATTGTCAATTGTCAATGGTTTATTTAAGCCTAAAGCCTAAAGCCCAAAGCCTAAAACCAATACAAGTTGAAAGTGTGGAGCCGATATATCGATGCGGGGTTCTAAAAAGAAGTTTTAGCCTTAGGCTTTAAGCTTTAGGCCTTAAAATGCAGAGTTCTAAAAAAAAGTTTTAGGCTTTGGGCTTTAGGCTTTAAGCTCACGAAACCAATCCGCATATTGAATATAATTATTGGCGATACGGTCGATTTCCCCGTGGATGAGGTCCTGTGGAATGTCTTTTAGTTTACGGGCGGGTATACCGGCATAAATGGCGCCCTGTTCCACCTTGGTATTTTCCAGTACAACAGCTCCCGCGGCAATGATGGAATTGCTGCCGATTTCTGCCCCGTCCATAATGATGGATCCCATGCCGATCAGTACATTATCCTGGATGGTGCATCCATGAACAATGGCGTTATGGCCAATGGAGACATTGTTCCCGATGACTGTTTTTGCTTTCTGATAGGTGCAATGGATAATACAGCCATCCTGTACATTAACTTTATTTCCGATACGGATACTGTTTACATCCCCCCGCACAACAGCATTGAACCAGATGCTGCAATCATCCCCGAACACCACATCCCCGACGATCGTTGCATTGGGTGCGATAAAAATATTTCTGCCAAAACCAGGCGAAATGCCTTTGACGGGAAGAATAACGGGCATAGCATTAATTTAGTGGTTATGCTAAGTTAACGCTTAAGGCGGAACGCCTAACGCTCAACGCTTTTTTCTTTCTGATATATGTATGAGTGATGCGTGAGGCCTGAGGCGCAGGCATGAGTTTATACGTTCCGCGTTTTGCGTTCCGCGTTCCGCGTTTTGCGTTCCGCGTTCGGCGTTCCGCGTTCGGCGTTCCGCGTTCGGCGTTCCTCGTTCGGCGTTCCTCGTTCGGCGTTCCGCGTTCCGCTTTAACTTGCAACTATGAATCAAAGGGAATTATTTTTCAAACACCTGGGCCAGACTTCCCCAGCCCCTCTTGCCTTAGAGATCGTCAGGGCGGAAGCCGTTTATCTGTATGATGTGAATGGCAAAAAATATCTCGATTCCATTGGTGGAATCAGTGTTTGTAATACCGGTCACCGGCATCCCGAAGTAGTGCAGGCTATCAAAGACCAGGCAGATCGTTACCTCCATGTTTTGGTATATGGAGAATTGATTCAGTCCCCCCAGGTAGAATATGCGCATTTACTGGCTAGCTCGCTTCCTGAAAATTTGGGATCAGTTTTTTTTACCAATTCCGGAACAGAGGCCACCGAAGGCGCCATGAAACTCGCCAAACGGGTTACGGGCAGAACAGAGATCGTGGGTTTTGAATATTCTTATCACGGGTCCACCCAGGGCGCCCTCAGTGTAATGGGTGATGAATACTGGCGCAACGCCTTCCGGCCATTGCTGCCGGGAATATCTCACCTGAGATATAATAACCTGAGCGATCTGGATCAGATCACAAGAAAAACGGCCTGTGTGATTGCCGAAACCGTACAGGCAGAAAACGGCGTAATCAAACCTTCGAAAGGATGGATGCAAGCCCTTAGAAAAAAATGCAATGAAACTGGAGCGTTACTCATCCTCGATGAAATCCAGGTTGGTTTTGGCAGAACAGGAACCTGCTGGGGTTTTGAGCAGTATGGCATTGTGCCCGATATTATTTTACTCGGCAAAGCGTTGGGTGGTGGGCTGCCATTGGGTGCCTTTATTTCTTCCAAATCACTTATGGATTCTTTTACAATCCATCCCGCGCTCGGCCATATCACTACATTCGGGGGCCATCCGCTGAGCTGTGCCGCAGGGCTCGCCGCGATGAAAGTATTGTCAAAGGAAAATCTGATTGCCTCCGTAGCCGAAAAGGAAAAATTGTTTCAGAAACTGCTGGTTCATCCTTCCATAAAGTCCGTGCGGACTGCCGGACTTTTAATTGCCGTCGGGTTTGAAAATTTTGAAACAAGCAAACAGGTCATAGACGCCTGCATACAGGATGGTCTGCTCACCGATTGGTTTTTATTTGCTTCCCATTGCCTGCGCATAGCCCCTCCACTTACCATTACTTTCGGAGAAATTGAAGAAATATGCCACGTCATCCTGAACAATTGCTAAAGAGATCTGACGACTAACTGAATCAAAAAAATGATATTTGTAAAATACTGCTTACCGAAGTTTTCATTTTCGGTTTTTGGGGCGGACTGTATCTAAACATTAAGCCATGGATCCGGTAAATAATGATCTGTTCTATTCGAGGTTACCGGTAAATGAAATTCCGCTCAGCGACCTTTTGACGGAAGAGCACTTGTTTTTTAAAATTCCGGGTAACTGGCAGGTTGTGATCACGGATGTTAAAAATTCTACTGCCGCTGTACGGGATGGTCTTCATGAAACAGTAAACCTGGTTGCCACCGGCAGCATTGTGGCCGTGCTGAATATTGCCTATAAAGCAGGTATTACTGTGCCGTTCTTCTTTGGTGGCGACGGGGCTTCGTTCATTATACCACCTACTATGCTGGATTCTGCCATGCATGCGCTGCTCCGGCATCGTGAAAATACAAGGACGAATTTCAATATCGAATTAAGGGTGGGACATGTACCGGTAACGGAGATCTATGAAAAGGAACAGGCCCTGAACATCAGTAAACTAAGAACTTCCGGCTTATTTGCCATTCCCGTTCTATTAGGCGACGGCCTGATTTATGCCGAAAAAAAGATCAAGGGCCCGGATTATATTTTTTCTAAGCAGCCTGTCAACGATGAACTGGACCTGAGTGGCATGCAATGCAGATGGGACAGGATAAAACCACCTGAAAACGAATTTGAAGTAGTGAGTTTATTAGTGATCGCCCGGGAAGGTGTAAAACAATCATCGGTTTTTAAGAAGGTGATAGATAGTATGGATGAAATTTATGGTTCACCAAATACGCGGAAACCCATCAGCGCAGCAAAGCTGAAAATAAAAGCTACACTGGCCAAAATAAGACTGGAGATGCGCGTGCGCATGGGTGGCTACAGACCGGTTTACTTTATAACGAACTGGATAAAAACTTCGTTGGGCTACTTATATTTCAAAACAAAAAAAGGAAAGGTCTACCTGAATAACCTGGTGGATATGTCGGATACACTGATCATTGACGGGAGAATTAATACCGTCATCTCAGGTACTGCAAAGCAAAGGGAACTGCTTGAAGAGGCGCTCAATAAAATAGAACGCGAAGGTGAAATACTTTACGGTTTATTTGTAAGTAAGGAATCTGTTATGTCCTGCTATGTACGAAATATAAAAGACGGACATATTCATTTTGTAGACGGGGCTGAAGGCGGATATACCAAGGCTGCATCAGTTATCAAACGAAAAAGACTTTAGAAGAGTGAAGATATTGAGTCTCAATTCCCGGGGCTTAAAAAATCCATTAAATTTTTCGATCTGATCAAATGCCTGAACAAACATACATAGTAAGAAATGCAAAGCCTGCCGAATTTGAGCAGGTCGGTCAGTTAATGGTTCTCGTCTATTCGCAATTGGAAGGTTTTCCAAAAGAGTCGGAACAACCGGATTATTACAAAGTGCTTGCTGCTGTCGGTAAATTAACAGATCAGCCCGGAACAGAACTTTTGATAGCTGTCAGCACAGAAGGAAAAATAGCAGGGGCCGTTGTTTATTTCAGTGATATGAAATATTATGGCTCCAGGGGGACAGCTACCAGGGAAACAAATGCTTCCGGGTTTAGATTGTTGGCAGTAGATCCTTCAACCCGGGGACAGGGTGTTGGCAAACTTCTGGCAAATGAATGTATCAGAAAAGCCGGCGAGAATAAAAATCTCAAGTTGATTATTCATACCACAATGGCGATGCAGACTGCATGGAAAATGTATGAAAACTTAGGGTTTAAGAGATCGGAAGATTTGGATTTCAGGCAGGGTGAACTTCCGGTTTTCGGATTCAGATTATTGCTGTAATTTTTTGAACAGCCGCCCGGCGACAACTTCAGGTCATTTGAATGGGATCATTTTTTTTGCACCGAAGTTGTAAATCCGACCGGATCAAAAAGAAACCCGGAAGCTCCCGAATACCCCGAACTTCTGGATATACGAAAGATCCTGGCCCGTTGGTAAAATATGCCAGATAAAATCAACCCGGATAAAACGAAGTATATTATCCACGCCGGTACCAATTTCCATATAGGTTCTTCCGTCCAGCGATTTAAAAGTGTAATCCTGATTATTGTTATAAGCAGCATTCTCCGGTGAAAGATGCCCCCATAATAATTTGACATTATAGAACTGGCGGAATTTTAATTTTCTGGTGATGGGAAGAAAACGGAATATGCCGCTTCCGATATTATGTTCAAAATTAAAACCGAGGAACTGATCGTGCAGGTACTCGTATTTATTCATCAGGCTGAATGCGTACTTATTGTAATAATAAGTTTCATTTCCAGGAGCGACATTGAGGAAGGGGTAGGGTTGCACTCCGAAGGTTTTACCACCAAAAAAATTATAGTAGAGGGTTCCGATGGGAGGCACTTTGATTACATCGGAGACGCTCGCGAATAATTTATCGTAGGTAAGGGTGCTGCCCAGTACACCCGGAAACCCATGTGTATATTTTACGTCGATGATCGGGTACTGGCTTCCCAGGCTCGTCCGGTAAAAAGTGGTTTCAAAAAATTTCTCCAGGAAGGCAAAGCGCAGGTTGATGGAAAGTTCAAATCCATTCATCGGGTTTCCCGGCCCTTTAACAAAATCACTCAGGGGAGCCAGGTTTAGTTCCGGGTTATATACTTTATGATCTGCAGTTAATGTAACAGAAAATCCGTCCAGCCATTCATTGAACCATTGAATCTGTTGCTCAGTGAGGTTTATGAATTTGATCGGGATGCCTGGTTTTCTGACTGCGATGGCGAAGATATTGTCGCTCGTGATCTCGTCGTAGTATTGCTGACCATAGTCCAGGTCCTGACGGAACATCGCATAGAGACTCATGCGCGGATTTTTTTTGAAGAGATACAATGCATCCCCTTCCCAATGCCATACCTTATCGCCGAAACCATAAGCCATATAACCGTGCAGGATCAGTTTTTTATTGAAGCCCTTATTGGTGCCGAGGTCGAACCGCAATCGCAATCCCTGGAGTTCATTGCTGTAAATCCAGTTATACCAGGGTCCGATCACATAGTTTCCGATTTTCAGATACCCCGTACCAATAAAATTCAACACATTGGTATAGGTTTTAAACGCGGGCATTTTCGTGAGCGTATCCACCATTTTATAAATCGCTTTTTCGTTCTTACTCAGTCCTTCGTGCCTGTTTTCCAGCCAGAACGAATCCGTTCGCTCGCGCGCATTCGCAGAGAACATGACTTCTTCCAGTATCTTATTCTTATCGACTTCCCGGACGACCGAGCTGTCGTTGTACAGGATATTTTTATACGTGGTCGTTTTTCTTCCGATCATGCCCATCCTGTTTTTGCCCAGGGGAGCAAGGGTCGCCACGAATTTATCTCTTGACAGAAACCAGGTGGTGTCGTTAAGAAGGGTGAATTCCTGGATGATGGTGAGTTCCCTTACAAAATTCAAATTGGATGAGGCATCCAGGCGCAACGTCATTTTCTGGATGGCAAAGGACGTGTCGTGTACCCAGCAATCTCCTTCAAAGGTATTTTCTCCTTTTCTCTTCGGTGTGAAAATCAGATGAAGCAGCCTGCGCGAATTGACGTATTGGGTATCAATGATTTTATACCGGTAATAAAAATCACCATTGTTACTGAGCGGGCTGACAAACCTTTTGTCGAATACCGGGATGAAATTATTATAGAAGTCCAGGTTCTGTTCCATGCCGCCCAGGTACTTGCTCACGCTTTCATTATTAAGGCCGATAGTTTTGCTTCCTTTGATTACTTCGCGCCTTTTGGTAACCGGGTCGCGCACATAGTAATAATCCGAAAGTGTTTCTGTTATATAAAGGGGAAGAAAGGGTTGTGCTTCGCTGCTGTCGATATTATTCAGAATGAAAGTGAAAGGCTTGAGTAATTTGACCGACTGGATTCTTTCCCTGTTCACCTGGTTCAGGTCAAGCTCCAGTTTATTATATAGTTCGTAGGAGAAATTATGAAACCGGTACCGGTCGTTCTGTTCCTTACGTTTTTTAATCTTGCGCCACAAGAGGAGCCCGAAATCCACCTTCCTGCTGACCACGACTTCATTAATGTACTTCCCGCGTATCATATTCACGTACACGAAAAGGGTATCGCTGGTCGCATGCCTCAGGAGTGAGTCATTCAGAATGATGTAATAGGGTTGGTAACCCACATAGGAAATCTCCAGCGTATCTTTTGGCCATTGATCAAAACGGAAGGTAAATCCGCCTGCAGAATCACTCAGTTTTCCATAACCGCTTTTTTCCAGCCGCATAGAAGCAAAGGGCACTCGTTCGCCACTTTGCACATCCATGATAACACCACTCAGAACTTTCGTCTGGGCACTCGCAGCAAAGGATACGAAGAGCAATAAGAGAACGCTTAAATAATAAGGCTGACATTTTTTCAATGCCCACATAGCTTCAAATTTACTACAATGAGGTGGAAGGAATTACTTCGGGTTATTCATTCTCCTTACTTTTGCAGCCGTTATGGCAAATGATACGTTAAAACTACAGGCGATTATATCCCATTGTAAAGAATATGGATTCATATTTCCTTCCAGTGAAATTTACGACGGGCTCAGTGCTGTTTATGATTACGGACAATACGGCAGTGAGTTAAAAAAGAATATACGTGATTATTGGTGGAAGAGTATGACCCAACTCACGGATAATATCGTGGGGATCGACGCTTCTATATTCATGCATCCGACCACCTGGAAAGCTTCCGGTCACGTCGATAATTTCAGCGATCCCATGATCGATAATAAAGACAGTCAGAAACGTTACCGGGTCGACCATCTAATAGAAGGTTATGCGGATGAGCTGGAAGTGGGAGGCAAGAAGCAGGAGGCGGATGAATTATTGGCGGCCATGGACAGTCTGCTTGCTAAAAGCGATTTCGACGGGCTCAAGAAATTAATAGAAGAAAAAAATATCAAGTGTGGCGTCAGTGGCACGGCAAACTGGAGTGATGTCAGGCAATTTAATCTCATGTTCTCTACCCAGTTGGGAAGCCTGTCGGAGGAAGCCAGTGAAATCTATCTCAGACCCGAAACAGCCCAGGGCATATTCGTGAATTTCCTGAACGTGCAGAAAACGGGAAGACTGAAAATCCCTTTCGGTATTGCCCAGACGGGAAAGGCATTCCGTAATGAAATTGTTGCCCGCCAGTTTATTTTCAGAATGCGGGAATTTGAACAGATGGAAATGCAGTTCTTTATCCGGCCCGGAACGCAGAAGGAATGGTATGAACACTGGAAAGAAACCCGGATGAAATGGCATCTGAGCCTGGGTATTTCAAGGGATAGATACCGTTTTCACGACCATGTCAAACTCGCCCATTATGCGGATGCGGCCTGCGATATAGAATACAATTACCCGATGGGCTTCAGAGAAGTGGAAGGAATTCATTCCCGGACAGATTTCGACTTAAAAAATCATCAGGAATACAGCAAGAAAAAGCTCACTTATTTCGATACTGAGCTCAACCAGCATTATATTCCTTATGTAATTGAAACATCCATCGGGCTGGATCGTACGGTCCTGATGATTTTAAGTGAAGCCTACCAGGAGGAAGATTTGAGCACGGCTGATAAAAAAGACAGCCGGATCGTGCTGAAGTTTTCGCCCAGACTTGCGCCGGTTAAACTGGCCATCCTGCCCCTGGTTAAAAAAGACGGTTTACCAGAGATAGCCAAAGAGTTGCTAAGTACCTGCAGGGGTAAGTTTCGTTGTTTTTATGAAGAAAAGGATACCATCGGGAAGCGGTACAGGCGGATGGATGCCATCGGAACACCGTTTTCAGTAACAATTGATTATCAGACCAAAGAAGATCAGACGGTCACCATCCGGTACCGGGACAGCATGCTTCAGGAGCGAATTCCGCTCAGTGCCGTGAGGGAAATCGTAGAAAAACAAATTTTATAAAACTTAAAAGGGAAACCTTACTTTTGGGAATTACCTCCAATTGAATGATAAACCCACGTTGGAAAGCAGACCCTGCACCAGCGATGTTCCTGATGAAACGCCCTTGACTCTGATTATTCAATTTAACTACTACCATGCTTACCAACGAGGTTTCCCTGAATATCTATCTGCTCGCTTTTGTACTTGGTTTATCAGTTTTCGTGGGGTTTGCTTTCAGGGCAAAAATGATTTTGAAGGCCCGGAATAAAATACAAGAGCTGGAAAGAGAAATCCTTAATAATTATGAAGTTATACTGGAACTGGAACGCGAAACCCTGAAAATGGAATCTCAGATGCAGGATATTAAAAGCCCGGTGATCACGATGAAAGCCCCCGACAAGGAGGAACTGCAGGTAACCTCCAAAAAAGTCCCCGATATCTCCCTGCGTAAACAGCTGCTCGCCAAGAAGAATTTGGGGCAGTCTGCTTCTGGTCTTTAAGCTTAACCATACAATTCAAGATGAATCGACTTGCGGTCAAATCCTAAATCAACAATGCGTTTCTTTGCTTCGTCGATCATCACTTTCCAACCGCATAAATAGAAAGAAGGCAGATAATTTGCAGGTTCCATTCCCGGAATGACAAGATGCTTTTTCTTCTTACAGATTTCCTCAAAAACGGCATGCACATAACCGGTCCGGATCAGGTGTTCCCGGTTCTCCGGTACTTCACGGGAAAAGACAGGCAGGTATTGAAAACCCGTCAGGTTTAGTTCCAGTTCTTCCATTTCTTTTTGATAGAGCGCGTCTCCCAGTCGACGGCATCCGAATATCAGGTAGATATCTTGGTGGGGTAGGTTATGATTCAAGATATGATGTACCATCGCACGAAATGGCGCAATACCCGTTCCGGTACAGATGAGGAATATGTCTTTGTCCACGGAATCCGGAAGAGTAAACGAACCCAGGGGTCCGCGTAAAGTCAGTTCGCTGCCAACCTGTATTTCTTCAAAAAGATATTTGGTTCCCACGCCTCCATCCAGGAGCACGATGACCAGTTCAAATACCGGGCTGTTATCAGGCCATGAAGCGATGGAATAACTACGCCATCGCCGGGAAGGCTTCTCGTGAATGGGAAGGTCCAGGGTTACAAATTGCCCGGGTTCAAAGTGAAACGGTTCGCCGGAGACGAGCTCAATCCAGAAGCGGCGGGTAGCGGCTGTTGCATTTTCAATACGTATGACTTTTCCGGTTTGCCAGGGAAGGGGCATTTATTAATTATTAATTGTCAATTGTCAATTGTCAATTGTGAACAGAATGGAATAATAAAAATCCGTTTACAATTTACCATTAACATTTAACAATTGTTCGCTTTAAGCTTTACGCTTTATGCTTTAAGCTTTAAGAATACTTAATGTTTAATAAACAACAATCTTCTGAATGTACTTCTTCGATCCGATTTCGAGTTGCAGCACGTAAACGCCGGCACTGACTGCGCCGAGGTTTATGGTTTTACTGAACGATCCCTTGAAATTCGGATTCTGTGATTCATATAACAATTGACCGTTTATATCCAGTACCCGCAGGTCCGAATTGGCTGATTCCGTCTCAAAAAATTGCACATTGAATACTCCCCGATTCGGATTCGGCGAGATAACGAGCCCGATATCGTTACCAGGCGTATATATATAAACGTTAGAGACGAGCGAACAGCCCACACTGTCGTTGACAACCACTTTATAGGATCCTGGCCCATGGAGGGAATCTGTTTGTTTTGTAGCGCCTGCAATCAGGGTATCATTATAGTACCATTGATTGCCGGATGCATAATTACTGGATAACATATTGCCAATCCGGGTAATGACAACAGGGGCCGGGGTTTTAGCCTCTACAGCAACCCGTGGCGAAGCACATTTATTAAGGGTTATCCGCATATCATAGAAGAAATAATAATAACTGCGGTAGAAGGTGGTGTCCTTACAATTCGCCGTGTTAATCGCGCTGTTTCCGGTGATGGTGAATACCCCGGGAATTCCCACAGGATACGGATTGTTTGTAATATTATTATTCCTGAAAAGGAACGCGCTGTCTTCTGCAATCACAATCAACACATGATCACCTGGTGTGGGAACAGCCAGGTTCAAAAGAAAAACCGCGCCGGTATCTGAGGCAGAATTGACAGACGATGCAACCCGTGACGGTGCAGTCGTTGTCGGATAGACATCAATGGTATTGGTAGAGATCGGGAAATAACTGAATGATCCGGTACAGGAATCATAGTCTGCAAGATCAGCAACAATAAAGTTTACTTTTCCGCCGGCCCCCACATATAAACGGGCCGTTTCAATTGTCACAGGCACGTTGTTATGAAACTTCACAAAATTTCCCTGGAAATAATTATACCCACCACTCGTGAATGCCTTTTTTGTTTTTGGCCCGATGGATCCGCTGATTTCATTGAGACCGAGATAATAGGTTTTGTTGGCTGGTATAACCGTTGTATTTGCTTGGACTCCTGAGGCGATGGATGTGGTGGCTGTCGGACTATCAAACCATAATACCGCATCACTGGAATCCTTTACGTTTGCTTTCAGACCCGCAGATGCCGGGCTGGAACTGCATATCTCCGCCTCACCCGTAATGGTTTCTGATCCCGCACTGATTGCGACCGTGTCAGTAATGCCGTCATTAGCGGTATCCTGGTCTCCCGGAAGAGTTGCACTGGCCTGCACGATATAATTTGCGCCGGCAGATGATTTATATGGATTCTGGAAGGTATAAATCGCAGAACCCAGCGCGGTGACGGTATCGGGATAAACTGTTGTGATGTCCACCAGGTTATTATTACCGGAAATAACTTTCAGGTGAATGGGAACATTTATCTGGGCTGTTGTGCCGAAATTCTTTATGCGTACTGATATTCTCTGCGAATCCGTTTGGCAGGATCCCGGTAACGGATCGACAATATCACTGATACCCACATCATTTGTCAAAGCAATAAACTTTACTGTATAGTCCTGGGTTTCTCCGTTTCCATAAGGACCGCAGGCCTTAACAATAGTTGAATCAGTTGTTTCCTGAGCCACGATACGCATCACCGTGGTATTGCCGACCTTCATGCCGGTTGGAACATGGAGGTTTCCGGTAAAAGTCGTAGCACCGCCGGGCAAAACCGAACTGATCAGCGCGGTTTCAAATATTCCATTGTTGTCGAAATCTATAAAAATTCCAACAACCCGGGAGTTGGTTGTCGCATCGCAACTGCTGAGTTTTATTGTAACAGGAATTGTCTGGCTGGATTGCAGGCTGATTGTATGACTGGTATTATCAGTATATGTCGTGCAACCGGGAGGATTTATCTGGTCCACATTGCTGATGGAAACTTCGTCAATCCTTGTGCCTGCGCTGCTCGTAGGAGCGGAACCGCAATAAGCGGTACTGCCGACACCGCTTACGATCAGCGAATAAGCCTGGGAGCCGGAGTGAAGGGGTCTTTTGTGCGTTACAGAAATTGTGTAAGACTTTCCCGGGACCGTATTCGGAATAACAATTTTCTCCATATTGTTTAGTGTGTCGTCGCCATGGGTAGCTGCAGCACCTGGATTCAACCGGTTCAATATCCATGGCGTATAGGTGCTGCTATTACCCGTGACGCGCAGATCCAGGTCGTTTACCAGTTTGGGAGTAGGATTGTTAAGGGTATTGACCTCATCCACGACGGCAGCTGGGTCCGTCCAGCAAATCGTCGCTGTAAGTGGTCCCTTACCGGACGCAACAACCGGCAAACTAAAAGTTCCCGATGCATCTGTAAGTACATTTTCCTGTATCAGCTGATCGGTATTGTTGGAAGTGATAACAGATGCTGCTTTCACCATATCGATCAGACCGTATCCGAATTGGAAATCCGGTCCGTCTGCCGGACCTGCTTCGTCTGCTGTATGAATGAGGATGCCCTTTAAAGTGGCCGATCGCATGAAAGTATTATGGAGCTTAAAATAATACTCCTGTAAAAGAAAACCCGAACCGGCTGCGGCGGGCGACGACATAGATGTACCACTAAAGATCGCATAAGCATTATTGGAAGTGCTGATGGAAGAAAGTACATTGATACCATCGGCTACGAGATCTGGTTTTATACGTCCGTCATCCGTGGGTCCCCAGCTGCTGAATTCAGCCAGTTGTACATCAGCCGGCGAATTATAACCACCGGGAATCGGGTTTACAGCGCCAATGACGATGATGTTTTTAGCTGTTCCATAAGTGGGGATGATATCATAACTATCATTATTGCTGATACCTGCCGGTCGGTTGCCGGCCGGAGCCAAAACTCCATTTGCATTATACCGGTAATAAGGCTGGCCTACGGCAGGTCCGGTGACGTCCCGGTTATTACCAGCAGATTTTACGATGAGATAGTCCGGAGCGTCATAAGCAATGGAGTCCCAAGATTGGGTCTGATCATCATAATACCCGAATTTGTAATCGACCGTATCGCCCGGATCACCCAACCACTCCCAGTGATTGTTATCCGTATTAAAATTCCAACCGGCCAGTGTTCCGTAAGAATGATTTGAAATAAGCAGGTTTGAGGCAGCAGCACTCATTTCGGAAACATCGTTATTGAAATCAAAGGCCAGGAGTTGTTGTGCGCCGAAACTCATACCCTTGGCTACCGGATTCACACCGGTGGCGATCAGGGTTCCGGACACATGGGTAGAATGGTCGTTGAGCGCCGGCGGATTATCTTTTTGTAAAACCCTTCCGGCCAGTTCCTGGTGGGTTCCCAAAACTCTTCCGCCATCCCAGATGGCTATCCTGCTCTTGAGAGCAGGGCTAGAGCCGCTGAGATTCACACCTGTGCTGCCACCCGGCCACAATTGATTTGTCCCGATCGTTGCGGCAGAAATAATATTATTATTGGTTGAAACATACAGAGGCAGGCCTTTTCGGTTCAGGCCATACAAAACAGCCTGGTTGCCGTTTTTTAGTGTAATGGACAGCGGCCAGCCATTTTGTTTGGCAAGCCGGTTCAGACGGCTGCTCATTTCCTGGTATTGACTACCAGCACGCGCCGAAGCTTCACGAAGCGCAGTGATATTCGTTTTTACCTGAGAACGGGCCGTAGAAAAAAGGGATAATGCTACCAGGACCAGGGGTACAAATTTCTTAAGTATCATGAATTTTCTTAAATGATAAAGAGCCTTTAAAATTACACATTTTTGAACAGCGCAGCCTTTTTTGCTATAACTTACCTGAGGTTAGATTTCAGGAATGCTATATAAAAAAACGATACTGCTACTGGCTATCAGTTTACCTGTTCTATTGACGTCTGCAAAAGGTCAGGGTAAAAAAACGGGTATCGAAGGATATATATTCCGGATTTCTGGTAACCGGATGCCTTCACCCGATGCTAAAATTAGTTCGCCCAAAGGGGTTAAAGCCGTTTTATACATCTATCAGCTCACTACACTCAACCAGGTGACTAAGGTAGGGGAATCTGCTTTTTACAGCAGTATTGGCACCAAACTGGTCCAAACCGTCACCTCCGACGAAACTGGCTATTTCTACGTATCACTTCCTCCTGGAGAATACTCACTTTTTACCAAAAAGGATGCTTTGTTCTATGCGAATAATTTCGACGGGGACAACAAAATCGCTCCTATAAAGGTAGTTTCCCATAAGGTTTCCCAGGCAAACGTCAACATTGATTATGATGCGGTATACTGAAAATGTGCAAATGTGCAAATGGGCAGATGGGCAAATTGTAGTTGATAAGGAATAATAATGCCTTTTTTGCGGCTCCTGAACGTTAATTTCCATATTTCCAATTGTTATTTGCTTATTTGCCCATTTGCTCATTTGCACATTGGTTTGCTCATTTGCACAATTGCCCATTTGCACATTGGCCCGCTCATTTGCTCATTTGCACATTTGCACAATTGCACATTAGCACATTAGCACATTTGCAAATTGATCTCCGTAACTTTGCTCTTCGGAAATGAGTAATGAGGTTTTGTTGAAGCAGTATGAGCATTCATCCCGCCTTTTTCAACTGGCGGATAGGCTTACTTTGTCCCAACCCCAGCGAATCCTGCTTAAAAACCTGCAGGGTTCTTCCCCCGCCTTCGTAATTGCAGCCACGTTTAGTCTTTCAGTTAGCAGCCAGCTCAATCATGTCGTCATATGCGAGGACTCGGAATCGGCTGCCTATTTCCATAATTCCCTGGAAAACCTGACTAAGGCGCTGGACATATTCTATTTTCCTTCTTCTTTTAAAAATAACAAGACCTACCAGGAGCTCAACAGTAGTCATGTGATGCTTCGTACCGAAGCACTGACCCGATGGAGTGGTGGCGGCAATAAAAAAATTATCGTTACCTACCCCGAGGCCCTTTTCGAGAAAGTAGTGCTCCCTGAGACCCTGGCAGGTAACATGATCCGTTTGAAGTCGGGTGAATCCATCCGGCCCGAAGAATTGATGGAATCCCTGGTGGGTTATGGTTTTGAGCGAACCGATTTTGTGTATGAACCGGGCCAGTTTGCCCTGCGGGGGGGTATTCTGGATATCTATTCTTTCGGAAATGAAAAGCCTTACCGGGTGGAGTTGTTTGGAAATGAAGTCGATTCGATCCGCATATTCGATCCGGAATCACAGCTCAGTGAAAGAAGATTGCTGCAGGTAAATATCATTCCGAATATTGAAACCCATTTTTCTTCGGAAAAAAAAGTATCCCTGTTTGAGTTTCTCCCGGAAAATACCGTTATCTGGATGCACGACCAGCGGTTTGTCCGGGATAGAATGACAATTCTTGAAAAAGAACTGAAAGAATTCCTGGAATCAGGACCGAGAAAAGATATTGAAACTGCCGACGGTATCGCCAGGAAAGCCATTTCAGCCGAAGATTTCATTCAGTCTGCTGACATTGACGAAGTTTCAAAAAGCAGGCACCTGGTGGAATTTGGTCCGGTTCAAAAAGCCGATGCGTTTATTATAGAATTTCATACCCGTCCCCAGCCGGCTTTTAACAGGCGATTCGAAAGGCTGATTGCAGACCTGGAAACCTGGGAGTCAAAAAAATTTGAGATTTACCTGTTTGCCGAAAATCCCAAACAGCTTGAAAGGCTGCACACGATTTTTGAGGACCTGAAATCGCCTATCCGGTTTACACCCGTGGGCAGTTCCATTCACGAAGGATTTATTGATGAGGACCTGAAAATCGTTTGTTATACCGACCATGAGATTTTTCAGCGGTATCACAAGTATAAAATAAAACAGGCCTATAATAAAAGCAAGGCCATCACGCTGCGTACCCTTCGTGAATTACAGCCGGGTGACTACGTAACACATATCGATCATGGAGTAGGTATTTTCAGCGGGCTGCAAAAAATTGAAGTGAACGGGCGACTGCAGGAAGCCGTACGCATATTTTATAAGGACAGCGACATACTCTATGTAAATATTAATTCACTCCATAAGATTTCAAAATATACAGGGAAGGAAGGAAGTATTCCCAAAGTGAGCAAGCTTGGCAGTGATGCCTGGCAGAAACTTAAAGAAAAAACCAAGACCCGTGTAAAGGAAATTGCTTTTGACCTGATCAAACTCTATGCGGCACGTAAGGCACAGGAAGGATTCGCTTTTTCTCCCGATAATTATATGCAGACGGAGCTGGAAGCTTCTTTTATTTATGAAGACACTCCGGATCAGAGCAAGGCCACGGCCGATGTGAAAAAAGATATGGAATCGCCTTCCCCGATGGACCGGCTGGTATGCGGTGATGTGGGATTTGGCAAAACCGAAGTGGCTATCCGTGCCGCCTTTAAGGCCTGTCTCGACGGGAAACAAGCAGCTGTGCTCGTGCCCACCACCATCCTTGCATTCCAGCATTATAAAACTTTTGGGGAAAGGCTGAAAGATTTCCCGGTAACCGTTGATTATGTCAACCGGTTCAAATCCAGTAAGGAGAAAAAAGAAACCTATAAAAAACTGGTAGAAGGAAAAATAGACATTATCATTGGCACACATTCTATCCTGGGGAAAGATGTGAAGTTTAAGGATCTCGGGCTCCTGGTAATTGACGAAGAACAAAAATTCGGTGTGGCGCACAAGGAAAAAATAAAAACACTGCGCACCAACCTGGACTGCCTGACACTAACGGCCACGCCTATCCCAAGAACGCTGCAATTCAGCCTGATGGGCGCTAGGGACCTGAGTATTATGAATACCCCGCCGCCCAACCGGCAGCCTATCCAGACGGAACTTCAGATATTCAATGAAGATTTTATACGGGACGCGATTTATTACGAAGTGGAACGCGGCGGCCAGGTATTTTATATTTACAACCGGATCCAGGGCCTGAAAGAAATGACGGTGTTGCTCCAGGAATTATGTCCGGATCTCAGTATCGGTTATGCACACGGACAAATGGAAGGGCATGATCTGGAAGAAAGGATTTTGAATTTCGTTGATAAAAAATATGATGTGCTGGTATGTACCAATATCGTGGAAAGCGGGGTTGACATACCTAACGTTAATACCATTATCGTTCAAAACGCACATCAGTTCGGGTTAAGTGATTTACATCAGCTTCGGGGTCGGGTCGGAAGAAGCAATAAAAAAGCATTCTGTTATTTGCTGGCGCCATCCCTGGCGACCCTGCCTTCGGATGCCCGTAAAAGATTGCAGACACTGGAACAGCACAGCGACCTGGGCAGTGGGTTTCAGATTGCGATGCGCGACCTGGATATCCGGGGTGCGGGTAATATGCTGGGGGGTGAACAAAGCGGATTTATGGTGGAGATGGGTTTTGAAATGTATCAAAAGATATTGGATGAAGCCATTCGAGAACTGAAACGTACTTCCTTTAAAGATTTATTCAAAGATGAAATTGCGAAACAGGAACAGGAAGTAGTGGATTGTACGATCGATACCGATCTGGAAATTCTGATACCGGATCAATATGTGGAAAGTATCACTGAAAGATTATCCTTGTATACCCGGTTGGATAATTGTGAAACAGAAGAAGAGCTGCAGGCATTCCATAAAGAAATGGAAGATCGTTTTGGCCCGGTGCCGGAAGAAGTAAATGATTTATTTGATACGGTACGAATCAGACGCGTGGCCGTTGAACTGGGATTTGAAAAACTGATATTTAAAAACAAACAGGTAAAGTTTTATTTTATCAACAGGCCGGATTCAAAATATTTTGAATCAGATGTTTTCAAAAATATCCTGGATTATATTCAGAAGCAGACGAGGCAGGCCAGGTTGCGTCAGAACGGAAAATTATTTATGCTGGTGATCAGTGAAATGGATTCGATGAAAAAACTTTTGGAATTTATGCAACGGATGCATCGGGCAGTGATACTTGAAGAAACCGTGGGAGTATAGAGTAGTCCAACCGCCAACCGCCAACTAAAACGCTTTAAGCTTTATGCCTTAAGCATTCAGCTTATCAAGAGTTTCTTCTCCATAATCACATGCGGAATGGTTATTTCTATGAACTGCCCGTCCTTTTTTACATAGCCCAGCTTTTCATAAAAACCGGTCGCGGTAACTCGTGCATGCATCATCAAAGTATAATAACCCATGTCCCTGGCTATATTTTCAGCAAAAATCATCAAAGCCCTTCCGATCCCCTTTCCCTGGAGATTATTTGAAACGGCCATTTGCCTGAGACGGAGGGTCCGGGCATCGACCTGGGTCAGGAGGCAACATCCCAGCATCCGTTCGTCCTCAAAAGCCCCGATTAGTACGTCGTCCTTCTCTTTTTCCAGTTCTTTTGGGTCAAAACTCAATCCCAGAGGCTTTCTCAGGAGGTCATTCCGCAGTTTCAGCATCATTTCGTACTCGGGGGATCCATAATCTATCTGCTTAAGAGCCATGTCAGAACGGTTGATTTAGTGAAATCGGGAGTGGAAATCGCAAATTCCGGTATATAATCCAAATCAAAAAATAAAATTGAACCTAGCTTGTTGGTTGTGTTTAAGTCAAAAATTATATTTTTGCAGCCGAAACTAAAATTTACAAAAATGTCAGACATCGCAACACGAGTCAAAAAAATTATAGTGGATAAGTTAGGAGTAGAA
>Ga0209863_10000392_pt1 | contig 23270 bp, 16 predicted proteins | sample OrgsoiDNA2013046_FD_185796 | JGI IMG/M metagenome (GOLD analysis project Ga0209863, IMG submission 185796) | Permafrost soil microbial communities from the Arctic, to analyse light accelerated degradation of dissolved organic matter (DOM) -... | ecosystem: Environmental > Terrestrial > Soil >...
CGGCATGAATGGCGCCGTGGGGCGTGAGCCAGATCGACTGCGCCCGAAACGCCGCGTTGTCGGAAGGCGTCGGATTGATGCCGGGCTTCTCCTCGTTCCAGGCCCGTTGCTGCTTCACCACCCGCACCGTGCGCGCGCCGTTCGGCCCGTCGTAGTCGAGCCGGCTCGCCGGGATGAAATACGACACCGCATAGGCGTAGCGGCTGACCTCGATCGGCTGGCCGGGTGTTCGGCCCCCTTCGGTCCCCGCGACCTCGTCCCACTTCTCCGACAGCGCCGGATCCTCGCCGAGCGCATCGTCGTCGAGCGGCAGATCGGTCGCCGGCGCATCGTTGGCGGCTTCGTCGCCCTCGGGGGCGGCGGTGGCCGCCGGGATTTTCGCCGCGACCGGGTCTCGGCCGGCCGCCGTCGCGCCCTTTCCGCTCGCCACGACCTCGGTGGTCGGTGCGACGTGCAGGTAGCGCAGGGCCTGCTCGGCGATCTCCTTGAAGATCGGCGCCGCGACCGCGCCGCCCAGGTGCCCGCCCTGCGGTTCGTCGAGGATGACGATGATCGCCAGGCGCGGATCCTCGGCCGGGACCACCCCCAGGAACGACGAGACCCACTTGGACGCGTCGTAGTGGCCGTTCGATACCTTCTGCGCGGTTCCGGTCTTGCCGGCGACGTTGTAGCCGTCGATGGCCGCCTGGCGGGCGGTGCCACCCGGCTCGGTCACGCCGCGCATGATGCCGAGCATGGTGCGGGCCGCGGAGGCCGACATCACCCGGCGGTCGGGCGCGACCGGCAACGTTTCGATCGTGCCGTCGGCCGCCACGGCGCGCGCGATGATGCGCGGCTGCCGGTAGATGCCGCCGCCCGCGATGGCGCTGACGCCGGCGATCATCTGCAGCGGCGTCACCGAGATGCCCTGGCCGAACGAGATGTTCGCGAGGCCGATGTCGCCCCACTTGTCGACGGGTCGCACCACGCCGGACCGCTCGCCCGGCAGGCCGAGCCCCGTCGGATGCCCGAAGCCGAACCGGTTGAGGGCATCCGCGAAGGCGTCGCGTCCCAGGCGCCGCGCGATCTTGGTGGCGCCGATGTTGCTAGAAAACTTGAACACCTCGGCGACCGTGAGGACGCCGTGCGGGTGCGTATCGTGGATCGAATAGCGCCCCACCATCATCCGCCCCATCAGGCAGTCGAAGCGGTCGTCGGCCTTGACCACGCCGGCATCCAGCGCCGACGCGATCGTGAAGGTCTTCATGGTCGACCCGGGCTCGTAGGTGTCGGTGATGGCACGGTCGCGCGCGCCCGCCTCTTCGGCGCCGTTCGGATCGTTGGGGTTGTAGGTGGGGACCGACGCCATGGCCAGGATCTCGCCGGTGCGCGGGTCCATCATGATCGCCACCGCCCCCTTGGCGCTGTGCGCCGTCGCGCCCTCGGCCAGCGCCCGCTCCGTGATGAAGGTGAGGTAGCGGTCGATGGTCAGCACCACGTCGCTGCCGGCCGAGCTGGGCGCCTCCACCGACCCTTCGACCGCGATGTCCCGCCCGAGCGCGTCCCGGATCCCCTGCACCGACGAGGTGGTGCCGCGGAGCTGGTGATCGAGCGCCAGCTCGACCCCGTCGAGGCCGCCGCCGTCCGATCCCGCGTGCCCCATGATCGTCGCGGCCAGGCTGCGGTTCGGATAAAAACGCCGCGGCTCGCGGGTGAACGCCATGCCTGGCAGCCCCAGCGCCTTCACCGCCACCACCTCCTCGGGTGTCACCTTGCGCTTGACCCAGGCGAAGAACCGCCGCTGCTCGAGCTTCTTCTCCAGGTCCACACGATCGACGCCCAGCAGGCGCGACAGCTTTCGCGCCGTCTCACGCGGGTCCGCCAGCTGCCGCGGGTTGCAATATATAGAATCGACATCCGCGGTCGAGGCCAGGTCGGCCCCGTTGCGGTCCAGGATCCGCCCCCGCCGCGGTGGCAGCTCGATCTCCCGCAGGTATTGCTCTTCAGCCATGGTGCGCAGCCGGTCCGCATCGTTGACTTGCAAGTGAAATGCCCGCCGCCCGACCGCGAAGAACAGCGCGGCGAACACCGTGCCGCAGACGGCGATCCGGACCCGCGTCCACCGGCCCGAGGTGATCAAGGCCGACCCCCGCTGGCCAGCACCACCCCGGGATCGAGCCGCACGACGTCGCCCGGCGCCGGTGGCCCCATCTGCAGCTTGTCGCGGGCGATGCCGATGACCCGGCCGGGATCCTTGAGCATCCCGATCTCGATGTTGAGGCGCCGGCGCCGCTCCTCGAGCTCGGTGTTGATTCGTCGCTCACGTCCGAGCTCGTAGGCGATCTGAATTCCGTGCATCCGCACGGCGACGTGCGCCAGCGCGCCCGCCGTGAGCAGCGCCAGCGAGAAGGCCCAGACCCCGACCCCGCGCCGGTTGCCGAGACCGAGATCGGGACGGACCACCGGGTCGATCAAAGGCGCTCCGCGGCCCGCAGGCGGGCCGAGCGCGAGCGGGGGTTCCGGACCCGCTCATCGTTGTGCGGCACCACCACGTGCTTGGTGAGGATGCGCAGGCGCGCTGGCCCTCCGCCGTCCCGCCCGGCCAGCGTCCGGAGGCGTCGCTTGACGATCCGGTCCTCCAGCGAGTGGAAGGCGATCACGCAGAGCCGGCCGCCCGGTCGCAGGCAGTCGGTCGCCAGCGCCAGGAACCTTTCCAGCTCGTCCAGCTCCTGGTTGACCGCGATGCGCAGCGCCTGGAAGGTGCGCGTCGCCGGGTTCTTGCCGCGCTCGCGTCGCGGCAGCGCGCGCGCGACCAGCGCCGCCAGCTTGCCGGTCGTATCGACCGGTCCAATGCGCTGCGCCTCCACGATCGCCCGCGCCACGCGTGCGGCATGGCGCTCCTCGCCGTAGTCCCGGATGACCTGCGCCAGCTCTTCCTCGTCCACCCGGGCGATGAGGTCGGCCGCCGTCTCGCCGGCGGTCGGGTCCATCCGCATGTCGAGCGGTCCGTCGTTCTCAGGCCGGAAAGAAAATCCGCGCTCCGGGCGATCGAGCTGCGGCGACGAGACCCCCAGGTCGACCAAGAACCCGTCAATGGGAACCATCGCCAGCCGGTCCAGCACCTCGCGCACCTGGGAAAACCGGGTGTGGACCAGGGTCACCCGGTCGCCGAACGGTTCCAGCAAGGCGCGCGCCATCGCGAGCGCGGACGGATCGCGGTCCATTCCGACCAGCTTGCCGTCCGGCGACGATCGTTCGAGCACCAAACGGGCGTGTCCGCCCATGCCGACCGTGACGTCGCAATATCGGCCGCCTGGTTTCGGGTCGAGCCAGGTGAGCACCTCTTCGGACAAGACCGGTAGGTGTCGCCCCGCCTCATGACGCGAAACAGCAATTACTTCATCGGCCGTCGGCGCCATGAGCGTCCCATTGTTAGCCGGGGCGCCGGTGTGTCAAGTTTTGTAACGAAATATCCTGCATAATTTCAATTAGATAGACCGAAATCCCGGCGCCCCATTTGGGGCCCTCTGCCGGGTGCCGGCCGCGCGGCCGACGCGAGCATCTGCGGCCTGTCACTGGGATAATCAAGCTAACCCCGCTTGACTAAAGGGTTCTTTTCGATATAGTTTCCGACTCGAAACGCGGCGGGGGCATGTACCAAGGACCAACGCAGGAGACGGGGATGGACGCGAAGTTCTTCGAGATCGATACCAAGATGGAGGCTCTGCGGACCAGAACCGCGAGCTTCCCTGCCAAGATCCTGAAGGACTACCGGGACCGCCTGGACGTGTCGTGGATTTTCCACGACAACGCCCTCGAAGGGGTCGTGCTGTCCTACTCGGAGCTGAAGGCGGCGATCGATCAGCGGATCATCAGCGACGTCACCCTGATCCCGATGTACGAGGAGGTCCGGAATCACAAGGCGGCGGTCGATTTCGTGCGCGAGGCGAGCGTGGCCAAGAAGCCGCCGGCCGTCGACCTGGAGCTGGTTCGCAAGCTCTACGCCATCCTGACGCCGGAAGAGGCCGCCAAGGGGTACCCCTACCGTCGGGAGAACCCGCTTCACCGCCTCTACTATCATGAGATCACGCCGCCCGAGAAGATCACCTACAAGATGCGCAAGCTGGGCGAGTGGATGGAATCGGACGAGTTCGTCGAGCTTCACCCGATCACCCGCGCGACCAAGGTGCACTTCCGGCTGCTCTCGACCTACCCGTGGACCAAGAACTCGGGCAAGGTCGCGCGGCTTCTCATGAACTTCATCCTCATCAAGCACGGCTACCTGCCGGCGGTGATCCATTCGATCGAGCGCCAGCGCTATTACGAAGTGCTCCGGATGGAGAACGACGGCCTGCTGAACCTGGTCGTCGAGTCGCTGGAGAACAGCATCGAGACGACCGCCAAGTTCCTCGACGAGCTCAACGGCCTGCGCGTCAAAAGAGCCTCGTAGCGCGCGGGGGGATTTCATCCCCCCACGAGCCCCCCGCAGATTCTTAGGTCGGGCCCGGCGCGGCAAAGCCGCACCTCCCGATAACTTGGACTCGCTCCCTTCGGTCGCTCTGACTCAGCGTCGATCCTGAGGGAGGTCGCCTCCGTGAAGGCGAGCGTCGCGCGGCTTTGCCGCGAGACGTGAGGGGGGCCGGGGTGTGCGAGCGGCAGCGAGCCATACCCCGTCTAGAAAAACGCGCCGGACGGGCTGTCCCGCCGGCGCGTTCTGGTCCGCTAGGTGACTGGTCAAGGGCTGGTGCCTCGGGGCGCCGCCCAGTTCGTGGACCCGGCGCGAGCCACGCCGAATCCGGGTTTTATGTCCCTAAGGGCTCGGGACGCAGTCGGGAGAGAGCGAGCAAAAACTCGAGGAGGGGCTTACCTCCGGTCGGCCTCCTTGGTTCCGAGCCGGTGAAGATGGCGTAGAGATTGCGTACCGTTCTGGTGGGTGCGTTTACTCATGCGTTCTTCGCCTCCTTTGGTGGGCCAGTCGATCGCGGACCCATTCAAATCCTAAACTGTGCGCGCGGATTTCGCCAGTCGCACGGCGTGATATGAAGTGAGTTAGATGGCAGGGGGTAAGCCGAGCGGCGGGCGTGGCGCGCGTTTCGCGGGGGCGATGGACCCGGCGGCGGCCGCCCTCAACGCCTCCGTTCACTTCGATCGGCGGTTGCTCCGCGACGATGTCCGCGGCAGCCAGGCGCACGCGCGGATGCTGGCGGTGGCGGGGTTGATCTCGGCGGCGGACGCCGACGCGATCGTCGCGGGCCTCGATCGCGTGGCTACCGAATTCCAGTCGGGGGGGCGCACGCTGGATCCGGCGCTCGAGGACGTTCACATGAATGTCGAGAGCCGCCTCATCGAGCTCATCGGCGAGGCGGGGCGGCGCCTGCACACGGCGCGCAGCCGCAACGACCAGGTCGCGACCGACCTGAAGCTCTACGCGCGGCGCGCGGCGCTGGAGATCGTGGCGGCGATCGATCTCGCGCGGGTCGCGCTCTGTCGTCAGGCCCGCGCGCACGCGGCGACGCTGCTGCCGGGGTACACGCACCTGCAGCGGGCGCAGGTGGTGACGCTCGGCCACCATCTGCTCGCCTACGCGGAGATGCTGGGACGCGATCGGGGCCGGTTCGTCGATGCCGAGCGCCGGGCGGCGGAATCGCCGCTCGGCTCGGGGGCGCTGGCCGGGACCGGGCTGCCGATCGATCGGGCGCGGACGGCGGAGGCGCTGGAGTTCTCGGGCGGGCCGACCCACAACAGCCTGGACGCCGTGTCCGATCGCGACTTCGCGGCGGAGATCGCCTTCGCCTGCGCGCTGCTGGCCGTGCACCTGTCACGCTTCGGCGAGGAGCTGGTGCTCTGGTCGACGACGGAGTTCGGGTTCGTGCGCCTCGGCGAGGGGTACTGCTCGGGAAGCTCGCTCATGCCGCAGAAACGCAATCCCGACGTCGCCGAGCTGCTGCGGGGCAAGTCGGGACGCGCGATCGGCGACCTGGTCGCACTGCTCACGATCAGCAAGGGGCTGACGCTGGCATACAACAAGGATTTGCAGGAGACGCAGGAGCCGCTCTACGACGCCGTCGAGACGGCGCAGCAGTCGCTGGCGGTCATGCCGGGGCTGGTCGCGGCGCTGGAATTCGATGTGGCGCGCATGCGGGCGGCCGCCGAGGATCCGGCGCTGGGCGCGACCGATCTGGCGGAGGAGCTGGTCCGGCGTGGCATGCCGTTTCGGAGCGCGCACGAGGTGATCGGCCGGCTGGTCCGGCGCGCCGAGGAAAAGCGGGTGACGTTGCGGGGGCTCACCGCCGACGATCTGCGCGCGATCGACGCGGCGCTGTCGCCCGAGGTGATGGCGGCGCTCGACGCGGGGCGCGCGGTCGCGGCCCGCGCCGTCGTCGGAGGCCCCGCGCCGGCGATGGTCGAGCGCGAGATCGCCCGGCTCGAGGCCGAGCTGACGGCGCTGGGACTAGAACCGTAGCGGCCCGCAGATCTTGACTTCGCCGATACGCAACCGGAGCATGCCGGCATGGTGAGACTTCGGGCGGGGGCGCTGGTCGCCGCGGTGCTGATTGCCGGCGGCGGCGTCGCGCGCGCCGACCGGCCGCGGGTGATGGTGGTACCGATGGCGGGGGACCAGGTCGATCCCGGGTTGCGGCAGCGCGTGACCCGGGCCGTGACCGACGGGCTGCAGGATTCGGGCGTCGAGATCGTGCCGCCGCCGGCCGATCCGTCGGCGACGGCGATCGCCAAGGCGGTCGGTGATCTGACGGGGTCGACGTTCGTGATGCGGGGAACGGTGGAGGCCGAAGGTCGGAGCTACACGTTTCGGCTGCAGATGCTGGACGCAAGATCCGGCGCGATGATCGCCAGCCGCGAGGACCGTTGCGAGATCTGCACGGAGGCCGAGGCGCTGGAGACCGCGAACACGTCGGCGTCGACGCTGAAGACACAGGCTTTCAGTCGGACGCCCGGTGCCAACGGCGCGCTGCCGGCGGGTGGGACGGGCGCGGGTGGGGTTGCCGGCGTGAGCGCGGGTGCCGGTGCGGGCGCGGGGGTTGCCAGCAATCTGCGCGTTCGCGTCGTGGTCGCCGAGGCGCTGGATTTGCCGCCGTCGCTCGACGAGTTTCACGGCAAGATTCGCGCGGCGATCGAAATGCTGATCCACGACGCGGGGCTGGGGCTGGCGGTGCCGCCGCCGGGTTCGGCCGCGCGCTGCACGACGCGAGACTGCCTCAAGGAGCTCGCGCTCACCGTCGGCGCGACCGACGTGCTGGCGGTCTCGGGGAGCCGCAACGACGTCCAGGGATTCGCGCTGGCGCTGGAGCTGTGGAACGCCGCGCGCGACGAGGGCGCCAAGTCGCAGGGTTGGTGCAACTTCTGCACAGGTCCGCAGATGGTCACGGCGGCGCAGGATCTCGGGCGACCGCTGCTGGCGCAGCTCGCGGCGCGCGCCGGGGCGACGCCGCCGGTGGTGGTCGCGGGGACCAACCTCGCGCCGGCGTCGGACGCGTCGTCGTCGGGGAGATCGTCGACGCGCACGGTGCTCTCGTGGGTCGGGATCGGCGTGGGCGCGGCCGCGGTGGCGACGGGCGTGTTTTTGATCGCGAAAGGCGGGGACGGGACCTGCAGCGCAGCTGCGGGAGTCGAGTGCCCACACAACTACCCGAGCACAGGCGTCGGCTTCGCTGTCGTCGGCTCAGGTCTCGTCGCGGCCGGCGCGGGTTTGTGGGGGTTGCTGGCGACGCCGAGCGAGCCGCCCGCGTCGCACGCGCGGCTAGATATTGGAGCGGGCTGGCTTAACCTGAGGGGAACCTTCTGATGAACGCGACGAGATTCTGGACCGTGGTATTCACGGTCGCGTTGGTGCTCGGGTGCAAGAACTCGAAGTACTGCGACACCTCGACCCCGACGTGCCCGTCGGGACTGAAGTGCGACCCGGTCATGCACGCGTGCGTGGTGACGGACGGGGGTGCGGGGGGCTCGGGGGGATCCGGTGGTGCGGGTGGAAAAACGGACGGTGGTGGTGATGTCAAGGTTCGCTGCCCCGAGACCGCTTGCGTGGGTCACGACGGCGGCAGCTCCATGTGCGACGTCGATGCCGGAATTTGCGTCGACTGTTTGATAGACATGGACTGCAAGGACACGACGAGGCCGATCTGCGGCGCTAACCACGTCTGCCGCGGATGCATGGCGACTCCGAATGAATGTGCGACACATGTCGGGACAACCGCCTGCGCTTCCGGTACGTGCGTCGAATGTGCCTCGAGCTCCGACTGCACCGCGGATCCCAAGAAGCCGATCTGTAATGTCGCCGGCGGCAACATCTGCCGGATGTGTCAAGCAGATGCCGAGTGCCAGTCAGCTCCAGGGGTCTGCATGGCCGACGGACATTGCGCGACCAGTGGCGAGGTCGTCTATGTCCAGTTCAGCGCCTCGGGTTGTCCCCTTGCCGACGGTACCGCGGCCCAGCCCTATTGCGCGCCAAACGATGCCGTCACGCATCTCGCGGGCATGAAGACTGTAATCATCATCGTGGGCGCCGCGAACAGTCAGATGAATTTGAATACGACGAGCGTCTCTCCGATAGTGATTGGTCGGAAGGATACGGGGAATAACGTGGGAAGCATTCCTGCGACCGCTACCACGGCCGTCGCGATTTCGGCAGGCACGGCTCTGATTCGCGACCTGACTGTGAATGCCGGAACCACCTCGACCAGCAAAGGTATCCTCGTCACAGGTTCGTCGACCGTCGTGAGTCTACTTCGTGTCACGGCTTCACTCGGTACCGGTCTCGGCATCGATGCCGAGGCAGGTACCACGCTGCACATGGACCGGTGCCTTGTTTCGAGCAATTCCGCCGGCGGCGTCGTCGTGAGCGGAGCCAAATACGAAATTCTCAACAGCATCATTGCCAACAACAACTATGGCGTGCAGTTTTCGGCCACCGCGACTCCAGTCTCCGGAGGTTTGGGATTTGCCTTCGACACCGTCGTCAGCAACACGGGGAATGCCGCTACCTGTGATCCGAGCGCACCTCAGACACTTGAGGGCTCGATCGTGCTAGGTGCAGTCGCCAATTGCACACTGGACCACACCTCCACGACCATGCCGACATTTGATTCGACTGACCCGACACGTCCCTACCACCTAACCGGAAAGCTCGCATGTCCTCAGGGCGACCCTCTCGCCTTTCCCATAGATGATTTCGACGGCGACCAGCGTAAGAAGCCTCTCGACTGTGGAGCCGACCAATATGTTGTCACACCCTGATGGGATCGAGACTCGGCGAGAACCCGGCTAGAACCGGCCCTGGAGAGTAAACGAGCTCGGTCCGAGTCCGAGGGCAAGGTTCGACCCCGCAGCGTCTCGTCCCGTGAAGAAAACCACCGCCCCTCCAACGAGCGCCGCGGTGCCCACGCCGGCCAGGAGCCAGCCGGGGGTCTTGGTGTTGTAGGCGGTTCCGCAGGCGGGACCTTGGGTCGAGCCGCAGGCGTCGTTGTTGTCGATGGCGATCCAGACGATGCCCCAGGTCAGGAGGCCGGCGCCCGCCGCGGCGATGGAGGCGCCGGCCCAGGTGTGCCAACTGCTCCGCGCCCCGCCAGCTACTACAGGTGCTGGTGCTGCGGCAGACAAAGACGGCGTGGCGGCCGGTGTTTTCGCCGGGGTCGTCGCAACGTTCTCCGTTGCGATTGGGCTGAGCGTGATCTCCACTGAACTGCGTGCGCCCGCCCGGATGACGATCGTCTGGTCGAATGGCTTGAAGCCGGCGGCGGTCGCGCTGACCGAAACCGCTCCTTCGACCAGATGTACCGGGGGGACGGCCGGAAGCGTCCCGACGGACTTGCCACCGACGAAGACCTCGACCCCCGCCGGGCCACTGATCACCACGTCTCCGATGTGCAGCTTGGTCGTGGCGAGAGCTTGTTCGAGGAATGCCCTGTTCTTGATGACCCAAGGATCATCCGGACTCGTAAGCGCCACGGACAGGTGCAAATCGGCGTCGATCCAACGGGTCAGCGACGTCTCGACCAGTCCCATTTGTCCAAACGTCCTCGCCGACGGAGATACGGAGTGCGCGCGCTGAAACAATTTGAGCGCCTCTTCCGGTTTTCCGTCTCGCCGGAGGTCGAGGGCCTGCTGAATCAACACGTCGGAGCTGGCCGCGTCTGCCGCGAACACCGGACCGGCGGTCGACAGGAAGATGAAAATCTGAAGGAATATCCCGAATCGAATCATTGGAGGAGATCGGCTAGTAGTTGGACATCATGACGAAGCATCCCATTGGATTGCTGCCAGCGATCCACACGCTACCCCGCGGGTCCACGAACAGATCGAAAAACAATACGTTTCCCCCTCCTGTGAAGAGGCCGGCGCGGGTATCCCAGGCGCTGCCCGTCCATCGCGCGAGACCGATTCTCGACGAGTCGATCCATCCGACTATCGGCCTGCCATCGGCTCCCATTCTAAGCTTCGGACTATCTGCGGCATTGCCCGCCGGGACCGAGGCCGGAATCGCGGCTTGCCAAGCCCCGCCGACCAACGAATAGACCTGGAACCCGGTCCCCTTCTCCACAATGAGCGGCTGCCCCGTTTGGTCCAGGGCCACAGTGGGCGAGCTTGTCGCCGTCATATTCGGACTCTCCGATTCGATCGTTCCTCTGAAGATATCCACTCCGGTCATGCTGGAGGCGCGCCAGTTTACGAATGGGTTTCCTTGAGGATCGAGGATCAGGTCGAACGAATCGATTCCGTCGAGGCCGAGCTCGCCAGGTGCGGGGTTCCATTGGGTTCCGGTCCAGCGGGTAAGAAAGATGTCTTGATTCATTCCGATGAACGCGGACTTGTTCAACCATCCGACGACGGGAAACCCGTTCTCATCAAGGTGGAGAACGGGACTTGTGGCCCCGCCTCCGGCAGCGTCGACCGGGGTGAGGGCCGCGCTCCAAGCGGATCCGCCCCAGGTCGCGACATAGATTTGATTTGTCATCTTCGCTGGCGAGTTCTCGGACCAGGCCACGACCGGATGATCATTCGTATCGAGCGCGAGAGAGAATCCATGACTTTCATCTCCGCTGGGCGACGGTCGTTCCAGATCGGTCCAGCTCTGCCCATCGGAAGTTTGGACATGCAACGTACTGTATTGCTCCGCGCCGCTGCTGCTGACGTATAGATCCAGGTACCCAAAAATAGGATGAAATGTGCTCGTCACCACCAGAAGCGGATTCGAAACGTTGAAGCCCAGGCCAGGGATGCTTCCGTAGCTGATGAAATCCGGCACCGTCCACGACCAAGCCGTGGCGGGCGCCGCCGCGAGAGCATTCCCGGCGAGGTCGGTGATGGTCGGGCTGACGGTTAGGGAGAACGTCCCGGGGAGCGCAAAGGAGGTCAGATCATTGATCGCGAGGGTGGCTATTGTCGCGTCCGCGCTGAGTGTCACCGTCGTGGCAACAGCGGTGCCGCCGACTGTCAGGACGAAGGACGACGATGTGACCGAGGTCTTTGCGACAGCCTCGGAAAAGGTCACGGTGATCGGGGCGCGCAGGACGACATCGGTTGCACCTGCGATCGGGGTCGTCAGAACGACAGTGGGTGATTTGTGGTCGACATTTATGGTGGTCGGCGCGGAGGAGATGATGTCGCCGCCGACCTTGGCCTGAGCGACGATGGTGTGGGGGCCGTCGGCAACGGCGGTGGTATTCCAAGAATAGGAGTAAGGGGATTGCGGGGAGGCCGGTGCAGGGACAGTCGCTAACGTTGAGCTGGTGCTCTCATCCAAAAGCGAAATTGTCGCCGGCGGCGTCGCCCCGCTCGCGGTCACCTTGATAGTGACGGTGCCATTCGTATAGCTGCCGTCAGTCGGGGACGTTATCTGCAACGTTGGAGTCTGCGGCGGGGTATCTGCCGATCCATCTGCTCCATCTGCCTTCGAGCTGGCATCCGAATGCGTGCTGCCGTCCGCCTCCACCTTGGTTTTGGTCGGGCATCCGGTCAGCAAGAGTAAGGGCCAGAGAAATATGCCAGGCGCACGCCGCATCGAGGCCTCTCAGTTCGAAGGAATGCCAATACCGTTTTTATCCAGGCCCATCTTCGGCGACCTTGTCGAAGGAGTTGACTGTTTTTTTCGAATGGCAGCATTTTTTTGCCGAGGTACCGGATGTTGATCGTGCAGCGCCTGTGCGTTGGCCGCGTGTTCGGTAGCCTTTGGTGGAACGACCGATGGCGCCGTTTCATGCGCGGCACGGATCGATCTTGCCGGTTCTGCCGCGCGGACGGGTGGAGCCGGCTCGGCCGCTCGGACGGGTGTTGCCGGCCCTGCCGCCCGGCTCGGCGCCGCTGGACGTTCGGCAGCCGGTGACGGCGAAGCCGAGCCCGGCGCAGCGCCGCGGTACAGGAGCCCACGTCCCGCGTACAGACCGACCGCCAGCAAGCCGGCGGCGCCCAGGAGAAGCATCCATCGACGGCGTCGGGCGCGATCGGGGGCTCCGTCGCTCGCCGATTTCTCGCCCGCCGATTCCACGGGTGCGTCCGCGTCCGTGCCGACGGGCCTCGCCAGCTTGGTCGAAATGAAAAGCTGTGGGCTGAGGGCGGCGGGCTGCTCAATCTCCGGCTTGCCGAGGACTTCGGTTGGAGCAAATGGCTCCACCGGTCCGCCAGGCCTAGCCGGCTCGTCCACCCCCGCCGGCCCAGGTGCAAGCGGCACCCCACGCAGTGTCGACTTCGCCGGCATCGCGACCGGCGGGGAGTGGAAGTAGTAGTTCTTCCACTCGACCTGGCCGCGGGAGCTCGCGAAGTCCCACAGCCGCTGTCCGAGGACGTGGACGGATTCGAAACGCTCTTCGGGATTGGTGTGCATTGCCCGCAGGACGATGGCTTCCAGTGCCTCGGGGATGTCGGAGCGGTGTGCGCGCGGGCCGCGGAATCTGCCGACCTCGATTGCGCGCAGGAGGCTCAGATTCTGATGTTCTTCGAACGGCAGGCGCTTGGTGAGGCAAACGTAGAGCAGCACGCCGAGCGCGTACTGATCGCTCTCGGGTCCGACCTTGCCGTTGACCTGCTCGGGCGAGAGATACTGCGGCGTCCCCAGGATCTGCCCTTCCTGCGTGAGCTCGTCGGCCATCGGCGCCTTGGAGACGCCGAAGTCGAGGACTTTGATCTCATGGCCCGTGTCGGTCTCGGCTAGAAAAATATTGCTGGGCTTGAGGTCTCGGTGAACGATGCCCAGCTGGTGACACGCGCGCAGCGCGGCACAGACGCCCAGCATCAGGTCGGCGACGTATTCGATCGCCAGCGGCTCTCGGCTCTTCCGGAGCACGACACCCAGGTCCTCGCCGCGCAGGTACTCCATGACCAGATAGGGGGTTCCGTCGCCGGTGACGCCGAAGTCGATGACCTGGACGACGTTGCGGTGCTCTACCTTGGACGCCGCCAATGCCTCGCGCATGAACCGCTGGCGCAGCTCGTCGGTCAGGCCGACGCCCGATCGTTGGGGGACCACCGTCTTGAGCGCGACCGTGCGACCGAGCCGGCTATCGACGGCTCGATAGACGGCGCCCATGCCCCCCTCGCCGATGAGCTCGTGGAGCTCATACCGATCGATCCGCCGCCCTCTGATTGCCTCGCTCTCCGAAGTCATGGCCGTACGTCCCCCATCTTGCGTATTTCCTTCACCACGGCCAACAGCCGAGCGGCCCGGGCATCTTCAGGGTCGAGCCGCACCGCCTCGGTGAACGCGCGCTCCGCCTCGTCATAGTGGCGTTCGTTCATCATGATCGTCCCAATGAGAATGTAGGCCGGATCCCCCGCGCCCTTGTGGGCGGCATTGCGTGCGAGTGCGAGGGCGGTCGCCAGATCGCCGCGATCGAAGTTGTCTTGTGCTTCGCCGAGCAGTTTCCTGATGTCGATCGGAGGCCGAGCGCCGTGTGCGGACTTGGTGGAGGTGGGCGCGCGGTCGTTCGCTTGTGGCAGCGCCGCACCCTGCCTTGGTGTTGATGCCGGCGAGGGGGCCAGCGCCGCGCGCCGTGCCACCGCTTCCGGCGCCTCGAGGGCAGAAACTCTGGCCGTGGCGATCGCGCCCGGTGTCGGAAGGCCGGGCGTTGTGGTCGAGATCGTCGTGCCCGACGTAGGCATCGCCGATGGCCTTTGCGGGACGCGCGGCGCGGGGAGGGCCATCGGGGATTTCGCACCCCGGGAGCCGAGTCGAATGAGCGCGGCATTGATCAGGAGAAGGGCTGCCGCTGCAATGAACCACGCTCTCCTTATCCGGCCCTTAGCCGGGATGACCGTCCTCCGCCAATCCGCCCGGCTCTTGCTGGCCAGCAACGGCTTCGCGTGCGCGACGTCCTCCGCGAGCATTCGTTGCTCTCGGCCGACGTCGAAATGCCGCGCGAGCAGCTCTGATAGCTGCGCCCGCGCCCCGACTTTCCCCGGCAGGTGGGGCTCCAGCGCCTGGTGAAAAGCGCTGGCGGACTGATAGCGGCCGGCGGGGTCGGCGTCGAACGCGCGCAGGTTCACCGCCGCCAGCGCTGGCGGAACATCGGGGTTGATCGTCGACAGGCTGGAGGGCGCATCGCCTGGCTCGAGGGGGCGTCCGGTCAGCAGCTGCCAAAGGACCACGCCGAGTGAATAGATGTCGGAACGGCGATCGGCGCGGGCGCCATTCCAGACCTCCGGGGCGGTGTAGGTCGGTCGTCCGACGACGAAACCGGCCTGGGTCAAGGTCGCGTCCGCGTCCGAGCGCGCGATGCCGAAGTCGACCAACTTCACCGCTCCCGAGAACGCCAACATGATGTTGTCGGGGGTGACGTCGCGGTGGACGATGCCCAGCTGGCGGAACGTGTGGGCGTAGTGGAGCGCGCGGGCCACTTCGGAGACGATAAATACGGCCAAGGGCACCGGCAGGCGCTCTCCGATCGCGGCGACGCGCGCGCTGAGGCGGCGGAGGTCGACGCCCATGACGAGCTCTTGCAGGACCAAGAGCTCGCCCTCGACTTCGTCGATTCCGAGCGTTCGCGCGATCGCGTCGTGCGATAGCCGGCGCGCGATGGCGGCCTCGCGCCGAAACCTCGCTTCCTGCTCGGGTGAGCGGTAGTCCGCGTGCAGCCGCTTGAGGACGCATACGTCCGCGGCCTCCGGACCTCCCCGCAGCGCGAGATCAATCCGCGCCATTCCGCCAGCGCCCGATGCCCGCAGGAGCACGTAGGGACCAAGGCGTCTGAATTCAGTTTCGACCTCCGTCACGCCCATCTCTGACTGTCTCCCGTCGCGATGGTTCTCATATCCCCATCCCCAACGATGCTCAAGCGTCTTGCTTCAAAACCGCGTCTGGAACAGGAGCGACCTCGGCGTGATGGCGAAGGCCAGCTCCGAGTTGGCCTGGTGGAACGTCGAAAAAAGAATGGCGCCGCCGGCGAGGGCGAGGGCGCCTCCGCCCGCGGTCAGGATCCAACCGGCCGTCCGCGTGTCGTAGACGGTCCCGCAGGCGCTGGACCGAGGGGAACCGCAGACTGCGTGGTTGTCGAGGGCGATCCAAGCAATCCCCCAGGTCAGAGCGCCCACGCCGGCGGCGGCGAGCGCAACGCCCGTCTTGCGTCGCGCCGAGCTGGCTGGTGGTTCGGAGATCACCAGGGATTCCGTCGCCGGAGAGGTCGGAGCCGCGACAGAGATGGGTTCGAGCACAATCGTCACGGCGGTGCGGGCACCGCCCTTGATCGTCACGTTCACAGAAAATGGCTTGAAGGAGGCGGCGGTCGCCGTGAGCAGGAAATCGCCTTCGACGGCTCGCAGGGGACCGGCCAAGGGCAACACACCGAGGGCTCTGCCGGCGAAGGCGACAGGTGTTCCGGGTCGGCCGACGACGACCAGCTCGCCGATGTGAGCCTTGGCTCGGTCGAGGGCCTGCTCCAGGAAGGGTCGGTTCTTGTGGACCCAAGCGTCGTCGGGGGTGGTCAGCGATGCCGCAAGGTGGATATCGGCGTCCATCCAATGGGCCAGAGAAGCTTCGACCAATCCCATCTGTCCCAGCGTTCGGGGCGATGGAGCCTCCCGGTGCGCCCGCCGGAAGAACTCCAGCGCTTCGACCGACCTTCCTGCACGTCGCAGGTCTAGTCCTCTTGCGATCAGCGCGTCTGGAGTCAGGTCATTGGCGCGCGCTCCCGCCGAGATTGCGGTGACGAGCAGAACCGAGGCGAGAGCAGCGCGCGTCATGGGTTGACTCCGTTGGCGGTGGACGGGGTTGTCGTTAGTAGTTCGACATCCAGACATTTACCGACGAGCCCTCTCGCCAGTAGGCCCAGGCGCTCCCGCGCGCATCGACGAGAACGCCAGGCGCCTCGGTGGTGGCGACGACGCCGCCGGCATTGAAGAGCCCGGCGCGGGCGTTCCATTGTGTGCCGGTCCATCGGGCCAAGCCGACCTCGGCCGTTGCAGTCGTGTCTAGCCAGGCAACGACCGGTTTATGATCCAGTCCCGTCGCCAGGTGGAAGCCCCCGGAGTTGCTGCTGGCGGGGATCGCAGTAGAGATCGCCGGCAACCAGGCGCCGCTTGAATAGTGGTCGACAGTCGACCCGGCGACCATCATCGGTTCCGAGGCCTGATCGATGGCAACGAATGGTTCGCCCAGGAATATGCCGCCGCTCGACGTCCATGCGGTCCCGCCCCAGGCCCGAAACGAGGCCGTCGGGAGGCTGACGAAACCAGTCCCGCGGACGGTGAATCCTACGATCGGGTTCCCGCTGCCGTCGAGGATGAGGGAGGCTGAGCCAACGCCGGTCAGTCCGAGCTTGCCGAACGACCTATCCCAGGATGTGCCTGTCCAGCGCGCGACGCCAACATCGGCTTCGGTGGCGTTGACAGCATCCTTCCAGGCGACGACCGGCCGGCCCGAAGGATCGAGACGCACCAGCGGGCTGGCCGCGAATGCGTAGCTGGTGTCAATCCCGAGTGGAGAAAGCGAGCTGTCCCAAGACGAGCCGTTCCAGGTTGCGAGACGGAGCGAGACGAGGATTGAACCAACGGAGCTGCCAATCCCCGCCACGACGGGGTGGCCCTGGGCGTCGAGGTCCAGCGATCCAGGCCCGACGAGGTCTGTGACCTGTCCAAAGCTGTTCCAGGCCTGGCCGTCGCTGGCGGCCACGAACAGATCGTCTACGCAAGTCGAGCTACTGTTCGCGATGCATCGGGTGTAGGCGATGACCGGTTGAAAGTTGGATCCCACGGCGATGGCAGGCGCCGTGGTGCTGGCAATGGGTGCGTACTTGATCCAATCCGGCACACTCCACGTCCAGGGCGCCGTCGGCACAATGAGGGCGTTCCCGACCAGGTCGGTGATCGTCGTCGCCAGCGTCACCGAGAACGCGGCCGGAAGCGCGAAAGACGAGAGGTCCGTGATGGCGATCGTCGCGCTCATGCCGTCCGAACTGAGCATTGCCGTGGTGGGAACCACCGCCCCACCGATTTGCAACGTGAGCGCCGACGCGGTGAACGACGAAGCCAGGATCGGCTCCGAGAACGTCACCACGATCGGTGCGCGGAGGACGACGTTGGTCGCGCCCGGCGCGGGGGAGGTTGCAACGACCGTCGGTGCGGTGCGATCTACGGTGATCGTGACCGGAGCCGAGGTGATCGGTTGACCGTCGACGGTGGCCTGGGCGACCAGCGTGTGCGTCCCGTCGGCGATTCCCTTGGTATCCCAGGTAAAGGTGTAGGGCGCTGGGCTGTCGAGGGTGGCCAGAACGGTCGCGTCCTCGAGGAGCTGGATCGTTGCCGGCGCCGCGCCGCCCGTGACGTCGACCGTGACACCGACGACGCCGTTCGTCGAGGTATTCGAGGCAGGCGAGGCTATCCGAAGCATCGGGAGCGGCGCTTCGGACGTACCGGCGTCGGGGGTACCGACGTCGGGCGTACCGACGTCGGGGGCACCGGCGTCGGGCGTGGGGGTCGTCCCGACGATCTTGACCTCACCGGGATCGCGTCGGGTGGGGCAACCGGCCAACAGGAGAACGGACAGCAACATGAGCGAGCGCGTGCGAGTCATCTGACACCTCTCAATCGGTGGGGATTCCAATTCCGTTGTGGTCGATGTTCGGCCGCACCTCGACAAAAGGTGCTTCGTGGGTGGGCACGGACCGGCGGGTTCTTCGAAAGCCGGTCCCGGACGCCCGCGGCGACGGGGCCACGTGCGGCTCCGTGCGTGGCCACGCTGCCGGCGGCTGCTCGGTCTTTGGCGACGGCCGTGGCGTCGAGACGGCCGGCCTGACGATCGCCGACTGGACTGTCGGAGGGCGGGCGACCGGCCTCTTGGCCGCGGTCGCCACGGTTGGCGTCCGCCCAAGCGCGACACAAACTCCGACGACCAGCAGGGACGTGCCCAGCAGGCCAATCGGCAAACCGAGCACGCGGCGTGAGCCAACACTCGTCTCGCGCGACGGCCCCGGTTCAGGCTCGACCGGCGTCGCGGAATCGGGATTCGGAGATGGCGGACGCGCCGCCAGTCTCGTCGACAGATAGAGCAGAGCGCCGCGGACCGTCGACCGGTCGGACGTGGGGGACTTTGGCAAGATCTGGGTCTTCGGCAGCTCGGCGGGTCGCGGCGGACGCTCGCTCGATGCCTGCGGGAAGTAGTAGTTTTTCCACTCGTCCTTGCCGCGCGGGCTCGCGAGCTCCCACAGCTGCTGGCCGAGGGCGTAAACGGATTCGTAGCGCTCGCTGGGCGAGACATGCATCGCACGGAGCACGATTTTCTCCAGCGCCTCCGGCAGGTCCGGGCGGAACGTGCGCGGCGACGCGAACCTTCCGGTTTCGATCGCACGCAGAAGACCGAAGCTCTCATGATCCTGGTAAGGCAGCCGCAACGTGAGGCAGGCGTAGATCAGGACGCCGAGCGCATACTGATCGCTGGCGGGGCCGACCTTGCCATCGACCTGTTCCGGCGCCAGGTACTGCGGCGTGCCCACGATCTGTCCCTCGCGGGTGAGATCGTCCGAGGTCGGCGCCTTCGAGACGCCGAAGTCGAGCACCTTGACCTCCGTGCCGGTGTCGGTGTCGACGAGAAAGATGTTTCCCGGTTTGAGGTCGCGGTGAACGATGCCGACCCGGTGGCAGGCGCGCAGCGCGGCGCAGACGCCGAGCATGATGTCGACGATGTGCACGATGGTCGGCGGGGTGTCCGACTCGGCCAGCCGCGTGCCCAGATCCCGCCCGCGCAGGTGCTCCATCACCAGGAAGGGTGTTCCGTCGTCGGCGAAGCCGAAGTCCATGACCTGGACGACGTTGCGGTGCTCGACCTTCGAAAGCGCCATCGCCTCGCGCAAGAACCGCTGCCGCACCCGATCCGTCAGGCGCGCGCCGGTTCGCCGCGCCGCCACGGTCTTGAGGGCGACCGTGCGCCCGAGCTTGGTGTCGATCGCCCGGTAGACCGAGCCCATCCCGCCGCGGCCTATCAGCTCGCGCAGCTCGTAGCGATCGATCCGGTGCCCGGCGGCGAAGTCGGTCCGGGCGCGCAACGTCTCGGTCGTGGGCTCCGCATCCTTATGCATGGCCCGACAGGCTTCGACCGGCGCCGGGGTTTGGTTGCGTCGGGCGACTCCGCGACCATCCTGCCGCCTTGCCAATCCCACCCCGCGCACTAGGTTCGGCCCGGGGTCGCACGGTCTTCGGGGGGGGAGGCCAGAGGGAGGCAGAGATGGCAGCAAAGGCAGACAAGGCAACGATTGCGCGCGTTCTGGCGGTGGTGACGGTCGCGCTGTGGGCGGGGGCAGCAGGCTGCGAGGGGTCGCTTACCGCGGCCGGGAATCCGGCCACGTCGCCGGCGGATCTCACGCGCCTCGCCGGCCATCACGACGCGGAGGTGCGGAAGGCGGTCGCGGGTAACCCGAGCACGCCTGGGCCGGTTCTGGCCGCGACTTATGCCTCATCCTTGTGGCGGCCGGTCATCGCCGCGAACCCTGGGATCTCTCCGGAGTTGCTGGTCACGATGTTCATCGAGAACATCGACGGTGGGTACTACTCGGCGCACGACGGCGGGAGTTACAGCACCGGCCCAATTCTGGCGGCCCTGGCCGCGAACCCCGCGACACCCACCGATATCTTGTACGACCTCGCGGAGGAGAGCGACGAAGTCGGCGCGACCGCGCTCCAGAACCCGAAGCTGATGACCGGCGAAGCCCAGGCCCGGTTGGTCGAGACGGCCATGCATCTACAAACTGCGCGCGATCATCACACCTCACCGTCGGTCCTGTCCGAGCTGGCCGGCGACTCGAGCGTGGGCGTGCGACGCCTGGTCGCCGAGAATCCGAACAGTCCGCAGATGGCGATCCTGAAGCTCGCCGCCGACGGGCGCGACAGCGTGCGTCTGGCCGTCACGCGTAATCCGAACGTGAACGCGGCTGTGCTCTCCAGCGTGCTCTCCGACCTCGCCGGCGACGACAGCACGACCGTGCGGGAAGCGGTGGCCAGGAACCACGCGACGCCGGGGCGAGTCCTGGCTTTTCTCTCCCGCGACGGCAACATCGACGTTCGAGGCGATGTTGCGGGCAACCCCAGCACCCCGCCGGCCACCTTGAGCATGCTCTTCGGAGACAAGGACGAGGACGTCATCGAAAAGATCGCCTCCAACCCCAGCACGCCGTCCGACCTACGCGCGGCGGCGAAGGCCGAGGTGACTCGCTATCAGGCGGCGCCCCTGAACACCGGCGCGGGCGAGAAGACTGGCTCGCCGGCGTCCAGCTCCCGAGCGCCGAAAGCGGCCGTTGGCGAGTGGCGGCCACCGCCGCCGCGGACCTGCCGCCCCAGGGAGATCAGCCGGGATCGGGAGACCAAGCAGAGTACCTGGATCGTCGACTGCGGCTGAGCGCGCTCGGGCGGCGCTCTATCGGATGCGCAGGTTCACCCGATCCCAGCGTACGCCGGCTGGACCCGCAGCCGCGCCGATCGGGGATTAGCGCCGCTTCTTCGACTTCGCTTTGGCGGGTTTGACCTTCGCCTTCGCCTTGGCGGGCTTCGCTTTTGGCTTCGACTTGGCTTTGACCTTGGCTTTGACCTTGGCCTTCGGGGCCGCCTTCCGCGGAGCGGACTTGCGGGTCGCCGCCGCCTTCGCCGGTGCGGGCTTGGGCGTGGTCGGGTCGGCGTGGGAGACGACCTCGACGTTGTTCCCTTCGGGATCGAAGATGAACGCGCCGTAGTAGTGCGGGTGATATTCGGGGCGCAGCCCGGGCGCGCCGTTGTCGCTGCCACCGGCGGCGATGGCGGCGGCGTGGAACGCGTCGACCAGCGCGCGCTCGGAGGCGAACGCGACGTGGGTGGCGTTGATCGGCGGCTCGGACTGCATGATCCAGAAGTCCGGCTTGCCACCCGCACCGAGGCCGGCGGCGCCCGAAAATTCCATCACCACCTGGTAGCCGATGGGCTCGAGGGCGGCTCGGTAGAAAGCCAGCGCCCTCTCGAAGTCCTGCACACGAAGGCTGACGTGGTCGATCATGGGCCGGACACTAGCACGTTCTGCGGCACCGGTTGACCGATCGATTCGGCAACGGCGGACGGCGGCGTAACCCCAGGTACAATCGCCCCGTGCAGGGTCTTTTCGCCGCGCTGACTCGCCTGGCGGACCGGGCCGCCCGCGACGATCCGGCGACGCCCGGGTATTGGCTGTCGCGCTTCGTCCTGCTGCGCCTGCTGGGGCTGGTCTACCTGATGGCCTTTGCCACGCTGGTCAACCAGGGGCCGGCGTTGATTGGCGACAAAGGGCTGCTGCCGGCGGTCGATTTTCTGGACGGCGTCGCCAGACAGCTCGGTTCGCGGGCGGCCGGATTCGCAGAGCTCCCGTCGCTGTTCTGGCTGAGCGCGCGCGATGTCGTGCTGCGCGGCGCGGGCTGGGTGGGCGTCGTCCTGTCGCTGGTCGTGCTCTCCGGTTACGCCAACGCGCTCATCCTGATCGTCCTTTGTGCGCTGCAGATCTCCGTCATCAATGTGGGTCAGACGTTCTACGGCTTCGGCTGGGAGCTTCAGCTGGTCGAGACCGGGTTCCTCTGCATCTTTCTCTGCCCGCTTTTCGACGGGCGGCCATTTCCGCGTCGGCCGCCCTCCGTCGTGGTCGTGTGGCTGCTGCGCTGGCTGGCGGTGCGGATCATGTGGGGCGCCGGGCTCATCAAGCTTCGCGGCGATTCCTGCTGGCGGGATCTCACCTGCCTGGATTTTCATTTCGAGACGCAACCGATCCCCAGCCCGCTGTCGTCGCTCTTCCACGCGTTGCCGGGCGGCGCGCACAAGGTGGGTGTCGTCTTCAACCACCTCGTCGAGTTGGTGGCGCCGTTCTTCGTGTTCGGCACCCGACGCATGCGGATCGCGGCGGGCGCGGCCATGGTGTCGCTACAGGTCATCTTGATCGGCAGCGGCAACCTGTCGTTTTTGAACTGGCTCACGCTGGTGCCAATCCTCGCCTGCTTCGACGATGGGGTCTGGCGGCGTCTCCTCCCCGCCCGTCTCGTCACGCGCAGCGACGCGGCGCGCGCGGCCGCAACGCCGTCACGCGCCCAGGGGCTCACGGCGGCGGCGCTCGGCGTGGCGATCGTCGCGCTCAGCATTCCACCGGTGCTCAACATGTTGTCGGGCGCGCAGATCATGAACACCTCGTTCACCCGGCTGCCCCTGGTCAACACCTACGGCGCGTTCGGCAGCGTCGGCCGCGAGCGCGCGCAGCTGGTCTTCGAAGGGACGCGCGACGAAACCATCACCCCCGGGACCCAGTGGCTCCCCTACGAATTCAAGTGCCAGCCGGGCGATCCCGCGCGCCGGCCTTGCTGGATGAGCCCGTACCACTACCGCCTCGACTGGCTGCTCTGGTTCGCCGCGATGGGGAGCCCGCGCGACTACCCCTGGGCCGTCCATCTGGTCGGCAAGCTGCTGGACGCCGATCCGACCACGCTCGGTCTGCTCGGCGCCGACCCGTTCAACGGCGCGCCGCCGCGTCACATCCGCGTCGATCTCTACCGCTATTCGTTCGCGCCGCGCGGGTCGACGATCTGGTGGGAGCGAACCAAGCTCGGTCCTTGGTTGCCGCCGCTCGAGCGCGACAACCAGGAGCTACGAGAGTTCCTGCACAACGAAGGCTGGTCGCCCTAGGAACACCTGAGGAACGCGGTGCAGATGCCGCTCATCAATCTGTCTCTAGGATTCATGAAAATCCTCATATGATATGATGATTTTCATGGTAGATTTATCGGGATGATGCGCAGGACAGCCTACCTGTCCCTGGTACGTCAGGCTCTCAAGCGCAGCCCGATCGTGTCCCTGCTCGGCCCGCGCCAGTCGGGCAA